>Ga0207661_10000251_pt1 | contig 34715 bp, 38 predicted proteins | sample KBSC713LmetaG_FD_184337 | JGI IMG/M metagenome (GOLD analysis project Ga0207661, IMG submission 184337) | Corn rhizosphere microbial communities from Kellogg Biological Station, Michigan, USA - KBS C7.1-3L metaG (SPAdes) (version 2) | ecosystem: Host-associated > Plants > Roots > Rhizosphere ...
TCAATGAACGTGTGATCAAGATATTTACGCTTGTGGTTGATCATGCAAGCACACCCGACCTCACAGCCGTTAATCGTAGCTATGTCTTGCTGGTCCATGAGCTGAAGCAAATCTATGCCCGTCAGCCAGAACTACAAAAGATTGGTCATCCAATCTGCTGGCGAGTATTAGACAATCTTGAACAAATCCACGAAACAGGGGTAGAGTACATAGTAGAGACCGTAGAAGATTATATGAGGTCGGCAGCCGATTACGGCCAGGAACATAACTCAAGCGTCAGCACGCTCTGTATCATTGCAAATATCAAAAAACCAAGCCTAACATCTCAAATTCAGAAGCTGCTCAACGAAGCTGATGGAAACATTGTTACATTTAAGTCCGAGCTAGATAAGATGTACGCTACTTTGTCCTTTGAAAGCATATCAATGCCCGTGGTATCTATTGGCGGCACTAAGTATCATTTTTCGTCTATGCGTGACGGCTTGGCACGTAACATTATTTCGTACTGCCTTGAAAAACGCACTAATAAAGAGATTGAGATCAATGTGCTCAAATCCGAACTCAAAGAAGCGAAGATCACGGCGCACGGTTTAACTAATTTACGTGAAGACATCCGCAACTCGTACTTCGGCGAGAAGCATCCGCTCAGCCCATTTGTTACGGCCTCGTCGAAGGCAATTCTTGTCAGGCGGTCCACGGCCCTCACTGACCAGCAGATAGACGCCATTAAAGCAGCTTGCAAACAGCTTTTTTCGGAATAGTTCGGAATAATCACCATACATTCATATCGCTTCGGCGCTAACTGCCAAAGTAAAAATGAAAGTGTTTAATGGATAGTAGAGAACGCAAAGTTAGATAAAATCTCGCGTTCCAGAGCTAAGTTAGATAAATAGTAAACATTAGGAATAAAAGCAAGGCGCGAAATTTGTAGCCATTGTTTCCTAATACTTAAATTCAGGAGGAGTCCTAACATTATGAGCGAAAAACGATACGCCGTGGCGCTTGTTCGATCATCAAGCACAGATGAATATGAGCGCATCCATACTGTCGCCGAACAACAGGAAGAAATTACCGCATACGCCGATGCAAAAAATATCGAGATCTTAAAAGTGTTCACGAGCTCACATAGAAGCGATGGCGTAGTCGGAGAAATGATAAATTTCTGCAAATCTCACACAGAAGTAGAATATCTTTTGATCGAGAAGCCGTCACGTCTCACGCGTAACATTGTTGAGTACAATTCCTATCTTGAAAAATTTTCTAATTGCGGGGTAGAAGTCCTTACGACCATCGAGAATTTGTATTGGGTAGACAGCCTGGAAGATACTTACCGAGATTATTTTTCTATGGCGTTGGCTGGCATCGATAGCCGCCTCCGCTCCGAACGGGTTAAGAGCGCCCTACTGAACAGAACTAAGGCGGGATACTGCGTCGTGCGTCCGCCATTAGGCTATGAGCGATCACGCATCAGGGGGCTTTACGAGAAAACGAACACGGCACATGCACTGCGTATGTATTTTACCGATACTCTTGCCGGTGCAATAACAATTCAAGAGCTTCGCCAGAAAATTTCCCAGATCTTCTTCCCAAGCCCCAAGCTCATTAGTCCTCGCAAATTAAAAGACATCGTGTCAAACCCATATTACGCGGGCTTTGTCAGCTATAACGGCCAGCAATTTGACGGCTTGCACGAGCCCATTCTAACGCCCAAGCAACAGCAAGAACTAATCAACCTACTAAACAAATAACTACACATGGTGGCCGGCGTCCTACCGGCCACCATTTATAAAATGTCATGAAGAGCCAACAATCATCGTCACAAAGCAAAGCTGAGCAACTTACACCTGCTCAGCTTGCCGGTGGCTTGATTATTTCTGTAGGCGAAGCCCGTAAGTTACTCGGTGCCGACGCGAAAGAGCTCAGTGATGACGAAATTGTTGCACTGATTTATGAGCTAAGCGAGATTGCACAAACTCTATTAAATACAGCTCTTTCATCCAACGAAAGATTACTATAAAATATAAATATACTTATGTCCATAGTCGCTCCAACTACCGCTAGAAAGAAGGCACTAGGCTACTTGCGTATATCCGACAAGAAGCAGATTAAGGGCGAATCTATTCCTAACCAAAAAGCCAGTATTTCAAGCTATGCAGAAGCCGAAAAGATCGATGTCATTAAATGGTTCACTGACAAGGCTAAAAGCGGTAAAAATGCTGAACGGGATGAACTACAGAATCTCTTGAGAACGGCCCTTAAAATGAAGGGGCAAATAGATTACGTTATTGTCTATAAGATGTCACGCGCCAGCCGTGATGTGGAATCTTACATCACGGGCATTCGCTCCGTGCTGGCTTCAAGAGGGATACAGATACGCTCGGCTACAGAACGATTCGACGACTCACCTATGGGCCGCTTCGTGGAGACATTATATGTGTCAGTAGCTCAGCTTGATAACGACACCAAGCGGGAAATGGTCGTGGATAATATGACGCGTCTCGCCAAACAGGGCTACTGGCAACACAAACCGATACGCGGCTACCAGAAACATAAAATTAAAAACAGCGAGGGCCACGAGCGGCCATCAATGGCTCCTGGTCATGAGGCCGAGAAAGTCACAAAACTACTAATGCGCTGGAGCCGAGGCGAACTTACAGAAGCCGAGCTAGTTCGTTATGCAACAACTACTATTGAGCTTTTAGGCTTAAACGGTAAGCCACTGACCCAAGACGTAGTGCATAAAATGATTATCAACCCCGTCTATGCTGGCTATGTCCGTGACAAATTCACTAATTACGAAATCGTGGACGGCAAGCACGAAGGCTTGATTACTCCTGATATGTACTGGCATAATCAGGAATTAGTGAAACTCAAGAGCAAAGATTACCAACTTGGACTAAAGCACAGCAAGAATAGAGACGAATACCCGCTGCGTCGGTTCATCCGTTGTGTTCGGTGCGATAAATTTATGACTTCAAGCGCTCCTGAAAACAGCCCACGTTACTATTGCCCCCGCACTAGCTGTCGTGGCACCGGCTCCATGATGGCCGATAGGGTTCATGACAAGTTTGAATGCTTGCTCAAGACCATTGAGCCAAAGCCTAGTACCATAAAACTAATGAAAGAGATATTGAAGCGCCAATCTCTTAGGGATCTCGGTAACATAAACCAAGATCTAGCAGAATTACGTGATAAATTAGATGGAATTGCCGCCACTCGTACCCAGACAATTAAGAGCTTTATAAGTGGCAAAATATCTGACGAAGACAAGCAATCAGTGATTGACGATTTAGACGTTGAGAAGTCAGAGCTGTCGGGTCAATTGGCCGAGCTGGAACAGAGACAAACCATAAGCGAAGCACATATTGAATACGCCCTAAACTTCATGACCAATATAGCCAAACTATGGGCCGACGCGCCATTGGACGTAAAGCAAAAGTTTCAAAACCTCATCTTTCCTGAGGGTTTTGTGCTAGACATAAAGAACGATAACTTTATAAGTACGAAAATCAGCCCGCTTTACAGGGGTATAACCGCTGTAGAACAGGCTGATTTCGATAAAAATTCTGCTATGGTGATCCCACGGGGATTCGAACCCCGGTTGCCGGGATGAAAACCCGGTGTCCTAACCATTAGACGATGGGACCGTACGCGCAGGAAGGCGATTTTGTGTGCACATATAATCGTATTCCGACCATAGGGGTTTTATATGCGTGAGCATATGGGACCGGAGCATTGCCAGTGGTAATGCGAGTAAGCTCGCGCGTGGCTTGCCACAAACACCCGGCCAATTTGCACCTCACGTATTCTAACATAACAGAGAGAAAAATAGAAGAGAAGCGCCCGCAGGAACGTCCTCCGCATTAGCCCGCCCCAAAAGCGTCCTACGCCTGCCGAGCCTCCGGCTTACCGCCCCTACCTCAGCTTCGTTGCCTGCGAGGCGGCACCTGTCTGGTAGCCTTTTCTCCATCCGGTACCGGGGGAGCCACCACATCCTATAAGGCTTGACCGCGTTGGCGTGGCCGCTCAGCACCACCGGCACATACTCTGCAGGGTCCCGCGGGTCGGCAACCATGCCGCACGCGAGCGTCCCGTAGTGCGTGGAGGGGCGACCAGGCTCCTCAAAACGGGCGCCACTCACCGGCGCTACATATCTGGCGTTACCTGTTCGATCTTTCACTAACTGGTTGACTACTATACCTACCGCGTCGGCAACACTGGTCAGGCCAAAGTTCGAAAGACGCACTGGCGGGTCCTCTACGAATATATCTTCCACCGGCACCACTAGCTCCTGGCTCAAAAAACCATCTGCAACACGTGCTAGGGAAGTCACAAATACGGGATGATATTGTTGCAGCGAATCGAATACCATCAGGCCCTTGCGAAGCCGTGCAGGGTCCGTCCAATAATCAAACGGGTTAGGGGCAGTGCCATCGGGTAAGGACATAAATACTCTCTATTAAATGTCGTATCATTTTACCTTAAAATAAGTTGCCATACAAAAATCCCCTCCGGCAAACCAGAGGGGATTTTTAAGTTTTAGAGCGGTCAGTCAGTGCTCGCTTCTGCTCTACTGTAGCACGTTTTTGTAAACATTGCTACTTGCTTATCCACAGGCCTCTTAGGCGCGGGCAGCACGACGCTTGCGGGCGTAGAAGCTGTGGCCGAGGGCACCGAGGACACTTGTACCAGCGAACAAGCCAGTGATGTTGCCCGGGCCAGTGTTGGTAAGTACTGGGGGGTTACATTCGGCACTGCCCTTTAGGACGCCGGGCTTACATTCCTCAGGAGGATTGCAGCGGCTGTCGTTTTCGGGGATACCAGGCTTACACTCTTTAGGAGGTTGGCACTCTGGCAGGTTAGGGTTAACAGTACAAGGAGGGATCTTCTCACCAGTAGCCTTGGCAACACATTTGTCGCTGCTGGCAACCATGACGCCGTTAAAGGTGTCGAAGGCCACGCTTACTTTTACGGTGTGTTCTTTTTCGTCGGCAAAGGTGTATTCCTTAAAGAAATTGCCGTTGTCCTTGGTAGTTACGCCCGTAGTAGTAACGGTGCCGTCCAGGGTAAAGTCAGCGCTCTTAGGGGTAACACCAGCTTCCTGAGAAGTGGTAACTGTGAAGCGGAACGTGTGCTTGTCTTTGGGGTCGGGCATAGTAGCCGTCAGAAGAGTACAAGCAAAGATGGGGGTCTTAAAGGTAACGTGCTTTTTACAGTTACCTACTGCAGCACTAATTTCGCTACCACCAGGGACCTTGGCGTAAACCGTAACGGTTACATCGGTGTCCTTGGTGAATGTGTGAGAAATTTGCTTGCTCAGGTCTGTGGTAGTGACGTCGGGGGTACCGTCGCTAAAGTGGTAAACGGCGCGGGTAATGGTGGCGTTACCAGTTACATTCGCACTAGTAGTAAAGCTGTAAAGGTTGGGGTTCTTGGAATCTTGGGTAGAGTTAAGGGCGTTACAAGTAACAGACGAAGGGACGTTGTTACCGCTACCAGGGTTACCACAAGCGTTAATAACGTAGAACTCAACATTGCCTTGCGCGTCAAACATTACCATAACAGGCAGGTCTTGCTTAAGCACGCGGGTGTGCGGGCTGCTGTAGGTAGCACCGGCACCGGCGATGGGGTAGTTGCTGCTGTAGCTAAACTTGTCGCGGCCAATGCTCCAGGCGTTGGTCATGACGATCTGGCCGTTTACAACGATGTTACCGTTTTGCAAAGCCATGCCAGATTGGGCAGTACTCTTAAAACGATTGTACTTGTCGGGGGTCAGACCAAAGTGGTTGTAAATAGTTTGCAGATCGCTTGGGTTGTTTTGCTGAACATCAGCAATAAACTCATTGGCGTCAGCTGCACCACAACCACCATTAATAGGTTGGTAGTCGATCGAGTTGTGCGTAGAGCCACCACAGTCACGAATAACTGCAGCAGAAGTGCTCTGGCGAGCGGCCACACCGAGGCCAATCGAACCAGCTAGTAACAGTGCGTATACAGCGCCAACAACTACATGCTTTGCAGTTGGGCGCGGAATGCGATTTAAAACTTTAGAAAATAACGACATATGAACCACCTCCTCGTGTTTCGCTTCCTATATTACCATAAGAAAGACAGTATGTCAATACTCTTATGCTATACCCTCTTTGTTTTTGTAAGTTTAGCAAAGATATGGTGTTAAAACAAGCAAAATAAGAGGGTTCCTAGGATGGTTCTTTGTCTGTAACAGGGACAAGCTGAAGTTTAGACTTGGCAAAAGTAAAGCCAAACATACTGCCCTTGCCTTGCTGGCTCCTAAAAAGCACTGCGCCGCCCTGGGCAATAATAACTTTCTTAGCCATAAACAGGCCCAGCCCCGTACCGTCCGGCCGCGCCCGCTTAGCGTTATGTGCGCGGTAAAACTTGGTAAACAGATGGTGCTGCTCGCCCCTCGGTACTCCAATGCCGTCGTCTACCACGGTAAACTCGATACTGGCGGGCGTTTCTACCAGGTTAATAGTAATGTGCCCGCCGCTCGGCGTATAGTAAACCGCATTGTCGACAAAGTTCATAATTACCTGCCGCAACTTAGTTTCGTCGAACATATAGGTGGGGAAGTGCGGCGGCTTGTGGTACTCCAGCGTAAGGTCGCGGCTCTTGGCAGTTTCGGTAAGCTGCGCAATCTCCTCCCCAATCACATTGGCCAAATTGCACGGAACCGGCTCCATAACAAACTTACCCGTCCGCAACCGCGAAACGTTAAGCAGATCCGATATAAGGTAAACCATTCGCTGCGCGCTCACAAACGACTGCGTGAGCAGCTTGGTTTGCAGCTCGTTAAGCTTCCCCGCATCCCCATCCAACACCATGCTCACATACCCTTTAACCGAAGTAAGCGGTGTCCGCAACTGATGGCTGGCCATGCTTATGAAGTCGTCTTTAGTGCGGTCGAGCATGCGCAACTTGCGGTTAGAGCGCTCTAGCTGACCCACGACGCGCTCATTTTCTTCCAGTAACATCTTATGGTCTATTGCAATTCCAACCGCCTCACTCAGGCGGGCAAACAGCATCTGTTCAAATTCGCCTAATGCCCCTTGCTGCTGCTTGGCAAAGCCTACGACCATCACGCCGACCAACTGCTGCCGGGCGCTTAGCTTAATACAGCACACTGCTTTAAGATCTAACACTTTACGAACGGCGGCCGCTTCGGCATCAGTACAGCGGCAATAGTGTGCCAGCTGGGCATTTGTAAGACCTTCGAGATTAACAAACTTCAATGACTGTTTACTCTTAAACCACGGAAGGTTCGTCTTAAGCCGCAACTTTTGCATAACCAAGGTGGTAGGCTTTGGCAATTCCTCGGATACTGCCCAACCAAAAGGTTCAAGTTCAGTACGTTCCGATGAGTCGTGCCCCATTATCATCACAAAGGGATAACCCGCCTTAACGACTTCCTGCGCCAGCTTGGTAGCCAGCAACCCCAGAGCGTCGTCGGCGTTAAGCACCAAACCGTCTATAGCCTGCAACAGAGCAAGTATCTTGTTTGTTTGAGCAAGTTCGAGGTTACGACGATAGATTTCCCGGTTAACATGCTCTAAGTCGCGTTCCAGCTGCTTACTACGCGCCCACGGCAAGACCTTTTTAGGGGCACTACCCTGGCCCTGCCCGCCCTGGGTGGACATTTTTTGTACTTCTTCCAACGCCATGCTACAAGTATACTACTTACGCTTTACGCTTGAAGCGACTTGGGTTGTTTTTCTAGCGGCAACTGAGCAACCAGCTGCGCAGTAGCATTCTTGCACACCTCAACAGACAACCGTCCGAACAGATGCTCGTATTGGTGGACTAGCTGATCGATTACTAGGGGTGCATCTCCCGAAAATTTCACTTCTTTTGGCCAGTCTACTTTTAAGTTTACGACTCGTTTAGCCTGCTCAACTGCTAAGGGACCGATTATCGCTTCTTGTTGTTCGATAATCTTGCGTACAATCTCAACATACAGGTCCATGACTAGTTGTCTCCGCTCGGAGCGCTCTTAGCAAAACCTCTTGCGAGAGAACGGTTTAGCGATATCAGGCTGGCCCCCATCGCAAAGTAAGCCAGGAGATACAGGTAGTCGCCATACCCAAGGAGTGTCCATGAGCCGTGGTGGGACTGATAAAGAAAGTTAAAGTCAGCCGTATATTGAAGCATGAAAGCGAGGAGGAGAAGGAGAACAGGAACTTTCATTATGCCGCCAAGCATCTTACCAAGCGATAATAAAACCACAAGCGCTATAGATACATAGACCGCCTGACCCAGGGGATAACCAAAATCCAGTAGAACTGTTAACTTGCCTATACCAGTAGCATCATATCCCTTTAAGAAAAACCAATAGCACGAAAAAAGAACGAGAGCGGGAACCAGAATTCCAATAATGAACTTCATCGGACTTTTTTTGAGAATACCTCCGACACCAAGACCTTGAATAAGGCAAAAGGCCCCCGCAATATATGTGAATATCGAGCCGAAATATCCAATGTCGGCGATAGAAGGGTACGGTAACTGTATATGCTTTATGGAGAAAAAATAGCTATAGGCAAGCTGACCAAATTCCTGAAGTAAAAGTCCTAAAGAAAGAAGTATAATTGCCTTACCGAAGTAACTCCTTAAAAATCCCCAACTTCGTGCCGCAAAAAGGCCATATATACCACCTACCAATGCGACTGAGCCATAAAGGGCTCCGTATACATTACCCGCCCGCGTATCCACAGATTGTGTTAGATGTAAAAGGAGCCACCATACGCTCAGGACTGCAAACAAGGACGCGAGGAGGACAAACGCAAGCTTATAGAATTTAACGTTGACCATTTATGCTAATGATAATTATAAAGCCAGTCGTTGTCAAATTGCACTAGCTTTTACCATATGACATAATCCGAGCGATGACCCATATCCCTCAATTTCCTGATTTTGTCCGTCTAAGTCTTTCGCACAAAGATTTGCTAAGGACCGTGACGAAACAGTTTCCTCCATATTCTGATTTTAACTTTGTTAGCCTCTATGCTTGGGATACTGACGAGATACTAGGGGTGGCGCTTCTGCACGACAACCTTATCGTGCGCTTCTCAGACTATGAAAGTGACAAAATTTTCCTTTCCTTATTGGGGACCAATAAGCTATCGGACACGCTCAGAACCCTCTTCCAATACTGCCGTGACAAGCATCTGCCGGAAATCCTGGAGCTCGTTCCTCATACGGTAGTAAAACAGATAGATTCAAGCCTGCTCGACGAATATGAACTTAAGGAAGATCGTAACAATCATGATTATATTATCTCGGTAAAGAACCTCAGCTCCGGCAATACATCACGTAATAAGCGTAGATCTTACGCCCACTTCATACGGAAATGTAATAACGAAGCGAAATGTAGACTACTTAACCTCGGAACCTCCGAAGATCGCCATCGGATTGAAGGAGTATTGGCTAGCTGGAAAGAGGCTAAGACTTTAACTCAAGAAAACAAAAAAGAATTTACAGCGATTGACCGTTGCCTTCGGCACGCCGAAGAATTAGATGTTCAGGCGTACGGAACGTTTATCAAAAATAGACTTGTTAGTTTCGTGATCTTTGAAGTATTATCCGGAAGAACAGCTATGCTACATTTCGGTAAATCTGACTATGGCCTCCCTGGTGCGTTCGACTATATGAAGATTGAACTAGCGCGGTACTTTGACGCGTTACATATTGAATACATGAACTTCGAGCAAGATGTGGGAATTGAGGGGCTACGTGCAGATAAGGAAGCATATAAGCCCGTTAAATTTTTGAAAAAATATACTATTGAGGAAAAAACATGACTTGGCTTTTTCTTGCACTCCTTGCCCCTGCGCTAGACACGATAGTCAGTTTTGTAGATAAATATGTGGTCGAGCACAAGCTGAAGGACAGCTACTCCATACCCGTGTATAGCGGAATAACGGCTCTCTGCATCGGTACTCTAGTTTGGCTTATATTTGGGATGCCTACGATGACCGCGAGGGACAGCTTTATCTTTCTGCTCTCTGGTGCTATTTTTATGTGGGCCAACGCGCTCTTTTTTCACGCTATAGCAAAGAGTCAAACGAGCTACATCATTGCGCTGCTCCAGGCCTCGCCATTATTCGTCCTGATTCTCTCCGCCGTCCTCCTCCACGAACACCTTTCCATTACTCAGGTAGCGGGTTTTATGTTCGTCCTGGTAGCGGTTTTGGGTCTATCTATTGATAGAGTGGAACGTAAAGTACGACTGAGTGTATCTTTTTACCAAATAATGGCAGCGAACACACTCTATGCTGCATCCTCAGTTCTCATAAAGTATGCTGACAAGGGACACGGTTTAACCCCCGTTTTAGTTTTCGGAAGTTGGGGTTCCGTACTTGGAGCTCTCATTTTACTTTTGATTTTCAAAAAAATAAAGAATGCTTTTCTATCTACGTTCAGGGAGGCTGGACGCTCAACATTGGGGATTATGTTCTTAAACGACTCTCTCTCATCCTTATCGCAGGCCGTCTTCTTTCTAGCTATCACGCTAGGACCTGTGGCCCTCGTTAGTGTCCTAATGGGTACTCAGGTGTTCTATGGCATAGTCGCTGGGGTCGTGCTCACGCTCTTTCTTCCTAAAATCTTTCACGAAGATATTGCAAGAAGAGACATTGCAATGAAATTGGCGATGTCTCTCATCCTATTTATTGGAGTTTGGTGTATTAGTGCTTAACATAATTTTTATTTCGCCTGCTTAGGCTGATTAAAATTCCAAAAATGTAATTTTGATACAGGCACTTTCGTATCATCGCTATTCAAAAAGTACGGTTTATTGTCCCAATCGCTTATTTGAAAAACTACTGCAACCATCGCGCAAACAGGTAGGTCGGTACAGGTACGCCCGATGACTTGCATTTGAATAGGGCCCCACTCGAAATCTTCATCACTTTCCCGCATTTTCATAAATGCATCTAGGCTTTGAGTGATCTCTCTACGTACGAATTCCTCACTCGCGCCCTCATGTTCGGTAAACAGCCCGCGGCCGGTCTTTGTATCTTGAACCCAACCAACCCCTGCCCAAGCATCAACATTACGTTTGTGCACACGGGTCTCGGCCATGACCACGTACATACGATCGCCCCACGTACCAGGCATACCAAGAGGAATCTTCCCGTCGTGAACTAAAACTTCTGTTTTAGGAGGCACAATGGAGCTCAACCTCAGCATATTATAATTGGCGATCCCGACTTCATTCAGGGCAGCATCAAAGGCCGCCATTGTTGTCGGACCAGTACCAATACCAGAACCTACGTGTATTTGCATACATTCCTTAATTTTTAGAATAAAAATAAACAACGCCAGAGAAGATGATCATCTTCTAAGGCGTTGTTGGGCTTCTAAACTACTTGTCTTTTATAAAGAAAAGTGTTTTTATAATACTCCTTTCCGATCAAAAAATCAAGCTCGGGCCTTTATTCACTCTGTCTGAGGCAGGGGGTAGAAGGAGCCTTTGAATAGGGTTTTACAAAGGTTCGACCGTATATTTTCTAAAAAAGTTAACTGGCCCGAGTGCTAACTTATAGGCTCTTAGGTAAGGCAATCCCAAATCGAAATCTAAGTTAATGTAGCTTATTCCTCGTTCCGCGAATCGTTTTGCGCATGAATATAGTAAGAAGTTCAAAACACCGGTTATGTCAGGGTTCACTCTTGCGTAGCTTGCAATAACATAACGCTTATCACTTGGAAGATGGTACAAGAAAAAACCCTCTAGCTGCCCATCAATAAAAAGACAAACATTTTCAATACCAAACTCTTCTGCTTCTCTTACTTTTAACGGAGTAGTCTCCTGTTCCAATTTTGTGACATTATTGATAAAACCCCTGCTGAGCCATCTCTCCGCTCTATCCAAAAGCAAATCTTGGTTCTCCTTTAAGGATAGATCAAGGCTCCGCACGGCTATCCTGTCCTCCCCCACCCTTAGCAAAAATTTCTTAATTTTTGCTCTCATCTGTGAATTCGCGCTAGTGAGAGGGTAGAACGCTTCTGTAGAGACAACACACTCGTCGTACTCTCGCTCCGGTGTAAACTTGAAAATTTCAGGAAAACGCATATGGCCGATCACAAACTCAGGTACATGTACAAGTCTAGGCATGTCTCCGTTCTCTTTTTGTTGGTCAAAAAGTGTGCACATTGTCTCATCAATCTTTTTGTTTCCTACGAGTGAAAGGCCCGAATTCTCTTCATCCCCAGGGATCCAACATGAAATCACTAAATTATCATTAAGCCTAGATACTGCTGCTGGCTCAAGAAAACTCCACCAAGTTAGTAGAGTGACAAACGAGTATTCAGATAACGCCGGATAATCTCTGATAAACGCTTCATACTCATCCTTATCACTAAGCTGTAGTTTGGTGAACTGCGGGAATGTGGCGAACATAATTTGGGCTCCTAAACACTTATGCTCTTGCGGGCAAGCGTGATTGTATGGTACTACTGATACTGGTAGTTCCCTCGAAAGTCAATTTTCTGGCAAAAAAGCAAAAATTATTTAATGTTTATGTCCGCAGCGAAAAAAGTAGTTATAGTTGAAGATGACAGTGATGTGCGGTACCTTTACCAGCGCAAGCTTGAGATAGAGGGGTTTACAGTTTACGCGGCGAGTGACGGGGCGGCGGGGCTAGCGGTTATTAAGCAGGTGCGGCCCGATATTGTTCTAGTGGATTTACTCATGCCGATTATGAGCGGGTCAGAAATGCTGGCCCAACTCCGAGCAGAAGAGTGGGCCAGCGATATCCGTGTTATCGTATTGACCAATATCAGTAAAGACGAAGCGCCACCTGCGCTTCGTTTTTTAAATGTCGACCGGTACGTGGTAAAGGCGTACCATACGCCGGCGCAGGCGGCGGGGGTGGTGCACGAAGTGTTGGGCACTCGGGCGCCTTGATTGGCTCCATCACAAAAATGTTACACTAAAAGGAGCGAAAGAGGGTCTATGACGAAAATTGCCATCATCGAGGACGATTCAGCCATCTCACAGATGTACCGCATCAAGTTTGAGGCTGAGGGCTACGAAGTAGAAACAGCCGAAAACGGTAAATTAGGGCTGGAGCTGGCCGAATCTATGCAGCCGGATATTATTTTACTCGACCTGATGATGCCGGTTATGACCGGGGAGGAAATGCTTGTTAAACTCCGCAAGACCGATTGGGGCAAGAATATTAAGGTGATTATTCTTACCAACCGCGGCGAGCAGGAAATTCCGCCCGTGGTCAAGGAGCTGGGCGTCGAAGCCCTGATCTTAAAAGCAGCCATGACGCCGCGGCAGGTGGCCGAGCTGGTTAAGACCAAACTCACCCAAGACAAAGCCGGCTTTTAAGAGCCGCCTGGCCAAAACGCCCCAGAACCGTAGTACCTCTGGTATTATTGACGGCATGCACTGGATCACCCTCAGCCTGCTGGCGCCCGCAATTTACGCCTGCAATAGTTTTATTGATAAGTACGTGCTGGCGCGCAAAATTAACGACTCGCGCTGTTTGCCAATATATAGCGCAGTTGCTGCGGGCATTTTGGGGACTGCCGGCTGGGCAGCGGCCGGCTGGCCAACGCTCGGCCAAAAAAATGATCTTATTTTGCTTTTGTCGGGCGCCGCTACTTTGTATGCGCTTGCTCTGTACTTTTACGCGCTCAGGAAAAACCATACCAGCTATATTATTGCGTTGCTCGAAACGGCACCCATCTTTACCCTACTTTTGTCGATTATCTTTTTTGGCGACACCTTAAGCTTGTGGCAACTAGTGGGCTTTTTCTTAACGCTGTGTGCGGTTATCGGGCTTTCTGCCGATAAGATCAAAGGACGGCTGCGGTTTGACCACGCCTTTTTTGCGATTTGCGCTGCCAATGTTTTGTTTGCTTTCGCCGTCGTTGTTATCAAATTTGCGTCCGGCCTACACGGTTTTATGCCGATCCTGGTTTACCAGAGCTGGGGGCTGGCCGTGGGCGGGGCTACGCTTTTCTTTGCCTTTAGGCCGGTTCGCCAAGCGTTTTTTAAAAGTTTTCGGGCGGCTGGCACCGCAACCCTCGGTATTATGTTTTTAAACGAGATCTTGTTTAACGTAGCCAACTCGGTCACCTACCTTGCCGTTTCGTTTGGGCCGGTGGCCCTGGTAAGTGTGCTGGGAGGTACGCAGGTGTTGTACGGAGTGTTTTTTGGCGTTTTCCTGAGTGTGCTGTTCCCGCACGTGTACTCTGAAGATGCTACTACGCTGGGTGTGCTCAAAAAGGTTACGTTTTCGGCTTTACTATTTGCGGGCGTGGGGCTGATAGGTGCCAGTAGCACATAGATATTAGGGGCATGACAGATGAAGCGGCAAAAGGTATAGTAGGGGCATGCAAGTAGCAATTGTTGGATATGGGATTGAGGGCCGCTCGGCCTTGCCCTACTGGCTGGGAAAAGGCGCCGACATAACCGTATGCGACCAAGACGAACAGGCCGACGTGCCTCAGGGTGTTGCCGCTCAACTGGGCCCCGACTATTTAAATGACCTGGATCGTTTTGACGTGATTGTGCGCACGGTAGGCATGCACCCTAAGATTATTCTGGCCAAAAATCCTGGGGTGCAAGATAAAATCACCACCAATTTGGATGAATTTTTGCGCGTTTGCCCCACTAAGAACGTCATTGGGGTAACAGGCACAAAGGGCAAGGGCACTACCTCGACACTTATACTCAAAATGCTGGAGGCCGCCGGCAAGAAGGTTTTTTTGGGCGGCAACTTTGGCATACCAGCCTTTACGTTTTTGCCGGAACTTACCCAAGACAGCTGGGTGGTGCTAGAGTTGTCCAGCTATATGTTGTACGACATTAGACATAGCCCGCACATTGGCGTGTGCCTTATGGTCCAGCCGGAGCATTTGGACTGGCACGGTAGCGTCGAGGATTATTACAATTCTAAATCCCACCTGTTTGCCTACCAAACACCCCACGATGTGGCCATTTACTACGCCGAAAGCGTGCAGTCGCACAAGATCGCCAGCGTCAGCCCTGGCGACAAAATTGCCTACTACGACGAACCGGGTGCTTACGTGCACAGCGACAAAATCATGATCGACCAAACTGTACTCTGTAAGACCAGCGAGCTTAAGCTGCTGGGCAAACACAACTGGCAAAATGTATGCGCAGCCGTAACGGCGGTATGGCAAGTCGTGCAGGCGCCCGATGCCATCCGGCAAGTACTTACTACCTTTACCGGGCTCGAGCATCGTATCGAAAAGGTGCGCGAGCTGGACGGTGTTACCTTTTATAATGATTCGTTTGCCAGCGACCCCTACGCCAGCGAAGCCGCCATTTTGGCTGTGCCCGGCAAAAAACTACTGATTGCCGGTGGCTGGGATGAGCGCAAATTGCCGCTCGAACACTTTGCCCAGGTGATTGCCGACAACGCCAAAACGCTTCCGGACGTCCTGCTAATTGGCCAAAGCGCCGAACGCCTGGCGGGTGCTCTTAAAACCATTGGCTACACCAATTTTCACTTAAGCCCCGCTCACACCATGCCCGAGATAGTCGCCGAGGCCCGCGCCCGGGCCCAAAAGGGTCAGAGTGTGATCTTTTCGCCCGGCTTCCCGAGTTTTGACATGTTTAAAAACTTTGAGGATCGCGGCCAGCAGTTTAAGCAAGCCGTGCACGACCTGTAATCACCAGCAAAGCGAGCAACCGCATGAGCAAATACCGACAATTTATATTTGAATCTTACGCTTTTGAAGCAGCCACCGGCGTGCTGCAATTGCACTACGTCCTGGACAATGCCCTGCATTTTACCGAAAGCTACCGTTTTGACTTTACTTATGCAGCATACGACGAAAAAGTGCTCGACCGCGCCCTGCAATCTCTGTTTTTTATGGCCGGCGTGTCTTATTACAAAATGTATGTGCCCCCCGAAATTGTCGTTCAACAAGGGCACCTGGAGTCCGAGCAAGCCTCCTTTTTTAGCAAAACCTACCAGCGGGGCCTGGGCGAATTCTGGTACCTCAACCATATGGACCCGCACACGCCCGTTACCTTCCCTACTACCGTCCATAACCCGGAGCCGCTGGACGAGTCCGCGCCGGGCGACGGCTTTGTGGTGGCCTTAGGCGGCGGTAAAGACTCGCTCGTTACCATTGAGGCGCTACACGGCAAGGTTAAAAAGCTCGCTACCTGGAGCGTGAACCACCGGCCGCAGCTGGAGCCGCTCGTCGCACGTATTGGCCTGCCGCACTGTTGGGTGGAGCGCACCTGGGACCCGCAAATTCAGCAACTCAACCAGCAAGACGCCTTAAACGGGCACATCCCTATTTCTGGTATTTTTGCCTGCGTGGGCACGATTGTAGCCGTACTGTCTGGCAACCGTGACGTGGTCATGAGCAACGAGCAATCCGCCAACGAACCCACCCTGCACTACCAGGGTGTGGCCATCAACCACCAGTACTCTAAATCGCAGGAATTTGAACAAGACTTCCAGAGTTACCTTTACCACACCTTGGGCGAGCGCGTCCGCTATTATTCGTTTTTGCGCCCCTTAAGCGAGGTAGCTATTAGCGAAATCTTTGCCCGCACCGGTTTTGACAAATATAAAGATGTATTTAGCTCCTGCAACCGCGCCTTTGTACACACCAGCGACCACATGAGTTGGTGCGGCGAGTGCAGCAAATGCGCCTTTGTGTACATGGCCCTGGCGCCGTTTATCCCAGAAAAAAAACTAAGCGCCTTGTGGCACGGCAAAAACTTACTGCTCGACCCCGGCCTGGAGCCCATCTATCGCCAGCTGCTGGGTATAGAAGGCGACAAACCGCTCGACTGCGTTGGCGATATTAAAGAATCGCGCGCCGCGATGCGCCTTGCCCAGGAAAAATACCCAGAGCTAAAAGAAAAATACCACTTTGACCTCCCCGCCGATTACGACTTCCGCGCCCAAGGCACACACGAAATGCCAGCCGAAATGTACAAGCTGCTGAAAGACGTTCTTGCATAATGGCCGAGACTGTAGACTTCGAGAGACTTATACCCAACCTCTATCTTCTTAACGAAATTCAAATTGGCGACCCCAGCCAACCCACCGCACCTCAGCAGTGGACCACAAGAGCCGGCCAACTATCCCCATATTATGTGAGCGCTCGCGGCGTGACCGGTTTCTCCCGCTCAAAGCGGCTACCAGTCGAGGAACAGCTAGTAACAAGGGAAATGACTGCCGCCGCTATTGGTGATGCGCTCGCGCGCCAAGGTCTGCCGTGGGATCACCTCTATGGTGTGCGGCAGGCCGGCACGCCACTTGCCGCTCTGGTCGCGGGCGGCATGCGCCGCTCATTGCTGTGGGGCCGGATTGGCGTTAAAAATCATGGCATTACCACAACGCCAGTGGAAGGCAATTACGTCCCAGGCGACAGCCTGGCACTGGTCGACAATGTGCTAACTACCGGCGGCAGCGCAGATGAAGAGGCGACAATGCTGGAGGGACTGGGCTTCCACATTGCTACTTTAGGAGTACTCGTAGACCGCAGCGAGGGCGGAGTAGGCAACCTCAAGGCACGTACCCCATCAATACCAGTAGCAAGCGCCATTACAATGCCGGATGTAGTCCAAATTCTTAATGACGCCGGGCTCCTGCACCCCGAGCAGGTTGAGCTCGCTGAAGCCTATTACCAAAGTAGGGCTTTGCCTGGGACTACCGACACCGCCTAAATTTATCCAACCCGCAGGCGGGCGGCGCGGATGACGTTTTCGAATAAGGCGCAAACGGTGAGTGGGCCAACGCCGCCCTTGGTGGGCGTAAGGGTGAGATCGTCGCGGTCGTACACATCGGGGGCGAGGTCGCCGACGGTCTTGCCTTCTTCGCCGGCTACCCCGGCGTCTACCACAACGGCGCCCTGTTTGATCATGTCGGCGTACAGAATAGCCGGGCTGCCGGTGGCCGTAATAATGACGTCTGCCTGGAGGGTTTCACTCTTTAAATCGGTGGTTAAGCGGTCTGCCGCGTGCACATCAACGCCGGAGCCCAGCAGCATCCGCTCGAGCGGTGCACCGACTAATTTTCCGCGTCCTACTAGCAGCACGTGCTTGCCGCGGAAGTCTACGTTGTAGCCAGCCAGCAGCCACAAAATCGCCATGGGTGTGGCCGGGTCAAATTGCGGGGCCGCGCCCAGGCCGTCGACGTCTTTTTGCGGTGCTACCAAACTAACGATTGCCTCGGTTTCTTCGGGGCGTTCCAGCGGCAATTGCACGATAATACCGTGCACGCTGTCGTCGGCATTAAGCTGAGCAATGAGCGCCGCGGCCTCTTCCTGCTTAACGCGGTGCACCTCTACCTCAACTCCCAGGTCGGCGCCATAAGCCTTTTTCATGCGCATGTACACATTAATAGTGGGATGGTCGATGGTTACCACAATGGCAAGCTTGGGCTCAACGTGCCCGGACTGCCGCAAGGCCCGCACTTCGTGGGCCTGGCGCTCCTTTATAAACTCGGCCAGTTCTTTACCGTTTAACAATTTCATTGCCCTATTGTAACAGAGATACGTTACCTGTACGATAAGTATCCTAATGCCCGTGCAGAGTGTGACCCCGTCCGAAACAGTGGAAGTATTCGCCGAAGACCTGGCCTTTTACCAGGCTTTTGACGCGGTGAGTGTACATCCGCTTGCGGCGCTTGTAATGCTGCAGGCTGCACAGAATCCAGAGCCACAATCTGCCGAGGCGCTGGACACAGGGGCCTTCGCCGCAGAAATACCCCTCCCCGAGTGGCCCAGGGCCGCACGACTCCGCGCAGCTAAAAATATCTGTAAAGCGACACTCATGCAACCCAGCGTGTTTACCGAGGTGGGCCCGGACACCTATCAGCCCGACCCCGAACGCCTAGAACTCCACGCCGCACTGGCGAGCCTGGCAATACAATGGGAACTAAACAACCCGGATTATACGCTTGTTGACCTCTTGGGTGTGGCCCGTTTTAGCACCGGGCAGATGGCTTCACCCTCTAAAAAGATGACTTTGTTTCGCTCGCTTTTAGAGAGCGAAACGGGCGAAATCACGCTTGAGCGCATTCGCGAAACGACTCCCCATACCGACACTGATGTGGTTAAGCTTGATCTGCACATGCTCGAAACGCAGGGTATTTTTGCGACTATCCAAAACTACCAGGGCAAGCATTACAGCCTCTGCCCGGAGCTTATTGCACCGCTTAGTTCGCTCATCGAGGGGATAAATTTGGTGCGAACTAACAGCAACTTCCGCCGCTCAATTACCCGCCATACCCTAGAGTTACTGCGGCACTCTCCCTTTAGATCCTACCTAATTAACAAGGCTCTGAGCACGCGGAGCCACGGTAACCGCAAAAATCGTGAAGGATTTAGGCTCAGTCCAGAACGGGGTGAGGCTACAGCCCGCATTGAGCACCTTACGCGCGCTGTGCAGAGCATGAAACGACGAAGGCCAGCATGGCAATCTATGGCGGCCTGCACTCCTTTGAACGCCGGTAGAAAAATCGACCCCGAGGTGTTCTTCCCCATTCCACCCGCAGCAGACAGCAAAGCGAAAACCTTTTGTAAGGGTTGCCCGGTATCACTCGACTGCCTGCATTGGGCGCTAGGAGAACAAGAGACTACTGGCGTGCTTGGCAATACGAACGCATTAGAACGCGCCTGGCTCACTGTGCAACTGTCCAAAGCGCGGCCTATAAAACGTTAATAGCGCGGGCGGCCACGAGCACCACAATAAGCAGCGAAACCACGGCCTGCACGCTCATTAAAAATTTGGCGCGGCGCGACAGTGGCATGGTGTCGGTGGGGCTAAAGGCCGTGCCGTTAGTAGAGGAAACGTACAGATAGTCGAAGAAGGTTGGATACCAGGTGTGTTTAAAAGCCTGCCCCATGTTTTGCTGGGGAAATAAAAAGTCGCGGTTCTCTATGTCGGTCCCGCGCCGCACACCCGGGCCGCCGTTATCCATTTCCCAGTATAAAAGTCCAAACACCACGATGTTAACTATGTAGATATTGACAGCGGCGAGCAGCAAGTGCGGCGCGTTATTTTTACTAACTGTAAAGAGCGCTGTAAGCAGCAGCTGCAGTGAACTAACGTTGGCCAGCAGCACGATAATAATCAGGGCCAGCACCGTTATGCGGCGGCTGCGCGATTCATACATGGCCTTGCGCGGCGTTACGATTTGCAGTACCGCCAGGCACAACAACTCCAGGCCCGGCAGCAGTAGGTGGGGCAAACGCGTAAGATCGTTGGGCAGCAATAGTTGCAAAATAATTACCCCAGCTAGCACCACTTGCACATGCCAAAGCGGGTCAAATACATGAAACTTATTGCGCAGTATTTGCATATTGGCACTATAGCGCCAATTGTGCGGGCGGGCTAGAGCGAAAAGTACTCTACTCTGCTAGTGAATATGTTACGCTATTGGCCATGAACATCGAAGTGAGCGGGCTTCCTGACACTGTCCCTACGGGATTAGCCGCACACCATATGTTTGACGCGCTCGCCGGCAACCCAGTAGGAGCGCTCCTATATTTGCACGCTGCAAAATCCCCCGACACTCCTCAATTACCCTCTGGCTTAGGCAGGGCAATGCTGGACACCCAAAGGCCAGAAGAAAGGCCTAAAGTTGATCGTGCCCTCATCCAATCGTGGCGAGGGCAATGTGCCACCCCGCTGAAGAACGGACGTTTGCTGTCACTTGCTCCTATGGACGGCACCAGGAGCGAAAAATTCCAAGCCGCCCTTTCCTACCGAGCCTACGCTATCGCTTTGGCGGGCTTTGTCTTAGGTTGGGAGTTGCAACATCCAGACCTTCCGCTGAGCGACATTGTAGGCACAGGCTCCTTTAGTCCTCACAGGGCGAGTATGCCCTCCGTTGTGCTGTCGATCCTGGGCCCCCTCTACGATGCACCAAAGGGGCTATCCCAACGTATGCTGCAAGATCGCTATTTAGTACCGGATCCAAAAGCCTATAGCTTTTATCTCTCTAAAATAAGAACTGCCAAACTAGTTCTCAAAGAGGACAGGCGAAACCACGACGCAAGGAATGTTCGCCTCTCCGAGCCAGCAACCGAGTCACGCGTTACCTCCCCTGCAACCCGCGCCTTGGTAGCGGCCGCAACACGACTACGCCAAACATCTCATACTACCGTGAGTATTAATGAGCTCATTACAACGGCTCTGGAGGTCGCCGACGACCCCGCTGTCACCGAAGATCGACTCCAACGAAGATTACAAGACGACGCGCTGCCCCAGGGCATTTCTATTAGTCGGGAGGGATTTGTAGACAACAGGGCTATGACCCACTATCGTCTAAACCCCAAGTTCGTACCAGCTATCGCCGATCTTGTTCTAGGTATGCGTAAGCTGCAGGAAGACCCTGATTTTCGGGCCGATGCGAGGCGTCTTGCAGAAACTTTGGTGGGTAACGAATGTCCCGACCAGATAAAACTTTTACTTGCCAAGAGCGTCCGGTCGCGGCACAGGGCCAAACCGGCGCCGCGCCGGGGAGTGGCAACAGCCAAAACCAAAGCTAAAGCTGGAGGAGCCAGTGCTGGAATTACAGAGGGGAGAGAATCACCCGACAGCAGGGCGCTCCCGCGGACTTCCCTAGAAGAACCACCGACGCCAGGGTCTGAAGGCAACCCCCCAACGGTCCCGGGTGGCGAAATTGACCCTCCCGGCGACGACCCCCTGGACCCTAATGCACCCCCTCCCCCACTCCCCGACCCCGGCCCCTACCCTAAAAACTGGCTCGACTTTGGGGCCTGCAAAGGCAAGGATCTCGACATATTCTTTCCGCTTCCCGGCGATACCCAAGGCATCACGGAGGCGAAGGCCATATGCGCGAAGTGCAGCGTAAAAGCACCCTGCGCCAAACAGGCAATCGAGACAAAAGATCAGGATTCTGTGAGCGGCGGGTTAACTGCGGAGGATCGCAACAACCTTACACCCCTGCAAAAGGCTGCGTACCGAGCCGTTAAGATTAGCCGCATCCCCCAGCCTAAGCCCAACTAACACCCTAGACCGCGCCGTACCAAAGCCCCCAAGCAGCTTGCTAAAACAGGGGTAATTTGCTAACATAGCTTCGTTGCGTCCGGCTCTTGCCTTGCTTGCAGGGCAAATCTGAATTGCAAACACTCGCATGCCACTGGCATGCTCCGGGCCAGTAGCTCAGCTGGTTAGAGCGTCTGCCTCTTAAGCAGAATGTCGAGGGTTCAAGTCCCTCCTGGCCCTCCAATCCCGGTTATGATTAAACTCCTCAGTTCGGGGAGTTTTTCTTTGGTATAGTTAACCTATGGGGGAAACTCTATGATAAGTAGTGACTATCACAAAATTACACAATTAGGCGCTGATTTATGGGCCATCGAGGATGTAAAAAGTAGTGAAAACTCAATCAGCTATCTTTTGTGTGGCCAGAACAAGGCATTAGCGTTTGATACTGGGCTTGGCCTAAGCCCAGTATTGCCATTGATTAAAGAGATAACTCAACTTCCAATCGTAACCTGTTTGTCACACTGGCATTTTGACCATACGGGTGGAGCACATGAATTCAGTAATCTTATTGGCTGGGAGTCGGCGAATATGAAAGAAGTCAGCAATAATGGGTTTAATAGCGAAACTATACATGAAGAGATTGGGCAGGTTTTTTGGGATAGTCTAGGAATAGATACTTTACGAACTAAGAATTTCCCTCAAATAAAACTTGTGCAAAAGGAGCAATCCATCGACTTAGGAGGCTATAAGCTAAGGCTACTACACACGCCTGGCCATACTAAAGACTCTGTATGTTTGTACGAGTCTTCTAAAAAATGGCTGTTTTCAGGAGATACCATTTATCCAGGGCCTATCTATCTACAATTTAGTGATTCTAGTTTTGAAGACTACAAAAAATCGTTAGCTATATTATCTCACCTAAAAATTAACACGATATTTCCAGGCCATAATGAAACGAAAGTTAGCAGCAAGATCCTAGAAGAGCTAATAGTGATGACCGACCGAGATGACTACGATTCCTTGAGTTACCCTAGATTGAGTCTAGTCCGATAAATAGCTCACGATTTTGCTTAATCACAGTTGCGATAGCGCCTACAATGGCCCTCCAATGCGCTTATGCTTAAAACTCCTCTACATTGAGGAGTTTTTTGTTGCTATGATTTAAGAATGACAAAACGAGAAGTTCTAGATTTTATCAAAAAACACGATATCGCCGTAATATCAACGGTAGACAATACAAGTTCCCCCGAAGCAGCAGTTGTAGAGTTCGCAGAACTTGATGACTTCACGATCGTTATCGACACCCTAAAAACTTCACGTAAATACAAAAACCTGCAATCAAACAAAGAAGTAGCTATTGTTATTGGCTGGGACAATGACATTACTGTCCAAATTAATGCGGTTGCGGTTGAGTTAACTGGCATTGAGCTTATCAATGCAAAAAAGGCCTACTTTGCAAAAAATGAGAGGGCAAAGAAATGGGAAAGTCGTCCTGATATTACATATTTTGCATTCAATCCAAAGTGGCTCCGATATTCCGATGTAAGTAAAGATCCTTGGGTGATTGAAGAGTTCTCATTTTAAGTCGCACGTATAGCGATAAGCCACATGCTAAAATACAGGCATGAGAATACTACCGAGGATACTCTTTATATCTGCCATGCTCACGGTATTAATCGTAGGTTTTGAGCATTTCTCACCCATTCCCCGTGTAAGCGATAGAGCGAAAAATTGCTGTGGCGAGCTTGCGCATAACAATCGGCACGGCTTTCCGTTTCTTCTAAGAGAGGACGTCTCTGGAGGTATTGCACCCGCACCTCCCAAGACTGTCTACTACGCTGGTAACTACCTAAAGCTCGGGTCGATTATTTTTGTCGGCACCACCCTTACACAGCTAGCGATTTTATTCTACAAAAAACGATACGCTTCCTCTTTGAGCGACCACTCTGGATAGTGACATCTTCGTTACGTTCGCACTTATGACCAGACCAATTAAGCCGCACCGCGTTCGATCTCAGTTATGATAGCAACCACGGTGCCCCTCCAGGCATGAGCATTATAAAAGACTCCTTAATCCAGAAGTCTTTTTTGCTATACTCTCTGCATGAGCAATGTCTCCCACGACAGCGAAACACCGGCCCATGGCCAACAAGTCTTTACGGCGTGCGCATTTATTCATAGGACCGTAGATGGTAAAGAGAAGGTATTCCTACCAAAACGGGCCGACACTAAAAAATTCATGCCAGGAGTGTACGAACTCCCCGGCGGCCACATTGATTATGGCGAAGATATAAAGCTGGGATTACAGCGTGAAATTAAGGAAGAGCTGGGGGTAGAGATACATTTGGGCGACCCTTTTGCGGCCTTTACCTACACGAATAAAATTAAAGGCTCGCATTCTATCGAGGTAGTCTACTTTGCGCAACTAGTAGGCAACCCAGGCGACATTACGATTGAGCCTGAGGACCATTCGACTTTTGGCTGGTTCACCGAGGATGAAGCGGTCGGCCTCAACAGCCATGACGAAGACGAAGAAGTCGACGTCATAAAAAAGGGCTTTGCCCTGCTGCGGGGCGAGACGCTACAATTTTAGTCCGCATTGGTCACGCGGCGGCCCTGCCAGCAATACTTTAGCGTTCATGGCGCGTTCTTGGTCCATAAGCGCGCGAACTATGCTCGCAGTATTTAGGGAGTCGATTCTCTACCCCAGGGCTACATCTGTGGTACCATACTCTGCGTACTTATGAGTGAGACCCCGCATACCGACCCCAATGCCTGTCGTTGGCAGACTATTGTCCAAGATCCGCAGCTCCGTCAAGGAGCGCTAATTGTCCGCGAATATGCTGAGGCCAGGCAGTGCGCTCGAGACCTCAACCAACTAGAGGGGAGGCGCTGGTGGCAGCCTGACGAGGGAGGGCAGGTGCTGCAAGTTGAACCGGACAATACGGCGTCGGGCGGTGCCGAAACGCCGAGCAACTACGACGCCGAAGATCACCTGAGATACTCCTCAGCCCTCAATCATTTGGCAGGCCAACCGGTAAGGCCGGCACAGACCCGGGCAAGAACCATATTTCCCTTGTTGCGTCGGCAACCAGAGCCGCAGGCTGCCCCGCTTTCGGTTGTACACCTTCCAAACTCTGGGCAGTATCAAGTCCGGGTGGGAGCCCAAGCCATGCCCATGCTGTTTGACGCTGCCGAATTACGAGCAGATGGGGTACACGGTGTGGTGGGGCCGCGCCGCCTGGCGTTTAGGGTAGCGCCGCTTGATGCTGCTACTGTTGCCAGTACGATGCAACAACGACAGGCTGGCGAGAGTGCCCAACAAAGGGTAGCGCAAACAAAACCAGCAATGATAGAGGCATTGCGGTGGACTGCACACAATATTCTGGCACGCTATGGCGCACGCGATATCGTGCGCGACAAACGTGAGGGGATTAGCTGCCACACATATGGGGTTCCAGACTCTGCCACCTTCGACTTTACCCTTGGCGGCAGCAATGTTTCCCTGTATTTTACAGACACGGCTATTGATGTGCTCATGTCGGCTGGCGACACTCCGGTGGAGCAGGCGTATCAGGTGGCGCACAGTTTTGAGATGGACAGGGCGCCCACGCTTGCGGCTATAAACAGCTTACCTTCGTTTTTCGAGGGCTCGTTTGAGGCCATGAGAGCGGCCCAAACTTTCCCCCACGAAATAGCGACGATATATGAACTGCAAGGCATGCGACATTTTGCCATCGGCTACGGCAGCGCCTTAATCACCGAGGCCCTGCCCCTGGTTCTCGACCTACTAAGCGCGCCGATTGATGCAAATCACAGCCTGCTAACGCCTTACTATAACGGCATAAGCATACCTGTAGTACACCTTGAGGCAACGGGGCCACGCACCGTACGTGCCACCATCGTAGAGCGCAACGGCGAAAGAATTTCTACCGACTACACACTCGGCGCTGACGGCATTTTAGAGCGCCCGGACCGCGAATGGCAATCGCTGCTGAGTGGAGGCGGCACGGCCTAACGCCTCAACAAAACATCAAGCTCATATCTCAGCCGGTAACTTACCCGGCGCTCCTGCCAGCCCTTACATTTAGCTCCTCTATGTCCGGGAGCCTTTTATTTGCTATGCTTTTTAAGTATGGAAATGTTTAAAGACCTCCCGGTGCTCCTCTTTGCCACCCAAGCCGAGTGGCAAACTTGGCTTAAAGAAAACCACACGAAGCCGCAAGGCGTATGGCTTAAACACGCCAAAAAGTCATCTGGCAAAACATCTGTCAGTTACCAAGAAGCCGTGGAAGAGGCCCTCTGTTACGGCTGGATAGACAGCCAAAAGCAAGCCTACGACGCGGATTACTTTTTGCAAAAATTTTCGCCCCGCGGACCCAAAAGTGTGTGGTCAAAAATAAACGTTACCAAAGTCGAAATGCTTATTAAGGCAGGCAGAATGCAACCAGCCGGACTGGCGGCGATTAACCTGGCCAAGCAGGGCGGCAGATGGGACGCCGCCTATGACTCGCCAAGTACCAGTAAAATTCCTGAAGACTTTGTGGCAGCGCTCAACAAACACCCCAAAGCAAAACAATTTTTTGAAACGCTCAATAAAGCGAATGTGTACGCCATTACCTGGCGATTGCAAACTGCCAAAAAACCAGAAACACGCAAAACAAGAATAGAAAAGTTTATCGAGATGTTAAGCCGGGGCGAAAAGCTGCACTAGCAAGCGTGGGGTACACCAACGGGCAGGCGAGCTTTCCAAACGCATAAACCGGTGTCATAACATTTCCTTCTTAAAAGTGACGAGTGCTATTATTGACCCATGACCGTATCTGTTATCATTCCATGCTTTAATGAAGAAAACTACGTCGGTAAGCTACTTAAAGACTTGTCCAAACAAACCTCTAAGCCGAGCGCGATTTACGTGGTAGATTGCCAGTCCAAAGATAAAACGGTTGCCGTTGCCCAAAGCTTTGTGGGTAAGCTCCCCTTAAGCGTCCTGCAATCGCCTTACCGCAGCGCTGCTGCCGCCCGAAATGCTGGGGCAGAGGCCGCAAAAACCGATTTTTTACTTTTCCTGGATGCCGATATGCGCCTGACGCCCACCTTTATAGAACGTTTACTCCATACCGCTACTGCCAAAAAAGCAGACTTTGTTTCGCCCAGACTTCACATAGAAGGGCGCCACCCCGTCGATCATGCAGTTATGCGCGGCTTAAACCTTTGGAATCATTACTACCATATGGGCATCCGGCGACGTGCGGGCGGGGTCGGCGGGGCTATGCTTATAAGAAGCAAGACGCATAGCGCGATTGGTGGCTACAACCCTCTATTAAGAGAGTTCGACGACATAGACTACATGGTAAAAATGTGGAAGCATAACGTGTCGTTTGCCTATGCCCGCGGTGCCGTGGCGACCACCTCAAATCGACGGTTCACGCGCCAAGGCAGGTTGGTCTCCCTGATACAAGGCTTGTCTGAGCACCATTTTTTGGTAAGGCACGTCGTAAGGCCGGTAATGAAAAAGGTGGGAATTAAACCGTATTGGCACGATCTAGATTAGCTTACGAACATTGAGTCGTGGCAAGCTCTAAACACTCACCCTAAAAAGATCCGCCACCAGAGGTGTTATGTTTTGGTATACTGCAGCTATGCAAAAAGGTGACCGTAGTACGAAACAGTTGAGCGATATATTTCACGTATATTCGCCGGAGAATATTGTCCGCGCCGTGCGCAGCACCCAAACGTTTGCTAGCGAAGTTTATGATATAACCGACGCCCAAGGCCAACGCTATTTCTTAAAGATCCTCAAAAGTCAGCTGCCGGCCGTTATTGCACTTGAGGCGCGCATGCAGCAGAAACTTTTAGCAGCCGACCTCGGGACGCCCCAATACTTGCAGATCACGCCGGGCGAGTATGTTGGCGAATACAACGGTACGCGCTTTTTGCTCAGCAAATACATTCCCGGCCAACCGCCAAAAAATGTTACTCCGGCCCTTATAGAAAGTTTTGGTGCTACCCTGGCCAAAATCCACCACGCCCTGCAGGGCATTAAGGTTCCCGCAAACGACATGCAGTGGCTCAACCGCGAGCGCGTCCTTGACGATTTAGGCGGCTACTATGGCCCTGCTAAGCAAGATTTGGTGCAGTTAATGCAGCGAGGCGGGCTGATTTTTGAGCGTGACCTGCCCCAAACCACCATCCATGCCGACTTATGGATGAGCAACGTTTTTGCACGCGGCGACACGATTACCACCGTATTTGATCTAGAGACTGCTGAGCATACCGTAAGGCTGGTGGACCTGGCCCGGACGTTTACATCCATGAAATTCAATTCTAGTTATCCCGCCAGCGAGATTACTGGACGGCTAGTCACCGGCTACAATTCGGCCGCTACCGTACCTCTCACCAACAGCGAGCTAGACAGCTTTAACCTGGCGATTACCTTTGTTGCCGGCGCGTGCGGAACCTGGCACGCTGTCCATGGGACGCGCTACATGGAACCCTACATTGCCTTTGGCAAAGAAGCCCTCGGCCTTCGGGGTTAACCCATTTGCTGTGTCCTGAGTAAAGGCACCCACTGAGTCGGCCGGGCGCGTTTGCTATACTCAATGCAACATGGCTATTGAAATCACCTATTTTGTGCACGGCACAACCACCGACAACGAAAAAGATATTTCTTCCGGCACGCACGACGCCGAACTTTCGGCCTTAGGGGTGCAGCAATCTATAACGCTCCGCAGCCAGATAGACGTAGGCAGTTTTGACGTGGTATTTTGCTCTGATTTAAAACGCGCAGTAGCGTCGGCCAAGCTCACTTTTGAAGACAAGGTGCCTATTATTATCGACCCTCGCTTGCGGGAGTGTGATTACGGCGATTACAACGCCCAGCCTACCAGCATCGTCGAACCCCTGCAGGTGCAGGCCATAACCAAGCGTTTCCCCCACGGCGAGTCGTACGAAGATGTAAGGGCCCGCCTTGTGGAGTTTTTGGCAGATATGCAAAAGCGCTACGACGGCAAAAGGGTGGCCATTGTTGCCCATAAAGCGCCGCAACTCGCCCTAGACGTTATATTGCGCGGCAAAACCTGGGACCAAGCCTTTGCCGAAGATTGGCGCATTACCAAAAAATGGCAGCCCGGCTGGCCGTACCAACTAAACTAGCGCCGACGGTTTGATATAGTTAGTTCATGAAGTCGGGCGATCACGAGCTAACGGTATGCTTTTGGAATATCCTCTTTGACGTTTACCAGCCTAGTCTAGTGGCATCGCAAGCCGAACGGTTGCCGGCCATTGTCAAAAGCCTGCAAAGCTTTCCCAAAAATACCGTCATAGGCCTTGCAGAAGTTGAAGGTGATAATGGCAAGGCCATAGCGAAAAGTTTGGGCAGCCAAACGCAATACTTCGTTGAGTATGATCGCCCTAATGATTATATTGGTACGCTCAGCCAACTTAAATTGACGCCAAAGGCCATACAGATAGATAAAAACTGCCGTGCGGTAGTTGTGCAGTACCGTGGGACAACCATTGCTATCGTACATATAACATTGACGCTTTTTGGGGAAGCACTGCGCCAGCGACAAATTAAAACGCTCCTGAGCAAACTAGACACCGCTGGCCCTACCGTTATTATGGGCGATTTTAATAGCATGGCGTGGCAGCGATCCCGCAAGCTACTGGTAAAAGCGGGCTTTCGTTCTGCCCTTAGCCGGAGCATTGTAAACCGGCAGCCTACCGTGCCCTCTCAAAAATATCGTCACATGTATCCCCAGCCATACAAAACCCTGGCGCGGTTTGGTTTTACCTTTGATGATATCTACGTAAAGGGAGTGAGCGTGCAGGACGCCGGAACTTTTGAAGGCGAGAGTGACCACCTGGGCGTTTGGGCAAAGCTACATTGCGATTGACATCTGTTTACACCATAAGTACAATATAACGTACAAGGAATAGTACAAATGAAGATAGCATCGATCTCCACCTTTCGGAAAGACATAAAACGTTATGTCGATGAAGTTGACCAAGATCAGGAACCTCTCGTAGTAACACGTGGAGACAATGTTTCAGTCGTCGTTATACCACTCAATACCTTCAACTCGTATTCGGAGACCCAGTATCTCTTGCGTAGCCCTGCCAATGCAAAACGTCTGTTAAAATCTGTTAAAAGCGCACGAGCGGGCAATGTTGAAACGCACGAGCTGATCGAAGAATAGACCAATGAGTCTACGACTTACCTTCACCGCGCAGGCCTGGGAGGACTACCTATACTGGCAGGGGCACGACAAGCAGATACTAAAAAAGCTTAACCAACTCTTAAAAGAATGCCAGCGAAATTCACTGTCGGGTGTAGGCAAACCAGAACAACTTAAGGGCGATCTTTCAGGGGCATGGTCCCGCAGGATCAATGACGAGCACCGTCTGGTGTATATTGTTACTAACGAAGAAATAAGGGTTTCCTCAGGCCGCTATCATTATTAAAGACAGCGTGAGGCACTACGCCCTCAGCGCCCTTGCGGCAGTCGGCCACCCTTAAAAGCGGGGCCGTCCCCTGCTATACTCTAGCCATGACTCAGCAAACATTTGAAGACGCCATTAACGACATCCGCAGGACCGTAACTCGATTCCAGAAAATTGAAGGTAAGCCCTGGGGCGTAGAGGGCGCGGTTATCGAACTATCCAAACAGGTTGGCCAGCTGGCGGCGTTGGTTATGAACAGGGAGGGCTATTATTTTTCCGGCCGCGAGGAACTGGACGCGAGCTACACCTCTACCAACGAAAAAATTGCCGACGAACTGGCAGACATTATGTTTGCCGTGGTGCGCATAGCCGACCATTATGGCATTGACCTGGTCGCTACTAACCGCAAAACACGCCGGGACGAGGACGCGTTTTTAAAGACAAAAAACGTCTAAAGTACCCCTCTGTTGCTACGATGCATGGCTTTTGGCCGCCGATTGCGCAGCCGTCTGCTCCTGGCCCCCGTCGAGATTTTTGTGTGCAGTTTGATATGATGGGCAGATGAAAGCAGTATTTTTGGACCGCGATGGGACGATAAATGTTGGTGTACCAGTGTACGAGCGCGTGGACAGTGTGAAAAAACTTGAACTGCTGCCGTATGCGCTCGAAGGGCTTAAAAAATTAGCGAGCCTGGATTACGGCGTGTTTTTGGTAACCAACCAAGCTGGCATTGCCGAGGGGCTGATAACCGAGCAAGAGTTTGACGCCATTAACGAAGCGCTGCTGGCAATGATTGCAAAGAGCGGCATTACCATCATTAAAACGTACCACTGTCCGCATGGCGAAAACTCCACCTGCGAATGCCGCAAGCCCAAACCCAAAATGCTGCTGGACGCTGCCAAAGAATATAGCATCGACCTGGCCGCCTCGTGGATGGTTGGCGACCGCCCGGGCGACGTGCAAACGGGTATAAACGCCGGCACCAAAACCATCCTGGTGCAAAGCGGGGCAGTAAAGGACACCTCGGAAACCGCAACTTATACCGCGCCAAATCTGCTCGACGCCATTATCTACATTGCCGAACATTCTTAAAAGAACGTCTGTTGGCCAACGCTTTTATAAAGCTGGCGCCTTAGTGCGGTAACAAGGCCGCAGCGTTTTGACGATGCTTATGTTTTTATCTATACTCAGCTTATGGCAACCAAAAAAGCTCCAAAAACTCCACCTCGTTTTACGGTCAATAAGGGCGCGCAAAAAATTCTTATCGCTGTCGCAATCGTTGTTGTGCTGCTTGCGTTAGGCTTTGTGCTGCGCGGCTGGGCGCGGACGACGGTTATTCCAAAAATGGTAAGCGTGGTGAGGCTGCACGGTGTGCAGGCGACGCTTGACCAAGAATCCTCTAAACTGCAGGACCCACTGGCACGCCTTGGTTTTAACTCTGTTACTAAAACGAGCGCCTGCCATCTCCAGCTAGCCCAGAGCATTCATACTCAGGTAGATTGTAGCGTTGTAAAGCAGGCTTACGCTCAATTGCCCAGCGGTGCTGCGGCCGTGGCCAACACCCAAAAACAGGCGGCTTTACTCCAAACGCAGCTGCTGGCTGAGGGGTGGCGAAGCGGCAGTAACGGTGTGACGCTCAGCGGCTTGATTAACGGCACGGCAAAGGGCGTCGATTACTCGCCCGATGCTTATTACGAAAAGGTCGTGGGCGGCACCGACTGCACCTTCGACACCATGATCGCCTACTCCAACCCGCACCCGCCTGCCTTGCGTTCCAGCCTGGCCTGCGACAAAACCGTCGATTTTTTGGGCGCGCCACACAACGAATTTTATAACTCGGCTAAGGGACATTACTAGACCGCGGCCGCGCTGCGCCCCCTCGAAGTTACAAAGTGTTTTACAAGCCGGCAATAATCCCCTATGGTAATAGGTAAATATTGCTTAATAATTTAGGTTTTTTATGTCAGAAAAATTGCACGTGTCGGCCCAGGACCACGCGGCCACTTTTAGCAAAAAGATGCGCACCGTGGCCCTGGTTGTTGTTTCGATGGCCTTTGTTATGGACCTGCTCGACTCGACGATTGTCAACATCGCCATTCCCTCTATCCAAATGAACCTGGGCGCGAGCTACTCGGCCATCCAGTGGCTTATTGCCGGCTATGCCCTGGCCTTTGCCTTGCTGCTGGTAACCGGCGGACGCATGGGCGACGTTTTTGGCTACAAAAAGATCTTTATGATCGGTGTGGGCGGCTTTACCATAGCCTCGCTGCTCAGCGGCCTGGCTTGGAACCCGGCTTCGCTGGTTGTTGCCCGTTTGCTGCAAGGCTCAATGGCCGCCTTTATGGTGCCGCAAGCCATGTCCCTGGTACAAGTTATGTATAAACCGCACGAACGCGGGGCGATTAACGGCTTGTTTGGTATGCTCGGCGGTATTGCGGCGTCGCTTGGGCCGATTATTGGCGGCCTGCTTATTAAGGCCAACTTTTTTAACTCCGACTGGCGGCCCATATTCCTGATTAATGTGCCGGTAGGCGTGTTTGGATTGATTGCCGCAGCTCGTTACCTGCCGGACGGCAAATCGTCGCATCCGCTTAAGCTGGATATTAGCGGCACGTTTATTATTGTTGGCGCCATGCTGCTGCTTATCTTCCCGCTTATTGAGGGCCGAGAGCTGGGCTGGCCGGCGTGGTCACTGTTCATGATTGCCGCTGCGCTGCCAGCTTTTGCCTTTTTTGCCTGGTGGCAGCGCCGTAAAGATAGGATTGGCAAAACACCGCTGGTGTTGCCTGCACTGTTTAAAAATCGCTCGTTTAGAGTAGGGCTGCTCATTAACCTGGTGTTCCAATCGGCGATGCTTGGATTCTTCTTAACCTTTGGGTTGCTGCAGCAAATTGGCTTTGGCTACACGCCGGTGCATGCCGCGCTTACCGGGCTGCCCGTAGCAATTGGCATTGCCTTTACCATGGCAACGCTCGGCAGCAAGCTGGCGCCCAAGCTGGGCCGCTACGCGCTGACGCTGGGCGCGGTGGTTATGACCTGTGGCCTGCTGATTACCAATGCGGTTGCCTACCACTACGCCCTAGATACGCATAGCTGGCAACTCATCCCCGGCCTGCTGATTATTGGTGCGGGCATGGGCATGGTGTTTGGGTCGCTCTTTGCAGCGGTACTCAACGGTGTCGACCCCAGCCACGCCGGCTCGGCATCTGGCACGCTTAACGCCGTACAGCAAGTGGGCGGAGCGATTGGTATTGCCCTTATTGGCATCGTGTTCTTTGGCCAACTCAGCCACGGCGCAGCGGCAAACTTTACTAAAGGGGAGCCGCAGTTACGCCAAAATCTTACCGCCCAGCATGTGCCCGCAGCGGCTCAAACCGCGATTATTACCGGGGTCAAGGCTTGTTTTGTCGATCGCTCGCGCGAAAAGGACAGCTCGGTTGTCCCGGCTAGCTGTAAGCAGGCCATGAGCCAGCAAACACTCAGCGCCCAGCTGGGCGCAAGTATTGGCGATGCGGCAAAGAGCGCCAACGCCCACAACTTTGCCTCGGCTTTCCGCTGGAGTATTTACTACAGCGTAGGTATTTTGGCACTCACCTGCATGCTTACCCTGTTCCTGCCGCGCCACTTCCGCGCGTCAAAACTCCCTGGTGTCGTTGCCTAAAGTACGCTAAGGGCAGTCTAAACCAGCAACGGCCGAATGTGGTTGAGCAAATAAAACGAGCCAGCCACCACCAACACTGGCTCGGGGCGCTGCACTAAGGCTTGCAGGGCTTTTGCCGGGTCAACAATAATTTCGACGGACCGGGCGCCGTACTTGGTGCATGCTGCTTGCAGGCTTTGGGGTTCAATTGAAACGTGCGGGCCGTCTTTAGGGCCGCCAAAAGTGGTAATAATAAGGTGCGTGCCCAGGCCAGCCATTTCTTTAGCGGCTTCGTCTAAACGGTAGTCGCGCCCGGCAGCCAGGCTTACGAGCGCGGCAACTGGCTGGCTCGCAAACCCTGCGTGCACACTTTGGGCCAGGGTGTGGAGTTTTTGGGCGTTGTGCGCGGCATCGACAATGACGGTTTTACCGTCCCGCTCAAAGATTTCCATACGCCCCGGGATGCGAATACGGGCGGCGTGGAGTACGGCGGCGTCCTCGAGCTCGGCGCCTGTGTCGCGTTGTAACACCCAATCGGCAGCTGCTCGTGCCAAACCTAAATTACGCTGCTGGAAGGCGGGCAAAAACGCCAGCTGCGTTTGTGCGGCATGCGCGTTAAGCGTATGGAGGTCGGCCTGTTTTTTGCGC
>Ga0207661_10000253_pt1 | contig 34627 bp, 34 predicted proteins | sample KBSC713LmetaG_FD_184337 | JGI IMG/M metagenome (GOLD analysis project Ga0207661, IMG submission 184337) | Corn rhizosphere microbial communities from Kellogg Biological Station, Michigan, USA - KBS C7.1-3L metaG (SPAdes) (version 2) | ecosystem: Host-associated > Plants > Roots > Rhizosphere ...
GGCGACGTCCAGGTCGAAGGCCAGCCGCAGTTCGACGAAGCGCCCTGGATCTCGACGACCGAACTCTGGCCGCAGTTCCTGCCCGCCGAAGGGGGCACGGTGACGATCTCCGCCGAGGCCGGCGACAATCGCGGCCTCTCCGCGGTCTACGCGACGATCACCCCGGTCAGCGGCGGCACCACCACCGAAGTCGGGCTGGGCGGGGTCAGCTCCAACCGCTTCGAAGGCAGCTACGAAGTCCCGGCCAACCTCGGCCCGCTGGCCGCCGAATACCTGGTCGAAGTCGTGGTTCAGGACGACATCGGCCAGGAGGGGCGCGCCTGGGCGGGCACGATCACGGTCGAAGCGCCCCCGCCGCCGCCCAGCACCGGCATACTCGAAGTCTCGCCGCTCGAACGCGCCTTCGGCCAGGTTGCGGTGGGCAAGCAGGCGACGCGAACCGTTTTCGTCCGCAACGTTCGCCGCGGCGGCGCCGAACCGGTGGCGGCGACGGCCCGGCTCTTCGGCTCGCCCGCGTTCAGCCTCGACGGCGCCCCCGCCGGCGGCATCCACTTCGTCCTCGCCCCCGGGCAGAAGCGGGCCTTCAAGGTCACGTTCCGGCCCACCGCCGCCGGCGAACAGGCGGCGATGCTGGAAATCGCCCGCGACGACGGGGCCCAGCCGAACCTCGGCGTCAGCCTCGTCGGCCGGGGCGTCGCCAGGCGGTGAGCCGCCCGCAGGCGCCTTGGTGAGAGCCGAGCGGCCTACTTCACGAGGGCGCCGTAGCGCTCGCCGGCGGGGAGGCGAGCCGCGGGGTGAAGGCGCACCGCGTCGAGCCAGAAGCGGGAGCCGAGCCGCAGCTGCAGCAGGGCCGAGCGCAGCAGCGCCTCACGGCCGGGGTCCCAGCCAAAGCCGAAGAGTCGCCGGATCTCCGGCGGCAACAGCCCGACCGAGATCAGCCTGATCGTCTCGGTCAGCGGAATCACGGCCGCCTTCTGCCAGCCCGAGTAGGGCGGCTCGAGGAGCATCGCCTCGGCCTGCTCGCGGCGCTCGTCGGAGATCCAGAGGCTGCCGTCGTTGAGGCGCCCGTCGACGTATTCCTTCAGCCCGGCGTAGGTGGCCGGCATCGAGTCCGAAGGCAATCCCAGCAGCTCTCCGACCTGGCGGTATTCGCACCAGTAGCGCTCGCGCTCGTCGCGGTCGAGCGAGCCGAAGATCCGCTCGTAGTAGACGAGCGCCGAGTCGGCCAGGGTCACGAGGACCCAGACCCCGAGCTCGGGGTCGGTGGCGTCGTAGGGCGTCCCCTTCGGGACCGGCCCGTAGTCGGCCGGCGTCTTCCCCTTCACCCGTCGGTGCATCGCCTGCACCACGCGGCCGGTCTTCTCCGCCTCCTCCTCGGTCCCGAAGTAGATCCGCGACATCCACTCGTCGGTCCGCAGCAGCCGCGCCTGCGGGTCGTCGAAGATGATCGAGTGCCGCTGGAACCCGACCACGGCCAGCGGATCGCAGGCCTGCATCAACAGCGCCCGCACCCCCGAGAACAGCACCAGCCGCTCCCGGTGCAACCGCCGGACCATCGAGTCGGCCGCAAAGAACCCATCGACCTCCTCGGCCGTCGGCGCCCGCTCCGGCGCAAGCCCGGGGATCAGCGACAGCATGTCGGTGGGACGGAGCACAGAACAACGGTAGCCACCGCAAGCGGCGAGCTAGTGGCGCGAGTATCGATCCCCGCTCGGTGAAGGCCGGCCCGGCAGATCCTCGAAGATCGGGTCGAGCCCAGTCTGAAGCTCGCAGCTTCGAGCGCCTAGAGCCGCCCGCCGTTGGCTCCCAATCGCAATGCCCTGTGGTGCTTTCTCTTTTTGTGGCGACATTTCTTTTTCTTGTGTTTGGAGTGCTTGGCACAACGTCTGTGGGCGTGTTTGTTGCGATGTTTCCTCGGCACCTGCTGCCCGCTCGGAGGCACGGCGACGGGGGGTTGCGAGGATCCCGAACCGGGGGAACCGCCTTCGGCGGCACAGGTCAAGCCGATGCGAAGATCGGTAACCGCGGGTGGAATGCTGAGCACGCCGGTTTCTGCGGAATCGCAGCTGTCCGCCGTGGCGACCACTTTGTAATAGCCGGCGATCACGTCCCAGCCGAAATGCCCCTCGGAGTCGGTGAGGTCGGGATTGCTGCGGTTCGCGGCCGACATCACCGCGCTGCCGCTGGGCACCGCTGAGAACGGCCCGTTTTCGGCGGACGCCCGCAGGAGGGTCACCGTTGCCCCGGCGATCGGGGCCCCGGTCCCCGCATCGACGACCATCCCGCTGGGGTCGATGTAGATGCCGAATTCGATCGTTTCGCCTGGGCTCGACGGACAGTCGAACGTGATCACCACGCGTCCGTCGCCGAGGTGTGGGTAGAGCTCGGGAACCACGCCGCTGTAGGCGCCGGACCCTGCCGGCGCTTCCGTCAATCCACCGGTACTCACCGCGGCGCCTTCCAGCACGATCTTGTAGCTGACGGTGGCGCCAATGCACCCTTCGGTGCTGAGGGTCAGCGGTTCCTCCCAGTAGACGGTCGGAACCCCGTCGGCGGATTCGCCGACGTGGGTAATCCCGGTCCCGGGCGGCGGCGCGCCAGGCGGCGGTTTGAGAATGACGTCCTGAGTGAACGCGCCGAGGCCATTGACCGCTTTCGGCCCGGCGCTGGCCTGCCCATAGGCCGGGCCGTCTGCCGGGGCGCGCGCCGTCACCTCGTATTGGCCTGCGCCGAGGTTGAGCGCGCGGTAGCGGCCGAGGTTGTTGGTGAACCTGGCGATGCAGGTCGCCGCCGGCAACGGGCCGCAGATTTCGACCGGAGCGTCGACGAGGGGGTCGCCGCCCGGAGCTTTCACCAGCCCTTCGAGCGTCGCACCGGTAGGTGGAGAGTTGACGACCGGAAAGTTGTAGCGCCCGAGCTGACCGCCGGCGTTGGAGGTGCCCGCCGAGAGGGCGCTCGAACCGCCATCGAGCAGAGCGCCGTTGGCAAACGATCCGGGGAGGACGAGGCTGTGGGCCGCGTCGCCATCTCCGCTCGAGAAGCCGGCGGCCGCCGACGTGCCGCCGAAGCCTTCGTGTCCGCCGCTGGCGTCACCGGTCTCCCACGCGATCCGGTCGTAGTTCAGCCGGATCACGAAGTCACCCGCCGTGGGGCCTTCGTCGATCAGCAGCATCTGGAAGCTGTTCGTCTTGTCGGCGTGTTCGTCGTAGTAGCCGACGTCGACATAGTCGACGCAGAAGGCGGTATGGCCGTTCACCGTCGTCGTCCCGTAGGTGACCAGCGATCCGACACGGGTATCGACGTCGGCGAGGAAGGGAGCGATGATCGCTTCGCCGGTGACCCTGAAGTCGTATGGCGTGTATTCGCCCCTCGCCTGGGCAAAGGTCACGTTGCCGTTGTTGTTGATGTTGACGGTGCTGAATTCGTTGCCGAAGAAGTTGACCACGAACGGCAGCGCCACATCCGCTTCGGACCCGTCGTCGTTGGCGGCGATCGCATGGTCCGTGCAACCAGCGAGGCTCTGCACGGCGTTGGAACCGGCCGCCAGCGCCTGTGCGGGCAGCAGCACCAGCGCGGAGACGATGCAGACGACAAGGCACGGCAGTCGGTACCTAGGGATTCGCATGCCTCACTCCCGATCTCGGTCTAGTTGAGCCGCGCGTCGCAGCTGAATGGTGCGATCGTACGCCTCATCTCCCCGCCCGGGAGGGAATCCGCCAAATATAGAACTTTTTTCCACCTGATCCGCCGGGAGTGGTGCTAGGTGTTCGGCAGCCCTCGTCGAATCGCAACTCGGCGGGTAGGGTCGTAAGACCCGACGAAGGAGGAGCTCGATGAGTGTCCTGATCCGCTTTGCCCCCTCTGCCCTGACGACCGCCCAGTACGACGAGTCCGTCCGCAAACTCGAAGCCGCCGGTGACTTTCCCCCCGACGGGATGGACTACCACGTCTGTTTCGGCACCGAGGGAAGCCTTCGCGTCAGCGAGATCTGGGATTCCCGGCAGCAGCTCGACGCATTCGGAGCGCGACTGATGCCCGTCCTCGCCGAGGTCGGCATCGACCCCGGCGAGCCGGAAATCGTGGAGATCCACAACATCGTCAAGCGCTGACGGGCGACAGAGGCGCGGAGCGCTTTGGGCGCTCAACCGGGCGGCGCAGTGCTGCATCGCCGTACGCGGACGGTATTTGAACCGGGCCAAGAGGCAAGGGCGCCTTGATCGAAGCCATGCGGGTGAAGGTTTGAATCGGGGAGACAGGATCAGTTTGGCTCCGGGAAAGACTTAGAACGGCGTCCGTATCACCCTCGTATCCCCAATTCCCAACCGTCTTCCGTCAGCGCGAAGGCATGGCCATGACGGGTGTCAAAGAGCACCTCGATCGCCTCAGCGCGGTCGATGACCTGTGGACCGCATACCTCGCCCAGGCGACCGCTGATGACGTCGCGAGCCAGGGGCAGGAGCTTGATCAGCTCGCGAGCAGGATGATCGATGAACTCGAGAAGGCGCGTGGAGGGGTAGAGCGCCTCCGAGGCATGTTGGAAGCGATCAGCGAAGATGAGTTCGGGTTCGCTCTGAGCCGAGTTGAGAGCGAGTACCCGGAGTTATACGGCAGCGCTCGTGAGTCATTGGCCGATCTGCTCGAGGAGTACAGCGTGCGCGGTGCCGCGATCGAGGCCTGCTCATTCCTCGAATCGCAACTCCCAAAGGAGATCGATGCAGTCGTGGAGAAGCGGCGGCGGTTGGCAGAGGGTGAGTTTCAGCCCGGCGATATGTCACCGCCCGCGCGGTGCGCGCTGAGCGGTGCGAAGCTTGGCCTCGCTACCGCGCTCATCGTAGTCACCGGCGGCGGCGCCGCTGCGATCCTGTTGGCGGCTGCGCTGGCATTAACCGACTTCGGCGAAAACTGGAGGAAGGGCTGCGGCGCCCTTGCCGGCGGAGTTTGGACTCGCCTCCGCGGCGCTGCCGGGTAGCCTCGCCATGACGAGCGCCGCGCCGCACGAAGTGGTCTGGTGCTAACCCGCGGAGAGTGAAGTGAAAAGCTGCGCGAGCGGTTTAAGTCAGGGGCGGCGGAGCCAGCGCGCCACCCGCCGCCAGTAGGGCGGTGGAGTCCATTCCACCCTCCCCTTCGGGGGCCGACCCGCCCACCGCCAAGCGTGACGAACAGCCTTCCCTACCCGCTCCACCTCGGCCTGGAAATCAGCGGGTTCGAAAAGGGCGAGGACGATCGCCAACTCGGGCGGTCCGTCCCCCTCCGAGGATTCCCTGCCGCTCAGATACTCAACGACGACCTCGGCGAACATGCGGTACCAGACAGTAGGCTCGATCGTGGTCGGGCTGCTGCCGATCGCGGCGACCCCGACCGAATGGCACCCCTGCTCGGTGGCGAGCCGGAGGGCGGCGGCGAGCGACTGGCGGACGACCTTCAGATCCGCTTTCCCCCGTCGGCTCATCGAAGCGACGTGAATGATCCCCTTCATCTGCTGCAGACCGCCCGCGGTGGTCCACCAGGCGTGGCCGAGCGGAAACGGCTTCCCCTCCTGGGCGAGCCGCTCGACACCTTCCCCGGCGCCATTCTTGATCGCCCGCGCTACCTGCGACCACATCCGCCCGTCGATGTCGTCGTTGCTGACGACAGCGTCCACCTCGAGATGGGCGACGTCCCCCTCAATGATCCAGAGTGAACCGCGCTTCTCGAACTCGTAGAGGGGGAGGGCTGGATCATTCGCGTGCCCCTTCGACTCACCCGACTCCTTCGCCTCGCGCGACCAGGCCCTGAGGTCGGCTCGCTCGGCTCCGGCGCGGCGCTCGATCGCCCAGGGCTGCGGCAGCCCGCAGAACTGGCAGCGCTCGACGACCGGGGCGAAGATCTCATGTCCGCAACGACCGCACCTGCGAGTCAGCCCAGCGCCGCAGATTGGGCAGTTCGTCGTCTCGAAGGTGAAGGAGGCGTGAACTATCGCCTTGCCGGTCAACCGGGTCTTCGCCAACAGTTCGCGGCGCGCCAGTTCACGAAACTCGCAACCGCGCGGACAAACCTGAACCGGGGTGCGATAGCCGGCCAACCGAGCAACCCTTCTGAGCTCCGCCCGGCGCCAGCGCCAGCGTCGGAAGAGGAGGATCGGTCGGGGCCTGAGACGGGAGAGGAGCCTACGAAACTTCCGACGCACCAACTGCCTCCTCGTCGCCGGACCCGGTCTTCTCGCCCTCGCCGAGGTGCATTTCGTTGAAGATGTCGTTCACCTCGACCCGGAATTCCTCCTGGGTGAGGTTGCGGCGCTGGATCTCACTGAAAATGGTCACCCGGCCGCGACCCATTTTCCTCACCGCGTCGAGCACCTCGCGCTGAGTGGCGCGGATCGCTCCCGTCTCCTTCTGCCGGAATTCTTTGTTCTCCTCCTGGTGCTCCTCCGGAACCGTTCCTTGCTTTTCGGCCTCTTTCTTTTCTTCCTTCTCTTTTATTTCCTGCAGTTTCAGCAGCCGGCAGTGGCAGATCAACAGGCTTTGAAGCACCGACGCCTCGTGCCGCTGCTCGCGATGCTCCCCCATCTCCTCGTGCAGTTCGTCATCGGCTTTGTTGAACTCTTTCGCTGCCCTTGGATCCCGCAGCTTGAAGTGGCACTCTGCCAGCGCAAAGGCAACCTCAGCACTGCTCTTCTCCCAGACGGAGCAGATTTTCTGGGCCTGGAGCAAAGCCCAGCAGCGAAACAGATCCCCTTCCGCCTCTGCCGACTCCGCCTCCTCCAGCCTCACCCAGACGGGTGAGTCGATGAATTTCTTAGCCTTCCCGGACGGAGCCTCCGTGGCCGTGCGGACTTGCTCGAATTCCTCCTTCGAGGCGGATTCGATGATCCGCTTAGCTTCTTTCACCAATTCTGCGTCGATCGGGTCGTCAAGGTGCTTACGGTCGTATGCCACCCACTCGTAGATGTCGGCTTGGGTACGGGCGACTTCCAGGCGCGTATGGACCTCTTCGTCTTTCGTCCCGCTTTCCTCCAGCTTCCGGCTCAGCTTTTCCAAGCGATCGAGCAGAGAATGGACCGCTCTGAACCGATCCCTTGGGGAACGCGGATCGGCGAGCTCCGACTCCTCGTCTCGCTCGGCCTGGGGCTTCGGCTTGGCGATCAGGAAGAATTCCGTTTCAATGATGATCCGCTCGAGTTGGAAGTACTGCGAGCTGGTTTCGGGCAGGTCGAGCTCGTCGTGCTTAAACCGTTCGATCGCCTCGCCGTACTGGCCGACGGTCGTGAGGATGTAACCGACCCAGTACTCGATGAACTTCTGCAGATCCCCGACGATCGGGTCCTGTGAGGCCATCTGCAGTTCCGAAAGGGCTGCCTCCGTCTCGCCCTCGATGAAATGGTCGATGGCTTTAATGAATTTCGTGTAGTGGCCCAGCTTGATGTTCTGGAGGCTTAGGTAACCCTCTAGCGCGCGCAGCTCCTTGGCGATTTCCTGCAGTTCCCGCCGCCGCCCCGCATTGACCACCACGACATCGAACTCGTGCCTGTTGAACAGCTCCAGCATCAGCTTCTGGGCTTGCTCCTCGATTGCGTCGACCCGCACCTGCGCTTTCTCGTCCATGCTTTTGGCGGCCTGGGCGGTGGCTTCCTTGGCGAGCTGAAGGGTTTCGTTGACAAGTGAGAGCGTCGTCTGGCTCTGCTCGAAGAACGACCCGTAGCTCTGCTCGGTGCGGCGCTGCGAAGACATCTCGCCGGCAACGTTGAGCTCGTGCAACTGGCTGACTCGCCGTTGGTCCCGGATGCTGAAGACGACCCCGATCGCTCCTCCGAGCGAGAGAATCCCGACCAGCACGGTGACTGGGAATAGCAGGTAATTGATGATCTTTTCGTGCTCGTCGACATCCTTGCGGAGGTCGTGGATCCGCGTGTCCTGTAAGAGCTCGCGGTGGAAATTGGATTGGGCCGCGAGGGCTACAGCCGGCGGTGCCAACAGCGAGCAGGCGAGTACCAGCCCGCAGAGCGTTGCAGCGACAAGCCGTGTCAATCCCTGTCCAATCATTGTTCCCCCACTGGCAGCAGCGGAACCATATTGATTTAGAAAACTTTTCGGGTTTCCAAACTCGCACCCAGCCAGTTTTTGGCTGACCGAGTAGCGCCTGCCGGAGGCCGACAGCCGCAGTGACCAAATCGGAGCGCCGCTTTACATCGTGGTGCCTCTGGCTGTGACCCGCGCATGGCTGGATCCGGCTGGTCGCCGGCCTAGGCTTCTCGCGTGGGAGAAAGCGCGAACAAATCCGAAAACACATCGAGACCCTCTCCTCGTTCGAGATCGAATACCGAGAGTTCATCGGCGCTCTGGAGGACTACCGCAGAGAAGGAAGGGAACGGTGGCCCACCGAGGAGTTCGAGAGACGCAGGCGGGCGATTCAGGCGAACTCCGTCAGGGCCGACCGCGCAATCCAAGCCTCCGGAGTCGGGGGTTTGGTCTTCACCGAACCACCGGCGATCGGCGGCGGAGTGCGATCTCAGGATCTCCCCTCCCAAGTGTTTGACTTCATCGAGGTCAACCCTCTCAGCGGCGACGATGGCCTGTCTTTCCAGCGAGCCCTCCTTGATCGGATGCCCGGCCAGATTGCCGGGCTGGAAATCAGATTGGAAGAAGCCGAAGGACGAGAGTACGAGCGTGCGAAAAGACAATCCTCGGCGCTTTTCACTGAGAACGCAGGCCTCTGCGTAAGCTGGCGGCACCCAGCTGATCCACCGTCCGTATCACCCTCGCACTGCGCCTCGTATCACTCTCATATCACGGATGCCCCCGCACGTCCCCGCATTGCCTCGCGAGCGAATCCTGATCGGCCGCAGTGCGTGGCATGCGAAGCCACGCGGGGCGAAGGTCTGCATCGGGGAGACAGGATTTGAACCTGCGACCGCTCGGCCCCCAGCCGAGTGCGCTACCAGACTGCGCCACTCCCCGTGGGGCCTTCATTTTGACGGATCGGCGGGCGCGGTGCTTGGGGGAACGTCTTGTCTGTCTTGTAGGTTGCGATTTATGAGGCGATGTGGACGCTGCGAACAGGAGAAGCCGGTGGAGGAATTCGCTTGGCGGCGTCGGGCTCGGGGGCAGCGGGACAACTACTGCCGGTCCTGCCGGGTCGAGTATCACCGGGAGCACTACCTGGCCAACAAACAGCGCTACATCGCCCAGGCTCGGCAGCGCAAGAAAGCGCTGGTTGAAGAACGGACGCAGTACCTGGTCGCCTTTCTCCGCGAGCATCCCTGCGTCGACTGCGGCGAGGGGGATCCGATCGTCCTCGAGTTCGACCACCTCAGGGACAAGAAGTTCTCGATCTCAGCTGGAATTCAAGGCCGGCGGTGGCAGGACGTCCTCGACGAGATTGCAAAGTGCGAGGTGGTTTGTGCAAACTGTCACCGGCGTCGCACCGCGAAGCGGGGCGGCTTCCACCGCGCGCGGCGGTAGCTCAACGGTAGAGCCTCGCCCTTCCAAGGCGATGACGCGGGTTCAAGTCCCGTCCGCCGCTTCCCTTTAAAGTGCCTCGCACCTCTGCCGATGAGAGGGGCGATGCGCGTTGTCCTCTCGATGCTCGCCGCTCTTGCCCTCGCTCTGGGAGTTGCCGGCTGCGGCGACTCAGGCGGCGACTCCGCCTCGGGCGCGGGCGGCTCGGCCGCTACCGGGGGCTCCTATGTCGATTGGCCGCTGTTCGGGCGGGTGCCGGAGCGGACGCACTATCTGCCCGCGGAGGAGAAGGCTCTGGATCCGCCTTTGAAGGAGGCGTGGTCGGTCAACACGCACGCGCTGATCGAGTTCCCGCCGGCGATCCACGACGGGGTCGCCTACGTGATCAACAAGTATGGGAACGGGAAAGCGGTGCAGCTGCGGGATCGCAAGGTGCTGTGGGAACTCAACGTGCGGCCGAGCGACAGGGGGAAGCCGAACTTCGTCACTGCCCCCGTCTATTACGACGGCGTCATCTACGGAGCGTTCCTGACCGGGAACCTCGCCGCCGGCGACGCGAAGACGGGGAAGAAACTGTGGGTCCGCAAGCTCGGCGGGCACCTCGAATCCTCGCCCCTTGCGGTCGACGGCAGGCTCTACCTCGGCACCGATACGGCGAATTTGCTCGCCCTGCGCGCCTCCGACGGCAGCACGCTCTGGAGCTTCAACGCGCCCGGGGCGATCAAAGCCAGTCCGAGCTACGACGACGGCAAGGTCTTCTTCGCCGACTACGAGAGCAGCATGTTCGCCCTCGACGCGAAGAGCGGCAAGCTGGCCTGGCGCAGCAACACGAGCAAGATCCCGCCCTTCGGCCGCGGCGGCTTCTTCTCCTCCCCCGCCGTCGCCTTCGGCCGCGTCTACGCCGCCCGCGACGACGGCACCGTCTACGCCTTCGACGAGGCGAGCGGCAAGGTCGCCTGGCACTTCGACGCCGGTGGCCAGGTCTACGGGTCCCCCGCGGTCGCCCAGGTGCCCGGCACCCCGCCGACCGTCTACATCGGGGCCGAAAACGGCCGCTTCTTCGCCCTCGATGCCCGCACGGGCAAGGTGCGCTGGCAGCGCGACGTCGGCGGCCCGATCCCCGGCACCGCCACGGTTATCGGCCACACCGTCTACACCTCCAGCTTCAAGACCCAGGAAACCAGCGGCTTCGACGTCCGCACCCACAAGCGCACCTTCCACATGAAGGAGGCCGGCTACACGCCGATGGTCTCCGACGGCAAGCGCCTCTACCTGATCGGCTACTACGACCTGGTCGGGCTCGAACCGAAGTAGCGCAGCCGATGTTCGCCCCACCCCGCTGTGTCAAAACTCCGATGGGTTAGGGGATCGGGCTGTGGGCGCGGCTGGCGTCGAGCTCGAAGATGCGGAAGTCGGTCCCGAGCACCGGCTGGGAGACGTTGTGGACCGGGGTCTCCCCGATCGTCCCGTCCGGCGAGCCCGCGTGCGCGTGCCCGTGAAGCACCAGGTCGGGACCGTGCTCGAGGATCGGCGCCGCCAGCCGGTCGCTGCCGAGGAAGACCCAGATCTCCCGCGGCTCCCCCTCCAGCGTTTCTTCGGCCGGCGAGTAGTGGAGGAGGACGATCCGCAGCGGGCAGATCGCCACCTCGCGCAGCCCCTCGTCGAGCGCTTCGACTTCCGCCGTCGCCTCGGCGTAGACGGCGCGCAGCGAGGGCTCGCCAAAGTCCGGCAGGTGGCGCGGCGCGAAGCCGCCGACGAAGCCCTTGACGCCGACGATCCCGACCTCGACCCCCTCGACCTCGCAGACGGCGGCCCGCCGGTCGAGCATCTGGACGCCGCCCGCCTCCAGGCGCTCGAGGATCGCCCCGGCTTCGTCGGCGTGCCAGTCGTGGTTGCCGAGCACCGCATAGACCGGCGCCTCCGTCTCCGCCGCCGCCGCGCAGAGGATTTCCGCCTCCTCGAGGCGTCCGTGGCTGGTCAGGTCGCCGGCGACGAGGACGAGGTCGACGTCGTCGCCGAGCGCCGCGAAGGAGGAGACGGTCGCCTCCCGGTTGGAGTCGCGGCAGTGGATGTCCCCGGTGGCCGCGATCCGCAGCCGCTCGCTCCCGGATGAAGAAGTCACCCCGCTCCCCTACCCGCCCCGCCCCGCGTTTATCGGAGGCGTGGACGGGGCACCGAAGGGGCGTGGCGGAGAACCTGGGCAAGAGCGAGGTGGCCGAGGAGCTGACGGCGAGCCTGAAGCGGTCGGTCGCGGCCCTCGAGGAGCAGGGCATCCCCTACCTGCTGGGCGGCGGGCTCGGCTGCTGGGCGCGCGGCGGGCCGCCTTCGAGCAACGACATCGACCTGATGATCAAGCCCGAGGACGCCGAGCGCGCCCAGGAAGCGCTGGCCGAGGCCGGGTTGCGGCCGGAGACCCCGCCCGAGCAGTGGCTGCTGAAGGCCTTCGACGGCGAGATCCTCGTCGACCTGATCTTCGAACCCTCGGGGATGACGATCGACGACGAGGTGATCGCCCGCGGCGAGGACCTCAGCGTGATGGCGATGAACGTCCACGTGATGGACCTCAACGACCTGCTCGTCACCAAGCTGCTCGCCCTCGACGAGCACAGCGTCGATTACGGCGACCTGATCCTCATCACCCGCTCCCTGCGCGAGCAGATCGACTGGGAGCACCTGCGCGAGGCGACCGCCTCCAGCCCCTTCGCCGTCGCCTTCTTCGCCCTCGCCGACGGCCTCGAGATCTGCCCGGCCGCCTCGCGGCCGGCGGCGGTCGAGAGCTAGCCCCGCTAGAAGCCTCGACGAGGCCGCCGGTGCGCCGCCTTAACTACGGGGCACCTAGGACTCGAACCTAGAATCGCCGGTTTTGGAGACCGGTGCCTTAGCCAGTTTGGCCAGTGCCCCAGGGGGTGGATCGTAGACGAGCAGTGCGGGCGGAGGGACTTGAACCCCCACGATCTTTCGATCACCAGGACCTAAACCTGGCGCGTCTGCCAAATTCCGCCACGCCCGCGTGGCCGGGCCGGCTGGCCCTTAACGCGGCGGCAATGCCTCCGCGTCGCCAACAGATTCTATGATCGGAGGCGTGGCGGTAGGAGAGGTCAGGCCCGGCTACGAACTGTGGCGGCCGAATCGGGAAAAAGCGAGCTCGGTCACGACCAAGTTCGTCGTCGTGCTGCTGCTGGCCGCGACGGCGGTTCTCGCGGCGCTGATCACCCTCGGCGGCTGGTCGCTGCTGAAGGGCGGCGGCGGGATGGGAATCGTCTGCATGATCTACGCGATCCTCTACGCCTTCTTCGCCTTCCTCGTCGCCCGCTGGAGCCGCGGCATCCTGCCGGTGGCGGCGGCGCTCTCGATGATCCTCGCGATCTTCTGCGCGGTCGGCGCCGAAAGCTGGTTCAACCGCGACCGCGCCGGCTTCGACGAAGCGGCCTTCAGCTCCTCGCTGATCGGCGTCCTGGTGGTGATCCTCGGCCTGCTGCAGATCGTCCTCATCGCCGCCGCGCTCTACGCCTTCAACCAGGAGTGGCACGTCGAGGAGGAGCGCCCGATTGGCTCCGGCGAGGACTACGGCGCCGGCGCCTCTCCGCAGCCGGCCTAGTTCGCTCCCTTCCCTCGCTCTATCTTTCCGGCAGCGCCGGAGTGGCGGAACTGGCATACGCGATCGACTCAAAATCGATTGCCCTTGCGGGCTTGTGGGTTCGAATCCCACCTCCGGCATCTGCATCCTGGCCAGGTGGCCAATAGGCTGAGGCGGTGAACGCCGCGACGGGGGAGCTGCTGTGGGAGCCGTCGGCCGAGCTGGTCGAGCGCTCGCGGCTGACCGAGTTCATGCGCTGGCTGGAGCGCGAGCGCAGCCTCGCCTTCGACGGCTACGCGGAGCTGTGGCAGTGGTCGGTCGACGACCTCGACGGGTTCTGGTCGGCGATCTGGGAGTTCTTCGAGGTCCGGGCGGACGGCGACCCCTCCCCCGTCCTCGCCTCGCGGGAGATGCCCGGCGCCCAGTGGTTCCCGAACGCGCGGCTGAACTACGCCGAGCACGTCTTCGCCGGCAAGGACGACGGCGAGACGGCGATCCTCCACGCCTCCGAGCTGCGCGAGCTTGGCGAGTTGACCTGGGGCGAGCTGCGGCGACAGGTCGCGGCTACCGCGGCGGGGCTGCGCGGGCTCGGGGTCGAGCGCGGCGACCGGGTGGTCGCGTACGTGCCGAACATCCCCGAGGCGATCGTCGCCTTCCTCGCCACCGCCTCGATCGGCGCGGTCTGGTCGAGCTGCTCGCCGGACTTCGGTCCCGGCAGCGTCGTCGACCGTTTCGCCCAGATCGAGCCCAAGGTCCTCTTCGCCGTCGACGGCTACCGCTACGGCGGCAAGGACTTCGACCGCCTCGAAACGGTGGCGCGGCTGCAGGAGGCGATGCCGAGCCTGGAGCGCACCGTCGTCCTCCCCTACCTCGACGAGGACCCCGACCTCTCGCCGCTGCGGGACGCGATGCGCTGGGAGGAGCTGCTCGCCGCGGGCGACGGCGCCCAGCTGAGCTTCGACCGCGTCCCCTTCGACCACCCGCTCTGGGTCCTCTACTCCTCCGGCACCACCGGCCTGCCGAAGGCGATCGTCCAGGGCCAGGGCGGGATCCTGCTCGAGCACCTGAAGAAGCTGAACCTCCACGTCGACGCCCACCCCGGCGACCGCCTCTTCTGGTTCACGACGACCGGCTGGATGATGTGGAACTTCCTTGTCTCCGGGCTGCTGACGCGGGCGGCGATCGTCCTCTACGACGGCAACCCCGGCCATCCGGACATGGGCACGCTTTGGGACCTGGCCGAGCGCGCCGGGGTGACGATGTTCGGGACCAGCGCCGCCTACATCGGCGCCTGCATGAAGGCGGGGGTGGAGCCCGGGGCCGGCCGAGACCTCGGCGCCCTGAAGGCGGTCGGCTCGACCGGCTCCCCCCTCTCCCCCGAGGGCTTCGACTGGATCTACGAGCACCTCGGGGAGGACATCTGGCTCTTCTCGACCAGCGGCGGCACCGACCTCTGCACCGCCTTCGTAGGCGGGGTCGCGACGCTGCCCGTCTACCGCGGCGAGATCCAGGCGCGGGCGCTGGGCGCCGCGGTCGAGGCCTGGAGCGAAGACGGCGAGCCGGTGGTCGAGGAGGTCGGCGAGCTGGTCGTGACCGAGCCGATGCCCTCGATGCCGGTCCGGTTCTGGGGCGACGAGGACGGCAGCCGCTACCGCGAGAGCTACTTCGAGATGTTCCCCGGCGTCTGGCGCCACGGCGACTGGCTCGAACTGACTCGGCGCGGGACCGCGGTGATCTACGGACGCTCGGACTCGACGATCAACCGCGGCGGGATCCGCATGGGGACGAGCGAGATCTACCGCGCGGTCCTCGGCACCGAGGAGATCGTCGACGCGCTGGTGGTGGACGTGCCGCGGCCGGGGACCGACGGCTGGATGCCGCTCTTCGTGGTGATGCGCGAGGGCGCGGACCTGGACGAGGAGCTGCCGCGGGAGATCGCGCGGCGAGTCCGCGAGCAGTGCTCGCCCCGACACGTCCCCGACGAGGTCTTCCAGATCGACGAGGTCCCCCGCACCCTCAGCGGCAAGGTGCTGGAGGTGCCGGTGAAGCGGATCCTGATGGGCGCGCCGGTGGAGAAGGTCGCGAGCCGCGACTCCCTGGCGAACCCGGCCGCGCTCGACTACTTCGTTGCGATGGCCAAGCGCCTCGCCGTCTGAGCGAGGATCCGCGTCACGTACTCGGGTTCGTAGCGCACCTGCTCGTGCGTGAAGCGGAGCTGGGTGAGCCCGGCGGCCGTGTGCGCCTGATCCCGCAGCCGGTCCCGCGCCTGCTCAGCGGGCGTCCGGTGATAGCGAAGCCCGTCGGTCTCGACCACCAGCCCCAGGTCCGGCCAGTAGAAGTCGACTTCGAACTCGTTGACGAACTGGCCCGTGAGCGGCACGGGGAGATCCGCCTTCCGCGCAAGCGGCAGGAACCGCCGTTCGAGCTCCTCCTTGGTGAGCCGGAACGTCCGCCGGTCGAGGAGGCGGCAAAGAGGAGCGACGCCCGGCTCGCCCGCCCGGGCATCGAGCGCCTCTCGGAGCCGGGGCGGGTTCGTGAGGTTGTATTTGTCCGCCTCGTTGATCATCCGCTCCACGCCAGGCCGGTCGAGGCGGAGGGACATGTCGATCAGGGTCTGGATCGGGCCGGTGACGGGAATCCCGTGCTCGCGAGTCAGGTCACGCTCGGTGAGCGAGGGTCGCCGGTAAATCCGGATGCCCGGGCGACGCCGACGAGAAGAGCTGGGTAAGGAGATCTCCACGACGCCACGCTGCTCGGATCCAATGCGCCAGAGAGCAGCGGCGCTGGAGTGGCTTAGGGCGGCGCCTTCACCGCAAGCGAGCACCGCTGCCATCCAGCGCCCTTTGTCGCTGACTTCGGGCCTTCCCACCGCGAAAATGCCCCGGCAAACGGGATGTAGAAGTCCTTTCGCGATGCGATGGTCGATCGCATGTCGACTAAACCCAAGCTCCCGGAGCTGATCCCGCGTCACAACGCCGTGCTGGCGGCGCACAAGTGCCCATGCTTCACGTGATTGGTGAGTTGTCCCGCCTATAACCGGGCTAAGTCACCAACCGCCCTCGACTCGCCCCCCTACCCCGCTGCTGTTCGTGCAGTTTAGGGCGCTTAGACCATGCCGAGGCCGCCGGAGACGCCGAGCGTCTCGCCGGTGACATACGAGGCGTCGTCGGAGGCCAGGAACGCCGCGGCGGCCGCGACCTCGTCGGGCTGGCCGAGGCGGCCCATCTGGGTGGACGACTTCATCGTCTCGATCACCTTTTCGCCGATCTCGCCGAACTCTTTGGCGCCCATCAGCAGGGGGGTCTCGATCGGGCCGGGGGCGATCGCGTTGGCGGTGACGCCGTAGCGGGCGGCCTCGCGGGCGATCGCCTTGGTGAAGCCGATGACGCCGGCCTTGGCGGCGCTGTAGGCGGCCGAGCCCTTGGAGCCGACCCGGCCCGCCTCGGAGGAGATGTTGACGATGCGGCCGTAGCCGCGCTCCTGCATCCCCGGCAGCGCCGCGTGGGTGCAGTTCATCGTCCCGCCGAGGTTGATGTCCAGAACCTGCCGCCACTGCTCCTGGCTGACGTAGACGAAGAAGCCGAAGTTGTCCATGCCGGCGTTGTTGACGAGGACGTCGAGCTCGCCGATCGCGGCGACGGCGGCGCGGGCCGCCTCGAGGTCGGTGACGTCGAGCTCGACCGCGTGGCCATTGACCTCGCCTGCCACCTGCTGCGCGCCCTCGACGTTGAGGTCGCCGATCCAGACCTCGGCCCCCTCGGCCGCCAGCCGGGCCGCGGTCGCGGCGCCGATGCCGCTCGCCCCGCCCGTCACCAGCGCCTTCCGTCCCTCGAGCCTCATGAGGCCCGCAGCATAGACTGCGCGGCCGTGACCCCGGGCAGCGAACCGATCCCGATCATCGGCGGCACCGGCGCCCTCGGCGCCGGTCTGGCGCGGCGCTGGGCGAAGGCGGGCGTGCCGGTCGTGCTCGGCTCACGCGACGCCGGTCGCGCCGAGGAGGCGGCGGCGAAGGTCCGCGCCGACGTTCCCGACGCCGACGTCACCGGCCTCGAGAACGCCGAGGCGGCGACCAAGGGGGAGATCGTCTTCCTCACCGTCCCGTTCCGCGCCCAGTCGGAGAACCTCAACAACCTGCGCGAGGCGCTGCGGCCGGGCCAGATCCTCGTCGACTGCACCGTCCCCCTCGCCGCCGCGGTCAGCGGCAAGGCGACCCGCTCGCTCGGCGTCTGGCAAGGCTCGGCCGCCCAGCAGGCGCAGGAGATGGTCCCCGAGGGCGTGACCGTCGTCTCCGCCCTGCACACCGTCGGCGCCCCCACCCTCGCCGACCTCGACGCCGAGCTCGGCGAGGACATCCTCGTCTGCGGCGACAAGAAGGCCGACAAGGCGCGGGTGGCACGGCTGATCGAGCTGATCCCCGGCCTGCGCGCGGTCAACGCCGGGGCCCTGGAGATGGCCCGGATCGTCGAGCAGCTGACGCCGATGCTGATCTCCGTCAACACCCGCTACAAGGTGCACGCGGGGATCCTTCTCACCGGCCTGCCCGACACCGACCACTGGGCCTAGCCCGATGAGGGTCGCGCTTCTCGCCGGCGGCACCGGCGGCGCCAAACTCGCCGCCGGGATGCAGGAGGAGATCGGCTCCGACCTCGCAGTGATCGCCAACACCGGCGACGACATCGAGGCGCTCGGCGTCCACGTCTCCCCCGACCCCGACCTCGTCACCTACTGGCTCAGCGGCGAAATCGACGCCGAGCGCGGCTGGGGGATCCGCGACGACAGCTTCACGGTCTTCGAGCGCCTGAAGCGGCTCGGCGCCCCGAGCTGGTTCGGCCTCTCCGACCGCGACCTCGCCGCCTGCCTCTACCGGCGCGAGTTCATCGCCGAGGGCGGGCGCCCGACCGACGCCCAGGCGCAGATCGCCCGCGGACTCGGGGTCGAAGCGCGGGTGCTGCCGATGGCCGACACCCCGGTCCGCACCCAGGTCGTCACCCCCGCCGGCTCCCGTGCACTGCAGGAGTACTTGATCCTCGACGGCGGCCAGCCGCCAGTCGAAGGGGTGCAGCTGGAGGGGATCGAGGCGGCCGAGCCGACGCCGGAGGCGCTGGCGGCGATCGCCGACGCCGAGGCGATCGTCCTCGGTCCCTCCAATCCGGTGATCAGCACCGGCCCGATCCTCGCGGTGCCGGGCATGCGCGAGGCGATCGCCGCCTCGCCCGCCCCCGTGGTCGCCGTCAGCCCCTACGTCGCCGGCGAGGTCGTCAAGGGGCCGACCGACCGCTTCATGGAAGGGATCGGCCGCCCCACCACCGCCGCCGGCGTGGCCTCCCTCTACGCCGGGCTGATCGACGCGATGGTCGTCGACGAGGCCGACCCCGACCCGCCGCCGGCCGAGATCCCGACCCTCGCCACGCGGACCTTGATGGAGGGCGCCGCCGGCCGGGTCCGCGTAGCCCGGATCGTCCTCGACTACGCCGCTACGCTCGCTTCCTCTTGAAAGCGACCGCGGTCCTCCCCGTCAAGCGCTTCGACGCCGCCAAGCAGCGGCTCGCCGCGGGGATCGACGAGGACCGCCGCCGCGAGCTGGCCGGGGCGATGGTCGCCGACGTCCTCGAGGCGATCGACGGCGCCCGGGCGATCGAGCGCCTGATCGTCGTCACCGGCGACCCCCTCGCCCAGGAGCTGGCGGCCGAAGCCGGCGCCGAGGTTGTGCCCGACCCCGAGGACGCCGGCCACGTCGAGGCCGCCCAAGCGGGCATCGCCAGGGCAGAAGTCGAGGGCGTCGAGCGGGTCGTCCTGCTGGCCGGCGACTGCCCCCTTCTCGACCCGCGTGAGCTCGACCGGCTGCTGACCGGCACCCCCAGCCGCTACGTCGGCATCGTCCCCGACCGCCACGGAACCGGCACCAACGCCCTCCTCCTCAGCCCGCCGGACGCGATCGTCCCCGCCTTCGGCGGGGGCAGCCGCGCCCGCCACGTCGAGGCCGCCCGCGCCGCCGGCGTCCCCTTCGGGATCGAGGAGCTGCCGTCGATCGAACTCGACCTCGACACCCCCGCCGACGTGATCGCGCTGACCCGCGAGCTCGCGCAAAACCCGAGGCGAGCCCGCCGCACCGCCAAGGCCCTGGGGATATGAGCCACGAACTTCGGGTCCTCCCCGTCGAGGGACTTCCCGAGGTCGAGGAGGGGATGAACCTCGGCGAGCTGATCGCCGCGCGAGCCGAGCTGCAGAACGGCGATGTGGTGGTGATCTCGCAGAAGATCGTCTCCAAGGCCGAGGGACGGGTGCGGCGGCTGGCTGACGTCGAGCCGTCCGAGAAGGCACTCGAACTGGCAAAGAAGCTGGGTAAGGAGGCGGAGCTCGTGGAGCTGGCGCTCTCCGAGAGCCGCGAAGTGCTGCGAGCCGAGCACGGCGTCCTGATCACCGAAACCCACCACGGCTTCGTCTGCGCCAACGCCGGGATCGACGCCTCGAACCTCCCGGAGGACGGCACCGTCTGCCTCCTGCCAACGGATCCCGACGCCTCCGCCCGAACCATCCGCAAAGAACTAACGACCGAGTCCGAGGGATCGGGGGTGGGGGTCGCCGGGCCCTCCCCGCTGTTGCCCGCCGACCCCCACCCCCGATCCCTCCCCGCAGTCGTCATCACCGACAGCTTCGGCCGCCCCTGGCGCCTCGGCCAAGCCGAGGTCGCGATCGGCTGCGCCGGGCTCGCCCCGATCGACGACTGGCGCGGCCGCGCCGACGCCAACGGCCGTGAGCTGACGGCAACCGCGATCGCGATCGCCGACGAGGTCGCGGCCGCCGCCGACCTCGTCCGCGTCAAGGACTCCGGCGTCCCCGCGGCGATCGTCCGCGGCCTGGATCGCTACGTGATGGCGGAGGACGGCCCCGGCGCCGCCGCCCTCCGCCGCCCCCGCAGTGAGGACTTGTTCCGCTAGTCCCGGTCGCGGTCCTTGCCGACGGTGTCCTTGACCTTGTCGGTGGCCTTGTCGAGACCGTCCTTGACGGCGCCGGTCGCCCTGTCGACCTTGCCTTCGTTCTTCAGCTCGTCGTCGCCGGTCAGGCTCCCGGCGGCCTCCTTGACGCGCCCCTTGGCGTCGTCCTTGTTGCGGATCTCGTCGCTCATGCATCCCTCCTTGGCTAGCTGACGCCTTTCAGCTACCCGACCCGGCCAGGTTGAGAACCGCGGCGCCCCGCAGGCGACCGGCGCGTAGATCCTCGAGCGCCTGGTTCGCCCCCTCCAGCGGATAGGTCTCGACCTCGGTCCGCACCGGCACCTGCGGCGCCAGGGCGACGAACTCCTCGCCGTCGCGCCGGGTCAGGTTGGCGACCGAGCCGAGCACGCGCTCCCCCCACAGCTCGGCGTAGGGAAAGGAGGGGATGTCGCTCATGTGGATGCCGGCGCTGATGATCCGGGCGCCCTTGGCGCTGGCCCGCAGCGCCGCCGTCATCAGCCCCCCGACCGGGGCGAAGACGATTGCGCCGTCGAGCTCCTCCGGCGGCGGCTCCTCCGAGCCGCCGGCCCACTCGGCGCCGAGCTGCCGCGCGAACGCCTGCGTCTCGGTGTCGCCCTCGCGGGTGAAGGCGAAGACGCGTCGCCCTTTGTGAACCGCGACCTGACAGAGGATGTGGGCGGCGGCGCCGAACCCGTAGAAGCCGATCCGCTCCGCCTCGCCGACCAAGCGCAGCGCCCGGTAACCGATCAGGCCCGCGCAGAGCAGCGGCGCCGCCTGCAGGTCGGGATACCCTTCCGGGATCGGGAAGCAGAAGCGCTCGTCCGCAACCGCGACCTCGGCGTAGCCGCCGTCGAGGTCATAGCCGGTGAACCTGGCCCGGTCGCAGAGGTTCTCGCGGCCGGCGCGGCAGTAACGACACACGCCGCAGGTCCAGCCGAGCCAGGGGACGCCGACGCGGTCGCCCGGCGCGAACCGCTCGGCCCTCTCCCCCGCCTCGCGGACGATGCCGACGATCTGGTGGCCCATCACCAGCGGCAGCTTCGGCTCGGCCAGCTCGCCGTCGAGGATGTGGAGGTCGGTGCGACAGACCCCGCAGGCGCGGACCTCGAGCTGGACCTGACCGGGGCCGGGCGCGGGCTCGGGAAGCTCAGCCTGCCGGAGCGGCTGCCGCTGCTGCTCGAGGACCATCGCCCGCATAGGTCTCGATGATCTCGTACAGCGTCGTCCGCTGCGCAGGTTCGCGCCCGGCGGCCCGCGCCGCCGCGATCAGCTGCTCGGGCTCGAGCCGGACCCCGTGCTGGGAGCCGGCCATGCGGGAGATGTTCTCCTCCATCAGGGTGCCGCCAAGGTCGTTGACGCCCCAGCGCAGCGCCTCGGTCGCCCCCTCCAGCCCCATCTTCACCCAGCTCGCCTGCAGGTTCGGGATCGTCCGCCCCAGCGCCAGCCGGAAGGCGGCGGTGTGCTTGAGGTTCTCCCCCATCGAGATCTCCTCGATCCCGTGCGTCCGCCCGAGCATCGTGTTGAAAGGGATGAAGCTGAGCGGGACGAACTCGGTGATTCCCCCGGTCCGCTCCTGCAGCGCCCGGACGACCCGCATGTGGCGTGCGAGCTCCCGCGGCTCCTCGATGTGGCCGAACATCACCGTCGAGGTCGAGCGCAGCCCGGCCCGGTGGGAGGCTTCGATGATCTCCACCCAGCGATCCGCCGGCAGCTTGTTCGGCGAGATCCGCTGCCGCACCCCGTCGTCGAGCACCTCCGCCGCCGTCCCCGGCGTCGACCCCAGCCCGCATTCGAGCAGGTACTCGAACACCTCCTGCGGCTGCTTCCCCGAGCGCTCGCAGGCCCAGTTGATCTCCATCGGCGAGTAGGCGTGCAGGTGCAACTGCGGCGCGGTCTCCTTCGCCAGCCGCAACCACCGCCCGTACTCCTCCAGGGTCAGGTCGGGATGGATCCCCCCCTGCATGCAGAGCTCCGTGGCGCCGAACTCCACCGCCTCCTCCACCCGAGCCGCGAAGTCCCCCTCGCTGACTTCATAAGCATCCGGCGACCGCTTCCCCTGCCCGAACCCGCAGAACGCGCATCCCACCACGCAGACGTTGGTGAAGTTGATGTTCCGGTTGACCACGAAGGTGACCTGATCCCCATGCAGCTCCGCCCGCAGCTCATCCGCCGCGACCCGAATCTCCTCGACCACCTCCGGCCGCGTCTCCGCGAACAGAGCCGTCAGCTCGTCCTCGGAAAGCTCCATCCCCTCGCGCCCCTTCTCGATCGCCCTCGGAGCCAGACCGGGATCGATGACCTCCTCGCTCCGCCGCCCTGACCCCCTCCGCGGAATGAAGCTCCAGTACTTCAGCTTGACCACATCCAAGACCCCCTGCTCCATCCACTCCGGGTCCATGTACTGCGGGTAGACGCAAAGTCGCTCCGTCAGCGCGAACCCCCGCGGCGCCAGCTCCTTCCGCACCTGATGCGGCGAAGGAAACGGCTCCTCCGGGCTGATGTGATCCCCGTTTGCGGACAACCCCCCTAGATCGGTAGCCCCAGCCTCAACCAATTGGGGCCAGAACTCAGAAAGGTTCGGGGGCACCTGGATACCTACGTCGGGCATCAGCCGTTTGCACTCTGAGATCAGACGTTCGATCTCCCGTAAGTCCACCGGCGAGGCCCACGAGGGGAGGGGTGGGGCACCCTCCGAACGTTTTGCGGAACTTTGCCTACCCCTCTGCACGGACGACCGATCACGCCCCTCAAAGGATCCGAGAGAGGAGGGTGCCCCACCCCTCCCTTCCCCCCACCGCTCGCGCGAAGCCTCATCCGCGATCTCCGCCACCTCCGCCCCGTAGTACCGCGGATGCGGCACAAAGTTCTGGATGATCACCTCCTGAAGATGACCGTGACGCCCGTGACTCGCGGCGAGCGCTTCCAACGCCTCGACCCGCTCCTCTGCGGTCTCGCCAATGCCGACCAAGATGCCGCTCGTAAACGGGATCTTGAGTTCCCCCGCTGCCTCAATCGTCGCCAGCCGGGCGGCAGGGTGCTTCGTCGGCGACCCGGCATGGACGGTCTCCATCAACCGCTCCGCGGTGCTCTCCAGCATCAGCCCCTGCGACGCGGTGACCTCCCGCAGTCTCGCCAGATCCCTCTTGTCCAGCACCCCGATGTTGGTGTGCGGCAGCATCCCCCGCTCCATCGCCCGTTCACAGGCCCAAACCACGTAACTCGTGAAGTCCTCGTGCCCCCACGCCTTCAGACGTTCAGCGACCACAGGGTTGACCTCGGGCCGCTCCCCCGTCAGCACCAGCAGCTCCTTGGCGTTCCGTTTGACCGCTTCGTCCAGCTGCTTTTCCACCTCCTCCGGCGCATGCACGTGCGCCTGATGCGTCGCGAAGGCGCAGTACTTGCAGTAGCACTGGCAGGTCCGGCTCAGCGAGAGGGTGAAGTTGCGGGAGAAGGTGACCCGGCGCACAGCGCCAAGCTACTGCACCGCCCGCCCGGGCAAGGGCAAAGAAAAAGCGCCGCCCGAAGGGCGGCGCTTTCGAAGCTGCTCCGGCTCTGGACCTAGGTGGCCGGTTTGTCGCTGGTCGGGGTAGCCCGTTTCGGGACCGGCGGCCGCACGTGCTCCGGCGGTTCGGTCGGCGGCAGGCCACCGGGCTCCAGCACGAAGCGGTAGACGGCGGCGGCAAGCAGCGAGCCGACGATCGGGCCGACGAGGAAGGGCCAGACGCCGCCCCAGGTGCTGCCGACGAGGGCCGGGCCGAACCAGCGGGCCGGGTTGTAGCCGGCGCCGGTCAGCGGTCCGCCGACCATGACCAGGAAGCCCAGCGTGGTGCCGATCGCCAGCGGCGCCCACTCCTTGAAGCTCTTCTCGGAGTAGACGGCGGTGAGGATGACGAGGACGAGGACGAAGGCGCCGATCGCCTCGACGATCATCCCGGCGAAGTTGCCGGCGAGGAGGCCGCTGACTTCGAGGGCGCCGTAATGAGTGGCAAGCCCCTCGTCCTTCAGCAGCGCCTTGGTCAGCAGGGCGCCGAGAACGCCGCCGGAGAGCTGGGCCAGCATGTAGATGACGCCGTCCAGCGGTCTGATCCGGCGGATAACGATCGCCGCCAGGGTCACCACCGGGTTGAAGTGCCCGCCGGAGACGACGCCGAACATGACGATCAGCCCGAAGAGCAGGAAAGCGTGGACGAGGCCGACGACCGCGAAGTCAGAGCCGAACTGCGCTTGACCGCCGGTTGAAACGAACAGGACGACGACACTCGTGATGAAGAAGACCAGCAGCAACGTGCCGATCAACTCAGCCAAATATGCGGCTAGACCTCTCTCCTGCACTGTTTCCTCCTCGATTCCCGTGATCTAGGTAAGCGGCGGCAGTGTACTCACATTCGTTGGATGGAATAGGTTCCCTGCCGCATGAGAAGGACTGTCGCGCTGCTGGCGGCCGTCCTCGCGCTCGTCGGCACAGCCGGCTGCGGCGGGGATGGCGCGGAACCGGGCGTGCCGAAAGGCGCGACCCTCGTGCTCGATTTCGTCCCCAACGCCGTCCACAGCGGCATCTACGTCGCCGGCGCAAACGGCTACTACCGCGACCGCGGCGTCGACCTCCATGTCCGGGCCCCGGGCGAATCGACCGACGCGCCGAAGCTGCTCGGCGCCGGCAAGGTCGAGTTCGCGATCCTCGACATCCACGACCTCGGGATCGCCCGCGAGCGCGGGATCGACCTGGTCGGGGTGACGCCGATCGTGCAGCGGCCGCTGGCGGCCGTCTTCGCCCGCGCCGACGGCCCCGTCCACCGCCCGCGCGAGATGGAGGGCCAGCGGGTCGGCGTCACCGGCCTCCCCTCCGACGAAGCGGTGGTCGCCTCCGAGGTCGAAGCCGACGGCGGCAAACCGGAGGCGGTCGACGAGGTGACGATCGGGTTCACGGCCGTCCCCTCCCTCGCCGCCGGCAAGGTCGACGCCGCGACCGGCTTCTGGAACGCCGAGGGGGTGGCGCTGCGGGACCGGGGCGTCCCGATCCGCGTCTTCAAGGTCGACGACTTCGGCGCTCCCCCCTATCCCGAGCTGGTGCTGACGACCTCGCGCAAGACGCTGGAAAGCGACCCGAAGCTGGTCGACGCCGTCGTCGAAGCCACCCGCCAGGGCTACCGAGTCGCCGAGGAACACCCCGGCGCCGCCCTCGAGGACCTCCTCAGCGCCAACCCGGAACTCGACGCGGCCGAACAGAAGGAGCAGTTGCAGGCGCTGCTGCCGGTCCTCCATCCTCGACCCTTCGACCAAGCGGTCCTCCGCGAATGGGCCGCCTGGGACCTCAACCACGGCCTGCTGGAAAAGCCGCTAGACGTCGAGCAGGCGTTCAGCCAGGGCGGGTAGCTCGCGGGCCATCCGCGAGCGCGGCACCACCAGGTCGACCCCCGCCGCCTCGGCCGCTTCCTTGGTCTCGACGTCGACGTGGGAGTAGTAGCCGAGCACCGGCATCCCCAGGCCGACCAGCGCTTCGGGGTTCTCGGCGTCGAGGTCGGCGACGATCAGGTCGATGCCGTCCCAGGTGGTCTCCTCCATGGAGGGAGAGGAGACGACCTCGTGCCCGGCGGCGCTCAGGGTCTCGGTCACCTTGCTGCCGAGCATCAGGTCGTTGGCGATGCTGAGGACGCGCGCCACCGGCCGGACGCCTACAGGGACCGGCGCTGGCGGAACTCTTCGCGCACGCTCTCCGGCCGGCCCCACATCTGCACGACCTCGGAGCGCCCCTCGCGCACCTCGGCGACCCGCATCTCCCCCGCCACGCCGGCGGCGTCGAGCTTCTCGAGCACGCCCAGCACCGTCTCCGCCGCGGCGGCGTGGCCGAAGCTGTGGGCGACGAGCAGCCGCCACTGCCAGCCCTCGCGGGGGTACTGGTAGACCTGCGCGTTGACCTGGCTCAGCGCCACCGCGGAGTCGACGTACTGCGCTTCGTCCTCGATCCGGAGGTCGACCTCGAGGTCGGTCCAGTCGAGCGGCAGGGTCTCGAGGATGCGCTGGAAGTCGGTCGCCAGGGCCATCGGGGAAGCCTAGCTGCCCGCTAGCCGAAGAAGACCTGGTAGAGCAGGAAGGCGTTGAGGGCGATGATCAGCGAGGCGAGGAGGCCCGCGAGGGCGCTGAGCCAGCCGGGGTTCACCAGGTCCCCCATCACCTTTCGGTCGGCGGCGATCAGGAGCAGGGGGACGAGGGCGAAGGGGATGCCGAAGGAGAGGACGACCTGGCTGCCGACGAGAGCGTCGGTCGGGTCGAGACCGATCGCGAGGACGATCAGCGCCGGCGCCAGGGTCAGCGCCCGCCGCGCGAAGAGCGGGATGCGACGGCGGATGAACCCCTGCATCACGACCTGGCCCGCCATCGTCCCGACCGACGAGGAGGCGAAGCCGGAGGCCAGCAGGGCGATCCCGAAGATCGTCGCCGCCCGCTCGGATGCGATCTGCTTCAGCCCCTCGTAGGCGCCGTCGATCGTGTCGACGCCGGTCAGGCCGCTGCTGTGGAAGAGGGCGGCGGCGACGATCATCATCGAGAGATTCACCAGCCCCGCCAGCGAGAGGGCGATGACCACGTCGACCTTCTCGAAGCCGAGGATCCTCTTGCGCTCGGCCGGGTTGCGGCCGACGATCCGCTTCTGGGTCAGCGCCGAGTGCAGGTAGATGACGTGGGGCATGACCGTGGCGCCGATGATCCCGGTGGCGAGAAGGAGGCTCTCGGTGCCGGCGAAGCCGGGCAGGACGAGGTGCTTTGCGACTTCGCCGCCGTCGGGGCTGGAGTCGAAGAGCTCGAAGGCAAACGAGGCGACGACGACGCCGACAAGCACGGTGATCCCCGCCTCCAGGCGGCGGAAGCCGCGCTGCTGCAGCGAGAGCAGCGCGAAGGCGCCGGCGCCGGCGATTAGCCCGGCCGGGAAGAGCGGGATCCCGAAGAGGAGGTTGAGGCCGAGGGCGGCGCCGACCACCTCGGCGATGTCGCAGGCCATCGCCACCACCTCGGCCTGCAGCCAGAGGCCGATCGAGGTGCGGCGGGAGAAGCGCTCGCGGCAGAGCTCGGCCAGGTTCTTGCCGGTGGCGATCCCCAGCTTCGCCGACTGGGTCTGGACCAGCATCGCGATCAGGTTGGCCGCAAGGACGACCCAGAGCAGCAGGTAGCCGAACTTGGCTCCGCCGGAGATGTTGGTGGCGAAGTTGCCAGGGTCGATGTAGGCGACGGCGGCGACGAAGGCCGGCCCGAGGAAGGGCCAGATGCCGCGGATGCCGCGGCTGTGGCCGTCGAGCGAGTCGCGGGCGGCGCGGGCGACCGCGGCCTCGCCGGGAAGGACGTCCTCGACGCCGGCCTGGTGCCTGCGCACCTCCTCGGCGACCGCCTGGCCGGGCGGCGGGGGAGGCGGTTTCACCTGGCCCCCCAGGTCGGCGGCACCAGGTCGGGACCGGGGATCGGCGTCCCGTGCGGGTCGTGCCGCGGTTCGCCGAGCTTGGCCGCGATCAGCTGCTCGAGCTCCTCGGAGATGTAGTGCTCGAGGACCTCCGCCTCCTCGTGGACCCGGTCCTCGGGCATCCCCAGCGCCTGGGAGAGGTAGGCCTCGATCAGTCGGTGGTGGCGGATCACCTCCAGCGCCACCTTCTCCCCGGCGGCGGTGAGGCTGACGCCGCGGTAGGGCACGTACTCGACCAGGCCGAGCTCGGCCAGCCGTTTCAGCATCGAGGTTGCGGTAGCCGGCGTCACGTCCAGCCGCTCCGCCACCTCGCCGTTCAGGACCAACCCGTCGCGCTCCTGCGAGATCGCGTAGATCGTCTTCGCGTAGTCCTCGATCGCCTGAGAATTAGACACGTCTAAAAGAGTTTGACATATCTAAAAGACAGGTTCCTAGACTTGGATGGATGGACGCCTTGATCGAGATCGACGCCCAGTACCGGCAGCTGCGGGAGGAATGCGGGTTGGTGGAGCAGCCGGACCGCGGGCTGCTGATTGCCAGCGGGCCGGAAGCGGCCGAGTACCTGCAGGGGCAGCTGACCAACGACACCGAGGCGATCGAGCCGGGGCGGTGGATCTACGCCGCGCTGCTCGACCGCAAGGGGCACATGCAGGCCGACATGCGGGTGCTGCGGCCGGGCGAGGGACCGGAGCTGTGGCTCGACCTCGAGCCGGAGGGGCTGGCCGCCGCCAGCCGCCACCTGCAGATGTACAAGATCGGGCGCGAGGTGGAGGTCGCCGACGCTAGCGAGAACCACACGCTGCTCTCGCTGATCGGACCCCGGGCGACCGAGGTCGCCCGGGGGCTCGAGTCCCCCTCCCTCCGCACCGAGGCCGGCGTCGACCTGATCGTCCCCGTCGCCGAGCGCGACCGCGTCCGCGAGGCCTTGCTCGCCGCCGGCGCGGTCGAGGTCTCCCCCGAGGCGGCGGAGATCCTCCGGATCGAGGCCGGTCGCCCCCGCTTCGGGGCCGAGATGGGGACGGAGACGATGCCGGCCGAGGCGGGGATCGTCGAGCAGGCGGTCAGCTTCACCAAGGGCTGCTACATCGGCCAGGAGACCGTCGCCCGCCTCCACTACAAGGGCAAGCCGAACCGGCACCTGCGGGGACTGCGCCTGAGCGCCCCGGCGCAGCCCGGCGCGGCGCTGCGGCTGGGCGAGAAGGAGGTCGGGATCCTCGGCAGCGCCGCCGTCTCCCCCGCCCTCGGCGCGGTCGGGCTGGCGATCCTGCGGCGCGAGGCGGAGCCCGGCGCCACCGTGGCCGTAGGTGAAGATGGCGTTACGGCTGAAGTAGTCGCCCTCCCCTTCGGTTAGATTCAGCCCCGATGGGCGCCGGAGGAGTGAGAGCGGCGGCGATTGCCGCCCTGGTCGCAGCGACCGCCCTGCTGCTCGGGTGCGGCGAATCTCGCCATGCCAACCAGCAGCGGCCGACCGGCTCGACCCGGGTCAGCGTCACCGTCAACGGCCACCAGGTGATCGTCCAGCCGACCACGATCGGCGCCCGCGCCGAATCGACGCAGGAGATCCCGCAGAACGTCGAGCACCCCGAGCCGCCGATCAAGTCGACGAAGCCGCTCGACGTCACCTTCGTCGCCGCCAACCAGACCGCCGGCGACATGAAGCTGAAGGTCCGTGGCAGCGGCAAGGAAGCCGAATCGGAAACGATCTACGCCCGCAGCCCCGGCAGCTTCCAGCTCAGCCTCCCCACCGGGGACTACACCGTCACCGCAGTGGGGATGCCTGGGGCGCGGCCCGCCCACCTGAAGGTCGGCAAGTACCGCGCCTCCTCGCAGAACGACGTCCTGCTGCCCTAACGGCCGGGGCGTCGAAGAAGCCGCTGCAAGCGGCGTTTCATCCGAGCAGTTCTGTCTGAGGCCGTCGCCAGGATGACTCGCATGATCTTTCTTGCTCTTATCTGTCTAGCCGGGCTCGTCGCTGCGGCCATATACGCCAGCCAGAAAGCCGCTGCCGCAAAAACCGCGGCCGAAAAAGCTGCCGCCCTGGAATCAGAGCTCATGGAAGCCCGCGCGGTTGAGGGGCAACTTGTCGAGCTGAAGATGGAGATGCGCGGCCGAGATGAGCAGTTGGCCGCGGAGCAGCGCATCGCTGGGGAACGCGAGGAGGAGCTGGGTCGCCTGCGCAAAGAGCACACGCAGGACCGACAGATCGTGCTCGACCAGGGCAATGAGATCAAGCGCCTCAAAGAGTGCATAGACCGTTTTCAGCAGAAGCAGGAGGAGCTTGCACAGAGCACCCTCGGTGCCGCCGAGAGCAATCAGCGGATCGAGAACACGCTTCTCGATTGGACCCGTCAAATCGCAAGCCCGCAGGGCCGCGGCGCTTTCGGCGAGCTGGCGCTGCGCAACCAGCTTCTCTCGCTCGGCCTCGAGGAGGGGCGGGATTTCTTCAAGCAGGTGACCCAGGAAGCGGGCCGCCAGCGAGTGGACTTCGTCGTCCAACTAGGGGAGTCGGTAGTGGCGATAGATTCGAAACTCGCAAACGATCCTGGGCTCAACGGCCTCTCCGAGGCACTTGCCGCGGGAGACCCAGAGCGCCTGAGGGAGTTCGGCCGCAAGCTTCGAGAGCACGCTAAGGCGCTGGCGCGGAAGGACTACTGGAAAGGCTTGGAGAGGAGCCCGAGCCTGACGTTCATGTACGTGCCGATCGAGGGGGCGATGCACGCCCTCTCGGCGCTCGACGACTTCGACGCCACGAAGTTCTTCAACGAAACGCGTGTCTGCGTCATCACCCCAGCCCAGCTCGCGATTTCGATGATCTTGGTCGCAGAGGTCGCTCACGCCGAGCGAAAAGAGGAGCACATCGAAGAGTTGCTCAGCCGCGGCTACACGATGGCCGAGGCAATGGGCAATTTTCTCGACAATTACGCGAAGCTCGGCAAGAAGCTCGGTGAGTCGGTGACCGCCTTCAACGGGGGGGCGGCGATGGTCACCACGCATGGTCAGGTCTGGCAGCAGGTGGTCAAACCTTTGAGCGAACTCGCTCCGAGCAAGTCGATCGAGCCCAAGCTCAAGGAGTTGGAGCCCCCCCGCGACGATGTCGTCGACCTCGCCGAGCGGTACCGCTCCACCAGCGACGAGATGCGTCGCTCCTCCGAGGCCGCCTGACGACGAACCTGCAATTGGCCCCCTCAGGGGAGGTCAATCGCAGGTTCGATCCCCCCTCCCGGCGACTGAACTAGGATTCGGCCCCCTAACTTAGAGCCGACCTTTGGAGGAGCCGAGTCTTGGCCGTTGACACCAGCACCGTTGCGAAGTTGGACGTGGAGCCCGGGACGTTGCCGGAGACGATGGCGGCGTGGGTGATTCGCCAGGAGCGCGAGGGCGAACCGAAAGACGCCTTCCAGCTGGAGCAGATCGAGGTCCCCGAGCCCGGCGCCTTCGAGGTGATCGTGCGGGTGATGGCCGCCGGCGTCAACTTCAACAACGTCTGGGCCTCGCTGGGCGAGCCGGTCTCGATCTTCGGCTACGGCGACCACCCCGAGTTCGGCCACCACATAGGCGGCTCCGACGCCTCCGGCGTCGTCTGGAAAGTCGGCGAGGGCGTGACCCGCTGGAAGGTCGGCGACGAGGTCGTGATCCACTGCAACCAGGCCTCCTACGAGGACGTCGAGGTCCACGGCCTCGACCCGATGGCGGCGCCGAGCCAGCGGATCTGGGGCTACGAGACCACCTGGGGCTCCTTCGCCCAGTTCACCAAAGTGCAGGCGCAGCAGCTGTTGCCGAAGCCGCGCAACCTCTCCTGGGTCGACTCCTCCTCCTACGGGCTCACCTACTTCACCGCCTACCGGATGCTGATGGACCAGTGCAACCTGCAGGCCGGCGACAACGTGCTGATCTGGGGCGCGGCCGGCGGGCTCGGCGTCTTCGCCGTGCAGCTCTGCAAAGCGGCAGGCGCCAACGCGGTCGGCGTCGTCTCCTCCGACGAGAAGGGCGAGCTGATCAAGAAGCTCGGCGCTGTCGACTACGTCAACCGCAACGAGTTCCGCGAGATGATGCGGACCGACGACAACCTCACCGACCCCGCCGCTGACAAGGAGCGCTTCAAGGGCTCCCGCGCCTTCGCCAAGCGGGTCAAAGAGATCCTCGGCGACGCCCCCGACATCGTCTTCGAGCACGTCGGTCGGGCGACCTTCCCGACCTCGGTCTTCACCGTCAAGCCGTTCGGAAAAGTCGTGATCTGCGGCGCCACCTCCGGCTACCAGCTCGACTTCGACGTCCGCTACCTGTGGATGAAGCAGAAGCAGATCATCGGCTCCCACTTCGCCAACGCCTACGAGTGCATGCGGGCGAACCAGCTGATGGCCGAGGGCAAGGTGCGGCCGGTGCTCTCGGAAACGATGGGCTTCGAGGGCGTCCCCCACGCCCACCAGCTGATGCACGAAAACAAGCACCTGGGCAAGATCGCGATCCTCGTCGGCGCCGAGTCCGAGGACGAGGGCAAGTACGAGGAGGGTCCCGGCGCGATCCGGGCCGAGGTCGGCGCATGAGCGCGGGCAAGCGAGCGGAAAGGCGAATCTGATGGCGGAGGTCTGCACCCTCGACTGGCACATCAACCCCTTCCGGGCCGACAGGTTCCTCGACCTCTGGGAACCCTCGGCGGCGAAGGCGCCGGCCTTCGGGGCCAAGAGCTGGTCGCTGATCCGCTCGCAGGACGACCCGCTCGCCTTCCGCCAGACGATGGTCTGGGAGAGCCGGGCCGACTTCGAACGCTACTGGTACTCGGACGAGATCGCCCAGGCCCGGGCGGCGATCATCGACCTTTACGACATCCCGCTGCTGCCCGCCTGGCACACTCTCGTCGCCGCCGAATAAGCGGCCGGCGTTTTTTTGCCGGCGCAGCCGGCGCTTCTAACAGCGTTCGAGCGGCGCCATCGTCAGGCCGGCCAGCTCCAGCTGCTCCCAGTAGTGCTCGGCCGGCTCCCGCGGGCCGGACCAGACGATCGCCTGGCCGCCGTTGTGGATCGTGTCGGCGATCCGGTAGCCGCCGTCGAGCGTGACCCCGGGGATAACCCGCGCCAGCGTCTGGGCGACGTGGTCGAAGGTGTTGTGGTTGTCGTTGCGGACGATCACCCGCCAGTTGCCGCCGAGGCCGGAGCCGGGACCGGCGGTGCGGGGACGCTCGATCGTGCTGGTCGACATCGCGACAATTATGCCCCGCGGACGAGGCGGTGCGAAGGGGTGGCTAGAAAGGGCTCGGGACCCGGACGACGACGTCGTCGACCGAGGCGACGACCCCGTTGCCGTTCTTGATCGTGCCGACGACGACGGTCGAGTTGCGGCCGGTCAGGTCGCCGGCAGCGTCGTCTTTGGCTTCGCCGACCAGGGTGTTGCCGACGTAGGCGAAGAGGCGGGCCTGGCCCTTGTCGGGACCGCTGGTCACGTTTACCGCGCGCAGCCGCAGCTTGTTCGCTTCGTTGATCCCCACCACCGCTTTCTCGTTCTTGGCGATCGCGAGGTACTTGGAGCCTTCGCCGGAGACCCGGACCAGCTGGGCCTTTTTCTGGCGCGGGAAGACCAGCAGCTGGTACTTGAAGCCGTTGCCGGCGCGCAGCTCGAGGCCGAGGAAGGCCTTGCGCTGGAGGTTTTCCGGGGTGCCGCTGAGAAGTCGCTCGGTGGCGGCGATCTCGAGGTCGCGCCCGAGCACCGGCGTGCGGAAGGAGCAGGCGGCGGTCTTTTTGCCCAGCGTCACCCGCATCGCGCCGTTGGCGCCAGCGCGGGCGCAGTTGCGGCCGGAGAGCTTGACCAGCTGGCTGCGCTGGGCGAGCGACTCCATGCTGTTGCGGTAGACGCCGATCATCGCCCCGCCGGCAACCGCGCAGGCGAGGGCCGCCGCGGCCAGCGCGGCGAGGAAGGTGGCTGCAAATCGGCCCTTCACGAGTCGCCAGCCTAAACACAGGCGGGGCCGAAAGATGCGCCCGCAGCCCCTTTGAATCCCAAATATCATTCAACGCATGAGCGACCACCGACTTCCCCAGCCCGACCGGCCGTGGGTGATGCGCACCTACGCCGGCCACTCCGACGCCCGCCGCTCGAACGAGCTCTACCGCAAGAACCTGGCCAAGGGCCAGACGGGGCTCTCGGTGGCCTTCGACCTGCCGACGCAGACCGGCTATGACCCCGACCACGTCCTCGCCCGCGGCGAGGTCGGCAAGGTCGGCGTCTCGATCGCCCACAAGGGCGACATGCACCAGCTGCTCGACGGGATCCCGCTCGACGAGATGAACACCTCGATGACGATCAACGCGACCGCCGCCTGGCTGCTCGGCCTCTACGTCACCGTCGCCGAGGAGAACGGCGTCGACCGCTCGGCGCTGAAGGGGACGACCCAGAACGACATCATCAAGGAGTACCTCTCGCGCGGCACCTACGCCTTCCCGCCGGAGCCCTCGATGCGGCTGATCGCCGACATGGTCGCCTTCAGCGTCAACGAGGTGCCGAGCTGGAACCCGACCAACATCTGCAGCTACCACCTGCAGGAGGCCGGGGCGACGCCGGTGCAGGAGATCGCCTACGCACTCTCGACCGGGATCGCCGTCCTCGACGAGGTGAAAGCCCGCGGCCAGGTCGCCGACGAGGACTTCCCCAAGGTCTTCGGCCGCATCTCCTTCTTCGTCAACGCCGGCATCCGGCTGGTCGAGGAGATCGCCAAGCTGCGGACGATGAGCGCGCTCTGGCAGCAGATCGGGCGCGAGCGCTACGGCGTCAGCGACGAGAAGATGCTGCGCTTCCGCTACGGCGTCCAGGTCAACTCGCTCGGCCTGACCGAGGCGCAGCCGGAGAACAACATCCAGCGGATCGTGCTCGAGGCGCTGGCGGTGACGCTCAGCCGCGACGCCCGCGCCCGGGCGATCCAGCTGCCGGCCTGGAACGAGGCGATGGGCCTCCCCCGCCCCTGGGACCAGCAGTGGAGCCTGCGGATCCAGCAGGTGTTGGCGAACGAGACCGACCTGCTCGAGTACCCCGACATCTTCGAGGGCTCCGTCGTCATGGAGGGCCTGGTCGCCGAGCTGACCGAGGGGGCGCGGGCGGAGATGGCGGTGGTCGAGGAGCACGGCGGCGCCGTCAACGCCGTCCCCTACATGAAGGCGCGCCTGGTCGAGAGCCACCGCGAGCGGGTGGCGCGGATCGAGGCCGGCGAGCAGAAGGTGATCGGCCA
>Ga0207661_10000254_pt1 | contig 34598 bp, 34 predicted proteins | sample KBSC713LmetaG_FD_184337 | JGI IMG/M metagenome (GOLD analysis project Ga0207661, IMG submission 184337) | Corn rhizosphere microbial communities from Kellogg Biological Station, Michigan, USA - KBS C7.1-3L metaG (SPAdes) (version 2) | ecosystem: Host-associated > Plants > Roots > Rhizosphere ...
AGGCCGTAAACCCGCCCGCAAACCCGCCCGCCGGCGGTCCCTCGACTCATACCTCCTGACCTTTCGGCGATCCGCCGAGAAAGGGCGATCCCGCATGTCCGCACCCGCCACTCCAACGGCGACGATCCGCGTCAACGACCTGTCCAAACGGTACGGCCGGCAGCAAGCCGTCGACCGGCTCACCTTCGCCGTCAACGCGGGACAGGTCTGCGCGCTGCTCGGACCGAACGGGGCCGGCAAGACCTCGACCATGCGGATGCTGGTCGGATTGTCCACACCCGACACCGGCACCGCCCTCATCGCCGGCGACCCGGTCAGCCTCGGCGCCCCGGTGCTGCGGCGCGTGGGTGTACTCATCGACGGGCCAGCGTTCGTACCACACCTCAGCGGAACCAAGAACCTGAAGCTTCTGTGGGCGGCAGCCCGGCAGACCTGGCCACCACCCGGCCTGAACGACGCACTCGACCTGGCCGGACTGGGCACCGCGATCGACCGCAAGGTCAAGAGCTACTCGATGGGCATGAAACAACGCCTCATGCTCGCCCAGGCTCTCATGCGTGTACCCGAGGTCCTGATCCTGGACGAGCCCGCCAACGGTCTCGATCCGGCCGAAGTCCGCGCCCTACGGGAGCACCTGGCAGCCCTGTCCAAGGCCGGCACCACGGTCCTGGTCTCCAGCCACCAGCTGGCCGAGGTACAGCAACTCGCCACCCACATCGTCGTCATGAACCGGGGACGACTCATCAGCGCCGGACCGCTCGCCGACGTCCTCGGCGGCAGTACCGGCACCTACCGCATCCAACCCGACGATCTCGACCGGGCCCTGGCAATCCTGCGCGACGCGCCAGGCGTGACCGCGGCCGCGGCACACAACGGGGAAGTCATCGTCACGGCACCGACCGTGCCCGCCAGCGACCTCGTCAACGTGCTCGTCACCGCCCACGTCGGCGTCATCGCCGCCAACCCGGCCCACCAGTCCCTCGAAGACGCCTACCTCGCCATGACCGGAGGACACGACCTTGCTGCGCGTTGAACTGGCCACCCAGCTGATGCGGATACGCACCCTGATCGCCCTGGCCTTCCTCGCCGCCGTCCCGGCCATGGCCGGCCTGTCCTTCGCCTCCTCCGCCGGACACCAAAACGGCACCCAGGGCGGCCTGTTCGGCGCATCCCCCTACTCGGCGCTCAACCACACCATGGCCAGCCTGGAATTCATGATGCCGCTGCTGCTGCCGGTCATCGTCGCGATGCTGGCCGCTGCCATCGCCTCCGCCGACCGCGACTGGGGCGTCCTGCGCTACCTCTACGTCGCCCCCATCACCCGGACCCGCCTGCTGACCGCGAAGTTCGCCGCCGTCGCCATCGCCACCACCCTCGCCCTCGCCGTCGTACTGGTCGCCGGATTCCTCACCGGCCTGGCCATCTTCGGCTGGCACCCGTTCCACCTCATCGGCCATCCCAACCTGACCACCGGTGACGCCATCAACCGCGTACTGGCCGCCAGCGGCTACACCCTGCTGTGCATGCTCAGCATCGCCGCCATCACCTTCACCCTCGGGCTGCTGCTGCCCCGCGGCGCCGAAGCCCTCGGCGCGGCCATCGCGTTCGTCGTCGCCGCCAGCATCCTCAACGGACAGTCCGCCCTGCACGCGGTCGCCGTGGTCCTACCCGTCCACTACTGGCAGAACTGGGCCGGGCTGTTCGAACCGCAAGGGGCCAAGGGCCTCGGAACCGGAAGCGTTGTACAGATCGCCACCGTGATCCTGTGCACCGCCGTCAGCCTGGTCGTGCTGCGCCGCCGCGACCCCGCGGCATGACCAGCGCCGGCCGGGCGGCCACCGCCGCGTCGTCAAAGAAAATTGCCACAATTGAGCGGTAAATTGAAAACCATTCACATAGATCGCTGGCGACGGTAAACCTCCCTGCGAGGCGTTCCGCCGCTCGGCCGGCGGCCCGCCGCCCGGTCGCCGAAGGAGCCTTCCGTGTCCGTATTCGCCCGCCGGCTGGCGCCGGCAGTCGCCGTGCTCACCGCCGCCGTACTCGCCGGGCCGGTGGCTGGCTGGTCCGAACCGGGTACCGCCGGCGGCACCACGCTGACCGCGGCGATCGACGCGGCGACCGGCCGGTTCGGGGTACCCGCCCCGGTGCTGACCGCCGTGTGCTACCTGGAGGGCCGGCTAGGCGACCATGGCGGCGCGCCCAGCGTGGACGGCGGGTACGGCTGCATGCACCTGGTCCGCAAAGCGCACGCGGACACCCTGGACCGGGCGGCCCGGCTGCTCGGTGTCCCGGCCGACCGCGTACGCACCGAGATGGCCAGCAACATGGCCGGCGGGGCGGCGGTACTCGCCGACGACGCGGCCAGCCTCGGTCTGCACCCGCGGGCGCTGGCCGACTGGTACGCGCCGCTCGCGCTGTACAGCACCGCGCGTACCAGGGCCGTGGCCACCGGCTACGCGGACGCCGTGTACCGGCTGCCGCGCACCGGATTCACCGGGCGCGCGCAGACCGGGGAGGCGGTCCGGGTCTCCCCGCTGGCGGTCAGCCCGGACACCGCCGGCGCCGCCCGGCTGCCGGCCGCCCTGGCCGCGCTGCCCGCCGGCTGCACCGCCGACACCAATGTGGACTATCCCGCGGCGGTGGACTGCGTGGTGCCAGCCAGCTACGCCGGGCTCACCTTCGACACCGCGAACCGGCCGAGCGACCTGCCGGTCGACTTCGTCACCGTGCACGACATCGAGGGCACCGCGGCCGACGCGATCAGCATCTTCTGGGACAGCACCAGCCAGGTCAGCGTGCACTACGTGGTGGATACCGACGGCACCGTGTACCAGACGCTGCGCGAGAAGGACGTCGCCTACCAGGCCGGCAACTACTGGTACAACCAGCGGGCGGTGGGCATCGAGCACACCGGGTTCGACGCGACCGGCTACCAGTGGTACAACGCGACCGAGTACCTCGCCTCCGCCCAGCTCGCCGCGTACCTGCTGACCAAGTACGGCATCCCGCTCGACCACGACCACGTGATGAGCCACGGCACCACGCCAGCGCCAACCCTGGGCACCTCGCCGAACCACGTCGACCCCGGCCCGTACTGGCTGTGGGACTACTACCTGGGTCTGATCAACCAGCAGGGGGTACCGCTGCCCACCGGCAACGGGCCGGCCGGCGTCATCGCGCTGCGTCCGGCCAGCGACCTGCAGCCGCTGGGCAGTGGGGGCACCGAAACACCGGCCAATTTCAACTTCTTCTACCTCTACACCGGACCGTCCACAGCAGACCCCCGCATACCGCGCAAGGGCGCGGCGAGCGACATCACCGACGAGACCGACAACGTCGAGCCGGCGCTCAGCTACGCAACGCAGCAGCACGTCACCGACCCGGTCGGCAGCGGCGACGAGCTATACCAGATCTGGTACGGGGAAAGCACATTGAGCACCGGCTACTCGGCCACCGGTACCCTCGCCTGGCTCGCGGTGCCGCCCGGCGCGGCGGTTGCCGGCCAGGGCACGGTGGTCAGCCTGAGCCCGGCCAGGGCAAGACGGTCAGCGTGTACGGCCGCCCGACCGCGTCCCGGTCGTACGTCATCGGCAGCACCCCGGTCGGCTCCCAGTACGTCTCGCCGTTCACCGTGGTGGACTCCGGCGTGCTCTGGTACTGCCTCAACTTCAACCACCGCCAGGCGTGGGTACCGGCCAGCGAGGTCAGCTCGGTGCAGACCGGCTGATCATCTCGAATCGCAGGTTGAACACGACGATAACCTCACGGAACCGGATATGTAGGATGTTCGGGTTATCTTCGCCGGGTCGTGCCCGCCCAGGTACGCCGCCCTTGGCCGTCCTGCGCGAGAAGGAAGGCCCGCCGTTTGCCCACCGCGTCCAGCGTCGACCTCTCGAAGCCCTTGCCCTGCGTGGCCGGGACCGGAAACGAACTGGTCATCGTCCGGGCTGCGCTACGCTGTCGCGATGATCAGTTGCGCCTCACTTCCGGGCGGTGTCTTACTGCGTCCGCTGGACGTCGGCGACGCGCCTGCACTCCTCGACGCGTACATCCGCAGTCGCGAGCATCTGCGGCCCTTCGACCCGGTGCGACCTGACTCGTTCTGGACGGTTGCCGGCCAGCAGAGTCGGCTCGACGGAATGGTGCAGCACATGAAGGACGGCAGCCTACTCGCCTGCGCAATGCTGCGAGCATGGTCGCGTGTTGGGGTGCGCAACGCTCAACACCATCGTGCTCGGTCCTTTCTGTAGTGCAAATCTCGGGTACTGGGTGGATCCCGCCGAGACCGGACGTGGCCTGGCGAGCCAGGCTGTCGCAGCGCTCTGCCAGATTGCCGACCAGGAACTCGGCCTGCACCGGATCCAAGCAAGTACGAGTCCGTTGAACGTCGCCTCGCAGCGGGTGCTGGCCAAGAACGGATTCGAGCAGTGGGGGACGGCGCCCAAGTACCTGCACATCAACGGCAGATGGCAGGACTCCTACCTGTTTCAGCGAATCCTCAACGATCGGCCGCCAGGCCTTCGCTCATGACGGAGGAAGGCATCCGCTCATCGGCTACTTATTTACTGGTGGCACGACCGCAGCCCGGCCAGGCTTGGTCGAGGTGATCGGCAGGGTGGCTCTCTCATCGGCTGCCCACTGCAGGTCCGGGTGTGGCTCTCATTTGGCATGCGCCCTGCTGGTCGCCGCAGTGGGGAGTGGCTCAAGAGGGTCTGACTAGCTCGAAGTAGCGTTGCCCTCCTCGCTGAATGAACCCCCGTTCGAGCGAGGAGGGACAACGCGTGGGGCACGTCATCATCGGGATGGACCCGCACAAGCGGTCCGCGACCATCGAAATCATCGACGAACGGGAGACGGTGCTTGTTGCCGGCCGGTTCGGCACCGACCGCGACGGCTACAAGGCGATGCTCGCCCTCGCCCGCCGGCATCCGCAGCGGATCTGGGCGGTCGAGGGCTGCAACGGCATCGACCGGCACATCGCTCAACGCCTCATCGCCGATGGCGAGACGGTGCTGGACGTGCCAGCGAAGTTGTCCGCCCGAGCACGGGTGTTCGCTACCGGCCAAGGCCGTAAAACAGACCCGGTCGACGCCCACAGCGTCGCGGTGGCCGCGTTGCGGGCCAACGGTTTGCGGCAGGTCGACATGGACGATGTCAGCGTCGTACTACGGTTGCTGGTCGACCGCCGAGACACCCTCGGCCAGACGCACCGAACTACTCAACCGCATCCACAAGCTCCTGCTCGAACTGGTGCCCGGCGGGGCAAAGAAGTACCTGTCCGCCGATCAGGCCCGCGCAATACTGGCCACGATCCGCCCCCGCGACCTGGTCGGGCGCACCCGCCGGCGGCTGGCGTCCGAGCTGATCAGCGAGCTTGTCACGGTCGACAAGAAGATCAAGGCGGCGGACAAGGAACTGACCGAACTCGTCGCCTCCACCGGCAGCAACCTGCGCAAGCCGCACGGCATCGGACCGTCCGGCGCCGCCCGCCTGCTCGGCGACGTCGGGAACATCCACCGCTTCGCCAGCCGCGGGCACTTCGCGTCCTGGAACGGCACCGCGCCGCTGGACGCCTTCTCCGGTGACCAGCAACGCCACCGCCTGTCCAGAGCCGGCAACCGGCGTATCAACCGGGTCCTGCACATCATGGCCGTCGTCCAGTTGCGCCACGACACCGACGGCCGCCGCTACTACCGACGTCGCCTCGCCGAAGGCAAAACCCCGATGGAAGCCATGCGCGCCCTCAAACGACGCCTGTCCGATGTCGTCTACCGACAGATGACCCGCGACGCGAAACCCGCTGAAGCGGCGGGTCCGGGAGGACAACGAGGTGCGACTCTGCAATCCAGCACGGCTGACCCGAACCCCCAGGTCAACACTTCGGAACAGTCACTTCCCGGACCCGCCGACACCCACGATATGCCACAGCTCCCGCCCGCCGCTTGATGTGATGTAGGAGCGGGGCCTCGCTCCTCGTAACAGTCACCCTGGTCAGGGGTTTTCCTGGGGTTGTCACGACGTACCACGACGAAGGAGGCCCCTTGTGCACGAATATGACGGCCGGCAATACGTCGGAATAGACCTGCACCGGCGCCGCAGCGTGATCGTGCGGATGACCTCTGACGGGCGGCGGGTCGGCCCGCCGGTTCGTATTGACAACGACCCGTTCGATTTGGCTGAGCAGGTCGCTTCGTGGGGTGAGAGCCCGGAGGTGGTGCTGGAGGCCACGTACGGTTGGTATTGGGCTGCTGATGTCCTGGTCGAGGCCGGCGCGACCGTGCACCTGGCGCATCCGTTGGGAGTCAAGGGGTTCGCGTACAGGCGCGTCAAGAACGACGAACGCGACGCCGCGGATTTGGCTGATGTGCTGCGGATGGGCAGACTGCCCGAGGCGTGGATCGCACCGCCGCAGGTCCGCGGTCGATCCGCCATCGCAGCAAGCTGGTCGCGTTGCGCTCGGGGCTCAAGGCGCAGGTCCATGCGGTATTAGCCAAGCAGGGCGTACGCGTGGCGGTGTCGGACCTGTTCGGCGTCGGCGGGCAGAAGCTCCTCGACGACCTGCAGCTGGCAACGCCATACAACGCTCGCGTCGCATCGCTACGACGGCTGATCGACGCGTTCACGTTCGAGATCGACATCCTCACCAGGCGCACCAGCGCCGAGCTGAAGACCCACCCTGGCTTCCAGGCGATCCACGCCATCCGTGGTGTCGGCCCGGTACTTGCGGCGATCTTCGTGGCCGAGATCGGTGACGTGACCCGCTTCAACCGCCCCGAGCAGCTGTGCTCCTGGGCCGGGATGACCCCCAAGCACTACGAGTCCGACACCAAGGTCCACCGCGGGCGGATCACCAAGCAGGGCAGCACCCTCGTGCGGTGGGCCGCCGTCGAAGCCGTGCAGACCCTGCGTGAGGGTCCACTCGGCCACGCCCGGGTTCGCATCGGCGAACGACGCGGCGCGAACATCGGCAAGGTCGCCGCCGCCCGCAAACTCCTCACGCTGGTCTTCTACGGGTTGCGCGACGGTCACATCCGCTGCCTGGCCCGAGCAGCGTGAGCACCAAGTCCCGGCGCAGCCAGGCGCGAGGTCGCTCTGTGTCTGACCCCCACCACGGCGCGGTCGATCTGTCTTGATTGATCCCGCCTGGCTGCGCCCTGCATCCCGGTACCGGTGGTGCTACCGATAGCGGTACGCATCTCGCGTCGGCCAACGGATCACAACGGTACGCGCGGGCGGGCTGTAACCAGGCCCGGTCCCCCAAAGAGCACCGGGCGATGGCGCAGTGTTTCGCGCTGATCCGCACCAATGCGCAGCACGAGATAGAGCCATCTTCTCCGTCGGGCATACTCCTGATGGCACGGGCGTAGTCCTTCCTGTACAGACTTGGTAGGTCTTGTACGGAACCTACGCCCGTCGTCATTTACACCGACGGATGGACACGACCACCGGGCCCGCGGCCACACTCACCACCAAGCCCTACGCGCCCTAGCCAATCGCCTCGTCGGCATCCTCCACGGCTGCATCCGCCACCACACCACCTGCACCGAGACCACCGCCTGGCCACCCGCCGAGCACACGCAACTTCCCGCTGCCGCATGACAGCTTCATGCCGTGGGATGTCTAGACCGTTGGTCAGGAGTGTTGGCCAGGATCCGAGGCTAGCGCTGCGTTGACAGCGGTGGGGTCAAAGGTGCCGCTGATCCGTTCGGTGACCTTCCACAGGCGTTCGGCTGCCGCTAAATCGTAGGAGGGCGGGGAGGATCTGGTTGGTGTGGTGCGGTTGTAGTAGCCGCCCTGGGTGGATACGGGCTCGAGGGCGAGCGCCGTGACCGCGGGGGCTGCCTTCGCGGCGGAGATGGCGAACGTCTGCATCGCCGCTACCTGGAGCCTCGGCCACAATCGGCCGAGGTCGGTGCGCACCACGCCGGGATGTAGTGCGTTAACCACCAGCTCGTGTCCATGCCGGCGGGCCAGTTCGTAGCTGAACAGCAGGTTCGCGAGCTTGCTGCGGCTGTAGGCGAGGAACGGGTCGTACCCGTGCTGCGATTGCAGGTCATTGAAATCCAGCCTCGGGTTGTGATGCCCGCCGAGACTGGCCTGGTGGCCCGCGCTGTTGACGTTCACAACCCGGGCCAGGTTTAGCCCAGCCGGCCCATCAGGTACACGCCCGACCCGTAGTAATGGCAGCAGTAGGCCGGTCACGGCGAACGGGGCGAGGTGGTGGAGGGCGAAGTTCAGCTCGTACCCGTCGCTGGTCTGCTGCCGATGCGGGGACATCACTCCGGCGTTGTTGATCAGAGCGTCGATGCGATCGGTCTGCTTGCTGACGAGATCGGCAAAGGCGCGCTGGCCGCCCAGGGTGGCGAGGTCGAACGCGGCTACGACGCTTCGGGTGCCTTCGCGCCCCAACTCGGCGCCAAGGGCAGCCGCACGAGCGGGGTCGCGACCCACCGCGATGACCCGGTTTCCCTGCCGGGTCAGCCTCTGGGTGATCTCCCGGCCCAGCCCGCTGGTGGCGCCGGTAACCACCACCGTGGTGTTCATCGGGTCGCCTTCAGTGTGGACAGGCCGAGGGTACGGGCCAGCAGCCGGTCACGTACGCCGAGCGGAAGTCTGGCCACGACGGCAAACGCCCGCGCATTGCCGGTCACGTAGTGGGTCTTCGGCCGCGGGCTGAGCGTGGCCGCCACGACGGCGCGGACCACGGTGTCCACTGGGTCCAGCCGCTGCTTCGCGCTGGCGGTCGCGACTGCCGCCAGCGCGGACTGGTAAAGCGCGACCCTGGCCGGGTCCGCTGCAGCGAGCGCGTCCGCGGCGGACTGCTCGGCCTTCGCGAAGATTTCCGTGGCGGTGCCGCCGGGCACCACCTCGACCACACGCAGGCCCCATTGGGCAAGCTCAAGCCGAGCCGCGTCCGTCAGGGACGCCAGGGCTGCCTTGCTCGCCGAGATCGGCGCTGCGAACGGCACCGCGATGCGGGCGGTGGGCGCGGTGACGTTGATGATGCGGCCCTGGCCGAGCCGTAGTTGGGGCAGAAACGCCTGCATCACCCGGACCGGGCCGTACACATTGACCTCGAACTGGCGGCGCAGTTCCGACTCCGGCACCAGCTCCAGCGGTCCCTGCACGATCACACCGGCGTTGTTGATGACCGCGTGCAGTCCCCGACCGCCCTGCTGGTCGGCGATCTGCTTGGCCGCGGCAGACACACTGTCGGCGTCTGTGACATCGAGAGTCACGGGCACCGCCCCGGCCAGCTGCGCGGGTGCCGGCCGGCGTGTCCCCGCGTACACAGTGATCCCGCGTTCCAGCAGCGCATGGGTGACTGCCGTTCCGATGCCGGCGCTAGCACCGGTGATCAGGACAGCTCGTGAGTCAGTCGACACTAGGTCCTCCAGACATGTACTAACGGACGTGTTCTTAGGTACATGTCATACTGGTCGAATCCAGGAAACCGGTCAAGGACCCGGGCCGTGTGACCGACGCCACGGCAAGCGGTCAAAGAGGGAGGCGACGTGTCGCTACGACACGGACTGCTGGGCCTGCTGGCCGAAGGGCCCGCCAGCGGCTACGACCTGGCCCGCCGCTTCCAGGAGGTACTCGGCGCACTGTGGCCGGCCCAGCATCCCAAGATCTACGGCGAACTGGCGCGTATGGCCGCCGACGGGCTGATCGACATCGACAGCCGCGGTCCCCGAGGCCGCAAGGCATACCGCATCACCGACGCGGGGCTGGCCGAAGTACGACACTGGCTGACCAACGTCGAGGTCGACCACACGGTACGGCTGGAGCCGCTGCTGCGCTCGTTCTTCTTCTGGCTCATGGACCCCGACGACCTGGCCCAACACCTACAACGAGAGGCACAGTTCCACACCGAACGGGCGGCAATTTACCGCGCGTACGCTCAGCGCAAGGACGCCGGCGAGTTCGGCAACACACCTCAAGTGCAGGCCATGCGCATCACTATCGAAGGCGGGATACGCGTCTACGAAGCCCTCGCCGAATGGGCCCGCTGGGCAGCGACCTACCAGCTCCCTGACCACAGCCACGACAACGAGACGGACCACACGACCTGACCATTCACGCTCGACCTGCCACGCCGCCCGACATTCGCATCATCTTCCGGCGTCGGAGCTCGGTGAGTCATTCCGCGTAATGACGGTGGGTAGCTGTCGCGTTCCTGGCATGGTGACACGCCGAGCTCGTAGCCGGCGGCGAGGCGCTTTCGCTGTCAGCGCATCTGGGCGGGTGCGTGCGGGCGTGGTTCGGCGCCTAACGTGGGCCCATGGTCGTCACCGGTACCGCCGCAGGCGTCCCGTTCACCGCGCTGCCACCAGCCGGCGGCGCGCACCGTGGCGTAGGAGACCTCGACCTGGTGGTGGTCCACGAGCTGTTGCCAGATGGTGGCGACCGGGGTGTCTTGGTCACAAAGAAGTTGTCATCGGCTGGGCTGCTGACCTGGTGCTTGACAACTCAGTGAGACGGGAGCGGTCGGTGAGTCTCATTTGAAGGTGGCTCGGTGGCGCGGGATGGTCTGCGTTGTCTCACTGAACGTGGCTGGTTATCCGAGAAGTGCCTGGTGCCATTGGTGTTCGCGCTGGTTGATGTAGTCGGTGTCGGCTAGCCAGGCGTCGCCATGGCCTTCCTGCCATAGTCGGGTCCAGGGCTGGGCGCCTTGGGCTGCCTGTTCGGCGAGGAAGGCATACATGCTGCGGGCGCGTCGAGCGAGCAGCGGGAGGATGTCGCCGCGTTGTTGCTCGGTGAGGTCATACGTGTCGGCGAGGAGGCGAAGCCGATGGGCGGCGTCGCCGCGTTGGTAGGTGGCGTTGGCGGTCAGTGGTACGAAGCCGTGGATGGCGTAGGCGAGGTCCCACAGCCGGGTGCCGGGTGCGGCGACGTCCCAGTCGATGAAGGCCCATTGCTGGTCGTTGAGGATGAGGTTCCACGGGGCCAGGTCGTGATGGGCGATGATTTCGTTGCCGTCGGCGGGTACGAGGGTCTGCCAGCGGGCGTCGGCTGGTGGGGTGAACTCGGCGACGGCGTCGTGGAAGTCGCGGATCATGCGGGCCACGCGGCGAAGCTGGTCGTCGGGGTCAGCAGGTGGAAAGTGGTCGGGCCAGGCGACGGTGCCGGGGACGAAGGTGAGGACCTCACGGCCTCGTTCGTCGAGCCCGAGAGGACGAGGTGCGCCGTGAAAGCCGACGGCGTGAAGGTGGTTGAGCAGGGCGTGCACGGCCGGTGTCCAGACGCCGGCCGGGCGCCGCACGGTGTCGCGAGCAATTGTCAAGACCTGTGGATAAGCGATCTTGGTTAGTACCTCGGTGTCCGGAGCTGCTTTGGCTGCGAATGCGTGTCGGGACGGACGGCCGGTCGCCGTCGTAGCCGGTTCGCGGTTATCAAGACGAGGCAGCCGACGGTCGTCACGGTGAGCGTCGTCGCCAGGACCTGTGTGAACCACGGGACGATCCATCCGAGCGTCAGCACGGTGAGGGCGTTGTGCGGACGGGAGGACTCGGGGACTGCCACTTCCCATTCGTAGTTGGCGTCTGGATTCGTGGTGAGCGCCTGCCATTGGGTGCTGACGGGCACGCGGTGGACCGGTCCCGAAGCGGTGAGACCCACCCGGGTCCAGTGCCCCACGCACCGGCTGTGCTGCCTTTCCAGTTGGTCATAGGTGACGTAGCAGTGGTCCACGCTCACCTGCGCGGGCGCCGGTATCACGCCCGCGAGGTAGGCCATCGCGGTGACGGCGATGACGAGGCCGCCCCGCGTGAGCGTTCGTCTGACGGCCATGGGGGCGAGTGGGGCTGGCATGTGCCCTCCTTTCTCGAGGGCCGGCAGGAAGTTGGCTCTGTTGCAAGATTCAACCTTGCGGGGCAACGGTCAAGAGCCTCGATTCAAAGGATCTTGACTAGGCTGCCACGGCGTCAGGGTCGCACGCGGGTCGTTCGACAAGCTTGCCGCGCGCGAACGTGGCGCCGACCCGAACGAGGGCGACGAGGTGGGGTGCGTTGACCGCGCGCCAGCGGTGCTGGGCGGCCTCGATGAGCTTGAAGGCCATCGCGAGGCCGGCCGCTTTGGAGCCGGGTCCCTTGGTGACCTTGGTGCGGTGGCGGACGGTGGCGAAGGTCGACTCGATCGGGTTCGTGGTGCGCAGGTGGATCCAGTGCTCGGCGGGGAAATCGTAGAAGGCGAGCAGCTCCTCGAGATCGTCGGTGATCTTGGCGACGGCTTTGCCGAACTTGGCGCCGTAGGCGAGCTTGAACGCCACCACGGCGCGGCGGGCGTGGTCGCGGTCCTCGGCGTTCCAGATTTCGGCGAGGGCGCGCTTGGCGCCCGGGTGGGCGGACTTGGGTAACGCCGACAGCACGTTGCTGATCTTGTGGAACTTATGCCGACCCGCGGATTATGCCGATGTTGACCGCGGTTCTCGTGCCGGGTAGGGGTTTCGGGTTGGCGGGGTCGGCATAATCAGAGTCGTTCGAGCCAGGCGAGGAGACTGTCGTTCGGCTGGTAGCGTCCGGTGCGGCCGTTGGGCGGACGGGTTCTGGCTAACGCCTTCTCCTTCAGTTCGAGGTCGGCGTGCAGGTAGATCTGGGTGGTGTCGACGCTGACGTGCCTGTTGCGCGACGCTGAAAATGCCGATGAAGGCGGCGCTCACGATGCCGACGAGCAGCCCGGCGAATCGGACACCGACGTCGGCAAGGTGTCGCGAGAATGCGCGAGAAGGTCCCGCGCGACACATCGATAGGCGGACAGCAGGTGTTCGCGCCCGTTCACGGGCAGGCGGCAGCCAGGAACGGTCTGTCGAATCAGCCGGCCGGGAACGAGAAGACTCATGTCAGCTGGATACTGGCCAAGCTCGGGCTGCCCGCGCAGCAGGGTTCAGGCGGCCGTCCTGGCCCAGGAAATGGCACTGGACAACTAGACCTGTCCCCGGGAGGGTGAGACGGGCGCCGTCTCGCCGGGACCGCCGGACGAACCGGAGGCGGCGAGGTCGAGGAGCGTCATCGCGTCGTGGTCGGGGCTACCGGGCGGCGCCATGTAGACGATGAGGCGCTGGCCTTGTGCGCGGCTCAGGGACAGCCCTTCGTGCGAGAGTGTCATCGTGCCGACCTCCGGGTGCCGGAGCGTCTTCTCGCCGTCGCCGATCGTGCGCACCTCGTACCGCTCCCAGAGCCGGTTGAAGTCGGGGCTCTTGACGATTAGCTCACCTACGAGTGAGGCGAGATCCGGGGCGTCCGGATCGGTGCCGGCGAGCGCCCGCAACTGGGCGACGCACCCCTTGGCCTTGTGTTCCCAGTCCACCCACAGGGCGCGGGCGGCCGGGTGCAGGAAGGTGTACCGGACGGTGTTGCGCTGCTGCTGCGGCCAGTCGGTGATGCCGTGGAGCAGCCGCAGCCCGCCGGGATTGGCCGCCAGCAGGTCGTTGGTGCGGCTCACGACGTACGCCGGGTTGGGCCGCAGCGTCTCCAGAAGCTGCATGACGGTCGGACGGACCCGCCGCGACGGCAGGGGACGGGGCTCGGGCGCACGCCGCGCCGCCCGCGCCGCCAGCTCGCGCAGGAAGCCGCGCTCCTCCTCGTTGAGGCGGAGCGCGTCGGCCAGCGCCTCGACCACGGACGGGCTCGGATGGGTCTCCTTGCCGCGTTCCAGACGTACGTAGTAGTCGATGCTCACACCGGCCAGCGCCGCCAGCTCCTCCCGGCGCAGACCCGGCGTACGGCGCGTGCCGGTTCCGGCGGGCAGCCCGACGTCTGCCGGGCGTACGTCGCCACGGCGAGCCAGCAGAAACTTCCCGAACTCGGTCACGTCGTCATTTTGCCAGCGTGTGGTCACGAGTCCAGCCGGGAGCCTGGCCCTATCACACCCCCCTACGGCGCACCCCGGAAGATCACGGTCTGCCTAGCCCTCGCGAACCTCACCAGCCTGGACGGATGACCACTCTTGCACCAGCCCGCGCGTCACAGGATGCCCGGCAACGCACGGCCGCACCGAAGCTGATCCTGGCGACCACGTTCATGGGCATCTTTCTGCTCAACCTCAACTCCATGGCGACGAACGTGGCGCTGCCGGGAATCGGGCGGGCCCTCGGCGGCAGCACGGCGGGACTGCAATGGATCGTGGACGCCTACACGCTGATGTTTGCCGCGCTTCTGCTTTCCGCGGGCACGCTCTCCGACCGCATCGGGGCAAGCCGCGCGTTCGGCGCCGGCGTCGCGGTCTTCACGGTCGCCTCGGCGGCCTGCGCACTGGCGCCGGGGCTGGGCGAGCTGATCGCCGCCCGCCTGATCCAGGGGAGCGCGGCGGCGATCATGCTGCCCTCCTCGCTTGCCCTCGTCCGGCGGGCCTTCCCAGACGCAGCCGAACGGGCACGGGCCATCGCGCTGTGGACCGTCGGCGGAGCCGTCGCGGTTGCCGCCGGCCCGGTGGCCGGCGGGGTGCTGTCCAGCACCCTGAGCTGGCGGGCGATCTTCGTCGTCAACCTGCCCGTCGGCATCGCCACCCTCGCGGTGTTGACCCGCGTGGAACGCTCCCCGCGCCGTCCCACGCCACTCGATCCCTACGGCCAGCTCACGGCGATCGGCGCGCTCGCGGCGCTCACCTTCGCCGTGATCGACGCAGGGGTGAACGGCTTCGGCGAGCCCGTGGTGCTGGGCTGCCTGGGGCTCGCCGCGGTGGCGATGGCCGCGTTCGTCATGATCGAGGCACGTACCGCCGCGCCTATAGTCCCGCTCGACCTCTTCCGTTCGCGCACGGTGACGGTTTCGGTCGTGATCGGCTTCGTCTTCAATGCCGCGTTCTACGGGCTGGTGTTCGCGCTGAGCCTGTTCTTCCAAGACGTTCTGAACCTGTCCGTCATGGCCGCGGGGCTGATGTTCCTACCGATGATGGCCGTGATCGCCGGAGCCAACCTGGCCTCGGCCAGAGCTGCGGCACGCTTTGGGCCGCGGACGCCGATCGCCGTGGGACAAGCGATCTTCGCGCTGGCGATGTTCGGCCTGCTCTGGATGGACGAGGGGACCACCAGACCAGTGATCGCGGCAATGCTCATCCCGGCCGGCCTCGGCCTAGGTTTCGCCGTACCTTCCCTGACCGCCATCCTGCTAAACGACATCGCCGCGGACCGGGCCGGAATGGCCGCCGGGATCCTGAACTCCTTCCGGCAGACGGGCGGCGCGCTCGCCGTGGCCGTCTTCGGAGCCTTGGTCGCGGATCAGGGCGAGTACATTGTGGGTCTGCGGGTCGCCTTGTGCGCCGCGGCTGTGATGCTGGTAGCCACCACGGCCGCGGCCCTCATGCTGCCGCACGGCCGTGGCTGACGGGACGGTACCAGGGATGTGTGGCGCGGGGACCGGTAAGCGAACTCAACCGGCATGAGGCGGCACCCTAGGACGTCCGTACTACCAGTCACAAATCGTCACCGACGATCGCGGCGGGCTCCGATTTGTCAAGATCATTCTCAGCGATAGCGCTGTCGGCAGACTCCTCAACGCCGGGCTGGTCCTGGAGATGCTCGCCGGACGCTGACCGGGATCTACGACCCGTCCGGTGCGGGCAAGATGCTGTTCGCCTCCGTGAAGCGGGCGTGGCCGGGATTAACGACCACGCCGGACCGGTTTATCGGTAGCGCGCGCAGGGCCTGACCAGTCCCAGGCCATCAGATGGGCGACCGAGCCATCGGCGCGGTGCCGCCCCAAACCAACACGCGGCCGGCGCGAGGCCGCATTGGAATTGTCAGTGCCCGAAGCCGCCCGCGACATCGGCATCTTTAGCGTCGCCGAACGTGCCCGAGCCATAGGGCGATGACGCTGGAGTCCACGCCTGCGTGGAGGAGGCGCATCGCGGTCGTGTGCCGTAGGACGTGCGCGGTGATCGTCTTTCCGTGCAGGGACGGACAGCCGACTTCGGCTTTGGCGGCGTAGTGAGCGATGCGGTGTTCGATCGCGTCGCGGCTGAGCGTGTTGCCGCGGCGGGTCGGGAACAACGGCGCGCCGGGGATGCCGTCGTGTTCGCATAGCCAGTTCCGCAGCACGGCGACTGTGCCGCTGGTGAGCGGGGTGATTCGGTCTTTGCGGCCCTTGCCGTGGCAGGCGACGTGCGCGCCCGCGCCGAGGTGCACGTCGGCGCGGGTAAGCCCGGTCAGCTCGGAGATTCGCAGCCCGGTTTGCACGGCGACCAGGAGCAGTGCGTGGTCTCGCCGACCGGTCCACGTCGTCTGGTCGCAACAGGTCAGTAGTGCGTCGACCTCGGGCTCGCTCAGGAAGGTGATCAGGGCGTGGTCGAAGCGTTTGGGTGGGATGGCCAGGACTCGGGAGATGCTGTCGGCGTGTTCGGGGTGGACGAGTGCGGCGAAGTGGAACACGCGCGTAGCGGGATGGAGCGATACGAGGCATCTTGGCGACACAGTTCAGGGACTGGCCCCACAATTGCGACGCTCGCGGAGTATCACAATGGACCGGTGGAGCCATCGTCGGAGCAACCGCTGACGGGTGGAAACGTCGCGGATGTTGTTGTCAGAGTGGGTTCGACCGTACGAAAGCCTGTGGTTGCTGCGACCCCCGCGGTCGAGGCACTACTTGATCACTTGGCCGCAGTAGGCTTCCCAGGCGCCCCGCGGTCGCTCGGTCGCGACGATGCGGGACGTCACGTGCTGGAGTACGTGCCCGGCAGCATGGCGGACACCCTGGCACCGATGTCGGCGGGTGAGTTACGCCGCCTGGGCCAGCTGATCCGGAGCTTTCACGACGCAGTCGAGGGCTTCCAACCGCCGCCGTACGCGCAATGGAACGTGGTCATCCCGCCGGACCGCGACGAGTTGATCTGCCACAACGACCTCGCCCCGTGGAACCTCGTCCGGGACGGCGATCGGTGGGTGTTCATCGACTGGGATGGAGCCGGCCCCGGCTCGCGGCTATGGGATCTCGCGTACGCGGCACATGGCTTCGTACCCATGGCTTCCGGTGGCGACCCGAGCGTAGACGGGCTGCGGCTCCGCGCTCTGGCCGACGGGTACGGTCTGGACCAGCAGCAACGTCTCGCGCTGCCGGGTCTGATCGGTGAACACACCCGGGGCATGTTCGACCTGCTGGCAACGTCGTCGCTGACGGGTCGACAGCCGTGGGCCCGCTTGTACGCCGAAGGCCACGGTGATCATTGGGGGCCGGCGGCTGATTACATCGAGGAGCACGTCGATATCTGGACAACGACGCTGCTCTCCTGACTCACCTCCCCGACGTGGGGCACCGGGTCCCGACGGTGTTCGCGGCGTGGAGTAGGGCGCGCGTGTCGACTCGTGAGCGCCGCACTCGCGGCGGGCGCGCCGCACTGCTACGGCGCGCCCGTCTCGCGAACGTCAGTCCTCTCCAGAACCGAAGTCGGCGGCCAACCGACAGGCCACGTAGTCCATCACCGAACTGGCCTGAGGCAGCTCGCGATCGTCGGTCGGTCCCGCCGGTTCGGATCGCAGGCCAGTGAGCCGTGCGGTTATCAGATCGACTGGTGCGCCGTGCTGCAAGGCCAGCGAGGTCACGATGGAGAACGCCTCGGCCAAGCCCGCCAGCGTGGATCCCTGCTTGCCCATCCGCAGGAAGATTTCCCCCAACTGCCCGTCGGGGTGGGCACCGGCGGTCAAGGTTCCCTCGGCCCCGCCCACGGAAAACGACAGCGTGTACGACCGCCGGGTTCGCGGCAGCGGGCGCCGTTCGGACCGAACGGCGACTGGCCGTGAGCTGTGCACCGCAAGCGTCATGAGATCCTCCAAGCACAACTGATAGTGGCAGCACGTCTCGTGGGGTACTACATATCGGGGCTCGGCGTATTCCAGGGGGTACGACAGTCCCGGCGCGGCACGCCCAGTTGCCGCGGACTTTCCCATGGGTTGTCACCTTCCGCCGGGCCCGAGCCGGAACCGTGGCCAGCGATCGAGACCGCGGTCGCCGAGCAGCTGCCGTCAAGGGCCGCGGGCTGGGCTGCGGTTCGTGTCGCGTGACGTGGCAGGGACTGGCACGCTGCCCTGCATGAATCATGCGGAGGTGCTGCTAATCGGAGGTCGTGCCGGCGTGGGCAAGACCACGGTGGGTTGGGAGGTCTCGGCGCAACTACGCGCGGCAGCCGTCTCCCACGCGATCGTCGAGGGCGACTTCATGGGACAGGTACATCCGGCGCCGGAGGGAGATCCGGACCGTTCGCAGATCGTCGAGACCAATCTGACCGCTGTCTGGGCAAACTATCGCCAGCTCGGATACCGCCGTCTCATCTACACGAACACCCTCAGCGTGCTGCCCTCGACCACGGGCATGTTCGAGCGTGCGATGGGCGCTGACGTGCGAATCGTCCGCGTTCTACTAACCGCAAATCACAGGACCGTCGCTGAACGGCTGGTGAGTCGGGAAATCGGCTCGGAGCTAGAGGAAACGTTGATGAGCAGCACGTACAGAGCAGGCCTGTTGGCGGAGCAGGTGTCGCCGGACACCTTGCGGATCGCTACCGATCAGCGACGGGTCACGGAGATCGCTCGCGACGTGGTAGCTGCCACCGGCTGGTGCAGGTAGCGATCATCCCTGGGGTGCCGAGGTGGCGGCGGGCGACTGTGCACCAGGTCGCATCTTCACCGGTCGGCAGACGACGCTGTCGGCTCCGTTGGCTCTCTGTCGAGCTCTGCAAGACTTGCCGATGCAGACGGCCGGGGTCCTCGACGAGATCTACGCGCTCATCCACACGTTGCGGCCCTTCGACGTCCTTGAGGCGCGTCATCGCTGCGAGTGTCTTGTCTGGCTGCGCGAGACCGACGACGTGTTCCGCCGGGCGAAGCCGCGGACCCCTCACCGCACCTGGTCGCCTACTTCCTCCTACGCGACGCCCACGACGGAAGCGTCCTCCTGGTCGACCACATCAAAGCCGGCCTGTGGCTACCCGCCGGCGGTCACGTCGAGCCCCGGCGAGCACCCCGTAGAGACCGTCCACCTTGACGGCGTTCAGCGGAACCGGATCGATATGGGGCTACCTCGCCAACATCGTGACCGACATCGACGTCACCGCGGCCGGCAATCCCGGCACAGTGGCCGTGCTGGGCAACAATCTGACCCATCCGACCGGGGCCGGGATGACCGCGCTGGGCGGCGGCAGCCGCGTACCGGTCAGCAGCGGTCTCGCCGCGGCACTGCGCACCAACACCCAGGGCGTGCCGGACTACGGCGCCATCGACGCCGGCATCGAGGACAACGGAGTGCTCCGCGACGTCCGGGGCAATGCCGGCGGGCTCAGCGCCCTGTCCCGGCTGGACCGCGACATCCTGGATCGGCCGGGCATCGGTACGGTGATCGTCACCGAGGGCCTGACCGACCTGCTGAACGGAGCCATCGCGAACACGCTCAGCTCGGTCGGCTACACGGAACTGGCGACCCTGCTCAACGCCTGGGGTGTCACGGTCATCTTCGCCTCGTTGACGCCGTGCGACGGGTACAGCCCGTGCACCGCGGCCGTCGACAGCGCGCGGACCGCGGTCAACACGTGGATCGGCGGGCAGAGCACATTCCTGGCCCCGTTCCTGTCCAATGTCGACTTCAACGCGGCCGTCGCCGTTGACGACCCCGACAGCAGCAGTACGCCGGCCGAGCAGAAGCTGGGCACCGGCGCAGCGCCGGCCGACTACGACTCCGGTGACCATGTCAACCTGACCAATGACGGGTACGCGGCACTGACCGCGTCCATCCCGCTCACCGGACTGGTCGACAACACGCCGCCCGCCTACTGATCCGCGCGCCGCGCTGACTGCCCGCCCTGACGCCGAGCCGAGCTGGGCTCGGCGTCAGGGCGCTATCGGAGGCGTCCAAGGCGCTGCCGAGGCGTCAGGGCGCTGCCGGACCGGCGAACATGCCGCAGATCTGTTCCGTGATGTGCCACAGGCGTTGCGCGGACCCCCGGTCGTAGGAGGGTGGCGACGATCGGGTCAGTGTGGTGCGGTTGTAGTAGGCGCCCTGTGTGGGTACCGCGTCGACGGCGAGCGCCATCACGGCGGCGGACGCCTTCGCCGGGGAGAGGGCGAACGCCTGCATCGCCGCCACCTGGAGGCGGGGCCAGGATCGTCCGAGGTCCGTGCGGACCACGCCGGGGTGTATCCCGTTGACCACGAGTTCGTGTCCGTGCCGGCGCGCCAGCTCCTAGCTGAACAGCAGGTTGGCCAGTTTGCTGCGGCTGTAGGCGAGGAACGGATCGTAGCCGTGCCCCGATTGCAGGTCGTCGAAGTCGAGCGTCGGGTCGCGGTGCCCGCCGAGGCTGGTCTGGTGACCCGCGCTGTTGACGTTGACCACGCGGGCCAGGCTGGTCCCGCCCGGACCGCCGGGCGCCCGACCGGACCTCAACAGGGGCAGCAGCAGGCTGGTCAGCGCGAAGGGGGCAAGGTGGTGGATCGCGAAGTTCAGTTCGTACCCGTCGGTGGTCTGCTGGCGGTTGGGGGACATCACGCCCGCGTTGTTGATGAGCGCGTCGACGTGGTCTGTGTGCCGGCGCACGAGTTCCGCGAAGGCGCGCTGCCCCACGGCGGTGGCGAGATCTACGGCGGCGACGACCGATCCGAGGTCGCGTCGCTCCTGGAGTTCGGCTTGAAGGGTGGCGGCGCGGGCTGGGTCGCGTCCAACGGCGAGGACTCAGTCGCCGCGTCGGGCGAGCCGGTGGGCTATCTGTCGGCCGAGCCCGCTGGTCGCACCGGTGAGGACGATCGTCGCGGTCACCGGGCAGCCACCGATGTGGACAGGCCGAGGGTACGAGCCAGCAGGCGGTCCCGGACGCCCTGCGGCAGTCGGGCCAGTACTGCGCCCCACTGCCTGAGTTCCAGCCGGGCTGCGTTCGACAGCCGGGCAAGTGCGACCTTGCTCGCCGAGACCGGGGCGGCGAACGGCAACACCGCGATCCGGGCGGTGGCGGCGGTGACGTTGACGATCCGGCCGCTGCCGAGACGCAGCAGCGGTAGGAACGCCCGCATGACCCGGACCGGCCCATGGAGGTTGACGTCGAACTGGCGGTGCAGCTCGGATTCGGGTACCAGCTCCAGCGGCCCCTGGACGATCCCCTCAGCGTTGTTGACGGTGGCCTGCAAACCCCGGCCGCGTTGCCGGTCGCTGATCTGTTTCGCCGCGGCGGAGACGCTCGCGGCCTCGGTGACGTCCACGCCGGTGACCAGTACCGCGGTTGCGTCGGTCTTCATTTCGTCCCCTCAACCTGTGCCATGGGACATGTACCTTAGTACGGCCGCTACTGGTCCCGTCCGCCGGACCAGTCAAGAGTCCGTGCGGTGTGATCGGGACCACGGACAACGATCGGCGTCTCGACAGGAGGGCGACGTGTCAATGCGTCACGGACTGCTGGGCCTGCTGGCAGCGGGACCGGCCAGCGGGTACGACACCAGCGCCTGCGGCAGCTCGTCGCCGAGTTGCCCGCGACCAGCGAGCGGTTCGCGAGTTGTGGGACTCCGGCGTGGTCGGCCGCCAGCAAGGTGGCCGGAAGATCATTGACCATGCGCAGGTGGGCGCCCTGACTCTGGACTGCGACATTCTCACGGTGGCGGGCAGCGACCTGCGCATCATGATTTACACGGCTGCGCCCGGCACCGCGGACGCCGACCGCCTCGCGCTGGTCACCGTCCTCGGCACCCAGACTCTCGTGGGTAGCCGATCGACCGCCGCGGGCAGCGGCCCGCCGGCTCAACCCCGTACGCTGTCCGCGATCTCGTCGTGTCTCGATCAAGCCGAGACGCCGGGCCGCGTCAACCCACCACCAACGATCCCCCGGTCATTACCTGCGCGTCCCGTCGAGGAACACCGCGATGACGGCCGCAGCAGCCTCCTCGACGCCCACTCGCCCATCGGCGGTCATCCTGAGCGCCGCTTTGATGAGGCCGCTGAGCAGGTCGGTCAGCAGCTCGGGGGCGAGGTCGGCCCGCAGCGAGTTGTCGGCGATGCCCCGGCGGAAGAGCTCACGGACCGGTTCGGTCAAGAGAGCGTCGGCATCGGGGTGCTCGTCGGTCCGTTCGTAGCCTCCGCTTGACAGCGCGATGTACTTGCTGCCGACTGCGATGAATCCGCGGACCAGGCGGGCAATGGCCTGCTCGACGGGAATGCCCCGGACATCCGCGTCCGCTATGCGCGCCGCGAGTTCCTCGATGCTGGTCGTGACCATTGTGTGCAGCAACGCCTCACGGTGGGGGAAGTAGCGGTAGAGCGTGGCGCGGCTGACCCCGGCGGCGCTTGCGATCTCGTTCATGCTGACGGCGCCGCCCCGCTCGGCCATGATCGCGGCGGCGCTGTCGACGATCGCGGCAGCAGTGTGATCTCGCAGGGCCTCACCCTTGCTCATAGCCACATGATATCGGATGGTTGACAACACGCTCTCTAGATGGGACAGTTATGTCTCATCTAGAGACATGACTGACGCTTTGCGAGTAGCGACACCAACGAGGAGGACGACGTGGCTGATGGCAGCAGGTTCAGCGTCTACGGGAGAATGACTGCGCGTCCGGGACAGCGCGACGCACTCATCGAGCGATTCACAGATGTGCTACGAATCGGCATCCCCGGCCTCGAGTGGTGCAGTATCAACACGGTTCTTGACGATCCTGACGCGATATGGGTGACACAGATCTGGACGGACAAAGCGGCACACGACACCGGCACCCGCCACGACATCGTCGTCTCGGCCACCGATCGCGTGATGTCGCTGGTGGCCGGAGCGCTGGAAGGTTCATACGGCCAGGTGGCTTACCTGCACGATGCCGGCACCGCGTAGCAGCGCTGGGTTACGGCGATGTCGAGGGCGACCGGGCCCGGGTCATGCCCGCCCTGCCGTTGCCTGGGTGTCCCCATGGCGGGCGGTTGGGCGGGACGACGTTCGGGCTGATATGGTCGGGAGACCGTGACACCACGCGAGGAGGTGAGACCCATGAACGTTGTACGCACGTGGGTGCTCCCCTCGTCGTCACGGGCCAGGCGATTGACGTAGGGATCGCCGGGGAGCGCCTCAACACCACGGCACTCCCGAAAGGCAACAACCTATGCATTCCGTGCACTTTACGGCGGAGACGTCGTCGAACGGCGTCGTCGAACGCGACTTCATCGTGGGCGAAGTCCCCGGCGTACTCTGGTCGGCCGTTTCCGGCCCCGATCACGCGCCCCTGGTGCTGATGGGTCACGGCGGTGGCCTGCACAAGAAGACCCCGGGCCTCGTGGCCCGCGCACATCACACCGTGACGACCTGGGGCTTCACCGTGGTCGCCATCGACGCGCCCGGACACGGCGACCGCCCCCGCACGGCGGAAGACGAACAGGCCCGCACCGACCTCCGGCAGGCCCTGGACGCAGGCGACAGCGAGCGCTTCGAGTCGGTCAGCGTCCGCTACGTCACGTCACTGGCCGAGCGTGCCGTACCCGAATGGCAGGCGACCCTGGACGCCCTGCAGAAGCTGCCCGAGATTGGCGCCGAAGCGCCGATCGGCTACGGCGGCGGCATGTCGCTGGGCACTGCGATCGGAATCCCACTGACGTCGGTCGAACCCAGGATCACCGCCGCCATCTTCGGTGGCGGCTTCTTCGTACACCAGGCGCTGATCGAGGCGGCGAAACAGATCACCGTCCCGGTCCAGTTCCTGCTGCCCCTGGACGAGGAGTACATCGACCGCCAGTCCGTTCTCGGGCTGTTCGACGCCTTCGCCTCGAACGACAAGACGCTGCTCGCCAACCCGGGCACCCATCGCGCCATGCGCTGGGTGGGGGCCGACCCAGACTTCCTGGCCCGGCATCTCGGCCGGGTCGGCGCGTCAGCGGCCTGACCTGAGCGGTATCGGCGTCCGGCTCCGCACCGGACGCCGATACCGGTGTCGCAACTGCGCCGCCCGGGCCAACTGCGCCACCTGAAGCCTCAGGCTCGGGAGGAGTCGGTCGGCGCGGTCTGAGAGCGGGTGTCGTTGACGAGGTCGGCCAAGAGGTCGGTGCGACCGGTGATCGTCAGCCCTAGGTTGGTCGCCTCGGTGACGGCGAGAATGCCCGACAAGACTCCGCTGATCAGGAGCGCCTCCCCGCGCAACGTCACGTCTGCACCGTCGCCCAACGCTCGATCGATCTGGAAGTCTCCGCCTCGGAGAATCGCCCGGACCGACTCGCTACCGGTTTCGATGCCGATGACCACCTCGGTGCCGGGCTGCAGCTTTCCGGGCAGGTTCAGGCCGGCGAACAGAGCGGTCCACTGGGGTTGCACCGCGTCGCCCTTGGACGGCCCCGACGTCATAGCCGGTAGCCCCCAACGGGACAGCGCGCGCACGACGTCCTCCAGTTCACGACCGCGGGCAGTGAGTTGGTAAACGCCGGTCCCGATAGGCGCGGGTGCCTCGTGGCGTTCGATCAGGCCATCGGCTTCCATGGACTTGAGGCGCTCGGCGAGCAGGTTGCTCGCGATGCCCGGCAGTCCGCGCTTCAGATCGCTGTAACGGCTGGGCCCGAAGGCCAACAGCTCGCGAACGATGAGCAGAACCCACCGGTCACCCACCACGTCCAAGGCCCGCGCCACGGAGCAGTACTGCTGATAGCTCTTCACACCCTGAACCTTATCAGGGTTCAGTTGCAGATCTCAACGTCATAGTTTAGTTTCTCAACCATGAACCCGACTCCTGTACCTCTGACCCCTCCCCCGCGGCGGCTGCCGTCCGCGCTGATCCTGGGAGACGTTCGTGGCTGATCTGACCACCCGGCGCGGAGGTCCTCGCATCTTCGATGGCATCGGGACGCTGGTCGTGCGACGCACTCGAGCCGTGCTGGCGGCTTGCCTGATTGTGTTCGTCGTCGGGACGGCGCTGGGCTTCGGCGCGTTCGCAAAACTGAAGACGGGAGGATTCAGCGATCCGCGTTCGGCCTCCGCGCGTGCCACTCGCCAGTTGGACGACCGCTTCGACGGCGCCGCAGGGCTTGTGTTGCTCGTGCACGCGAAGACCGGCTCCGTCGACGACGCGGCGGTGGCCAGCCTCGGCGACCGCGCGGCCGGCCTGCTCGCCGAGCAGGCCGGCGTCTCCAATGTCGCCTCCTACTGGCAGACCCACAACCCAACGCTGCGATCGACTGACGGCCGGTACGCACTGATCGTGGCCAGCCAGCGCAGCGACAAGACACTCAGCGCTGCCACGTTGGCAAAGCTCGCCCTGCACAGTCCGGCGGCGAGCATCAGCGTCGGCGGGGACTCGGCAGTCGACAACGACGTCAGCGGCAACGTCGGCAAGAGCCTCGCGCTCGCTGAGGGCATCGCGGTGCCCATCGTGCTGCTGTTGCTGATTTTCGCCTTCGGTAGCTTCGTTTCCGCGCTGTTGCCGCTCGCCATCGGAGCCTTCGCGATCGTGAGTACGTTCGCCGAATTGTCGGTCCTTGGCTCGGTGACCGACGTCTCGATTTACGCGATCAACTTGACCACCGCAATGGGCATGGCGTTGGGCATCGACTACGCGCTGCTGATGGTGAACCGCTTCCGCGAAGAGCTCGCCGCGGGCGCGAGCACCGAGCACGCCGTACGCACCGCCGTAGGCACGGCCGGCCGCACCATCGTGTTCAGCGGCGCTACCGTGATCGCGGCGCTGGCCGCGCTGCTGATCTTCCCGTTGTACTTCCTGCGCTCCTTCGCCTACGCCGGCATCGGCGTGGTGATCATCGCCACCGCCGCCGCGCTGTTCGTGCTGCCCGCCCTACTGGTCGTGCTCGGTCCGCGGGTCAATCGCGGTCGCCTCCCGTGGTCGAAACACCCGCCGAGCGCGTCCTCCCCATGGTGGGGACGGCTAGCAGGTTTGGCCTGGCGCCGGCCGCTACTCGCGGCCGTCCCAATCGTCGTCGTCCTGGTCGCCATCGCCGCTCCCCTGCTGCACGCCAGGGTCGGTACTCCCGACGACCGGGTACTACGCACCAGCGCACCGTCCCGTCAGGTCGGCGACGTGCTGCGCGCTCACTTTGCCGGCGACACCAGCACCGCGCTGGAACTGGTCACCACCGGACCGGTCGCGCCCGGGCCGCTGGCCGACTACGCCCGCCGGCTCTCCCTGCTCAGCGGGGTCACTCGCGTGCAGGCCAGCACCGGCGACTACGCGCACGGCACCAGGACCGGCGACGATCCGGCCGACGCCACGCTGGCTCGGCCCACCGCACAGCGGATGACCGTGATCACCAGCGCCGATCCGCGCTCCGCCGGCGCACAGCAACTCGTGCGCACCGTGCGCGCCACGGCGCCACCGCCCGGCACGGCCGTGCTCGTCGGCGGGCCGACCGCCGACCTGGTCGACACCAAGCACGCCATCGGGGTGCGGCTACCGATCACCGCGGCCTGGATCGTCCTGACGACGTTCGTGCTGCTCTTCCTGTTCACCGGGTCGCTGCTGCAGCCGCTGCGCTCATTGCTGCTCAACCTACTCACGCTCGCCACCAGCTCGGGTTGATGGTGTGGATCTTCCAGTACGGACACCTGTCCGGCGCACTGCACTTCACCCCACTGCCCCTGGATACCAGCATGCTCGTGCTGCTGTTCTGCATCAGCTTCGGGCTCTCCATGGACTATGAGGTCTTCGTGCTCAGCCGCATCAAGGACCTGCACGACGGCGGCGCCGGCGACGCCGAGGCGGTCACTGCTGGGCTGACCCGCTCCGGGCGGATCGTGAGCACCGCCGCCGCGCTGGTTGCCGTCAGTTTCCTGGCCTTCGCGGTGTCCAGCATCAGCTTCCTGCAACTGTTCGGCCTCGGCGCGGGCTTCGCCGTTCTCTTCGACGCCACTCTGATCCGCGGCGTGCTGGTCCCGGCCTCCATGCGGCTGCTGGGCCGGCATGCCTGGTACGCCCCGGCACCGCTGCGCGGCCTGTACCGCCGCGTCGCGATAGCCGAAGGCTGAACCACACCCAGCCTCAACCTTGTGCCGGGGGCTCCGCTCCCGGCCCCAACCAACGCTCCTGCCACGAGATCGGTCGGCACCTCGTCCATCGAGACGAGGTGCCGCTCGACTTCGGCGCTGCCAGCGTCACCGACGAGCAGGCGGCCTCATGGCGGACGACAGACCGCGCCGCGTCCCACTGATCGCTGATGTCAGGGGGAGAGACCGTTGCCGCCGGGTCCGCGCACCGAGTGGCTGCTGCTGGGGGATCCCGCGGCGACCACCTGTGGGCAATGGCCGGGTGCCGACCCTTGGCGGCAGCCACACAAGAGGCGGCGGCCACGACGGCAGGCACCCCAGACCGCGGGAGCCGGTTGGATCAGCTTGATGAGTTGCAAATATCAAGCTGTTGGTTTAATTTATCAATCATGAGACGAGCTTCCGTGCTGATCACCCTTCTCCTCGCGGCCTTCGCCGTGAACCTGGACACGACGTTGGTCAACGTCGCCCTCCCCGACCTCTCCCGACAACTCGATGTCTCCACGGCGCGTCTCCAGTGGATCATCGACGCCTACAACCTGGCGTTCGCGGCGTTCTTGCTCAGCGCAGGCAACCTCAGCGACCGTCTCGGCCGACGCCGGATGCTTGTGGTCGGCCTGGCCGTCTTCGGAACAGCCAGCCTGCTCGGGGCGGCGGCAACAAACAGCGCCGAACTCATTACCGCGCGGGCCGTGATGGGCTTCGGCTCGGCACTTGCCTTCCCGGCAACGTTGTCCCTGATCTTGGATGCCTTCCCCAAGCGAGGGGAGCGCGCGACCGCGATTGGGCTCTGGGGCGCCATCGCCGGGGCGGCGATCGCCCTCGGGCCCATCGTTGGAGGCTGGCTGCTCTCCGCGTTCACCTGGCCGAGCATCTTCATCGCGATGGCACCGGTCGCCTACGCAGCGATGGGATTCGCTCTCAGATTCCTGCCCAAGACGCCTGGCGACGGCAGTAATCCGCTCGACCTCATGGGACTCACGACCTCGGCGCTGGCGATGGCCGCCCTGGTGTTCACCATCATCCAGGCGCCGACGTACGGCTGGAGCAGCGCCCGAACCCTGATCGGATTTGTCGTCTCCGCCGCCCTCATCGCGCTCTTCATCGACCACGAACTGCGTTCGGCCGCACCGATGATTGATGTGCGGATCTTCCGCAACGCCCGCTTCAGCGCCGCGAGCGCGGCCGTCACGGTCAGCTTCTTCACGCTGATGGGTTTCATATTCGTCATCACGCAGTACTTTCAGTTCATCCGCGGCTACTCCGCACTGGGCGCGGGTGTGCGCCTGCTCCCCTTCGCCACCGCCGTAGCGGTCGGCTCGGTGCTGGGCACACGCCTCGCCGTCCGAGTCGGCACCAAGCAGATCGTCACCGCAGGCCTGCTGCTCACCGGCGGCTTCTACGCCTGGGACATCACCACGACGGCGCATCTCTCCTATGCCGTAATCAGCATGCAAATGCTGGTCGGAGGCCTAGGGATGGGTCTGACGAGTGCACCCGCCACCGAGTCGATCATGGGGGCGATCAACGCGAAGACAGCAGGCGTGGGCTCGGCAGTCAACGACGCCACCCGCCTGGTTGGCGGCACCCTCGGCGTGGCGGTGATCGGCAGCGTCTACAGCTCCCTGTACCAACAGCACATCACCGATGTTCTGGGTACCGCGTCCATGCCCAGGGCCACACTCGCGACAGTGAAGGACTCCGTGCACGGCGGCTTCGCCGCCGCCCAAGCAATGATGCGCGGTGGCTCTCCGCTCGGCCACACAGTCCAGCAAGCGACGACGAACGCCTTCATGCACGGGCTGCGCGCTGCCTGCATCGTCGCCGCCATCGCTGCCTTCGCTGGCGCGCTCGGCACGGTGATCGCCCTGCCGGCCCACCCCGAAGAGGCCGAGAACGCGGAGCCGGCCATGTCCGGCGAAGCGATGACCGGCGTCGTCGGGCTTGACGGCCTCGGGTGATCCCGTCGTCGACTGGACCGGCACGGTTCCGGTCGAGGACACGGCGTTGGCTGTTGCCAGCACCGGCGGTCACGGCATTCGCCTTGCATCTCAACGGCTCCTATGCCGAGCCTGTCTCACTCACACCCAGCACGTGATCCCTGTACGTTCTCGTTCTTGTTGTCCCGAATGGACCGCGCCGGCCTGCGGCCGGGTAGCGCTTCTCAGCGTTTGTCCCGCCGGTTTCTCTCACCGACTTGGCCATCTCATCGGCGCCGCGGTCGCCGCACCGGCGCGGTCCACCAGCAACAGATCCGGCACATGCGGTAGGTCACGTCAACACGGTCGGGCCTGGGCGCACAGGTGGTGGCCTGATGCGCCCAGCCGATCCACGGCCACCGTGACGTGCTGACCGACTTGGTCAGGTAATAGACCGGTAATACTGCCAACCAGTTGGTCGGCGCCGTTTGCGACAGCATCTCGCGCAGATCGAACGGGTCCAGGCGCGCGCCGGATATCCCTCCGTGTTGCCCTACCTGCGGGTCTACGCGCGACCGCGTTCGGCCGGCCGGTAGCGGAGGTCGAACGCCAGGGTGGGGTCGGCGCCGCCGCGCAGCAGATGCACCAGCTCGCCACCCGGTGCGTCGTAGAGCCGGATGCCGTCCCCGAGCAGCACCGGCGCGACGCGGATGTCGATCTGGTCGACAAGCCCCAGCAGCGCGAGCAGCTGCTTGGCGATGGGTGGTGAGAACACCTGGAGGTTCTTGCCGCGGGCGGCTTCCAGACCGATACGCACAGCCTCCCCGACGGGGCAGCTAGCGATCTTTGGTCGCTGGCGGCTTCACGTTTGAGGCAAGTTTTGCGCGGCTTGTGGTAGGCGGGCGCGGGCTATGTAGTCCTGGACGTGTCTGTCGATTGTGGACAGTGCTGCTCGTAGATCGGTGGGTGCTTGTGACTGATTGGCGGCGGTGAGCGGGACGAGGAGCCGGTTGTAGATCTTGGTGTAGAAGATGGCGATGCGGATGCCGTCGTCGGTAAGCCGGTAGCGGTTGGATCGGGGTTGTCGGCGGATGAGACCGTTGAGGCGTAGCCGGCGCAGGTCGTAGGTCATCTGGTTGGCGCGGTAGTCGGTGCCGAGCAGCCCGGCGATCAAGGCGCGGAGGCTCTTGTTGGTGAAGCCGGTTGCGGCGAGCAGTGTCTGGCATAGGGCGCCGGTCAGGGCCATGGCCCTCGGATCGCCGAACCGCAGGGCTGGGGTCCGACATCCCGCCGCGTCGACGGTGGGGTGCGCGATCCGCTCAAAGGCTGGACTCGCGAGGACGCAGCCCTGACCGACTCGTTGCGCATGCAGGATCCGCTGGTTGCAGGCACGGGCCTTGGTCTGGAGATCGTCGAGGTTGGGTAGGCGGGCGTTGCAGCCCAGGTCGCGGGGGTGGTTGATGACGGTCTCGATGCGCATGGCCCGGCCGTCTTTGAGGTACTGCTTGATGCGGGAGTGCCGGTAGAACACGTTGAGCAGCACCCCGCCGTTGTCGCGGCGGTCGATCGCGGTGCGGAAGGTGCCGATGGTGTCACGGCGTACCCGCCGACCGAAGATGATCTCGACGTTATGCGGACGGCCCAGGTCGAGGTTGTCGCCGATGAGGGCTTCGAAGAAGCCGCGGGCATGCCGTGGCGCGTCGAACACGATGGTGCGAGAGATCTCGACCTGCCGCATCGATGTTTCCCACCAGTAACCGTGGTCGCGGTCGGCGTTGGTCAACGGCAGCGGCAGCCGGGCCAGCCATCGCTGCACGAACACGTGGATGGTGCCCGAGCCGAGCCGGTCACAGATGTCTTGCAGCGCTTGCGGATCCTCACAAGCGGCGAACCCGTTAGACAGCTGCGTGTAGGCGATGCCGGCCTTGGTGGCCTGGCGCTTGGCCCACTCGTGCCCGTTGATCCACACCTTGCCGGGATAGGGGAAGTAGGCGCACAGCTTGATGAACGCCGCCCCGAAGTCGTCGTCCCACAGGTAGAAGTAGTAGCAGGTCACCCGCCGGTCAGCCTTGTAGAACGACCAGCGCGGCGTGCCGGTGGAGGTCTCGCCCTCGATCGCGGTCCACACCCGCTGAAACTCTTGCGCCACCCCGATCGCGGCCACTCCAGAGGATCCGGAGGCGGCCTGACGGGCCAGGTGCGGGGCCATTGTGGCGAGCTTGTCGTCGCCCTTGCCGAACTTGACCCACGGAATGTCGTTGCCGGCAGCGTAGGACTCGACCGCGCGGCGGAAGCGTCCACCGATCTGGTTGAACAACGCCGGTGACGGGAACGGGTAGCCCAGATGCGTCGACAAGAACGCCACCACCTGCGCGCTGGTCTGCAGTATCGGCACGTACGCGTTGAGGTAGACCCGGTCCAGGCACTGGATATCCAACCCCACATGCCCGTCGAGCACATCGTTGACCGTCACCACGTGCGCACCCATGACCGCCTCCCACTCACGGTTATGGATGTGAGGATGCGCTCACCCGCACCAGAAATTCCAGCTCAGCCGCGACGCTGGGCGGTCAGAGGCGACGCCTCACTGGTACGGCAGTGACACTTCGCGATCTACGTGGCGGCGAGGAGGCCCGGGGAAAGTCGCATCAGGCCGGCAGTGGTCGAGTCAAATCCGCAGCTGCGGTAGAAGCCGTCGAGGTGCGGCTCGTAGTCGGCGTGGAGCCAGGTGGCGCCGGCCTGTGCCGCCTGTTGCGCTGCGGCGCGGACCAACCGGTGCCCGAGGCCGTGTCGCTGCTCGGTGGGGTGGACGGTGGTGTCGAGTAGGAAGGCGTGCAGGCCGCCGTCGGTCGCGACGTTGACGTAGCCAACGAGTTGGTCGGTGCGCCAGGCCGATATCCAGGTCAGGCTGCGTTCGTGTATCGGGCCGAAGCTCGTGTCGGTGTGGTGTGGTCGGGCGGCGGCGAACAGGGCGTTGAGCTGGGCGTCGGTCAGTTGTGTGCGCACGAGCAGCGTCGGTCCGGACATGCTGGCAGCCTGCCATTCGGGCGCGGCGTGGTGGCGTGGTGTTGGGCGGGCCACCACCTGATCATGCAGTGTTTGTGAGGACAACTTCAGATCTGGTGGTGGCCACGGCCACAGCGTAACGGTTGCCGACTGGCAAGAGGCGTTCGACGCGGTGATGCCCGTATCGCGGGCCGGTTCACTCGGGTAGAGCCACGTCGTACTGCTCGCGCCTTCTTGGCGGGTCTGTTATCCGGCATCGAGCGCAAGAATTGCTGGTGGCTGGCCGAACATGCCGGACACCGCCGACCGCAACAGATGCAGCGCCTACTGCGGAAGGCGGTATGGGACGCCGACCAGATTCGAGATGACGTGCGTGGGCTGGTGGTCGAAGCGTTGGGCCGCCCCGGCGATGTCATCAGGCCACGGCCCGCCGCGCGCACTACAGACGCCGCCTCACCGCCGAATTCCAGACGTAGATCGCGAAGTGTCACTGCCGTACTAGGCGCCGAACCAGCGCGCCGGCTCTCGAGCTTTACCCGCCACGGCCGGTGCACTTTGGTGGCCGGCAATGGGAGGGGCCTTCGTTTCGCATCAAACGACCTGATGCGCGGCAAGGACCGTGAAAGTCGGTCTCGCCTTGGTCTTGCGCGATGTTGCGAGCCGAGGATTCGCCGGTGACTCGGCGCACGGCCCGTGCCGCGGGAGTTTCGAAACGTCCGGGTGGAACCGTGGTTAGGCCGCCAGAAAGGCGTCACGTCCGTTCCCGCCAGACGATATCGCGCGTGGCGGTGATGCTTCAGTCATGAACGAACTGAAGGACAAGGTCGCCCTCTCGCCCTCGTCACGGGGGGAAGCCGGGGTATCGGTGCCGCCATCGCTCGGCGGCTCGCCGAGCAGGGTGCCGACGTCGCCATCACATATGAGCGCAACGCGGACCGCGCATCGCGGGTCGCCTGCGACATCAAGGACATGGTTCGTCGTGCGTTGGCGATCGGCGCCGATAGCGGCGACGTGGACGCGGCTGCCTCTGCGGTCGACGAGGTTGCTGACGTGTTTGGTCGACTGGACGTTGTAGTCAACAACGCTGGCGTGTTCATGGTGGGGCCGATCGAGGATCTCGGCACGGCAGAGTTCGATCGCACGGTGGCCGTCAATGTGCGAGCGCCGTACGCGGTATCCCGGGCGGCGGCGCGGTACATGGGCGACGGCGGGCGGATCATCAGCATCGGCAGCAACATGGCCGAGCGCGCGGTGTTCCCAGGGTTCGCCCTTTACGCACTGAGCAAGACCGCGCTCGTGGGGATGACGAAGGGTTTGGCCCGCGAACTTGGGCCGCAGGGCATCACTGTTAGTCTCGTGCATCCCGGGCCGACCGACACCGAGGCGAATCCGGTCGACGGACCGAATGCACAGGCGATCAGCGCACTGACCGCTCTCGGCCGGTACGCGACCACCGATGAGATCGCGGCTGTGGTGTCCTTCCTGGCCGGCGAGGACGGTCGGTACGTCACCGGGGCCACGATCAACGCCGATGGAGGCTTCACGATCTGATCGGGAGCCAATTCGAGACCGCACTGTTCGCAATGCAGGTGAAGCCGCGACCCGTCCGTTATTCGATCCGGCGGGCTGCGCTCGTTGCGCGGAGCTAGTGCCGTAGCGTTCGGTCCACGTTCACACAGCGAGGCTATGGAGGTAACGGGGTGGACGTGCATGAACAACCCGGGGAAAGGGCGAAACGTGTGATGACGCACGGACGGCGTGACAATCGCGGCATGGCCGACGAGGACGTCCGCGACCTCACGATGCGACGGCCCGACGGGCGCACCGTGGCATGGACCGAGAGCGGTGCGGGCACGCCTGTGCTGCGTATACCAGGCACCCCCGGTTGCCGCTGGGCGATCCGCGGCGACCGCACGCCGTGGCACGAACGCGAGCTGCGCATGATCACCACCGAGCGCCCCGGCTTCGGAGCCTCCACGACGCTGCCCGGGCGAGGCTACGCCGAACACGCGCACGACCTCGCCGCGCTACTCGACCACCTCGGCCTCGACAGCGTGCCCGTCATCGGCACCAGTGGCGGGGCGCCACACCTACTGGCCTTCGCCGCCCTGCACCCAGACCGAGTCCTGGCCGCCACCGTCCTGGTCGGCGCGGCACCGGTCGACGAGGACGAGGTCGCGGCGATGATCGCCCTCAACGCCCAGGCACACCAGATGGTCCGGGTTGACGACCTGGAGGGGCTGCGCACACTGCTCGGGCCGGTACGACAGGCAATCCTCGCCGACCCGCTCGCCGGCATCCGCGACGTCATGGCTCACGCACCCGAAGAAGATCAACAGATCATGGACGATGCCGTTTGGCAGCGGGCGTTGGCACGCGGCCTGCGGGAAGCCCTCGAGTCGGGCCTGGATGGCTGGCTGGACGAGACCATCGCAGTCATCCGCCCGTGGGCCGACTTTGACGTTGCCGACGTGCTCACCAGCGTGACCTGGTGGCATGGGCAAGGGGACCGCAACGTCCCTCTTAGCGCCGCTCGCCGGCTGGTTGACAAGCTGCCCACCGCCACGCTTCACGTCTGGGCGGAAGCCGGTCACCTGACGCCGTACAAGCGCGAAGGCGAGATCCTTGACGAACTACTCGCCCGCGCCGCCGCAGGATAATTCGTCGCTTGCCAAACAGTTATCTTCCCCGATGTCGTAGCTCGGCGAGAGGTCACGGTCGCAGCGCAGGACTAGCCTGCGTTCCGCAGGTTCG
>Ga0207661_10000256_pt1 | contig 34472 bp, 26 predicted proteins | sample KBSC713LmetaG_FD_184337 | JGI IMG/M metagenome (GOLD analysis project Ga0207661, IMG submission 184337) | Corn rhizosphere microbial communities from Kellogg Biological Station, Michigan, USA - KBS C7.1-3L metaG (SPAdes) (version 2) | ecosystem: Host-associated > Plants > Roots > Rhizosphere ...
CTCACGGACGAGCCCGAGGACGGCGAGCGCGTCGAGGTGCCGGCGCAGGGTCGCCTCGCTGGCGTGCCCGATCTCGGCCAGCTCCCTGATGCTGGCGTACTCGCCGGCCGAGAGCATCCGCAGCATCCGCAGCCGGACGGGATGGGCGACGACGTCCATCCAGGTGCGTATTTCCCTACCGTGCTCTTGACTCATCCCGCCTGCGCCAAAAACGATATTTCGCTGTTCGTGGGTCAGTCTGACCCGCTCGGACATCGGTCCGCACGGCGAGGTGAACAACTGCGGTTCGGCTTTCCGGCCCTTCGGGCGGCGTCGTGCCCGCCGCAATGCGACGGCCGGGCGCACCGAGCTGTCGGTTTTGCTCCAACTCTTCTCGAAACCGTTGCCCCCGCCCCCCGCTTGGACCAGGGTCGCCCTTCCCCGGTGCACGGGGACGTAAAACCATCACAAGGAGATGACAGTGAACAACACCAACAAGTCCAGGCGGGCATTTGCAGCGGTTGCCCTGACCGCCGTCGCCCTCTTCGCGCTGACGGTCGGCAGCTCGCTCGCCTCCGCGGCGACTTTCAGCGACACCGCGCACGGCATCAAGTTCTCCGGCAAACTCACTGTGCTCAAGAACGGCGGCTCGGGCAAGACCTGCACCATCGGTGAAAGCCAGGGCGGCAGCGTCGGCAGCAGTAGCTACTGGGCCAGGATGTCGAACTGGGTCAGTCTCATCGCCTCCTGCGAAGGCGGCGGAACGTTCACCTTCGGTGCGATGGGAGCGGCCACCGGATCCCCCGGTGCCTTCCAGCTCAACCTTCTTACTAATGCCGAAACCCAACAAAGCACCTTCGGCCCCTGGGAACAGAGCACGTCGGCAACGGTGCCTTTCACCAACGCCACCGAATCGACGCCGTCTCAGATCACCTTCTCCAACACCAAACTCGGCGTCCTCATCGCATCTCCACACGAACCGATTTCCGTATCCGGCACCCTCAACGTAACCACCCTCAGCGGAGGCGTCCTTACCCTCAGCTAGCGGTGCAGCGGGGCTCGAAGGCGCCTCACGCGCCTTCGGCCCCGCGCTACTTCGGTCCCGAGGCCGCCCTCGAGGAGCTCGAGGCCCCGCGCCCGCCGCGGGCGACCTCGTAGGCGCGCTCGCGCCCCAGCAGCGGGCAGAGGACCAGGTAGGCCAGCAGCGGCAGCGCCGCCGGCAGCGCCGCCGGGCCAGTGGAGCGCAGGCGGTCGTAGATCACCGCGTCGATCGTCGCGATCATCGCCTCCTTCTGCCAGCCGCTCAGCTGCCCGCCGCCGCCGACCCGGGAGACGACGACGTCGAGGATCTCCTCCCAGGTGCGGTCGCGCTCGGCGATCGCCGTCGGGCCGACGGCGTAGGCCTCGACCCCCCGCAGCAGCGCGAAGCCCGGCTCGAAGGCGAGGAAGGAGAGCACCGCCTCGAGCGCCGTGCGCACCGAGTCGGTCCACTCCGAGGCGCGGCGCAGCGCCGGCAGCGTCGCCGCCACCATCTGCGCGCCGCTCGAGTCCAGCGCCGCGAAGAAGGCGTCCTCCTTGCTCGCGAAGTGCTGGTAGAAGGTGACTTTGGAGACGCCGGCGGCGGCGGCGATGTCGGCGATCTTGGTCGGCCCGTAGCCGCGCTCGGCGACAGCGGCGGCGAGGCCGCGGACGATCCGCTCGGGCGCCATGTGGCCGGCCAGCGACCCGCTCGGCCGGGCGGCGCGGCGCCGGAAGCCGGGTCGGGTCAGCGGCGCCGGCGGCGGCTGCAGGCGCAGCGCCCACTCGCCGAGCTGCTCGGTCAGCCCCTCCAGCCGGGGCTTGCGGCCGCGTCCGCCGAGGCGGCGGTAGATGACGTGCTGGGTGGTGCCGAGGACCGCGGCGCCCAGCTCGGCCGCTTCGGGCCCCTCGAGCTCGCCCGCCCACAGCTCGCCCGCCACCCCGACTTCTCGGGTCAGCACGTCGCGGGCGCCGAAGCCGGCCAGGTAGCTCTCCACCAGCGCCAGCCGCGCCGCCGCCGGCTCCTCGGTGCCGGCGCCGACCAGCGCCCCCAGCGCCCCACGGGCGCGCTCGGGCCACTCGCCGGGGCCCCGCAGCGCTTCGGCGAAGCGCACCCCGCCTCCGCGCAGCACCGCGGCGATCACCGCGCAGAAGCATTCTTCCTTGCTCCTGAACTGCTGGTAGAAGGTCCGCCGCGAGATCCCCGAGATCGCCACCAGGTCCTCGATCGTCGTCGCCTGGTAGCCCTTCTGCTCGACCGCGGCGACCATCGCGCCGAAGATCCGCCGGCGCTGGTTGAGCTCGACCTCGGCCGCCGACCTGCCGTGCCCCGGAGGCAGCTTTTGCTCCCGCAGCTCGCTCGCTCGCCCCCAAGGCGTCCGCACCATGGCCGCGGCACTGTAACCGCTCAACATCGGACCGCTTCCGCGTCCAGCGGGAGCCCGAAAGCCATGTCCTCAACCGTACCCCCTTACCCGCCATAGGACAAGCTTTTTCGCTTTACAAGGCCAGAAATTATGCCTGAACAAAATTTGTTCGCCGAGGTACTTGCACATCTGTCCCCATTCGTTTACAGTCTCGGCACCCTCGCGTGACCGATCGGCAACGCTCGGCCCGCGCGACGGAGAAAAAAGGGACGAGCCTCGGGGCCGTGGGAACGGCCGGGCAGGGGCTCCAGGGAGAGGAGAATCAGTGAAGGGATCGGCAAGCTTCGCCCGTCGCAACCACCCCGCCGCCAAGCGCGGCCTCTTCGGGCTGGCCTGCCTCTGCCTCCTCGCCCTCGTGGCGTTCGACGGGACCGGTGCGCCCGCGGCCGGGGCGAGCGAAGCCTGCGAAAACGAAGCGGTCCGCCTCGAACAGCACTCGACCTACCTCCCCGACTGCCGCGCCTTCGAGCAGGCGAGCCCGATCGACAAGCACGGGACTGACGTCATGCAGTACAGCGCTCGCACCCGCGCCGCCGCCGACGGCAGCTCGGTCCAGTTCGCCTCGCTGGGGGGCTTCGCCGACGTCGCAAGCATGGGAATCGCCGCCGAATACATGAGCCTCCGCGACCCCGAAGCCGGCGCCAACGGCTGGACCACCCACGCCATCACCCCTGGCAACCTCGAAGGCGCCAGTTTTCTCGACAACTCCCAAGGCCTTGAATCCCGCTACACCGAGCCCTTCTCGCCCAACCTCGACAAGGGCGTCTTCCTCACCACGACGCCGCTCACCCCGGGCTCCCCCCTCACCAACCCGATCCCCAAGCTCTACCTGCGCGACGCCCTTCACACCCCGGGCGCCGGCCACTACCAGCTGCTCACCGACTGCCCCGGCTGCGCCACTAACCGCCAGCAGACGCTCGCCGTCGCCGCCACCACTGGCACCTACACTCTCAGCTTTGAAGGGCAGACCACCGCGGCGATTCCCTTCGCCGCCGAAGCTTTCGAAGTCCAGACCGCCCTTGAAGCCCTCTCGACGATCGGCGCCGGCAATGTCTCGGTCGCCGGCGGCCCCGGCAACGAAGACGGCTCGGCTCCCTACGTCGTCACCTTCGAAGGGGCGCTCTTCGGCGCCACGGTCCCCCTCCTGGGGAGCGACACCGGCGGGCTCGCCGGTGGCACCGCGACCGTCGCCACCAAACCGCTGGTCGAAACCCCCAACTCGCCGCCGGCGGTAGCCGGCACCTCGGCTGACTTCAGCCACATCATCTTCGAGTCAGAACTGAGCCTCACTTCGGACGTCCCGCTCTGCTCTCCCACCCTCTTCGGAGAAGAATGCCCGAAGCACCTTTATGAGTGGGCAGATGGGCAGCTCTCTCTCGCCGGCATCCTCCCCGCTGGCGAGGGAGGCGGGCCCGCTCCCAACTCGCAGGCGGGTCGAGGCGCGATGGGGAATCAATTCGGCGGCTCCACCCCCCACTACACCCCCAACACGATCTCCCGGGACGGCTCCCGCATCTTCTTTACCGTCATCAACGAAAACCCGGAAACCGGGCAGCTTTACATGCGCATCGACAACGGCGAACCCGATGCCCACACCGTGCGCATCACTGCCTCGGAGTCGAGTTCGCCGGATCCGTGTCAGTCGACTCCCTCGACCTGCGCTTCTGCGAAATACTGGGAAGCCACTCCCGATGGGTCCAGGGTCTTCTTCACCGACCGGGAACAGCTCACCGACACGCCCGGGTCCGGTCTATACATGTATGACGCGAGCAAGCCCGACTCAGCCCCAGATAACCTGACTCTTTTGTACGATAGCGAAGGCATCGGGGACGGCCAAGGATCTGGAGTCATCGGCGCTTCCGAAGACGGCAACTATGTTTACTTCATCCCCCCGCTCCCGGGAGGTAACGAGCAAAAAATCCTGGCATGGCACGAAGGTTCCGTTCATCAAGTGGCAATCACGCATAGTGATGATCCGGCCTATTTGGTCGCGGATAAACACTTCCACATCACCCCAAAGTTGGCACGTGTGTCTCCCGATGGCCGCCACCTGCTATTTGTCTCAACCGGCGGCACTGCCCTGCCCCACACCGGCGCGGGAGATAGCTGCATCGTTGTTTCAGAAATCGGCTGTCGGGAGGTCTACCTCTACGACGCCACCGCCAACGACGGTTCCGGCGAACTCACCTGTGTCTCCTGCCAGCCCGACGAACCCGCTGCTCCTGCAAACAGTGAAGCCACCTTCTTCACCCTTTTGGGCAAGGGATTTGCCCAAAAGGACTCTTATCTCAACCATCCTCTCTCCGACAACGGCCGCTACGCTTTCTTCACCACCGGTGAACCACTCGTCCCCGAGGACAACGACGGGGCCGCTGACGTCTACGAGTACGAAAGCGCCACTGGCGAAGTCCGCCTGATCTCTAGCGGCACCGACCCCGGCGGCTCCTATTTCATGGATGCCACTCCCGACGGTCACGACGTCTTCTTCGCCACCCGTCAGCGGCTGGTCGGCTGGGACAGCGATTCGGCCTACGATCTCTACGACGCCCGCATCGGCGGCGGCATGCCCGAACCGGTTCCCGTCCCGGCTCCCTGCAGCGGCCAGGTATGCCGCGGCGTGGCGCCTGCGCCTCCGCCCGAAGCCGGCGACGCCAGCGCGACCTTCGAAGGGCCTCCTTCGGCCAAGCCGAAACGCCACCGCCACAGGAAACATCATCACCACCATAAAGCCCATCATCACAAGCGAGCCAACAACGACCGCGGAGGTGCACGATGAAGACGACGAACCTGCGCCGCCTCGCGCTGCTCTGCGCCACCGCCTCCCTCGGTCTCTTCGGGATAACCGGCCAGGCCGAGGCCGACTTCGGCCTCGCAGGCTTCGACGGCCAGGCCGCGACCGGCCCCGCGCCCCAGCCCATCCCCGATCCCGAACACCCGACGAACCCTGGCAACTTCGCCCCGACCTACACCCAGGCAGGTGGTATCCCATACTCGCTCACCACGCAGTTCAACTTCAACACCCATCAACGCAAGTTCCCGGGTATTTTCGGCTTCGAATTGCAGTCGCCCGACGGGCCGACCAAGGACGTCTTCGTCGACGCTCCAGCCGGGCTGCTCGGCTCCGCCGCCACCCTGCCCAAGTGCGACCTTGGAGATCTCGCTTACGACGAAGGAACATCCAGTGGCCCACTCTGCCCACCTGGCTCCCAGGTCGGAGTCGCCAGGCTAGTGAGCCCGGTCAATCTCTTCTTTCTCGCCCCGACGATCGCCCAACCCCTCTACAACATGGACCCCGGCCCGGGTTCCCCCGCCCGCTTTGCCTTCAATTTCAGCGGAACGGTCGTCGTCATCGACGCCCGCCTGCGCGCCGGCCCCGACTACGGCGTTTCGCTCGAGAGCCACAACACCGGCGAGGGCACCGAAATCGACGGCACCGAAATCACCTTCTGGGGAGCGCCGGCGGCCGATGAACACACCCCAGAACGCGCTTGCGCGGGCGAACCCTCGCCGGCGCACTTCGGCCCCACCTGCGCCGCCGGCATCCCCGCCACCTCCTTCCTGCGTATGCCCACGTCGTGCACGGGCCCGCTACAGACTGACATCCATATCGATTCCTGGTTGAACCCGGGCGCGGTGTTGCCCGACGGCGGCGCCGACCTTTCCGACCCCAACTGGAAAAGCGCCTCCTACCTCAGCCATGAACCGGCGGGCCTCACGCCCACCGAACTCTCGGTCAAACTCTTCCCCGGTCTCGACCCGAGTGAATGGGGTCCGCCGGTCGGCGACACGGGCTGCGAATCGGTCCCCTTCGAACCGTCGATCTCGGTCAACCCCACCACCGACGTCGCCGACAGTCCGTCGGGCCTTGAAGTCGACCTCAGCCTGCCGCAGGAATGGAGCGATCCGGAAGCCCTGCAGCAGTCCGACCTGCGCAAGGCCGTCGTCAAGCTGCCCGCCGGGATGAGCGTCAACCCGGCCTCGGCCAACGGGCTCGGCTCCTGCAGCCCCGCCCAGATCGATCTCAACTCGAAGAGCGAAGCCACCTGCCCGGACGACTCCAAGATCGGCAGCGCGGTGGTCGAAACGCCGTTGCTCGACCACCCGGTCGACGGCGCCGTCTACCTGGCAAAGCAGGGCGACAACCCCTTCGGCTCCCTGCTGGCGATGTACCTGGACCTCGAAGATCCGGCCTCGGGCACGATCATCAAGCTTCCCGGCCGGGTCGAAGTCGGCCCCGACGGGCAGCTCACCACCAGCTTCGACAACCAGCCGCAGCTGCCGTTCTCGAAACTGCACCTGGAGCTCTTCGGCGGCGCCGGCGCGCCGTTGATCACCCCCTCCCACTGCGGCGCCTTCGAAGCCGAAGCGCAGCTGAGCCCCTGGTCGGGCAACCCGCCGGTCGACCTGACCAGCAGCTTCAGCCTCACCGCCGGCCCCGGCGGCAGCTGCGCCAACGCCGACGCCAGCCGGCCCTTCGCCCCGAAGCTGAAGGCCGGGACCCAGAACCCGCTGGCCGGCGCCTACAGCCCCTTCGCCCTGAAGCTGACCCGCGAAGACGGCACCCAGCGCCTCACCGGCCTCAGCCTCACCCTGCCCCCGGGCCTCGAGGGCAAGCTCGCCGGGATCCCCTACTGCCCCGACGCCGCCCTGGCCTCGATCCCGACCGGCGAGGGCACGGGCGCCGCCCAGCTCGCCGCTCCCGCCTGCCCTGCCGCCTCCCGGCTCGGCACGGTCACGGTCGGCGCCGGAGCGGGCCCCGACCCCTTCTACGTGCAGACCGGCAGGGCCTACCTCGCCGGCCCCTACAAGGGAGCCCCGCTCAGCCTGGCGATCGCCACCCCGGCGGTGGCCGGGCCCTTCGACCTCGGCAACGTCGTGGTCAGGGCGGCGCTGCAGGTCAACGCCGAAACGGCCCAGATCACGGCCGTCTCCGATCCCCTGCCGACGATCCTCGACGGCATCCCGCTCGACCTCCGCGACGTGCGGGTCGAGATGAACCGCCCGGGCTTCACCCTCAACCCGACCTCGTGCGACCCGATGTCGATCGACGGCACGGTGAGCGGCACCGAAGGCGCCTCGGCGCCGGTCTCCAGCCGCTTCCAGGTCGGCAACTGCGGAGCGCTCGGCTTCAAGCCACGGCTCTCCCTGCGCCTAGTTGGCGAGACCAGGCGCGCCGGCAACCCCGCCCTGCGGGCGACGCTGCGGATGCCGACGAAGCCGGGCGCCAACGTCGCCTGGGCGCGGGTGACGCTGCCCCGCTCGGTGGCGATCGACAACGCCCACATCCAGAACCCCTGCACCAGGGTCCAGTTCGCCGCGGGCCAGTGCCCGCCGAGCTCGGTCCTCGGCCACGCCCGCGCCTTCAGCCCGCTGCTGGACGCGCCGCTGGAAGGCCCGGTCTACTTCCGCTCCAACGGTGGGGAACGGGCCCTGCCCGACCTCGTCGCCGACCTCAACGGCCAGATCCACGTCGTCCTGGTCGGAGCGGTGGACGCGAAGAAGGGGAGGATCCGCAACACCTTCTTCACTGTCCCCGACGCCCCCGTCTCCAAGTTCTCCCTCGACCTCTTCGGCGGCCGGCGCAGCTATCTGGAGAACACCACCGACCTCTGCCGCGCAAGGAGCAGGGCGATCGTCCAGTTCAACGCCCACAACGGCAAGATCGCCGACTCGAGCGTCCCGCTGCGGACGCGGTGCGGCAAGGGCGGCAAGCACCGGCGCTCGGCGCGCTAGCCCTCGGGTGTCACCGGCGCAGGGCCGCTTCGACGCCCACAAACCGCGAGACCCACGGTCTGCACCCGGGGCCGTAACGGGACGCGGGGGCGGGGTGAGACGCTTCGCCGCGACCGGCATCGCCGTGCTGGCGCTTGCGGGCGTGCTGCCCGATGCCGCCGCGGCGGCGCCCCCCGACGGGCGCGGCTGGGAGCTGGTGACGCCGGTGGCGAAGAACGGCGGCCAGGTCCTCGCCCCGGGCCAGCTGAGCGGCGGCGGCGCCTTCGCCGCGGCCGCCGGGGGCGGCGCGCTCACCTACAGCGCCCCGGCCTCCTTCGGCGAAGCGGTGGGGGCGCCACCGCTGAGCCAGTACCTCGCCACGCGCGGCGCCGGCGGTTGGAGCAACGCCAACGTCAGCCCGCCGGCGCTCTCGGGCTCCTATCCCGAAGCGGGCTCGCCCTACCAGCTCTTCTCGCCCGATCTGGGGGCGGCGCTGCTCTCCAATGGCAAGCGCTGTCGCGGCGACGCGAGCGCCGGCTGCCCGGTGGCGAATCCGCCGCTGCCGGGGAGCGGCGGGCCCCCGGGCTACCGCAACTACTACCTGCGCCGGTTCGGCAGCGGCGACGCGGCGCTGATCACGGCCGCCGACGCGCCGGCGCTGACGCTGCCCGCCGACGAGTTCGAAGTCACGCTGGCCGGGGCGAGCGGGGACCTCGGCCAGGTGGCCCTCTCGAGCTGCGCGAAGCTGACCGCGGACGCGGTCGAAGTGCCGGGCGGCGAAGGCTGCGACCCCGCCGCTCCCAACCTCTATATATGGAGCGGCGGGGCGCTGCGGGCGGTCAACCATCTCCCGGCCGAGCCACTGACCACGCCCGGGGCGGCGCTGGCGGCGCCGCTGGGCGCGATCTCGGCCGACGGCAGCCGCGTCTACTTCAGCGAGCTCGAAGACGGCTTCCTCTACCTGCGCGAAGGCGGCGCGACCAAGCTGGTCGCCGGCGGCGGAGGAGCGGCGTTCCAGACCGCCTCGGCCGACGGCCGCTTCGCCTTCTACACCCAGGGCGGGCAGCTGTTCCGCTACGACGCGGTGGCGGAAGCGTCGACGCCGGTCGCCGGCGAAGCGCTCGCTGTGCTCGGCGCCGCCGAAGACGGCCCGGTCGCCTACTACGTGGGGGCCGGCGGCGCGGTGTTCCGCTGGGCCGGCGGGGGGAGCCAGGAAATCGCCGCCGCGGCGGCCGCCGGCGACTACCCGCCGGCGACCGGGACCGCGCGGGTCAGCGCCGATGGCTCGCGCCTGCTCTTCCTTTCCGAGGCCTCGCTGACCGGATACGACAACCACGACCGCACCAGCGGCGAACCCGACGCCGAGCTCTACCTCTACGACGCGAGCGCCGCCGGCAGCACCAGCGCCCTGGCCTGCCTCTCCTGCCGGCCGAGCGGCGCCCGGCCGGGGGGCGACGCCTCGCTGCCCGCCGCGATCCCGAACGGCTCGGCTCCCGGGGCGATCTACCGGCCGCGGGTGCTTGTCGAAGCGGGCCGGCGCGTCTTCTTCGAATCCGCCGACGCGATCCTCTCCACCGATACCGACGGCCGCCCCGACGTCTATGAGTGGGAGGCGCAGGGGGTGGGGAGCTGTGAAGCCCCGGCCGGCTGCCTGGGGCTGATCTCGAGCGGGCGCAGCGGCGAAGCGAGCTTCCTCGACGCCTCCGCGAGCGGCGGCGACGCCTACTTCTTCACCGACTCCTCGCTGGTCGGCGCCGACCCGGGTGCCGTGGACATCTACGACGCCCGCGAAGGCGGCGGCTTCCCGGAACCCCCGGTCCCGATCCCCTGCGAGGGCGACGCCTGCCAGGGGCCCGCGCCCGCGCCCGAAGAACAGACGCCGAGCACCTCGAGCTTCACCGGCCCGACCAACCCGCCGGTCCGGGCGCACAAGGTCCGCAAGCATCACCCCAAGCACCGCCGCCATCGCCACCCGCGGAGGCGGCCATGACGATCAGGAGGCTCGCGCCGGCAGCCGTCGCGGTCGCCCTCCTGCTGGCGGCGCCGGGCGTCGCCCAGGCCGACTTCGGCATCGCCGCCTTCAGCGCCGAGGCGCAGCGCGGCGGCGTCGAGGACGCGAGCGCGGGCAGCCATCCCGACGCGCTCGACCTCGACCTCGCCTTCGACAGCAGCGAATCGGCGAGCGAACCGGGACACGTCTACGCCGACGGGGACCTGCGCGAACTGCGCCTGTCGCTGCCGACCGGTTTCCTCGCCGCCCCGGTGGCGGTGCCGGTCTGCTCGCAGGAAGCCTTCCACACGCCCCGCGGCGGCGGCAGCCTCTCCGGCGAGAGCTGCCCCGACCAGACGCAGGTCGGCGTCGCCGCGATCCACACCAGCCGCGAAGGCGGCGCCACCCGCTACTTCGGCCTCTACAACCTGGCGGCGCCGAACGGCGTGCCGGAGGCGATCGGCCTCTCGCCCTACGGGGTGCCGATCGAGCTCGACGCGACGCTGCGGCCCGACGCGACCCTCGTCTTCGGCTTTGCCCAGCTGCCGCAGCGGCTCGACGTGCAGGGCCTCGACCTCGAACTGTGGGGGACGCCGTGGAACCCCGGCCACGACGGGGCGCGTGGCGACTGCCTCGACGAGGAAACGGGCGGCTCGCTCGGCCAGTGCAAGGTGTTCGGCGCGGTCGGGGCGCCGGAATCGCAGATCCACAGCTACCTGACCCTGCCGGCCGGGCCCTGCGGGGCGCCGCTCTCCTACTCCGTCGCCGCCACCTCCTGGCAGGGCGGCAGCGCCGCCGCCGGCGCCGAAGCGGGCGAAACGCTCGGCGAATGCCTGCCGTCGCGCTCGATCGGGACCGCGAAACTGCGAACCGATCGCGCCGCCGCGGCGACCGGGCTCGTCTTCGACCTGCAGATCAACGACGGCGGCGGGCTCTTCAACGAAGGCGGCCACGTCACCGCGGCGACCCGCGACGCCCTCGTCGCCCTGCCGGAGGGGCTGACGATCAACCCCTCTCTGGGGGCCGGGCTCGGCACCTGCAGCGAAGCCGACTTCGCCCGCGAAGGCGTGGCGACCCCGCCCGGCGCCGGCTGTCCTAACCCGTCGAAGATCGGCGAAGTGACGGTGCTGGGGCTGCTCGGCTCCGAAGAACCGGTCCACGGCTCGGTCTACCTAGCGACGCCCCACGCGAACCCGGCCGGGGCACTGATCGCCCTCTACGTCGTCATCTCCGACCCCGCCCGCGGCATCTTCGGCACCGCGACGGGGGAGCTCGACCCCGATCCGCGCAGCGGCCGGCTCGTCGCCCGCTTCAGCGGGCTGCCGAAGCTCCACTACACCGACTTCACCCTCAGCCTGCGCGAAGGGCAGCGGGCGGCGCTGATCTCGCCGCCGGCCTGCGGCGAATACCGGGCCTCGATGGAACTGACCCCGTGGTCGGACCCGGGCGCGCGGATCGACGACTCCTCGCGGTTCCTGATCAACTCGGGCGAAGGCGGTGGACCCTGCCCGGGCGGCGGCCTGGCGCCGTTCGCGCCGGCGCTGCTGGCGGGGTCGCTGAACCCGCAGGCGGGCGCCTACACGCCGTACCTGCTGCGGATGAGCCGCGCCGACGGGGAACAGGAATTCACCTCCTACTCGGCGAAGCTGCCGCCGGGGCTGCTGGGCAAGATCGCCGGGATCCCGTTCTGCTCCGACGCGGCGATCGCCGCCGCCACGGCGAAGAGCGGGGTGGAGGAGTTGAACTCGCCGAGCTGCCCGGCGGCGAGCCGGGTCGGCGGCACCCTCGCCGGCTACGGGGTCGGCGGCACCCTCGCCTGGGCGCCGGGGGCGCTCTACCTCGCCGGTCCCTACCACGGGGCGCCGCTCTCGCTGGTCGCGATCGACTCGGCTCTGGTCGGGCCGTTCGACCTCGGCGTCGTCGTCGTGCGGCAGGCGATCCGGGTCGACCCGGAGAGCGCTCAGGTCAGCCTCGACGCCGCCGGATCGGACCCGATCCCCCACATCCTCGACGGCATCCCGCTGCACCTGCGGGAGATCCGCGTCGCCGTCGACCGCCCCGGCTTCACCGTCAATCCGACCAGCTGCGACGTGCTCGACAACAGCTCGACGCTGACCGGGGCCGGCGCCGACCCCTTCAGCAGCGCCGACGACGTCGCCGCCAGCTCCCACGATCGCTACCAGGCGGCGAACTGCGGCGCGCTGGGGTTCGGGCCGCGGCTGTCGCTGCGCTTGCGGGGCGGCAACCACCGCGGCACGCATCCCTCGCTGCGTGCCGTCTACCGGCCGGCGCCGGGGGGCAGTGCCCTGGCCGAAACCACGGTGCGCCTGCCCGCCTCGCTGTTCGTAGCCCAGGCGCACCTGCGGAGCGTCTGCACCCAGGTCCAGCTCGCCGCCGAAGCCTGTCCGGCCGGGAGCCGGATCGGCAGCGCGGCCGCGGCGACGCCGTTGCTGGAAGCGCCGATGCGGGGGCCAGTCTTCCTCGTCTCATCCGCCCACACGCTGCCGGACATGCTGGCGGTGCTGCACGGCCGCGGCATCGAGATCCGGGTGCGGGGGCGCCTCGGCGCCTCCCACGGAGGCCTGAAGGCGACCTTCTCCGGGCTTCCCGATGCGCCGCTGGAAAGCTTCACGATGACCCTGCCCGGTGGTCGCCACGGGCTGCTGGAAGCGGCGGCGAACCTCTGCGCCGGCCCGCAGCGGGCGGCGGCGAGCTTCCGCGCCCAGGACAACGCGACCGCGGTCGCGCATCCGCGGATCGGGGTGCGCTGCGGCGGCCGGGCGGGCCACGGCAATGGTGGCGCTGGCAGGGTCGGCCACAGCAAGCGCGGGCGAGGGGCCACCCAGTCCGATGTCGTGCAGCAGGGCGGCGTGCGGGTCGACTTCTCCGCCGGCTTCAGCCCGAAGCGCCTGCCGCGCCGCGGGACGGCCCCGATCTCGGTCTCCATCGGCGGCCGGATTTTCGGCGCCGAGGGTACCGATCCGCCGCAGCTGCGGCGGATCGAGATCGCGCTGAACAGCGCCGGGCGGATCGACTACCGCGGCCTGCCGGCCTGTCGGCTCGACCAGATCCAGCCCTCGACGACGAAGGCGGCGCTGGCGGCCTGCGGGGAGGCCAAGGTCGGCACCGGCAGCTTCTCCGCCAAGGTCGCGGTCCCCGGGCAGGCGCCATTTCCGTCAAGCGGCAAGGTGATCGCCTTCAACGGCGTCGAAGGCGGCCGGCCGGTGATCTTCGCCCACGTCTTCGGCACCGACCCGCTGCCGACCTCCTACACGGTCCCGCTGGTGATCGGCCGCGGGCGCGGAACCTTCGGCACCGTGCTGCGCGCCTCGCTGCCGCGGGTCACCGGCAACGCGGGCTTCGTCACCGGCATCGAACTGCACCTGGCGCGCCGCTTCCGCGCCGGCGGCCGGCAGCACAGCTACCTGAGCGCGGGCTGCCCGGCGCCGGCGGGCTTCTCGGAAGCGAGCTTTCCGCTCGCCCGGGCGAGCTTCGCCTTCGCCGGAGGCGCGACCGTCAGCTCGACCCTGGTGCGGAGCTGCAAGGCCCGCTGAAGCGATGACCGGAACCGAAGAGAAAGGAGAGCCGAAGTGAGCAGAGGAAGGCGTTTGGGATCGTGGGCCATGGTCGTCGCCGCGGCGGTGACGCTCGTCCTGGGGGTCGCATCCTGCGGGGGCGGGTCCGGCGAGACGCAGAGCACCGCGACGACGGGAACCAGCCCGGCCTCGGCGGGCGCGGCGGGCGGCGGCGGCGAAGGACGGGCGAAGAAGCAGGCCGCCGAGGAGCAGGGCTCCCGGAGCTCGAACGCTGAAGTGAAGGAAGAAGAAAGCGCCGCGATGGCAGGCACGGGGCCGATCGCCTCCGGCGGCGCCGCGCCGTTCAAGACCAAGGGCGGCGACAACTCGATCCAGGAATCCGGCGCGGAATCCGAAGCAGCCGAACTGCGCGAAGCCGCGAGCGTCCTGCACACCTACCTCGACGCGCGCGCCGCCGAACAATGGCACCGGGCCTGCGACCAGGTGTCCGCGGCGGTGACCGAATCGCTGAGCCGGCTCGCGAGCTCGGCGGCCCAGCAGGGGGGGAAGTCGGGGAAGAAGCTCGGCTGCCCGCAGCTGATCGCCGCGCTCTCGGCCGGGATGCCTCCCTACCTGCAGCGGGAACTGACGAAGGCCGAAGTCGGGGCGCTGCGGGTGCGCGGCAGCGGCGGCTTCCTGCTCTTCCACGGGGCCCACGGGAGCGATTACTTCATGCCGATGGCGCGCGAAGCCGGCAAGTGGAAGGTCGCGGCGCTCGCCGCCTCGGAACTTCCATAGGGGCGATGGGCGGCCGGGCGGACAGCGAGCGCGAGCGGATACGGGCGGCACTGATCGAGTTAGTTGACGAGCGGGGGTACCGGGAGACGACGCTCGAGGCCGTGCTCGAGCGCGCCGGGCTGGCCGAGGACTCCTTCGCCCGCCACTACCCCGACCTCGACGCCTGCTTCACCGAAATCTGGCTGGACTACAGAGAGATCATCTTCGCGGCGACGCGAAATGGCTTCGCCAGCGGCGAGGGCTGGCGCGAGGGGATGCGCGCCGCCGCCTGGCGCTATTGCCGCTTCCTCGAGGAGGACCGGGCGCGAACACGCTTCTTCCTCGTCGAGTTCAACTTCGCCGGCGAGGCGGTGCGGGCGAGCCGGGACCTGGCGATGCGCGAGTACGCCGAACTGATCGACCAGGGAAACGGCGATCGGCCCGACCGCGATCGGGTCCCCCTCGCCCACGCCGAAGCGATCATCGGCGCCATCTGGGAGGCAACGGTGACGCGGTCGCTGCACGACGAGCTCCACACCCTGCCGGAGGCGATCCCCGAGGCGATGTTCCTCACCGTCTTTCCCTACCTGGGAGCCGAAGCCGCCCAAGACGAGCTCCAGCGCGGCCCCGCCGACCTCGAGCGCTACCGCCGCGGCGAGATCTAGCAGCTCAAAAAACTATGCAGCCATTCGAGAAACCTTTGCATTCTTGCAGGCAACAGCCGTTATACTGGCTATCGCTACGGAGACGAGCCGACCTCGGTCCCTCCGTCTCCCGGTGTCGCACACGGTTCCCTGGCCGGCGACACCTGGCGCGGGGTTCCTTCCCCGGGAGCCTCGTCAACCCCAGGGGCCGGGCGCCGGATCCCCGTCCGACGCCCGGCCTCGCGCCACGCAAGCCGAGTCCTCAATGGCTGGACAGGCCTGACGGTGACGGCGTCGGCGGCGATCGCATTGCCGGGGCGATATCGCCCCGCGGCCTCCCACGGCCAGCCATGCTGCCGCGGGGACACCGCCCGGATCTTGCGCATCGGCGCGATCTGGGGCATTAGTGCCCCCGATAGGAGCCGGATTTCGGAGGCCGTTGGAAAGCCCTGCAAAGAAGCAAGTTGCCGACGTGCAGGGCATTTCGGCGATGGAGCTAGGCGGATTCGAACCGCCGACCTCCTGGGTGCGATCCAAGGAGGGCGGTGAGCGAAAAGTCGTCAGAACATGCAGATTTGCAGCATATTTCCACTGCTCCTGGAGAGGCTTCAGAAAGTGAAATATGCAGGGATATGCACCGATATGCGGGGAGTCAGGCACTTCTGGCGAAAAGTGCCTGAAATGAGATGGGGCGGTTGGAAACGCGGTCTCGCATCCCAAAGAAGTTTTGGTTGCGCCAGAGTTATCGCAAGGAAAACGCCTGAACCTTGGGATAGCCGCCGGTACCGTTGTGCCTATGACCAGGACCGAGCTACATCGTCTCGTAGATGCTCTTCCCACCGAATCGCTGCCCGCTGCGGCGATTCTGCTTCAACGCGCGCAGGACCCGGTCGCAGCCAAGCTGGACGGAGCTCCCTATGACGACGAGGAGCTGACGGACGAGGATCTGCGCGTCGTCAAGAAGGCGCGGAGCGAATCGTGCATCTCTTGGGAGGACGCCGAGACGGAGCTGAACGCTGCGTCGACAATCCCTGACTAGGCGACCGATGGGTTCAATCCAGTCGGACCAAGGTTCCGACGTTGAGTAGCTGCCCGGTGAGATTCTCGAGTCGACCGACCTCGATTGACCAGAGTGCCCGGGTTCCCTTCGTGTAACGGCTTGCGTTGTATTCCTCGGGCTGCGCGAACAGAACCCGAACGTCTGGTCGAGCAAAGCAGAAAAGTATGCAACCGAAGGCCTGCATCTTCGATCCCATCGGCGCGAGGGTGATATTGCTTTTGAGGCCCCAGATGGCGTAGATGCGCTCTAGCGCCAAAAGCATCTCCCTATAGTCGAACGTGCTCACCGGTATGTCCTCATGATCGGCAGGGATGTTGTGGATTTCTCGCACTGCCTTCTCCCGCCACGCATCGTGTGGCGCATGTGGTCTGCCGACGAACCAGGTGATTGGGGCAGGACGCGGTTCGACGAGGAACTGCGAATCGACATTTGAAATCACTTTCCTGACTCGATCGCGGTTGTAGCCCGGAATGATCAAAAGACGGTTCGCCAATTGTGCAGAGTGCTCTCCGGGGTAGGCGCTGGAGGTACGTACGTTGAGGGTGCCTCGCTCCAAGCCCATCCGGTCCTCCCCGGTCCAACGCCCCGGATCCGCTTCGTACTCGTCCTTGGTCGGAAAGTAGGTCTCGGCCTCCGTGTAGAAAATCTCCAGTTCGCCATCGCCCTCAAGCAAGATCTGCCCGATGCTGAGGATGAGCTGGTTGGAGGCGACGCTGATATCCCAACCGATCCGGAGGGCTTGGCCAAGCTGCTGCTGTAGATCCTGAAGGTGCATCCGCAGTTGTCCGGGGAACACTGGCTTGTCGGCATCAAGCCACTCGCGTGTCTCGGCGAAGCGATCAACCTCGGCGAGGAGCCTTTCTTCCTGCGCCTCATTGTCCTTCTGATTCGTGTCGTATCGACATAGCAATGCGAGTCTGCTGGAGCTGTTGCCCCTCGCGAGACCTTCTGCGATCGCATAGCCTCGATCCTCGAATCCGAGGGTTCCGATCCACACGTCGAGTTGTCGCGTGACAGGGGCGTCAAGGGACTGGAGCTCGCGGAGATTCGATGCAACATCGTCCATATGCATTTGGTGCAGACCTTCAGTCACCAGAATCCTCTTCTAGAGTTTTTTGTTCGAAGCCCTCGACACCAGGCTCCTTTTGCTCCTTTCGCCAAAATTTCTTACAGGCATTGACGGGATCCTCAAGGAGGTACTTGAAGTCAGCTGGCCCGATCTTCAGGGCCACGCTCTTGGTCAGGGCAGCGCCGAAATTCGGTAGGTAGACCCGCCTTAGTTGCCAGCGAAGCGTCTGTACGTGGCCGTGCCGGCTCCGACTGGGCTCCATTTCGATGAAGACCGCGCGGCGGACTAGCTCGTCGTACAGAGCTCTAGTCTCACCTTCGAGTTGCTCGCCTATTTGCCCGGTGTCGTCCACCTCGATTCGTGGCATTGCTGGGGGCACAGCGGTGTCCCCCTTCTTGATTGCCCTCCCTTTTCGCAGGACTTCGGCCACAAAGGTGCCGAATTGGTTGACGACCTCATGAATCTCCGAGCCGCAAGGGAAGTGGTCGCGAAGCATGTCCACCTGTTCGCCAGACGCTTTTCGAATTGCCCGATGTTGCTTGGCTGGGGCAATATTTGTCTTGGTGTCCCGGGTCACCCTCCCCTCCTCAAAGATGCGGCGGTAGACAAGCAGAAGGGTGGCCACGTCGCCTGAGCAGAGGTCGGCAATGCACTCGATGCCGTGGTACTGCGAACGCTCCTGAGGAGCATCGCGGAGCGCTCGCGCCAGCGTGCCGTGTCGCCCCCAGTCTGAATGGCCTAGCAGGTCGACGGCCTTCGCTTGGTAGCCAGCGGCGTTCAGACGAGCATCGAGCAACTCGATAGCAAAGTTGCGCGCCCGCTCCAACTCAGCGTGATCGGAAAGCGAGAGGTACTCCCTCCCAATGTCCACGGGTACCATCTCTCGGGCCGCATCGATGGGTTTGCCCGTGAGGTCATTCAGATCGACCCCTCCCTTCTCGCTGGAGACCTTGAAAAGGTGGTGCTCTGGACGAGACCAAATGATCCCATTCAGAGCGCGCTGTACATGGGCGTCGACCCGACGTCGGGTGTAATCGTCGATCAGGAAGGTAATGCGGTGGTGGGCAAAGAACGGGATCGCCTCGACAAGCAGTCGACAGAAATCATTGATGAAGACGGCCGGAGTGGTTGCTGGCAGGTGCTCCAGCCTCCGCATCGCGAAATCGCAGCGATAGCGCTCCCTTTCGATCAGCGCTAGCGCCTGATTGAGCGTGCTAGCCCCGACAATGCCCATCACGTTCTCTCCGATCTGGTGTTGGAGGAACTCAAGGACTCTGTTTTCCTCGTTCTCCCCAATCTGCCATTTGGAATCCGTTACTTCCTGTTCCCGCATCAGAAGCAGAGTGTCGACCACCTCTCGAGCGAGCAGGAGGTTGAAGAAATGGATCAACTCATCTTTCCACTCGGTGACGCTATCGACGTCGGTCAGCCAGGCAAACCTTCCCTCGAGCTCGGTCGAGCAGGAGAGATAGAACCCGGCGATTGGGAACCGCTCTAGCTCTGGCTCCTCACGACTTAGCTGGGTTCGCAGTGAGAGCCATCGGAAGAGAGTCGACTTACCGCACCCGCGGGGACCAGTTACCAGGCAAGAGTCGCGACTGGCGATCTTCGATAACCAAGGAGCCTCCGCGAAGAGCTTGACGAAGGTCCGGTCGTCGGAAATGTGCTCACTTGAGATGAACTCGAAAGGCGAGGTAAGGGGGCGGTCGACCTTCGGTTCGCCGATGTCTCGAACACGGCTGCGCGCGTTTTGGAGAGCCTCCCGGATTAGCTTGGGATCACGTAATGCCACCGTGGCATCGGGGTCGGCCATGCGCTTAAGGGGTACCTCGTAAACCTCTGAGAGGAACCTCCTTTCCTCGTGAGAGGCTCGTCGGCCTCGAATGATGACGTTGTGAATAGCGATTAAGTGATCCGCGAAGCGATCTAGGTCGTGGATCTTCTTGCTAACGCGGTCGCGTGGCTTGAGACTACCCATGTCGATGATCCGGACTTGCATGTTCCCGTCATCCCCCGGTGCGGGATCGGCAAGCATGACATTGCCGTCGTGCAGGTCGTCATGCTCCAAGCCATGTGCGTTCAAGGCCCCCAATGCCCGGGTCATGTGTTCGGCATAGCTGAGCAGGAACGCCGCATCCACCTCACCTGATCTGTCAGCAATGAACTTGCGAAGAGTCACCCCCTCGACCCACTCCTCAAGAAAGTAGACCGCATCGAATACGCCACCATCCTGAAGGGTTAGTGTGGTCCTTCCTCCGTGATCAATTCGAGCGAAAACGGGGTAACGCTCAAGCGGAGCGGCGTGCTCCAGCTCGCCGACCCATGATCGGTCGATATAATCCTGATACGTCGCCAGCTTTAGTGCCCTCGCCCGCCCGAACTCGTCAAGTACTTTCCAAACGACCGCCTTGTAACCATCGCCTGCTGCAGTTTGCGGGTAATATGCGCGGCCGGCGAGCTTGATCTCGCGCGGAATCGAGGAAGGGTCTAGAAGTTGCTTCTTGACCGCATTGGGGATTTCAATCGGATCGTCGAGCAAGGGACGAAGGCTATTCGCCAGAACGGCTGAAACTTGGGGGATGTTCCGCAGCAATGGCGCTGATAGCCTCGCCACGTGCTAGACGAGGCGGTGGTTGCCAGTCCCGAGTTAATGCGCCAAGCCGTGGTGGAGAGCCTGTCGCGCCAGGGATTCAGAATTCAAGATGGCGCCATTTCTCCTCCGGACCAAAGCTCTAAGGAGCACCTCAGGGAATTGCATGCCGAGGCGGTGCAGCACCAGCGGGAACGCTCCCGGGCAGGGCTCGAGAGGCACGAGGAGGAACTGCTGCGACGGATCGCGAATGGGGACGAAGTAGAGCCGGGAGGAATTAAGCCTCGAATCTCGCTCGTACATGCAGGAACCGAAGATGAGCGACTGTTTCGATGGTGCCGCCTCCATTGGTCGATCCCGACCTCGGCAGGGTACGGGCGGCGACTGCGATTTCTCGTTTCCGATGAATCGAATGGCAAAGTTATGGGCTTAATCGGTCTTTCAGATCCGGTTTACGCCCTCGGCAGTCGCGATGCTTGGATTGGCTGGGACGGGCCAGCGAAGCGCGAAGGCCTTCGCCAAGTCATGGATGCATTTGTCCTCGGAGCAGTACCGCCGTATAACACACTGCTGGCGGGAAAGCTGATTGCGATGCTGGTTACCTCCAGCGAGGTGCAAGCGACTTACCTCGATAGGTATTCTGAAGTCCAAGGGCGTATCTCTGGGAGGGTCCACGGTAGATCGCTTGCACTAATCACCACCACGTCGGCGCTGGGTCGATCTTCGGTTTATAACCGTTTACGTTATCGAGATCGCGTGATCGCGACCAGTGTAGGGTTTACTAGTGGCTCGGGTGACTTTCAGTTCGCCAACGGTCTTTACGATTCCCTAGTCGCATACGCGCAAGTCCATTGCGTGCCTACTGCCAAGCACGACAAGTGGGGCAAAGGTTTTCGTAACCGTCGAGAGGTTGTGAAGAAGGCGCTGACGCACCTTGGGCTCGGCGATGCACTGCTTTATCACGGCGTGAAGCGAGAGGTATTTGTTTTTCCTCTAGGGACTAACTGTCAAGCTGCCCTATGTGGGGAGGACGCGCTTCAGGCGTACGACATCTCTGTTGATGAACTGTCGCGCTTCTGGACCGGTCGATGGCTTGTCCCACGTGCCAGTAGGAATCCTGAGTACCGAGACTTCCGGCGAGAAAGTTGGAGACTCTGGCATTAAAAGGTTGGTCTGCTCTTAATGCGCGGTAGTTTGAGGGGGTCGCGGTGCTCCGGATGGCAGGCTCGGGGGTTTCAGCGTACTCGCTCCAAAGAGCCCCAAGGCCACTGCGGCCAAAGCGCTGATAATCGCAAGCAAGATGCGAAAAGCGAGGGGTATACCGGTCAGGACGCCAGCTAGAGCAACAGCGATTAAAGCAATCGCTTGGAAGCTTGCGATACCGACCGTGCGCCCACGGGGGGCCTGAACATAGACATCAACTTCAAGTTTCAAGCCTTGAACCTCACCACTAGGCCCGATCACGATTACGGTGGAGCGATTCTCAAGCCCATCTCCACTGTCTGCAACTAAGCGCACCAAGACTTCGTCATACCGAGACTCAACAACGAAGTCTCCCCTACCGATTATGCGTACGGCGGCTTCATCGACGGAGACGGTGAAGTGGCGCGGTTGCGACGGCGCGGTCGGCTGCGTGTAGTAGAGGCCTAGGTCGTAAGTCTTTCCGGCCAGGAGCTTGTATGCGGGGTTGGTGGCGTAGTTCTCAAGGTATTCGGCTTCCCCGGCAGGCTTGATGCCGAGCATCCGCACGAAGGAGGCGCTCTCGAAGGCGGAAGTGTGGGAGAGGTATCGAGCGATGCGCTGGAACAGCACATTAGGATCGGTCTGCGTATCAACGATGCCAAACGGTAGCGGTCGACCAATGCTTGCAGAGGACGCATATGGAACACTAGTTAATGCAGCGAGACGCTCAGTGAACTTTCGGACTTGGGAATCTATTTCTTCGTTCTCCTGATCAGAGGGCTCGGGCAGACTCACGTATCCACCAAGGCGAAACGTGACAAAATAGCTGCTGCCTAGTCTGTGGGTGCGCAGGACCCAGCCGCATCGGATGGGAATGAACGCCGGTTGCTGGTAGCGAGCCCTTTGCTGTAGTGAGAAAAGTACGACTACTTCGGTGTCTTGGAGCTTGGCCCACTCAGAGCGCAAGGCAGGATCGACGTACTTGTCTTCATAGCGGAACGTGTAGTGATGTCCACGAGGCGCTCCGAGGACGTTGAGGATGTCCTGCGTGTAAAGATGGCTTTGGTCTGATGAGAACAGGTAGAGGCAGCGACCCGTGTGCTTCATGCCCTAAGCGGCGATGGGCAGGCGGAAACGGGCACGAAGCAGCTTGTAGCGGCGACGCGTCTGTTCGAAGGACAGCACGTAGTGTCGATCTCTGATCTCGATCAGCTCTGGGACGAACGCCTCGCTGAATTGCTCGCGCGTGAGATCCAGCTCCTGGCCGTCCGGTAGGCGGTTCCAATAATGCGATCCGCCCGGTGAGGAAGAGCGCAAGAGATCGCCGCCAAGCTCATCTTGAACTATGAGCGCGGTCACTGCACACTGACCCCAGGCAGGGTTCGAAGGGCTCCAGCCGTCGGGATCGGCGGTCGTATCGACACCCCAGGCGAGACGCAGCGCTAGCTTAAGCTCAGCACAGGAAAGCTCCAACGACTTCATGCGCCAAACAGTAGAGAACGATGAGGATGGGACTGAGTCGTGGCCCTATCTATCCTGGAGCTCCTTCTCATCGGCGAGCCATCGACCCGTAAAGATGCCCGCGCGCGACTCCAAAGACATCATCGAGACCGAAAGTCGGCGAATCGTCGTTTCGCTGTTGCCTGCTGATCGCTTCTTGGAGCGAGAGCAGGGAGAGCGTGACTACGGCGTCGATCTAGCGGTGGAGTGCTTTGACGATGGCGAACCCTCAGGTGCTTATCTGCTCGCCCAGGTCAAGGGGTCCGCTTCGGTTGGGCCTGCGCAAGGGGCAGATTCCGTGTCGTGCGACCTCAAAATCTCATTCGTTGAGAGGGCTGATCGTTATCCGATTCCCTTAATCCTGTTCTGGTGTCCGACTGAGGCCGTCGAACGCTGCTGTTGGTTCCTCTGGCTTCAGGAGTACATAAGGGTGGTGCTGAACCACGAGAAGCCAAACTGGCGCAGCCAAGAATATGTTCGGATTCATATCCCGCTCGCTAACAGGCTTCCCGACGCGGAAAACTATGCTCGCCTCCGGCACATCGCTGGCCATCCGTCGCGGGCAGCCGAGATGGGTCAACTCTCGCGTATCGCGCATGAGGCCGAATATCGACTCGAGGACCATGCGGGACTGCGGCAGCTCCTTGCTGACGCGCTGCGACTAGAAAGCATCTACGGCAACGAGGCCTGGGAGTGGTCGCGGGATCAGCGGCGAATTGTCGAAAGCGGACTGCGTGCCTGCGAGTTGGCATTGGAAGGAGGCGTTCCGAGTGACGAAGAGTTGCAACAACTCGGCTGGGAGCTTGCTCCTCCAGGCAAAAAACCGAATCCGCCCCTGGACGAACAACGTCGCCGATCGCTCTTGACTCAGACGGTCCAACAATGCGTCGGCTTGCTGAAGACCACGGTGTCGATCTACTTCGATGACTCGATTGCCCATGACCACTGGATGATCGAGGGAGAGCATGATTTCTGACCCCGCTTGCCGGGTACCTCGGCTTCCCTAACGGAGGAGTTTCGTGAACTCGTCTCGACTGGTCCCGGCGGCTCGCAGGATACTCGCGAGCGTTCCTCGCTTGATGGGCCGATTTCCATGAACAGGCACTGGGATCGCGTCGGGGATTGTCGGATGCCGCAGGACGTGATGACTGCCACGGATCCGCTTGAGGTACCAGCCCTCCCTTTCGAGGGCAGCAATGACCTGCTTGCCGCTGACCGCCGGGAGCTTGGGGCTCACGCCGCGTGGACTGCGACGCTGCTGCGGTGGACGGTCGGGATCGGGAGGCCGTCTTCGTGCATCACTTCGAGGTAGGCCTCGATGGCCTCCTTGGCCATCTCAGTGGCTTCCTCGATCGTCTCGCCCTGGGTGGCGACGCTGGGCAGCTCGGGCACGAATACGCTGAAGCCGCCTTCGGGCTCCGGCTGCAGGATGATCTCGTACTCGCGCTCGATGCTCATGACGTTGAAGCTTACGCGCCCTTAGCTCTGCGGTCGCCCAGATGCAACTAGGAAGCGACATCAATCCCGCTAATCCCTGCGCATCCCCGCTATTTCAGGCACTAGTGCCTGAAATAGGAGCGGATTCCGGAGGCGGTTGGAAAGCCCTGCAAAGAAGCGAGTTGCCGACGTGCAGGGCTTTTCGGTGATGGAGCTAGGCGGATTCGAACCGCCGACCTCCTGGGTGCGATCCAGGCGCTCTGCCAGCTGAGCTATAGCCCCGGGCTGTTGCGGGTGGGAAGTTGGTCCCAGTTCCTCGCAAGCGACAGGATAACCGCATAGTCTTTGACAGCCTCCCCGCGGAGCTGCTGAGCATGAGCATTCTCGACGACGCCATCCGAGAGCATTTGGAGCTGAAGCGCGCCCATGGCGCCGACGAGTCTGAGCTGAAACGGCTCGAGGACGAGGCGTTCGGGCCTCCGGGGCGGCCTGGCGAGGCGGATCTGATGGCCGAGGCACCGACCGAGTTCATGGCGACGCCTGAGGCGGAGGCGGCGCCGGCCGAGGATTCCGGGGGCCGGCGGATCAACATCGCCGATCTGCAGGAGCCGCCGCCTGCCGATGTGCCGGCCGCTCCCGCCGAGGACGCGGCGCAGGCCGCGCCCCCGGCCGAGGAGGAACTGGCGCTGGAGCACGAGGCGATCGCCGAGCCGGAGGATGCGGAGCCCGAGGCCGAGGAGGCGGTGGCGATCGAGCCCAGTCACTCGACCGAAGAGCGCGACGCGATCGCCGAGCAGCCGACCGAGTTCTTTGACGTCGAGGCCGAGATGGGGACCGAGGACGCGCCCTCGGTCGAGGCACCGAGCCCCTCCGACGAGGAGATCGTCGAGGTCGAGGCCGCCGAACCGCCACTTGCCCCGGTCGAACCGGCGACCGAGATCTACGCCGCCCGCGCCGCCGCGCCGGTTGACGAGGAGGAGGAAGAGGACGAGGAGTTCTGGAGCGACCAGCGCCTCTCCGACGAGCTCGACCAGGCGCTCGAGGCTCCCCTCGCCGAGGAGGACGAGGCCGAGGAGGAGGACTACGAGGAGGAGCCCTCCCAGGAGCACGAGCAGGCGCAGGCGCAGGCCAACTACGACCCCGACACCGGTCACGAGGACGTGCTCGAGGACACCCCCGAGTTCCTCGAGGACGCCCCGGAGGACGACGAGCTTTGGTTCGAGCAGAAGCCTCCGAAGGACTTCGACTTCGACGACTGAGAAGTCACGAAGTTGGTGCACTTCCGTGCGCCACGGGTGAATGGTTTTGTCGTAGGCTGGGGAGCGTGGCTCCTCTAAAGGCAAAAGGCGATCTGGCCGAGCTGAGGGTCGCTGCCGATCTCGCCAGCCGCGGGTGTTGTATCTCGATTCCCTTTGGCGAGGATTGCGATTACGACTTGATTGCGGACTACGAAGGTCGGCTGCACCGCGTACAGGTGAAGCACACGACTTCCGACGGCCGCATCATCGTGGTCCGCTGTCGCACGCATTCGCTCACGAGCGGAAAAGTGCGGTTCGTCAAGCGATACACCGCTGCAATGGTGGATTGGATCGCCGCCTACGACTGCACGACCGAACGCTGCTACTACCCTCCTTCGAGGGAGCTGGGCGAGGGACGCAATACGCTGACGCTGCGACTGCAGCCAGCTCAGAACTGCCAGCGCATCGGGATCCGAAACGCTTCCGCCTACACGGATCCGGATCTTGGAGCCGATCCCGCGATGGAGCCAGCCGGATTCGAACCGGCGACCTCGTCGGTGCAAGCGACGCGCTCTGCCAACTGAGCTATGGCCCCGTAATCTGGATTGTAGGTGCCGCCGGGCCGCCTACAAATCCAAACCTCGCGTAGAAGTATCGGGGTTTTTCTTGATCGGTTAGATTGCCGCGCCATGAGAAGAAGAAGCTGCTCCCGCACTCGTGTTCTTTCGCTCGTGGTTGCAGGATTGCTGGTTGCCTCGGCCTCGATGGCCTCTGCCAGCGCCGCCGCGATCACGATCTCCGGGACTGTTCGCTGCCCGAGCGGAGCCCCGGTGGTCGGCATCTGGGTGCAGAGCAGCGGTGGCGGCAGCAGGTTCGCCAGCCGCTGGGGATATCCCGGTAACGCTGCCGTCGCCGGGTACAGCGCCTCTGTCAACTCCGGCGCCGTCGAACTTCACGTCGGCTGCGGCGGCTCGCCTTCGAAGTGGGCCTCCGACCAGTGGACCCCGCGCCTCACCGCCTCCGCCAGCCGCAACCTGAACGCCACCTGCAGCGGTGCTGCGGGAACCTTCGGTCGCATCGCCTGCTCTTTCCCGGCGCGCCCGAACCTGACCGCCCCCTCGATCAACACCTTCGCGGAAGGCAACTGCACCTGGTACGCAGCTGACAAGTGGCGACGGGCAACCGGCAAGTACCCGAGCTGGTCCGGCGACGCGAAGTACTGGAACGAGCACGCCGCCGCTCAGCACTGGACCGTGACCGGGGCCCCGGCTCCGCGCTCGGTCGTGGTCTTCGAGCCCGGGGTCCAAGGCGCCAGCAAGATCTATGGTCACGTCGCCTGGGTGAACTCGATCAGCTACCGCTCCGACGGCTGGTACGTGAACGTGACGGAGATGAACTTCACCGGAAGCGGCCAGATTTCGTCCCGTACCGTCAAGAACGTCTCCGGGATGAGCTACATCTGGGCTCCCGGTTGATCCGGGGCCGTCGCTAGGCGAGCAGGCTCTCCGCCCGCCTTCCCTCCGGCAGGTTCTGATCGGCGTGGTAGCTGGACCGCACCAGCGGGCCGGCCGCGACGGACTCGAAGCCGAGGTCGTTGGCGGCCTGCTCGAGCGCCGCGAACTCGTCGGGGTGCCAGTAGCGGACGACGGGCAGGTGGTTCTCGGTCGGGCGCAGGTACTGGCCGACGGTGAGGACCTGGACCTCGTGCTCGCGGAGGAGGCCGAAGGTCTCGACCATCTCCTCGAAGGACTCGCCGAGGCCGACCATCAGGCCGGACTTGGTCACGACTCCATCTCCTCCCATCTCCTTCGCCATCCGCAGCACCCGGGCCGAGCGCAGGAACTGGGAGCCGCGGCGGGCGATCGGGTAGAGGCGCGGCACCGTCTCGACGTTGTGGTTGAAGACGTCGGGCCGCTCGTGAACGACCTTCGCCAGCGGCATCTCCTGGCCGCGGAAGTCGGGGGTGAGGATCTCGACCTTGCACTCGGGGGCCAGCATCCGAATCGAGCGGATGACGCCGACGAAGGCGCTCGCCCCGTAGTCGGGCAGGTCGTCGCGGTCGACCGAGGTGACGACGGCGTGGCGCAGCCCCATCGCCTTCACCTGGTTCGCCACCCGCAGCGGCTCCAGCGGGTCGTTCCAGGTCGGCTTGCCGGTCTGCACGTTGCAGAAGCCGCAACGCCTCGTGCACACGTCGCCCAAAATCATGAAGGTCGCCGTCCCGCGCTCCCAGCACTCGCCGACGTTCGGGCAGTTGGCCTCCTCGCAGACGGTATGGAGGTTGTCGGCGCCGATCTTCTCCTTCAGCCGCCGGTAGTTGGGCCCGCCCGGCGCCGGCACCTTCAGCCACGGCGGCTTGCGGGCGCGGCGGAAGGGAACGGTGCCCTCGGCCTCGGCGGCGGTCCCGCCCGGCTTGGCGCGGGAGCGGGTGACGTGGATGCGCTCGGTGCTGGACACCGACGCCTACGTTAGAGGGTCGACTAGCAGTGCTGGTTCCGCGACCGCCGCTTTTTCGAAGACCCTCGCGTACGCCGCCACCAGCGCGTCGGCGAAGGCGTCGAGGTCCTGCTCGGCGCCGAGCTCGCGAGTGAGTGAGGTCATCGAGACCCCCTCGATCCCGCAGGGCACCACCCACTCGAACGGCTGCAGGTCGTTGTTGACGTTGACGGCCAGCCCGTGGGTGGTGACCCCGCGACTGACGTGCAGCCCGATCGAGCCGATCTTGCGCGGCCCCTTCGCTGACGGGACGATTTCGGTCCTTATAGGGCCGTTTTCGTCCCGTCGGCCTTGGACCCAGACTCCGGTCAGGCCCTCGATCACGCTGGCGCGCACGCCCGCGTTTCTCAGCGCCTCGATCATCGTCCGCTCCAGCCCGCGCACGTAGCGGTGGACGTCGTCGCCGTAGCCGCGCAGGTCGACGATCGGGTAGGCGACGAGCTGTCCCGGACCGTGGTAGGTGACGAGGCCGCCGCGGTCGGTGTCGCGGACCTCGATCCCCTGCGCTTCGTACCAGGCGGCTCCCATCGGCAGCTCCTCCGGCTTCGAGCGGCGGCCGCGGGTGTAGACGGGGGGGTGCTCGAGCAGGAGCAGAACGTCGCCGATCTCCCCGCGCCGGCGCCGTTCCGCCAGCCGCTGCTGCAGCTCGCGCGCCTCCTCATAGGGGACGATGCCGCGGCGCGCGACCAGGATCTCACCGCTCATTCACGAATCGTCGCAGGAAGCGGCCCTATCCTTTGTCCGCCGACCATGGTCCAGTCCAAGCCCCTCCGACCCGATTGGCTGCCGGCGGTGGCGCTCTCCTCGGCGCTGGCGCTGCTGATGCTGCTCTGGAGCCCGCCCGTCGGGGACCTCGCCGCGCAGGTCTTCCGCACCGAGCTCTTCCAGCGCGCCGGCCTGGCGATCTGGAACGGCAGCTGGTACGGCGGCCACTACATCCTCACCTACAGCCTGCTCTTTCCGCCGCTCGCAGCGCTGCTCGGCCCGAAAGCGGTCGGCGGCCTCGCCGTCGTCTTCTCCTCCTATCTCTTCGACCGCCTCGTCCGCGACCGCTGGGGCGAGGAGGCGCGCTGGGCGACGCTCTGGTTCGGCGCCGGCGTCGTCACCCTGCTCGCCGACGGCCAGCTCACCTTCGCCCTCGGCGTCGCCTTCGGCCTGGCGGCGCTGCGGTGCCTGCAGACGGGACGGACGCCGCTGGCGCTTGCCGCCGCCGCGGCCTGCCCGCTGGCGAGCCCGGTCGCCGGCGCCTTCCTCGCCGGCGTGCTCCTAGCCGGTGCGCTCGAACCCGGCCGCCGCGCCAGCCGCGCCGCGCTCGTCGCCGGCGGCCTCGCGCTGGCGCTGGTCATCGTCCCCAACCTCGCCTTCCCCGAAGGCGGCCACTTCCCCTTCGCCTTCTCCTCCTACGTCGCGATCCCGCTCTGGTGCGCCGGCGCCCTTGTCCTCACCCAGGGGGTCCGCGAGGAGGAGCGGCAGCTGCGCCGGGTGCTCGTCGCCTACGTCCTCGCCGCGACCCTGATCTGGATCGCGCCGAACGCGATGGGCGGCAACGCAGTCCGCCTCGGCGCCCTCTTCGGCGGCCCGGTCCTGGCTGCGGTCCTGCTCTCGCGGCGACCGCGGCCGACGGTGCCGACGTGGCTCTTCGCACCGCTGCTGGCGCTGGCGATCGCCGGCAGCCTCTACTGGCAGCTGACCGCGAGCGTCGCCCAGATCGCCCGCTCGGTCGGCGACCCCTCGACGGCCTTGGCCTATTTCCACCCGGCGACCCGCTGGTTGCGCGAGCACGGCGCCGAGGGCAAGCGGATCGAGGTGCCGCCGACGGCCAACCACTGGGAGGCCGCCTACATGGCGCCGAAGTTCGAGCTCGCCCGCGGCTGGCTGCGCCAGCTCGACACCACCCGCGACGACGTCTTCTATGACGGCAAGGAGCTGACCGCCGCCAGCTACGGCCACTGGCTGCGCGCCAATGCGATCTCCTACGTCGCCCTGCCCGACGCCCCGCTCGACTACTCCTCGGTGCGGGAGCGACGGCTGATCCTCGCCGATCCGCCCTACCTGAAACTGCGCTTCGCCGGCGAGCACTGGCGGATCTACCGAGTGCTCCACCAGAAGCCGCTCGTCGCGCCGCTCGCAGGCGCCGCCGCAAAGACGCTCTGGTTCGGTCGCCAGGGCTTTGCCCTTGACGTTCAGCGCCCCGGCGACTTCCTTGTCCGCGTCAGCTTCACCCCCTACTGGTCGATCGCCCACGGCCAAGGCTGCATCCTCCGCCACGGCGACTGGACCGTCGCCCGCGCCAGCCGTCCCGGCATCTTCCGCGTCGCCGCTGACTTCAGCGTCGGCCGCGCCTGGGACGCGGCGACGGGGGCGAGCAAGACTTGCTGAGAGGCGTCGCTCCCGTCACACCTCAAGGCGTCCACTTCGGTGGTTTCACGGCAGCGATCTTCTCCGCCGACTCCCACTTTGGCGCCCCCTTGATCGCTTTCTGAGCTTCGCTGGCCCGGCCCGCTTCGACGGTTTCACCCGAAGCGACGAGATAGGAGTCCAAATCGGTGCCCTCGTTCGAAATTGCGAGGAGCGGCAGGGGGCGGTCGTCGTCTTGGAGCCAGGCCAAGGTCCCTGGCGGCATCGGGACGACTTTCGAGCTGCCGGATTTCTCCTTATCGCTGGTGTCTTTCCCCGCTGATCCTTCGCCCGATAGAAAGGCTCGGGCCGCGATGTCGACTGCCGACACGAAGCTGGCTCCCAGGACCGAAGCGGCGACGACCGCAAGGACCCCCACGAGCACGGCGGGATCGGTCAGCTCTTCGATCCCCGCCGCCTTGAGGGCGGCGACCACACCAGCGAGCACCGCAGCGGTCAGCGGCACCAGCCCCTTCGCGAACTGGGTGAGGTCGAATTCGGGAGCTTTGACGACTTCGGTTTTTTCCTGTTCTTTGGAGTTCTGCGTGGGGATGCCCAGCGCTCGTTTGAGAGATGCCATCAGTTGCTCCTTTCGAGCTGTATCTAGCTGCAGGCACCCTCTCAAGTACCAAACGACTACACAAGCTTTTTTAATAACTAAACCGTGGGCTTTTGCGGATTCAGCCTAAATAACGCCCTCGAGGGTCGCCAGCGCCGCTTTGACCACGTGCTCCTCGTGGGGGATCGCGGCCTGCTCGAGCCGTTTGGAGTACGGCATGTGGACGTCGGCGCCGGTTACGCGCTGGACGGGGGCGTCGAGGTAGTCGAAGGCCTGCTCCGTGATCAGGGTCGCGAGGTTGGCGCCGACGCCGCCGTGCGGCCAGCCCTCCTCGACGATCACCGCGCGGTTGGTCTTGCGGACCGAGGCGAGGATCGTGTCGAGGTCGAGGGGGCGCAGGGTGCGGGGGTCGATCACCTCGGCCTCGACGCCGTGCTCGTGGGCGAGCTGGCTGGCGGCGCCCTCGGCGACGTGGGCCATCTTCAGCACCCCGACGATCGTCACGTCGGAGCCCTCGCGCCGCACCGCCGCTTCGCCGAAGCCCAGCGGCTCGGTCCCATTCTCGCCCTCGGGCACCTCGCCCCGCGTCCCATACAAGGACTCGTGCTCGATGAAGACGACCGGGTTGTCGTCGCGGATCGCCGCCTTCAGCAGCGCCTTGCCGTCGGCTGGGGTAGAGGGGCAGGCGACGAGCAGGCCCGGCACCTGCAGGTAGAGTGCCTCGAAGCTGTGGGAGTGGGTGGGGCCGAGCTGATGGCCGCCGCCGCCCGGCATCCGGATCACCAGCGGCACCCTCGCCTGGCCGTTGAACATGTAGGGGATCGCGGCGGCGTGGTTGACGATCTGATCGAGCGCCAGGAGGCTGAAGTTGACCGTCATCAGCTCGACGATCGGCCGCAGCCCGTTCATCGCCGCGCCGACGCCGGTGCCGACGATCGTGTTCTCGGAGATCGGCGTGTCGCGGACCCGGCGCTCGCCGAACTCGTCGAGCAGCCCCTCGGTCACCTTGAAGGCTCCCTGGAAGACGCCGACGTCCTCGCCCATAACGAAGACCGATTCGTCGGCGCGCATCTCCTCGGCCATCGCGTCGCGCAGCGCTTCCCGCATCCGCAGCGTCGCCATCAGCCCTCGTCCTCGTTGATCGCCGCCTCGCCGTTCGGCCCGGCGTCCCCTGGCCCGTCGCGGACCTCGCGCTCGGCCGAGACCCGCGGCTCGACGCCCTCCTGGGCGTCGCCGTGGATCGCCGGGTTCGGCCGCGGACCCTCCGGCTGCCCGGCGTAGGCGGCGCCGGCCTCGGCAAGCTCGCGGGCAGCGGCCGGCATCTCGGCCTCGTCCTCGCCGCGGTGCGGCTCGGGGCTGCGCTCGTCGACGGCGTACCAGCCGCCCGGCTCGGTCTGGGCGTAGAGATTTTCGTACATCGTGTCGAGCGCCGGCTCGGGCGAGCTTTCGGCGAACTCGACGGCGGCTTCGACCGTCCTGTCGGCCTCCTCCCGCGCCTGCTGGACCTCGCGCTCGCCCAGCACGTCGGCTTCCCGGCAGCGCCGCGCGAACTGCTCGATCGGGTCCTTCTCCTGCCACTCCTCGACCTCCTCGCGCTTGCGGTAGACCTCGGGGTCGGCGGCGGAGTGGCCGCGGTAGCGATACGTGAAGGCCTCGAGCAGGGTCGGCCGCTGCTCCTCGCGCGCCAGCCGGATCCCCTCGGCGACGCCCTCGCGGACGGCGACGACGTCCATCCCGTCGATCCGCTCGCCGGCGATCCCGTAGCCCTCGGCCTTCTTCGAGAGGTCGGTTTGGGCCGAGTGGCGCTCGACCGAGGTCCCCATCCCGTAGAGGTTGTTCTCGACCATGAAGAGGACCGGCAGCTTCCACAGCGCCGCCAGGTTCATCGTCTCGCCGAAGTTTCCCGTGTTGGAGGCGCCGTCGCCGAACATGCAGACGGTGACCGCGTCCTCGCCCTTGTACTGGGAGGCGAGGGCGATGCCGGCGGCGATCGGCAGGTTGCCGCCGACGATCCCGTAGCCGCCCATGAACCGCTGCGCGGCGTCGAAGATGTGCATCGAGCCGCCGCGGCCGCCGCTGGTCCCGTCGACGCGGCCGAACAGCTCGGCCATCACCCGCTTCGGCTCGGTGCCGCGGGCGATCGCGTGGCCGTGGGTGCGGTAGGTGCCGATCAGGAAGTCCTCGTCGCGCATCACCGAGGCGGTGCCGACGATCGTCGCCTCCTCGCCGATCCCCAGGTGCAGGAAGCCGCCGGCCCGCGCCCGCTGGTACTGCCGCCCGGCCTCCTCCTCGAAGCGGCGGATCAGCGCCATCCGCGCGAGCAGCTCGTAACAGGTGGCGGCGTCAGGCAAATTCGCCATCAAGTCACCTTAGATGACGAACCGCGGGGGCCAGCCATGTCGACTTTGTTACCTATGAGGGAACAAAAGCGACACGCCCTCTATCGCGCCGCCGCCTCCACCGCCTCCTCGAGCCGGTCGTCGCCCCAAAAGACCTCGCCGTCGACGACCACCGCGGGCACGCCTTCGACGCCGAGGTCGCCGGCGCGATCGGTCGCCTCCCGCAGCGCGTCTTTGACGACCCTCGTTTCGACCGCTTTCAGCAGCGCCCGCGGGTGCATCTCGCAGGCGGCGCCGGCGATCGTCACGTTGTCGATGTCCGTGAGATCGAGGCCGGCGGCGAAGGCCTGGCGGAAGGCGGCAAGGGAGAAGGCGACGGTGCGTCCGGTCTGCTTGGCGAAGGTCGCTGCCCGCATCGCCACCAGCGTGTTGGCTGGCCACGGCTTCGGCCAGGCGATCGGCGGCATTCCATACGCGGCGGCCCGCCGTTCGATCTCCGCCATGCCCTCCGCCCGCGCCGGCGTTTCCGACCATGACCCGCGGTCGAAGCGCGCGAACAACCCGCCGAGCAGGACCGGCTGCCACTCCGGCTGCTCCAGCTCCGCCTCGGCGAAGAGCCCGCTGATCCGCTCCGCCGAGAGGTAGGCATAGGGCGAGCCGAGGTCGTAGTAGAAGGTGGCTTTAGACATCCGAGCGTCCGAAAATCAAGCAGATCGGGGGACGCAGGGAAGTGAGGCGAGGGGAGCGCACTTGTGTGCGTGACCTGAGCCGAACGACCGAGGACCCCGAGATGCGCCGATTTGCAGGACGCTCAGGCGTGAATGGCCCAGCCGTCGACGGCGCGCGCCGCGTCCAACACAGCCTCAGACACCGTCGGGTGCGGATGGACGATCCGCGACAGCTCCTGATAGCCGCCCTCCAGCGCCATCGTCGCGACCAGCTCGGCGATCATGTCGCAGGCGCGGTTGCCGACGACGTGGGCGCCGAGGACCTCGCCGTACTTGGCGTCGACGACGAGCTTGACCAGCCCGTCTTTGTCGTCGTAGACGATGCCGGCGCCCTCGGCGGCGATTTTCTGGTTGCCGACCTTGACCTCGTGGCCCGCCTTCTTCGCCTGCGCCTCGGTGAGGCCGACGCTGGCAACCTGCGGCTGGCAGAAGGTGGCGCCGACCATCAGCTCCTGGTCGACCGGGTGGGTCTCGACATTGGCCGCGGCCTCGACCGCGACGACGCCCTCCTCGGAGGCCTTGTGGGCGAGCGCCTTGCGGTTGACGAGGTCGCCGATCGCAAAGACCTTCGGGTTGGTGGTCCGCTGGAACCCGTCGACCTTGATCTTGCGGCCGCCCTCCTCCAGCTCAACTCCCGCCGCCTCCAGGCCCAGCCCCTCGGTGTCGGGCGCGCGGCCGCCGGCGATGCAGAGGTAGTCGACCTCGGCGCTCTTGTCGCCATAGGTGAACTTGACGCTGGACTCGCCTGCCTCGACGTTCTCCACCGGCGCCCCGGTCGAGATCTCGATCCCCTGTTTCTTGAAGACGCGTTCGACG
>Ga0207661_10000257_pt1 | contig 34367 bp, 29 predicted proteins | sample KBSC713LmetaG_FD_184337 | JGI IMG/M metagenome (GOLD analysis project Ga0207661, IMG submission 184337) | Corn rhizosphere microbial communities from Kellogg Biological Station, Michigan, USA - KBS C7.1-3L metaG (SPAdes) (version 2) | ecosystem: Host-associated > Plants > Roots > Rhizosphere ...
TTGGAGGCGGGGTCGATCCGCCGCCTCCGCCGCCACCACCACCACCGGGCGCCACCACCGGCTGCCACTTCGCGAGCGCCTCGGCCCCGAGCGCCGCGGCGCCGTCAGCCGTGAACGACGACCCGTACGCGAAATGCAGCACGTGCGACCCGCCGGCCGGCACCGTGAAGCGGTAGTGCATGGAGAACAGTCGCGGCTCCTGGAAGCGAACCGCGTCCGGCGCCTCCGACCAGGAAAGCGAGCCGTAAGCGGGGCCGATCGTGCTCAGCAGCGCCGTAGCGGGACCGCCCGGCACGGTCTTGCCCACCACCCCCATGTAGTCGCTGAATCCAGGATCTCCAGGGAACCGCCATTGGGCATTGCCGGCATACGCCGACTGCCGGAACCAGGCATCCACCGTGTGCGCCGCGCCGTCGGTGCTCGTGAACTGCTCGTCCACCAGGCTGAGCGCGCCGTTGTCGATCAGGTCGGCGGAATGGTCGAGCCGCACGCCATCGGTCACGACGTTGGTGCAGTTCGAAGGGCTCGGAGGGAAGGCGCCGCCCGGCACGCAAGCTCCGAGCGGCTCATGCGATGACACGCCGCCGGTCCCATCGGTCGAATGGAAATTGAACGTCGGCGGGGAGGGGTCGAGGCCGGGGTGCGGGAAACCGCTGACATCGTTTTGGAAATAGGCGTCCTGGCCGTCCACCTGCACGGACTGACGTCCCGGGTCCGGGTCCGGCGAACTGACGAGCGAATCCGACAGCGAGAAGAGCCTCACGAATGACAGGTCCGTGGGGTTCAACGCGTAGGTTGACTGGATTCCTCCGTAGTAGCTGCTCTGGCCGAACTCGGCAGAGCCTCCCAGGGGCGCGAGCTGCAGGTCGTAGTTGAAGGGATCGGCGTCGGCATGCCGGTACCCGACGCTCAGAGTCGGGCCGGAGGCAGTCGAGAGGTCCGGGTCATCGTCCGCCGTCCCCGCCGGGATCGCTCGCAGCACGCAGTCCTGGTACCGGAGCGGCTCGAGCGGCAGGGTCGCGGAGAAGTCGCCACCGGTACCTGACTGCTGCGCGATGTCGTGATACGCGAGGGACGAGTTCACGCTCAGCACCTGCTGGTCGTCCGGTCCGTAGGTGCAGATGATGTCGATGGGGGAGAAGGTCGAGTGACCGGCGATGAGCAGGGTGTCGTTGCCGTCGTCCATGAGGAAGGTCGTGCCGCCGGGGGTGGTGATGTTCGAGTCCGGAGACCCCGCGTACGCCGGCGCAGCCATCACGAGCACGAGCGCAAGGGCCAGAAAGGGAGCGCGCATCCGTCGAACCTAACCCGAACCGGTGGCGCTCGCCACCCGTCAAGGGCGTTAGGCCCGAAGCTGCTCCATCAGGCACTCCTTCGGGTCCTTGTCCTCGCGCCAGCGCAGGAACTTGGCCCCGTGGCGGATGCGGTGCCCGGTGATGTGGTCGAACGCCACCTCCGCCACGAGCTCGGGCCGCAGCCCCTCCCACTGGAGCTCCTCGTCGGACTTCCAGCGCGACGGGCCGCCGGAGCCGTGCTCGTAGGTGCGGTAGGGCTCGAGCAGGTCGATCAGCTCGCGCTTCTGCTTGGCGGTGAAGCCGGAGGTGTGACCCACCACGTGCAGCTCGCCGTCGTCGTCGTAGAGCGCAAGGATCAGCGAGCCCACCGTGTTCTCCTCCTTGCCGAAGCGGAAGGCCATCACCACCGTGTCGGCGGTGCGCACCCGCTTGATCTTGAGCATGCCGGTGCGCTCCCCGGGCTTGTACGGAGCGTCCGCCACCTTGGCGATCACGCCCTCGGAGGTGCCCTCGAACCACTGCTGCGCGCCATCGGTGTCCGCCACGCAGGGCGTGATCCGGACCGGATCCTTGATCACCTTCTCGAGCCGCTTGCGCCGTTCCGTGTACGGCAGCTCCATGAGCACCTCGTCGCCCTCGGCCAGGAGGTCGAACGCCACGAGGTCGGCGGGCGTCTCCTTGGAGAGAAGTTCAACGCGCGAGGCCGCGGGGTGGATGCGCTGGCTGAGCAGGTCGAACTCCTGCACGCCGTCGATCTCGACCACCACCTCGCCGTCCAGCACGAGCCGCTTGCCCGGCAGCGCCAGCACCTTCTCCACCACCTCGGGGAAGTAGCGGTTCATCGGACGGCCGTTGCGCGATTGCAGCTTCACGTCGTCGCCGTCGCGGAAGACGATCATCCGGAAGCCGTCCCATTTGGGCTCGAAGCGCCAGTCGCCGGAATCCGGCAGGTCCTTCGCGGGGCGGGCAAGCTGCGGTTTGACCGGGCTCTTGAGCGGGAGCGACACGGCTAGGATCCTCGCATGACCGAGCACGAGGCGACTGTCGCCGAGGAGGAGTACCTCCAGACCATCTACTGGCTGCAGGAGGCCAAGCTCCCGATCACCGGCGCCAACATCGCCCGCGCCATGCAGCTGTCGGCACCCACGGTGCACGAGATGGTCGGCCGCCTGGAGACGGACGGCTACGTGCGCCGCAACGAGAACAAGTCGCTCGAGTTCACTGAGTCGGGACACGACCACGCGACCGCGATCGTCCGCCGCCACCGGCTGATCGAGCGCTTCCTCACCGATGTGCTCGGCATCCCGTGGCACGAGGTGCACGAGGAGGCGGAGCGGCTCGAGCACGCGATGTCACCTGTGCTCGAGGAGCGCATGCTCGCCGCGATCGGCGACGCCAAGACCTGCCCGCACGGCCATCCGATCGTGGAGGGCGCGCGCGAGGAGGGCGTGCCGCTCGCGGACGTGGAGGAGGGGGCCAAGGTGCGCATCCTCCGTTTCGAGAACGAGGCGGAGGACCTGCTCCTGTACCTCAAGGAGGCCGGGCTCTACCCGGGCCTCGAGGGCAAGCTCGCCACCTCCGGCGACGAGGAAGTGGCGGTGGAGGCCGGCGGCGATCGCTTCGCCGTCACTCGCAGCGTTGCCGAAACGGTCTCGGTCATCGCCGATCCGTCGCCGCCCCCGCGCACCGTTTTGCCGGACAAGTTGGTCCTCACCAAGGACCGCTTCGGCCGCTAGGTCGCCTCTCTGACACCTCGGCTCAGGGCGTAGCCAATCCGGGCGAGTAACGGGGCCGATGACTACTTCGCCCGAAACCCTCCCCAACACCGACCGCCTTCAGGTAAGCGAGCGCGAGGCCACGCTCGCCGTTCAGTACACCGGCCTGACCGCGGACGACCTCGCCGCCACCGAGCACGCCCAGCAGGTCGCCGAGATCGACGTCCTGGCCGTCGCCGAGCGCTTCTACGCTCACGTGCTCGCGCAGCCGGAGCTGCGCACCATCATCGAGACGAACTCGAGCGTGGAGAAGCACACCGGCGCGCTCGCCAAGTACTTCGCCACGCTCTGGGCCGGCCACTACGACGACTCGATCGCCAAGGGCCGCGTGTACGTGGGGAAGGTCCACGACCGCATCGACCTGCCGCTCGGCGCCTTCCTCGGCGGCATGGTGACCGTGGACGACGTCGTGGTGCGCGGCCTGATCGACGCCTTCGCCGACGATCCGGACGCGCTGCACGCGGCGATCATGGGCTACCGCCGCCTCACGCAGACCGACACGGTGCTGATCACCGAGAGCTTCATCGAGGCGCGCGAGCAGGAGCGCACGCGCTTGCACCAGCAGATCGCCGAGGCCTCACAGGCCGTGGCAGAGCAGAGCGCCGCGGCCACCGAGTCCGTCGCCCAGGGCGTGGAGGCCACGCAGGCCGGCGCCGCCAGCGTCGACGCGGGAGCTCGCGCCGTGCAGACGATGCGCGAGTCGATGACGCTCGTGAACGAGAACATGGAGGACCTGACCGCTCGCATTCAGGAGAACGACGGCGTCGTGGAGGAGATCTACGACATCAGCGAGCAGACGCGCCTCCTGTCGCTCAACGCGCGCATCGAGGCAGCTCACGCCGGTGAGCACGGCCGCGGCTTCGCGGTCGTCGCCGACGAGGTGGGCAAGCTCGCCGAGCGCACCCGCCAGAGCCTCGCCTCGATCTCCGAGCTCAACACGCGCGCGCACGAGGCCATCCGCGCGGTCGCGGAGGCGCTGCAGCAGGCGTCGTCCCAGGCCGAAGCCGTCGAGCACCAGGCGCACGACACCACGGCGAGCCTCGAGAAGGCGGCCGAGGCGGTCAACGTCGTCGCGCTGCAGCTCGGTCAGATCGACTCAGGCATGCGCGAGCTGCTCGAGTCCACGAGCACGACCCCCTAACGCGGCGGCTGCACCGGCGGCACCATCGCCGGCAGGCTCCTGCGCGCGAGCAAATCGAAATACAGCAGCGTGAGCATCAGCGCCTCGAGCGGCGCGGTGAACGCGGTCGAGACCATCGTGCCGAGCAGCCACACGGCCGAGCTGTCGGCCGACTTGGCGAGCACGGTGAAGGGCGCCTGGATCGCGCTCTGCGCCGCCCCCACGCTGATCAGCACGAGGAGGAGCACGCCGAACACGCGCCACCATTGGCCGCTCACGAGCTCGGCGCTGCGCTCGAGCGCCTGCACGCCGCGCCGGTTGTCCACCACCACGGCCTGCGGCGCGAAGTACCAGCGCACCGCCAGGTAGATGCCGGGCAGGATGAACGCGATCAGCCCGAGGACCACGCCCGCCGCGCTGATCAGCACCGCGACGAAGATCGGCCGGAAGGCCTCCAGCCCGCTCGTGATCGCAGGGCCCGTCTTGGGCCGGCGGCCGTCCGCCACCGCAAGCAGCGCGTGAATCACCATCGCGGTGATCAGCGGGCCCACAAGCAGGTAGTTCTCGGCCAGCACCACGGCCACCTCGCTCTCCCGGCCGGTGCTCTTGAAGTTGCCGCTGAGCTGCCCGAGGCCCAGTCCGGACACCACGAACTCGACCGGCACCACCACCGCCGCGCCGATGGCGAGCCACGACACGAAGTAGCGGAAGTACGAGTTCAGCGAGTCGCGAAACAGGCCGCCGATGTCGCGAGGGCGAAGGAGATCGAGCCGAGGCGCTTCGCTCACGCCGCGGCGTCCGCCAGGCCGCGATAGGCCTCGGCAAGACGCGCGACGCCCTCGTCGATCTCCGCGGGCGTCACGCCCGAGTAGGCGATGCGCAGCGTGTTGAGCCCGCCCTCGAGCAGGAAGTCCGTGCCCTTCACGAACACGAGACCACGCTCGCGGGCGCTCTCGAACAGCACGTCCACGTCGGCGCCCTCGGGCAGCTCGACCCACATGAAGTAGCCCCCACCCGGCTCCACGAAGCGCGCCTCGGGCAGCTCGCGCCGCAGCGCGGCGGCCAGCGCGTCGCGCCGCTCGCGCAGCGCGTTCTTCACGGTTTCGATCGAGCTGTCGATCGCCCCCGAGCGGCAGAAGTCGTTCACGATCGCCTGCGCCACCATGCTCGGCGAGATGTAGGTCTCGGTCGCGATCTTCACGATCGCCGCGATCACCGGCTCGGGTCCGACCAGGTAGCCCACGCGGATGCCGGGGCAGACGGTCTTCGAGAACGACGACGCGTACACGACCTTCTCGGCCTGGTCCATCGAGAGCATCGTGGGCAGCCGGTCGCCCTCGAAGCGCAGCTCCACGTACGGGTCGTCCTCGAAGATCACGAAGTCGTACTCGGCCGCCAGCTCGAGCAGCCGCCGGCGCTTCTCGAGCGAGAGTGTGTAGCCGGCGGGGTTCTGGAAGTTGGGGATGACATGTGCGAGCTTGGGCCGCGCACCCTCGGCCAGCGCCGTGGCCAGCGCCTCCACGTCGATGCCATCGGGCTGCAGCGGGATCGCCAGCACCTCGGCGCCCAGCTTGCGCAGCGCGAGCAGCGTGCGGTCGTAGGTGGGCGCCTCGACCACCACGACGTCGCCCGGCTCCACCATCAGCTCGAACAGGAACGCGTCCGCCTGCATCGAGCCGTTCGTGGTCACGACCTGCCCGACGGACACCGAATGCTTCTCGGCCACCCACTCGCGCAGCGGTGGATAGCCCACCGCCGTGCCGTACGCGAACGCGCCGCCCGGATCCGCACGCAGCGCGCGCTCGGCGCTCTGCGCCAGCTCATCGGCGGCGATGATGTCGAGCGACGGCGCTCCGCGCGCGAACGAGATCTGCTTCTGCTCGGCCATGGCCAGTCCAAGATAACGAGCAAAGCGAAGCGGGGCCCTCCCGGCACGCTCCGGGAAGGCCCCGCCTGGACTGGTTAACGCCTCAGCCGGTGAAGCGCGGCGCTGTCTTGTGGCGCGGCTTGGCGACCGCGCAGCGCGCAATCGTGCGCCGGATCGTCGTGACCTTGCCGTTGCTGCTGGTGGCCACGATGCGCAGGCGCGTGTGGCGCCCGAGCTTCTTCACGTTGATGTGCAGCGTGAAGGTGGTCTTGGTCGTGGAGGCAATGCGCTGCTTACCGAGGTACACGCGCACGCTCTTCGGCTTCGACGTGCTCGAGATATGCACGCGAATGTTGAACGCCTTCGACACGCAGGCGCGGCGCACGCCCGCCACCGACACCTTCGGCGCCGGCGCGCACTTGTCCACCGTGTCGACCTTGGTCGTTGCGGTGTGGTGCGCGGCCTCCTGGTAGCCCGCGGCGTCGCCGCCCCAGAACTCGACGGTGTGCGCACCGTTCGACAACGCGATCGCCACGTTGCCCGACCCGTCCGCCGCTGCCACCTGCTCCGCGCCGCCGTCCACCCTGTAGTGAACGTTCAGCGCCGACAGGAAGCCCGTCGCGTCCGCCACGTGCAGCACCGCGCTCGCCGTCCCCGTGCAGGCGGCCAGCGACGCGCTCGCGGCGGGCTGGCCCACCGGCTGCCAGTCCGGCGCGTAGTCGTCGAAGCCGATCGGGGGAGTGGTCAGCTGGTGGTCGTTCTGGCCGTCCGCCCCCACGATCCAGATCTCCTGGGAGCTGGGACCGCCCCTCAGCGAACGCTCGGCCGGATCGCTCTCGTACACGATCTGCGTGCCGTCCGGTGAGAACGCCGGTGCCTCGTCACTGCGAGTCGTGGAGGAGGCCACCGGGTGCGGGTTCGAGCCGTCCGCGTTCATCACCCAGATCTGACCCACGCCGTCGTTGTCGTACTTGACGAACGCGAGCTGCTGCCCGTTCGGCGACCAGTTGGGATCCTCGTCGTCGTCGCTGTTGTTGCTGACGTTCTGCGGGGTCCCGCTTCCGTCCGCGTTCACCACGAACACCTGGTACGTGTACTCCTGCTGCTGTCCCTTGATGACCTGCTGCGTGTCCTGGTAGTGGGTGTACGCGATCTTCGTGCCGTCGGGCGACCAGTTGGGCAGGTAGTTCTCCGACGCGAGCACGCCGGGCGACAGGGTCGCGGGTACGACGACGTGCTTGCCGCTGCCGTCCGCGTTCATCACCCAGATCTCCCAGGTCGTGTCGCCCGTCTGCACCGTGTAGGCGACCTTGCTGCGGTCAGGCGACCAGGCGGGTTCCTGCGCGAACTCGGAGGTGTCGTTGCTGAGATCGGTCTGAGCGCTTCCGTCGCCGTTCATGGAGAACACCTGATCCGACTCGTCCTCGGAGCTGAAGCGATCGAATGCGATCTTCAGGCCGTCCGCGCTCCAATTGGCGTACTCGTCGAGGAACGAGTTGTTGCTCACGTTCGTCTCGGCGGTGGCGTCGGGGTTGATCGTGAAGATCTGGTCGTAGAAGCTGGCGAGGCGTGAGCTGCGCGGCGCGTTCTTATAGGCGAGAGCGCCGTTACGCGCACGAGCGAACTCGGTCGTGCCGGCAAACGTGTATCGGTCGAAGGCGATCTTGCCGTTGGCGCCCGGGAACGCAGCGTGCGCCGGATGCGTGCCGAGTGCGAGGATGAAGCTTGAAGTGACTAGTGCGGCAAGCGCGAGTAGCCGGCCGCGGCGGGGCGAGAGCGATCTGCTCAAGGGGCCTCCCGTGTATATGGAGTAGACGCGAGTCAGCCATTCCCTATCACGGGGATGGCTGCTACCGCAAGCGGGGGACGTCAGCTAACGGCGGTTTGCGCCAGCTCGGCGGCGATGTCCGCCGCCTCGGTGGGCGTGCGACCAACGCGCACGCCGCATGCCTCGAGCGCCTCGGCCTTCGCGGCCGCGGTGCCCTTCGAGCCGCTCACGATCGCGCCCGCGTGACCCATGGTCTTGCCGGGCGGCGCCGCGAAGCCCGCGATGTAGCCCACCACGGGCTTCGACACGTTCTCCGAGATGAACTTGGCGGTGAGCTCTTCCTCCTCGCCGCCGATCTCGCCGCACATCACGATCACGTCCGTCTCGGGGTCCTGCTCGAACAGCGTGATCACGTCGATGAACGACGATCCGGGAACCGGGTCGCCGCCGATGCCGACGATCGAGGAGTTGCCGAGCCCGCGCTGGGCCAGCTCGTTGCCGATCTGGTAGGTGAGCGTGCCGGAGCGCGACACGAGACCGACGTTGCCCTCGGAGAAGAAGTGCGCGGGGATGATGCCCACGTTGGCCTTGCCGGGGGAGAGCACGCCCGGGCAGTTGGGGCCGATCAGGCGCGAGGTCTCGCTGCGCTTGATGTGCGTGTAAACGCGCAGCATGTCGTGCACCGGGATGCCCTCGGTGATGCAGATGATCAGGGCGATGCCCGCCTCGGCCGCCTCGAGGATCGAGTCGGCGGCGAAGCGCGGCGGCACGAAGATCATCGCCGTGTTGGCGCCCGCCTGCTCGACCGAGTCGCCGATCGTGTTGAAGACCGGGATGCCCTCCACGTCGAGCCCGCCCTTGCCGGGCGTCACGCCGGCCACCACGTCGGTGCCGTAGCGCTTGTTGTTCAGGCCGTGGAAGCTGCCCTCGCGGCCGGTCAGACCGGTCACGACGAGCTTGGTCCCCTTATCTACAAGAATGCTCATCCCGCGAGTTCAACCACCTTGTCGGCCGCCCCAAGCATCGTCTCCTCAACATAGACATTGGGCAGATCGGCATCCGCCAGGATCTGGCGTCCCTCCTTGTCGTTCGTGCCGTCGAGGCGGACCACGAACGGAACCTTGGGCTCGAGCTGCTTGAACGCGGTCACGAGGCCGTTGGCCACCTCGTCGCAGCGCGTGATCCCGCCGAAGATGTTGAACAGCACGGCCGTGACCTTCTCGTTGGAGAGGATCACCTCGACCGCGTCCACGATCGCCTCGGCCTTGGAGCCGCCGCCGGCATCGAGGAAGTTGGCCGGCTTGCCGCCCGCCTGGGACACCACGTCCAGCGTGGACATCACGAGCCCGGCGCCGTTGCCGAGGATGCCGATGTTGCCGTCGAGCTTCACGTAGGTGAGCCCGCGCTCGTGCGCCATCTGCTCCTGCGGGTCCTCCGCGGCCGGGTTGCGGAACTCGGCGGTGTCCGGATGGCGGAACATCGCGTTGCCGTCGATCGTGACCTTGGAGTCGAGCGCCACGACCTTGCGGTCCTTGGTGATCAGCAGCGGGTTGACCTCCACCAGCGTGGCGTCCTCCGCCACGAACGCGTCGTAGAGCTTGCCGAGCATCGCGCCCACCGGACCGATCACGTCGTCCGCGATCTGGGCCTCGAACGCCAGCTTGCGCCCGTAGAAGTCCCGGAAGCCCAGCAGCGGGTCGATGTGCTCGATCGCGATGGCGGTCGGGTCTTCGTCGGCCACGGCCTCGATGTCCATGCCGCCCTTGCGCGACAGCATCGCCATCGGCTTGCGCGCCGTGCGGTCGAGCAGGATCGCCGCGTAGTACTCCTCGTCGATCTCGGACGCCTTCTCGATGTAGAGCTCGTGGACCGTGAAGCCCTTGATGTCCATGCCGAGGATCGCGCCGGCGTGTTCCTCGAGCTCGGCCTTGTCCTTGGCGAGCTTCACCCCGCCGGCCTTGCCCCTCCCCCCGATGAGGACCTGGGCTTTGACCACAACCGGGTAGCCGAGCTCCTCGCCCGCCGCCACAGCCTCGTCCACGGTCAGCGCAGGCCTGCCTTCAGGCACCGGCACGCCGTGCTTCGCAAAGAGCTGCTTTCCCTGATATTCGAGAAGGTCCATTACTACCTAGAATGTCCCGCCCTGCCGCCCATGCGGGGCGCGAGACCCTATCGCAAGCTTCCCGGCTAGGAGATCAGTGCCACTACCGAAAGACGTCCGCTTCGTCAGCTTCGACTGCTACGGAACCCTCATTGATTGGGAGTCCGGAGCGCTCGACGCGTACCAAAAGGAGGCCGATCGCGACGGGTTCACGATCGACCGCAACGTGCTCATTCCACTCTTCCTGGACATCCAGCACGAGATCCAGGGCGGCTCATACGAGCTCTACGCCGAGGTGCTGCGCCGCACGGCCGTGCGCTCCGCCAAGGAGATGGGCTGGGACCTCGAGCCTTCGCGCTCCAACTTCCTGCCCAACAGCGTGCCGGGCTGGCCCGCTTTCCGCGAGACCAACGCCCAGCTCGAGCGCTTCGCCAAGAAGTTCGAGATCGGGATCCTGTCGAACATCGACGACAAGCTGCTTGGCGCCACGCGCCGGCATTTCCGCGTGGACCTGGACCTCGTCGTGACGGCGCAGCAGGTGCGCTCCTACAAGCCGGATCCGGCGCATTTCAAGGAGTGCCAGCGGCGGATTGGCAGCAAGAAGGGCTGGGTCCACATCGCGAGCGGCTACTCGGCCGACGTGGAGCCATGCCTGAAGGCCAAGATCCCGGTGATCTGGGTCAATCGCCGCGGTGAGACGCTCGAGTCGAACCAGAAGAAGCCCGACGCGGAGGTCAAGACGCTCCGCGACGCGGCCAAGCTGCTCGGCGTGGCCTAGCAATCAGGATGAGGGCGGTCGCCGTCCACCCGGACGCGATCGTCGTCACGAGCCGGATCTGGCAGACGAACGCGATCGCGCTCCGCGCGGGCGGCGAGGTCATGCTGGTCGACTCGCCGTACTTCCCGGACGAGCTGGAGGCGCTGCCCGCGCTGCTGCGCCAGGCCGGCTTCGAGCCGAACGCGCTGTTCGCCACCCACGCCGACTACGACCATGTGCTCGGGCGCTACGCGTTCCCGGACCTGACGCTCGGTGTGGGGGACCCGACGATGGAGCGCATCCGCGCGCATCCCGGCGAGGCCCAGCGCGAGCTGCGGCACGAGGACGCGCGCAACTACGTCGTCCGTCCAGGCCCGCTCTCGCTCGGCAACACCCAGTCGCTGCCGGTGCCGGGTTACATCGAGCTGGGAAACGTGGAGATCGAGCTGCACCCGGCTGACGGCCACACGCCGGATGGCACTGCGCTGCTGGCCGAGTCACACGGGCTGCTCCTGCCCGGCGACTACATCTCCGACGTCGAGATCCCCTGGATCTCGGCCGGCGGCTCGCTGAGCGACTACCGGGCCACCCTCGCGCGCCTGGCGCCACTCGTGGAGCGCGCGGAGACCGTCGTGCCGGGCCACGGCGCGCCGCACACGCGCGAGAAAGCGCTGCAAATCATCGACGAGGACGCCGCCTACCTGGATGCGCTCGAGCGCGGGGAGGAGCGACCGGCCCTGCCGCGCGACCGTGACACGGCCCGGCAGCGCGAGATCCACGTCGAGAATCTGACGCTGCTGGGATAAATCGTCCAGCGGGGGCTCAAGTAACGGCCCTCACAGGCCGATACGGGAGGCGATGAGCCGTCGTTCCCTCCTGGCCCTCCTTGCCATCCCGGTCTTGCTTCTGGCCGCGGCGCCCGCCTTCGCGAAGAAGCACAAGGCGAAGAAGGCGAGCGCGCCGGTGGTCACCTCGATCCGGCCGATGAAGCTGAAGATCGGCGAGAAGCTCACGATCCACGGCCGCAACTTCATCAAGGGCCGCCACAAGGACACGATCGTGTTCATGGGCGCCGGCAAGCGCGTGGTCTGGGTCAAGGCGGACACCGCCAGCAAGAACACGATCACCGTCAAGCTTCCGACCAAGCTGGCCGTGCTGCTCTCCGACAAGTCGGGCAAGCAGAAGTCCACCCGCCTGCTGATCCGCGTGATCGCGCGCAAGTCCGCGCGGGCGTTCACCAAGCGCAGCAAGTCGCCGATCGTCTCGCCGAACGCCACCATCCAGACTGGCGGCGGCGCCACCGCCGAGCCGTGCCCCGGCTACAGCAACGCCGCCGGCGACAGCGACGGCGACTTCCTGAGCAACGGCCTCGAGCTCGCCCTCGGCACGAACCCCTGCAAGGCGGACTCTGACGGCGACGGCATCAGCGACGGTTATGAGTACCAGTCGGCGCTGGACCTCAACCGCACCGGCAACACCAGCTCGATCCCGTGGCCCTACCCGGCCAAGCGGCCATATCCGAATCCGCTCGACCCGAGCGACGCGAACGTCGACTACGACGGTGACGACCTCACACTCATGGAGGAGTACCAGGCAAGCTTCGCCGGGTTGCTGGGCCTGGATCCGAACCACCAGCTCCAGACCTTCGCTCCCTACGTGCCAGCCGCACCGAACCCCTGGAACAACGTGATGGTCGTCTCCTACAGCGATGGTGATCAGACCACGAACGCGACATCCTATGGCGACCAGCCGGGCGCGCCCGACGGGCCGCTGGCTCCCACCGATCCGAACGCGCAGAGTGGGTTCGACATCGACGGCAACGGGGTGATTGGCGACTCCGGCGATGTCTGGAGCACGCTGGGCTCGCACGTGGGCTGGATGAACATCGACGGCCGCCTCAATCAGGACGGCAACGAGTACCTCAGCGATGAGGAGAAGGACATCGACGGCGACGGCCTCAGCAACTTCGAGGAGGCTCATGGACCTCTCATGGGCCCGGATTGGTGGACCAGCGAGATTCCGGGCGACGGTACCTTCACCCTCGCCTATACGGGTACGAACTGGCTCGATCGCGACACCGACGGCGACGGCATCCCCGACGGCGCGGACGACCAGGACCACGACGGTTACACCAACATCGAAGAGGTCTTCCGCGGCTACGCAATGCCTCGAGCAGCCGCCACCACTGATCCCGAGCCGGCCGTCGACCCGTTCAACCCCTGCTATCCCAACATGGCTTCGCCGACCTGCCCCGTCGAGCATCCGTTCAACCCGCCGTACGGCCCGTACAAGACCGGCTCGACACCAGCGACCTGGAACTCCTGGCCCGCTCCCTAGCGGAACAGCGACACGAGACCGACCAGGGCGGGCGCCAGCACCAGCGCCGGCAGGAAGTTGCCCACCTTCACGTCCTTGAGGGCGAGCAGCTTCAGCGAGATGCCGATGATCAGCACACCACCGGCGCTCGTCAGCGCGGCAAGGGCCTCGCTCCCCTCGGGCAGCACGGTGTCGAACAGCCCCGCGGCCAGCGAGATGCCGCCCTGCACGACGAGCACTGTGATCGCGGCGAGCCCCACGCCCCAGCCGAGCGTGGAGGCAATGGCTATGGAGGCGAAGCCGTCGAGCATCGCCTTGGTGGCGAGCGCCTGGTAGTCGCCGGTCAGCCCGTTCTGTATCGATCCGACCACGGTGAGCGGGCCGACGCAGAACAGCAGGCTGGCGGTCACGAACGCCTCGCTCACGGTCGAGTGGCCGCCGCGCGAGACCGCGCGCTGCAGGCGGTCGCCAAGCCGGCTGAGCCAGCTCTCGATCCCGATCGCCTCACCCACCAGTCCGCCGAGCAGCACTCCGCCCAGCACGTACAGCGGGTTCGTGTCGCGCCAGGCCAGCGCGAGGTCGACGCCTATCACGAGCGTGACGAGTCCGAGCCCCGCCATCACTCGCTCCTGCAGGCTGCCGGGTAGGCGGCTGCCCACCAGGGTGCCGATGAGCGTGCCGAGCAGCACGGTGCCGACGTTGATGAACGTGCCGGTGAGCAACCGGCGCGAGACCCTATCCGCTAGGCGGTGGTTCGCTCGACGGTGAGCGCCGTGACCGCGGCGGCGACGAGAAATGCCGCGCCGGCCACGATCATCGCCACGCGCAACCCGGGCACGAACGCGCCGCTGCCAACCAGCGTGCCGAGCAGCGCGACGCCGATCGCGCCGCCCGCCTGGCGGCTCGCATTGAGCACGCCCGACGCGATGCCGGCGCGCTCGGCGGGGGCGGCGCCGATGATCGCCGCGGTGGCCGCGGGCATGGTGAACGCCATGCCGAAGCCGGCGGCCACGAGTGGCGGCACGAGCACCGCGTAGCTCGTGTGCGAGCCCGCGATCACGAGCCCGCCCAAGCCGAGGCCGCCCAGCGTGAGGCCGGCGAGCATTGGCAGGCGGGGGCCGGTGCGCTTCATCAGTCGGCCGGATAGGGCGGACGACAGCGCCACGAAGATGCCCTCCGGCAGCAGCGCCAGCCCGGTGGCGAGCGCGGACCAGCCCCGTACGTGCTGGAAGTACAGGCTGATGACGAACAGCTGGCCGTAGAAGCCAAGGTTGATCGCCAGACCCACGAAGCTCGCGCCCGAGAAGGTGGGGTTGCGGAACAGCCGCAGCGGCAGCATGGGGGAGTGCGCTCGCCGTTCGCGCAGGACGAAGGCGGCGCCGAGCGGCAGCGACAGAAGCAGCAGCACCACCGACTCCTGGATCAGGCCCAGTGTGAGCGAGCCGAGCGCGGCGATCGCCAGAAGCTGGCCTGGCGGGTCGATCCCCGCGCCGCTGCGCTCGCCCGCGCGGGGAAGGTAGCGGCGGGCGAGCGCCAGCGCGGCGATGCCGACCGGCACGTTCAGCAGGAAGACCCAGCGCCAGCTGCCGGCGGCCACGAGCAGCCCGCCGATCACGGGACCGGACGCGGCGGCGATGCCCGCGATCGCGCCCCAGACGCCGACGGCCTGCGCCCGCTCGCGCGGATCCTCGTACGCGGCGCGGAGCAGCGCCAGCGAGCTCGGCACGAGCAGCGCGGCGCCGAGCCCCTGCGCCAGTCGCGCGCCCACGAGTAGTGGCACGGATGGGGCCGCAGCGCACGCCGCCGACGCCAGCGTGAACACCACGAGGCCGAGCTCGAACACGTGGCGGCCGCCGAGCCGGTCGCCCACGGAGCCGGCCGACAAGAGCAGCGCGCCGAACACGAGCGCGTAGCCATCCACCACCCACTGGAGCCCGGTCACGCCGCCGCCGAGGTCGTGGCCCAGCGCTGGTAGCGCGACGTTCACGACGGTCGCGTCGAGGATGACCATGAAGTAGCCGAGGCAGATCGCGATCAGGGGCATGTGACGCATTCTGTGTCTCAGACCTTTCGGTTTCAGACGAAATGTCGCGGGAATACGCTTACCCAGGACATGAAGGGCGACACAGACATCTCGAAGGTCGCGGCGCTGATGGCCGATCCCGCGCGGGCCAAGATGCTGCTGGCGCTCGGCGACAACCGCGCCCTGGCCGCCAGCGTGCTCGCCGACGAAGCCGGGGTGGCCCCGTCCACGACCAGCTCGCACCTCAAGAAGCTTGTGGACGGCGGCTTTCTCACCGTCGAGAAGCACGGGCGCCACCGCTACTTCCGCCTGGCCGGGCCGCACGTGGGCCAGCTCATCGAGGCGCTGGCGCGGGTGGCGCCTCCGGCCCCGGTCAAGTCGCTCAAGGAGGGCACGCGCGCCCAGGCCGTGCGCTTCGCGCGCACGTGTTACGACCACCTGGCCGGCAAGCTCGGCACGGAGCTGATGTCCTCGATGCTCGACCGCGGGCTGCTCGAGGGCGGCGACGGACACTTCGACCCCGCGCGCGCGAAGGACGACCGCCTGTCGGCGCCCGGCTGGGACGTGGACTACCGCGTGACCGAGCGCGGCATCCGCGAGCTGGGCGCCTTCGGCATCGACATCGGAGAGCTACCCAAGCGCCGCGCGCTGGTCCGCTATTGCATCGACTGGAGCGAGCAGCGCCACCACCTGGCGGGCGCCCTCGGAGCAGCGATAGCCGACCGCACCTTCGAGCTGGGCTGGGCGAAGCGAGCACGGAACACCCGCGCGGTGCACCTAACCGAAGACGGCATAGATGGGCTGCGACGGACCTTCGGCGTGAGTATCGAGTATCGGGTATCGAGTTAGGTCTCGAGCGATACCCGATACTCGAGACTCGATACCCGCGCTACTTGATAACAGCGATGGTGTCGCCCGTCGAAACCGAGCCGCCGGCCGACACGTTCAGCTCCTCGACCGTCCCCGAAGACGGCGCCGTGATCTCGTTTTCCATCTTCATGGCCTCGATCACGCAGATGAGCGCGCCCTCCTCGACGGAGGCGCCTTTCTCCACCTCGACCTTCAAGACCGTTCCCTGGATCGGAGACACCAGCTCGCCCGGGGCTCCGCCGCCGCCCGACTTCGAGCGCTCGCGACGCTTCGGCGCCTTGGCGCCGGCTCCCCCAGCCGGCGCCGCGCCGTTCCCCCCGATGGCTGCGCCGATCACCTTCACGTCGAAGCGCTTGCCGGACACTTCCACGGCATAGCTGCGCTCGACCTTCGGCTCCTCCTCGCCCTCGGTCTCGTCTGAAGCCGGCGGCTTGTCGAATGCCAGCTCCTTAAGCCATTTCTTGTCCTCCATGAGGTCGCGGCAGGTCTCGCCGTTCCGCCACTGGTCGGTGGCCAGCAGCGCGACGTGGAACGGGATCAGCGTCTTCAGACCGCCGATCTTGTACTCGTGGAGCGCGCGGATCATGCGCCGCGTGGAGGCCTCGCGATCCACGTCCCAGACGATCAGCTTGGCGATCATCGGGTCGTAGAGCGGCAGCACCTCGTAGCCCTCCTCGGCGCCCGAGTCCACTCGCACGCCGGGGCCGCTCGGCTCGATGTAGGAGCCGATCTTGCCGGGCGCCGGCGCGAAGTTCTTCGACGCGTCCTCCGCGTTGATGCGGCATTCGATCGCGTGCCCGCGGATCTCGATGTCCTCCTGCTTGAACGCCAGCTCCTCGCCCGCCGCGATCTTGATCTGCTCACGCACGATGTCGATGCCGGTGACCATCTCGGTCACGCAGTGCTCCACCTGCACGCGCGTGTTCATCTCGAGGAAGAAGTACTCGTCGCCCTGGAGCAGGCCCTCGATCGTGCCTGCCGAGCGGTAGCCGACCGCCCTCGCGGCATCGGTGCCGATCTTGCCGATGCGCTCGCGCAGCTCGGGTGACACGGCGGGCGCCGGGCTCTCCTCGATCACCTTCTGGTGGCGCCGCTGCACGGAGCAGTCGCGCTCGAACAGGTGCACCACGTTGCCGTGCGAGTCCGCCAGCACCTGCACCTCCACGTGGCGCGGGTCGGGCAGGTAGCGCTCCACGTAGACAGTCGGGTCCGAGAAGAACTTCTCGCCCTCGCGCGACGCGCCCTCGAACGCCTTCTCCAGCTCGTCCTCGGACTCCGCTACGCGGAAGCCCTTGCCACCGCCGCCGCCGGCGGCCTTGATCGCCACCGGGTAGCCGACGGTCTCGTCGATGACCTTGGCGGCGTCGGCCACGGTCTCCACAGGATCCGTGGTGCCCGGCACGATCGGCACACCCGAGGCGCTCATCAGCTCGCGGGCCTTGGTCTTCGAGCCCATGGCGTCGATCGCGTCGGGCGGCGGCCCGATGAACACGATGCCAGCCTCCTCGCACGCGCGCGCGAAGGCGGCGTTCTCGGCGAGGAACCCGTAGCCGGGGTGGATCGCCTCGGCGCCGGACTTTTGGGCCACCTCGATGATCTTCTCCACCACGAGGTAGCTCTCGTTCGCCGGCCCGGGGCCGAGCAGGAATGCCTCGTCCGCACGCCTCGCGTGGGGCGAGTCGCGGTCGGGCTCCGAGTACACGGCAACGCTGCCGATGCCGAGCTCCTCCAGCGTGCGCATCACCCGGATGGCGATCTCGCCGCGGTTTGCAACCAGGACCTTGCCGAACATCGGCGCGGAAGGTTATGTGACGAAGCTCGCCGGGGGCTCAATGGGGTCCTCATGAGGCCGATTACAAGGACGATGTCCGCGAAAATCGCTCATCTCCGGCTGCCCAGATTCGGCCTGCTGGGCCGTTTCACGGTGCTCAGCCTGCTCGCCACGGTGCTGCTGGGCGTGGTACTCGGCGCGATGCTCGAGTCGCAGATTCGCACCCGCGCGGTTTCGAGCGCCGCCCAGTCCGCGCAGCTGGTCGCGCGTTTCGGAATCCAGCCGCAGCTCTCGAGCACGGCGCTGGAGGACGGGCTCAGCCGCGAGGCGGTCGACGCCCTCGACGACCTGCTTCGCGCCGGTTACGACGACGGCACGATCGTCTCGATCGAGGTCCAGAACTCGCACGGGCTGGTCGTCTACTCGAACAACCGCGGGCAGATCGGCAAGGCGCGCGAGCGCGACGGCTTCCAGAAGGCGCTGGCGGGCCAGACCGTGACCGAGGTGGCCAAGCGGATGGACGAGCATCCGGCGCCCGAGACGCTGATCGAGACGCACGCACCGCTCCGCCTCCACGGGACGGGCGCGCGCCCGGACGGGGTCTTCGAGATTTACACGCGCTACGCGCCGGTGGCCGCGGTGATCAGCCACGACACCACGCGCCTCTACCTCGTGCTGGGCATCGGGCTCCTGATCTTCTACGCCCTGCTCTTCCGCATCATGCTGAAGGCTTCCCAGCGGCTGCGGCGCCAGGCCGACGAGAACGAGCACCAGGCCCGCCACGACTCGCTCACCGAGCTGCCGAACCGGGCGTGGTTCTACGCCCAGACCACCGAGCTGCTGCACAGCCGGCGAGGGTCGAGTGCCGTGATGGTGATGGACCTCGACCGCTTCAAGGAGGTCAATGACACGCTCGGCCACCACAGCGGCGACCAGCTGCTCCGTGCCGCGGCCGCGCGCATTTGCCGCGCGGTGCGCGAGTCGGACGTGGTGGCGCGAGTGGGCGGCGACGAGTTCGCCGTGGTCCTGCCTGACGCCACGCGGGCAATGGCGGCGGAGATCGCCCACCGCGTGCGCGACACGCTCGAGGAGGAGTTCAGGGTGAGCGGCGCCACCGTGGACATCGACGCGAGCATCGGCATCGCGATCCACCCCGACGACGCCGAGGACGTGGACATGCTCCTCCAGCGCGCCGACCTGGCCATGTACAAGGCCAAGGAGATGCACATCGGCCACACCTTCTACTCGGAGGAGCTCGACCAGGGACATCCGAGCCAGCTGTCGATGGTCAGCGAGCTGCGCCGCGCAATCGAGCGTGAGGAGCTCGTGCTCCACTACCAGCCCAAGGCCGCGCTCGCGGGCGGCGCGATCACCCACGTGGAGGCGCTCGTGCGCTGGCAGCGGCCCGAGCACGGGATGGTGCCGCCGAACGACTTCATCCCGCTCGCCGAGCACACCGGCTTGATCAAGCAGCTGAGCGCATACGTGCTCGACGCCGCCCTGCGCCAGCTGCGCTCGTGGCTCGACTTGGGACTCGACCTGGGCGTGGCGGTGAACCTGTCCGCGCGCAACCTGCTCGAGGCCGACCTGCCGGATCAGATCGCCGACCTCCTGCTGAGGCGCGGCGTGCCGGCCGACCGCCTCGTCCTCGAGATCACCGAGAGCACGATCATGGCCGATCCGCCACGCGCGATGAGCGTGCTGTCCCGCCTCAGCGAGATGGGCATCCGCCTGTCGATCGACGACTTCGGCGTCGGCTATTCCTCTCTGTCGTACCTCAAGCGCCTGCCAGTCGACGAGCTCAAGATCGATCGCTCGTTCGTGGCGCAGATGGATAGCGACGAGGACGACGCCTTCATCGTGCGCTCGACGATCGACCTGGGCCGCAACCTCGGGCTGAGCGTGGTTGCCGAGGGCGTCGAGACCGAGGCGGTCTGGGACGAGCTGACCGAGCTGGGCTGCGACTACGCGCAGGGCTGGTACCTGGGCCGCCCGATGCCGGCCGCCGACCTAGTGGACTGGTTGCGCTCCGCCGCCGCTCAAGCCGGCGACCCGCTGGGCGATCACCCGGAGAGATGAAGAAGCTCGCCACATTCGCGCTGCTCGCGATCGCGGTCACCGGCTGCGGATCCTCGTCCTCCAGCGACGCGCCGAGCGCGCCCGCCAAGCTGCCGCAGGCTTCCGCCGTGTCTGCCGCGCCCCGCGCGACCGTGAAGATGCGCGCGGTCGCAGGCAAGAACGGCCTGAAGGTGGCCGTCAAGCTCGAACACTTCAAGCTCGCCCCGAACATGGTGGGCAAGGCGCCCGTGCCGGGCATGGGCCACCTCCACTTCATGCTCGACGGCGGCAAGTTCGACACGCCGCGCTACGCCGGCGCCAACGGCATGCTCGGCAAGAAGCTCGGCGTGACCGGCGCGTATTCGCCCGCGGTGGCGCCCTACATCGACTATTCCCACCTGCCGCCGGGTCACTACACGCTCGTCTGCATGCTCGCCAACAACAACCACACCCCCACGGGCGTGGAGGCGAAGCAGACGATCGTGGTCCGCTGAGCGGTCAGACCGCTCGGCGAGCCGCGCGAGGCGGCGACGCGCTGGACGCCGGCTCCCTGGCCCGCTTCGCACGCTCGGACAGCAGCTGCCCACCCACCACGAGGGCGAGGATCGCCGGCACAGCGGCCAGTACGTAGCCCGGAATCCCCGCGCCGGCCTTCGACAGCAGACCGAGCCCCGAGCCGATCATCACGATCGCGAGCCCGAGCCTGAGCGTTCCGGTCGGCACCCGGAACGACAGGTGCGAGCCGATCCACACGCCGGGGATCGAGCCGATCAGGATCGTGCCCATCAGCCCGTAGTCCACGTTGCCGGCGATCACGTGGGCGATCGATGCCGCCCACAGGAGGACCGCCGCGTGGATCACGTCGGTGCCCACCACGCGCTGCGGGGTGAGCCGGAACACGAGGATCATCCCGACGGCGATCAGCGTGCCGCTGCCCGCCGAGGTCACGCCGAGCACGAAGCCCACGAACAGGCCCAGCAGGGCCGCGGCGATCTTGTCTCGCCTCGTCATCACGAACGACTCCCGCTCCTGCTCGAGCAGCCTGCGCATGAACAGCGCGCGAGCCAGCACGACCACGCCCGTGAGCATCACGGCGGACGCCACCGCCACGAGCATCGCGTTGTCGAACGACTTGCCGTACTTGTCCTCGAGCACGTGCAGGACGTAGACGCCGCCGATGGCCGCGGGCACGGAGCCGACCCCCATCCAGACCGCGAGCGGCATGAAGACGTTGCGGCCGCGGAAGTGCCGCCAGCCGCCGACCGTCTTCGTGATCGCGCCGTAGGCGAGGTCGGTGCCCACGGCCGTGATCGGGTTGTAGCCGAACACGATGATCAGGATCGGCGTCATCAGGGAGCCGCCGCCCATGCCGGTCAGGCCGATCAGGATGCCGACGCCCAGCCCGAAGACGATGATCAGCGGGTCCATCGAACTAGTCCAGCGCGTGGCCGTCGATGAACGCGAGCACCTTCTCGGCTGCGTCCACGGCGTTCTCTGTGTCGGTGTCGATCACAAGCTCAGGTCTGCCGGAGGGCTCGCCGACGTACACCTCGACAAGCGATTCTCCACCAAATCGGTGGATACGGGTGCCTAAGTCTAGAACCTCCAGGCTCTGACGGCGCGCATTCAGCTCAGCTTCGACCAACGCGGCAATAGTCGAAGCGCGCGGACCGACGAGCGTCAGCCGTGCAGGCCGCACTCGATCTTGTCGGTGCCGGCCCACCGCCCAGCGCGGCCGGAGCCGGGGAGCGTGCAGTGAGTGCAACCGACCGAGGCGTAGCCGCGATCGTGCAGATCGTTGTAGGGGACGTCGTTCTCGGCGATGTAGTTCCAGACGTCCTTCTCGGTCCAGTCGGCCAGCGGATTGGCCTTCCACAGCTCGTGCTTGTCGTCCCAGTGGAACTTGGGCGTGCGCCGGCGGCTCGGGGACTGGTCGCGCCGAAGCCCGGACACCCAGGCGTCCACCTGCGAGAGGGCCTCCTTGAGCGGCTCGACCTTGCGGATGCCGCAGCACGTGTCGGGCTCCGTGTTCCACAGCTCGTCGCCGTGCTCGGCGCTCTGCCGGGCGAGGCTCATGCCCTGGTAGACCTCCACCTTCACGTCGTAGCGCTTCTCGAGCTGGCGCCAGGTCGCGTAGGTCTCGGGGAACAGCAGCCCCGTGTCGAGCGTGAAGAAGCGCGCTTCGGGCTCGATCTTGAGCAGCATGTCCATGATCACCGAGGCCTCCTTCTGGAAGGAGCAGGCCACGTAGAGGCGCGGATGGAAGTGCTCGACGAGGTGCTCGAGCACTTCGTGCGCGGAAGCGGTCTCGAGGTCGGGCGCGAGGTCGTCCGCTGTCGCTAGACCGCGCACTCGCCCTCCCCGCGAACGACCTTGTAGGGCTCGTGGCGGTTCCAGTCGATGAACTGGTTCATGGTGTCGAGGCCGAACTCAACAGGAAGCGCGAGGTCCTTGACCTCCGCCTCGAAGGTCTCGTTGCCCACGCGGGCCACGAAGGCGTTGAACTCCTCGCCGTCGGCCCGGTCGCGCTCGTAGAGGCGCACCCAGCGCTCCACGGCGTCGGGCACCCGCTTGGCCGGGAGCCGCACCTTCAGGCGCTGGCCCATCGCCACCTGGCCGCCGTCGTACTGCCCGGCCAGGTGCGCCACGTAGGCGGGCATCTGGCGGCCGCCCATCTTCATGGAGGCCCCGTAGAAGCCGATGTTGGCGATGTGGTGCTGGCCGCAGCCGTTCGGGCAGCCGCTCATCTTCACGTGGATCTTGCGCGTGAGCTTGTCGTCGATCTGCATCTCCTCGAGACGCGTCTGTATCGCCCGGTTGAGGCCCATGGAGCTTGTGATCCCCAACTTGCAGCTGTCCGTACCCGGGCAGCTCACGACGTCGGTGATCTCGTGCGCGCCCGGATCGCCCAGGTCGAGCTCCTGCAGCCGCAGCCAAACGTCGTAGAGCGCCTCGTGGCGCACCCAGCGGAGCACGATGTTCTGTTCGACCGTGGTGCGCGCGTAGCCGCCGCTGAAGTCGCGCATGATCTGCGCGATCCCGCGGAACTGCTCGGGCGTCAGGTCGCCGCGCGTGACCTTCACCGCCACGGTGGAGAAGCCCTCCTGGCGCTGCTCGGTCACGTTGGCCTCCACGAAGCGATCGAACTCGCGGCTGTCGCCGTTCGGCGAGGCGTAGCCCGCGGTCACGAGCTCGGGAGCGTGGGCCTCCTCGTCGTGGATGAAGAGATGCGGCGTGGGATCGAAGTCCCGCTCGTCCACCCAGTCGCCCTCGAGCTCCTGGTCGACCTCCTCGCGGAAGGCGTCGATGCCCACGCGGTCGACCATGAACTTCAGCCGCGCGCGCTGGCGATTGGCGCGGAGGTCCTCCTGGCGGTCGAACACGCGCAGCACGGCCTCGGACACCTTCAGGTAGTCGCCGTTGTCGACCTCCACGAAGTCGTAGAGCGTGGTGCCGACTCGCGGCATGATCGACGTGCCTCCGCCCGTGCGGATCTCCACGCCGTTCACCCCGTCGCGCACGCGCGGGAGGAAGCCAAGGTCGTGGATGCCGCTGATCGCGCGGTCGTCGTCGTTGGCCGAGAACGACACCTTGAACTTGCGCGGCAGGAGCTGGCACACGTCGTTGCGCACGAAGTAGCGGACGAACGCGCCGCCGTACGGCGTGATGTCGTAGACCTCGTCCGTGACGCCCGCGTACGGGTCGCCGGTGACGTTGCGCACCGTGTTGCCGCAAGCCTCGCGGCTCGAGAGCCCGGCGCGGCCGAGGATGCGGATCACCTTGGCGGCGTCGTCGAGCGGCACGTGGTGGTACTGGATGTTCTGGCGGGTGGTGATGTGGCCCTTCACGAGCGGTGTGAACTGCTCGGCGATGTCGGCGAAGGCGTCGAGCTGATCCGGATTCACGCCGCCGAGCGGCAGCTTCACGCGGATCATCTGGCGCGCCTCCTGGCGCTGACCGTAGACGCCCTGCTTGAGGCGGAAGGGAACGAACGTGCCCTCGTCCTCTGCCCCGCTCAGGAAGCCGCCGGCGCGGTCATCGAAATCGTCGAACTCGCGCTCGAGGATCGGGATGATGTGGCCCGGGACGTTCTCGTAGAGCTCCGGGCTCTCGAGCGATCCCCTGCCGCCGGTCTTGGTCAACTCGACTGACTCGCGTGCCGTCACTGGCTCCATCGGCTCTCGGTTCTCCTGGAATCGGGTGGCGGGCGCCGGAACCGGCCGGCGGCGGCAAATAGTACAAAACCCGACCGGGTTTTGGGATTTTTCCAGGCTAGGGCGACGGAATGCTGCTGTGCTGCGCCACTTCCGCGCCTTCGGGCTCGAGCGGAAGGCCCTTCTCCGCCCACGCCACGAGGCCGCCGCCGATGCTGTACGCGTCCCATCCGGAGGCGCGGAAGGCATCCGCGGCCAGGGCGGAGCGCTCGCCAGTGCGGCAGTAGAAGACGACCGGGCGCTCCCTGTCGAGCTCGCTCGCATCGGCCTGGAGCCGGTCGAGCGTGATGTGGCGCGCGCCCGCGATGTGGCTCGTTTCGTGCTCGGCCGGCATGCGGACGTCCACGAGCTGGGCGCCGGTCAACTCGGCCGCTCGCTCCGGGGCGAGCTCGTGCTCGGTGGCCTGCACGTCCATGGGCGGGGCAAGGTAGCAGGGCGGCGGCGGCCGGGTTTTTCCCGCTAGTTGCACGGGTACCGCTGCGGGGCTACCTACGGTGGGGGAGTTTTGCCGCCGGACTCGGACATAACATCGCCTAGCTCGTGATCGATCAGGCACAACTAGCCGAATCGCCGGCCGGCTCGACCCAGGTACGCGCGCGCTGCTCGACCTGTCACTGCGCCGCGCGATTCCGGACGACCAGGTGGCCAAGGTGCTGGGCGTGGATGCCAGCTCGATCCCGCCGCGGCGCGCGCAGGGCATCGCCCAGCTCGCGGACATGATGGCCGTGCCGGGGCCGGCTGAGCTCGCGGCGCTCCTCATCGCCATTCCGGAGCTGCCCGAGGAGGCGTGGGGCGTGCCCACACCCGCGCCGTTCAGCGGCAGCGTGTCCTCGGCCCGCCGGGCCAAGGCGCTGCGTCGAGTGGCCGTAGCGGCCTCGCCACTCGTGGCGGTCGGTGCGGTCATGGCCGCGGTCGTCGTTGCTTCCTCCTCTTCGGACAACTCGGGCTCTGGATCCGGCGCCGGCGGCGCTGGCGCCGGCTCGCGTGCGGCGGTCACCGCGCCCGCGCCCGAGGCGCGTCACGGCCTGCCGCCCGGAGTGCAGCTCGCGCATGCGCGCCGCCCGGCCCACAAGGCCGCGCATCATCGCGCGCGGCGCGCCCACCATCGGCATGCATCCGGGGCCGAGCCGGCCATCCTTGCGCGCCAGCCGGCGGACACGGTCGAGAACTCTGTGCCGGTCGCCTACCACCCGCCCGCCGCGCCGCAGCAGCCTCAAGGCGTAACTCACCACCACCACACGCAGACGAAGAAGCCCCAGGCTTCGCCACAGCCCGCGCCCGCTCCGGTCCAGACGCCCTCCCCGCCGGTCTCCACGCCGGCGCCCGTGCAGACCACCTCGCCCGTTGTGCAGGTCTCGCCGCCCACGCAGAACACCACCACAGTGCATGGCGGCCCCTATCCGGAGTCCGGCTCCGGCAAGGAGAACAAGACGCCGCCCCCGCAGCCCAACCTCGACCCGCCCAGCGGGGTCACCACGCACGGCCACGGCAGCTATCGGCACGGCGGCTACGGGAGCGGGAACAACAACGCGGGCGGCGGCGGCGGTTGCGGCCACGATGACGGCGGCTCGTACTCACACGGTTCGAGCGAAGGTCACCACGGCGGCGAAGGCAACAGCCGCTCGTTCCATCCTCCCGGCCTGTTCCGAAAGCACCACTAAGCCGGGACTCGCCCAGATCAAGCTGGGCAAGGACGCAGGGTTGAGGCCTTGCAATCGCAAGGCGAGACCCGAGGACGCCGCCCAGCGCAGGTATGGCGAGTCAGCGGCGGCCCCAGGGCTCGGGGTCGCCCCAGGGGCTCGCGCCGGCCGGGTCGCGCCCGACGCCCTCGAACAGCGCCGCGCGCAGCCAGGGGTTGACGCCCTGAGGCTCCGCCGCCGGCGGGAGAGCGGTGTCACGCAGAAACTGCTCGATCGCGGCGGCGATGGCCGCGGCCTCCTCCGGGCCCGCGCTCGCCTGCTTCACCTCTATACGCGGGCGCGCCGGGCTGTGCTTGCCGTTGCGGGACACGCCGGGAGGGTATCGTCGGCGCGCCCATGCCGGAGATACCCGTGTTCAACCACGACGCGGTGCTCGCCGCGATCCCGCCGGAAGAGGCGATCGAGCGGGTGCGGCACGCGTTCGTGGAATACGCGAGCGGCGAGTGGACCATGCCGCCGAAGGTCTACCTGGACGCCTACCCGGCGGGCGACTTCCGGGCGATGCCGGCGAAGGGCGCCGGCCTCGCGATCCTCAAATGGATCACGTCGTTCCCAGGAAACGCCGGCAGCGGGCTGCCCGCGGTGATGGGCGTGATCTGCGTGTCGAGCGCCGCGGACGGCGAGCTGATGGCGCTCGTGGACGCGCGGGCGATCACGGCGCTGCGCACAGGCGCGGTGGCGGCGGTGGCGGCACAGGAGCTCGGGCCCGAGGACGCGACCACGGTGGGAATCGTGGGCTGCGGGTTCAACGGTGCGTGGTCGGCACGCTGCCTCGCCGCGGCGGAGTTCGGGCCGGGCGTGTGCTTCGACGTCGAGCCGGAGGCCGCCGGGTCGCTGGCGGGCGAGCTCGGCTGGGAGGCGGGCAGCCGCGAGGAGGCGCTGGCCTGTGATGTCGTCACTTGCGTCACGCCCGGAGAAGAGCCGGTGGTGCGCCGAGCGGATCTCCATCCGCGGCTTCACCTGAACATGCTCGGGGCCGACGGTCCCGGGAAGGCTGAGGCGGAGATCGACGCCGTGGCGCAGTGCCGGCTGTTCTGCGATGAGTGGCGGCAGGCGTCGCACGGCGGAGAGCTGACCGGCGCGGTGGAGGCGGGCGTGGTCACGCGCGACCAGGTGACCGACCTCGGAGCCGTGCTCACCGGCGCGGCGGCGGGGCGCGAGTCGGCCGACGACATCACGCTCTTCGACTCGACCGGGCTCGCGATTCAGGATCTCGCGCTCTGCCTCGCCCTGCTCGAGGCGCACCGCGCCGGCACGGTGAAGGCGCAGTCGGTCCGGATCTAGCGAGCTAGGCGTTCTTCAGCGCGACGGCGAGCAGCACGATCGCCGCAAGTGCGATCACGCCGAGCAGGACGACGTTGGCGAGCATCGCCTTGCGCTCCCATGGGCCGTCCGTGCGGGTGCTGAGGCCGAGTCGCCGGGAGCGAGCGGCCACGTCGCGGCCCTCGCGCTCGTCCGCCGGCGGGCTCCAGCGGACCACCGCGGCCAGCGCGACGGTGATGTACTCCTGCAACGCCATCCCCTCGCGCACCGCCGCGCGGATCAGGGACTCGTGCAGCGACTGCGGCACCTTGAGCTCGAGCGCGCCGTCCGGCTTGACCACATCGCGCGGGCGCGGAATACGGCGCCCCTCGCGCGTGGCCGTGCGCATCCACTCCTCCATCGACTCGCGGATGGCGTGGACGGCCTCCTCCGCACTCTCGCCCGTGGCCTCGCAGCCGGGCAGCTCCTCCACGTACGCGATCCAGCCCTTGTCGGCATCGCGGGTAAGCACGATCCGGTAGGGGAGATCGAGATATCGCCGTCGAGCCAGGCTGCGAGCTTCCATTGACCGGATCTTAGCCCTGGCCAGCGTCCTGTGTGATGGGTTGCTTGCGCTTCAGCGCGAATCGGGTGTAGCTTGATGAAGCTAACCCCCTTGGGGGATCCCCGAAGCAATCTGGCTCATGCTGCCCGAACCCTCCCGTCTGGGGCAGTCGGCGACGCGTCGCGCGCGCGCCGGACGCCTCATCCACTCGATCGTCCCGTTGGTTGCGCTGCTGGCGTTCGCCTCGGCACCCGCCCTGGCATCGCCCAGCCCCGATCCCACGCCGACCAGCCCCAGCCCGGACGCGGCGCCGGTGCATAAGCCGGACGACGCTCCCTCCAAGCCCAAGCCCAAGCCGGTCCACCACACGCCCGCGCCCGTCGTGCATCACACCCCCGCCCCGGTGATCCACACTCCGCCGCCGACCACAGTCCAGACTCCGGCGCCGGTCATCACGCCCGCGCCGGCGCCGGTGGTCCACCACCACGCGCGCCACCACGCGAGGCACCACGGGCGCCACCACGTGGTGCATCACCGCAAGCACAAGCACGCGCCGGCCAAGCCGAAGGCGGCGCCCGCGCCAGACGCCGGCAACCAGCTCGAGGTGGCCGCCGCGCCGACCGTCGTCAAGCGCGTTGCCGCCGTGCTGCCGGTGCACGTGAGCAGCGCCGGCCACAGCGACTCCAAGCTGCTCGCCGGCGCGGCGCTTGGCCTGCTGCTCCTGGCGGTCGCGAGCACATCGCTGCTGCGCCTGGCGCTCCACGCCGGCGGCGCCGGATCCCGACGCTCCTTCTGACGATGCGCCGAGTCCTGCTGATCGCCCTGCTCGCTGCCATTGCCGCTATGGCCATGTCCGCAAGCGCCGCGAGCGCGAACACAATCACGGCCGAGTGCAATGGCGGCGGCGCCGGGTCCTGCAATCCGTGGTTCAACGTCGACGTGAATCTGCACTGGGACATCACGCCCGACCCGACCCCACCCGGCTGTCCCGACCCCGCCACCTTCACCGCCGAGACCGCCGACACGCTCGTCCAGTGCACCGCCAACTGGCCCGATCCCGACACGCAGACCGTGTCGGCGCACATCAAGATCGACAAGACCGACCCGACGGTCACGGGGGCCAACGCCGACATCTCGGCCAACACCGCGGGCTGGTTCAACGCACCGGTCACGTTCCACTTCACCGGCAGCGACGGGCTCTCGGGCATCTCCGGGTGCACGACGGCGCCCGCCTACAGCGGCCCCGACTCGGCCAGCGCCAGCGTGAGCGGCACCTGCACCGACAACGCGACCAACGTGTCCGCGTCCACGCCCCACGGCTTCAAGTTCGACGACACCCCTCCCACCGTCACCGGCGCCACCGCCACAGGCGCCACGCCCAACGCGGCGGGCTGGTTCAGGTCGCCCGTGAGCTGGGCGTTCGATGGCACCGACGCGACATCGGGCAAGAAGTCGTGCCAGGCCGTGGGCCCCTACAGCGGCCCTGACTCGGCCAGCGCAAGCGTGAACGGCACGTGCACGGACAATGCCGACAACACCTCCGCGCCGACTGCAAAGACCTTCAAGTACGACAGCACCGCGCCGAGCGTGAACGTCGCGCCGAGCAGGGCGGCGGACCACGGCATCTGGTACACGGCGCCCGTCACCTTCAGCTGGGGCGGCGCGGACGCGACGTCCGGACTCGCCACCTCGACCTGCACGCCCAACAACAACTTCAGTACCGAGACCGCGTCGCAGGTCCTGTCGGGAAGCTGTTCCGACGCCGCCGGCAACTCGGCCACCGCATCGGTCACGGTGCACTACGACACGGTGGCGCCCACAGCGGCCGTTAACCCCAGCAGGCCCGCGGACTCGGGCATCTGGTGGAACCACCCGGTCACCTTCACCTGGAGCGGCACCGACGCGACCTCCGGGATCCAGGCGTGCTCGACGCCGGTCAACATCAGCACGAACACGCTGGCTGCGGGCCAGACGCTGGCCGGCAGCTGCACCGACAACGCCGGCCACACCACGAACGCGCAGACCACGGTGCACTACGACAACGTCGCGCCGACCAACAACGGCGGCTCGCCGGATCGCTCGGCGGACGTCGCCGGTTGGTACAACCACGCCGTCGGCATCACATTCGCCGGCGCCGACTCCGGAGTGTCCGGCTTCGCCGGCTGCGACAACCTCAGCTACACCGGCCCGGACGGCGCCGGTGTCACTCCGACGGGCAACTGCCGCAGCAATGCCGGCATGGCCACGCCCGCGCAGTCCACCGCCTTCAACTACGACGGCACGCCCCCCACCGTGGTGCTCTCCCCCGACCGCGCGCCGGACCACGCGGGCTGGTACACGCATCCAGTCACCTTCACGGTGCACGGATCGGACGCCACCTCCGGCCTGGTCAGCTGCCGGGGCGGCGGCACCTACGGTGGCCCGGACACCGCCGGCACAGGCGTCGCCGCGAGCTGCCTCGACGTGGCGGGTAACACCGGCGCGACCAGCGTGGGCTTCCGCTACGACGCCACACCGCCCGGCGCTCCCACGCTCTTCACCCGGCCCGGCAAGCGCAAGGTGCGGGTCTCGTGGAACGTGCCGCGCGACGTCGCGAGCGTCGTGGTCACCCGCACCGTGGTCGGCAAGAGCGTTGCGCCGGCGGTCGTGTACTCCGGCGCCCACACCTCGGTCACGGACGCGAAGCTCAAGAACGGGACTCGCTACCGCTACACGGTCACCGATCTCGACGCGGCCGGCAATTCAGCGTCGGCCACCACGGTCGCCGTGCCCACCACGTCGAGCCTGCGGCCGTTCGCCGAGACGGTCCTGACCGCGGCGCCGCTGCTCAAGTGGAAGAAGTCGAAGACGGCCGACTACTACAACGTGCAGCTCTACCGCGACGGCAAGAAGATCTGGAGCACCTGGCCCCGGCGGAACTTCCTTCAGATCAGGCAGGCTTGGGCGTACGCCGGCACTCGCTACACCTTCGTGGCCGGCCACTACAAGTGGTACGTGTGGCCAGGCTACGGTGCCCGCTCACGCCACCGCTACGGGCACGCGATCGGCAGCAGCAGCTTCAACTTCGGCGTGCTGCCGTAGGAAATCGTCCTACAGCGGGATGTTTCCGTGCTTGCGCTTGGGCTGGTCGACGCGCTTGGTCTGCAGCGCCTCGAGGGCCTGGATCAGCCGCGGGCGGGTCTCGTGCGGGATCAGCACGTCGTCGATGTAGCCGCGCTCGGCGGCCGAGTACGGGTTGGCGAAGCGCGCCTTGTAGTCCGAGATCAGCTTCTCGCGCCGCTCGTCCGGGGTGGGCGAGGAAGCGATGTCGCGGCGGTGGATGATGTTCACCGCGCCGTCCGGTCCCATGACCGCGACCTCGGCGGTCGGCCAGGCGAAGTTGAAGTCGGCCAGCATGTGCTTTGAATTCATGACGTCGTAGGCGCCGCCGTACGCCTTGCGCGTGATCACCGTGAGCTTGGGCACCGTGGCCTCCGTGAAGGCGTAGAGCAGCTTGGCGCCGTGGCGGATGATGCCGCCCCATTCCTGGCTCGTGCCGGGCAGGAAGCCCGGCACGTCGGTGAACGTGAGCAGCGGGATGTTGAAGGCGTCGCAGAAACGCACGAAGCGCGCGCCCTTCACGGAAGCGTCGATGTCGAGCACGCCCGCGAGCTGCGACGGCTGGTTGCCGACCACGCCGATCGCATGGCCGTTCAGCCGCGAGAGGCCGCAGATGATGTTGCGCGCGTAGTGCTCGTGCACCTCGAAGAACTCGCCGTCGTCGACGATGTGGTGCACCACGTCGCGCATGTCGTACGGCTTGTTGGGGTTGTCCGGCACCACGTGGTCGAGCTCCTCGTCCATGCGGTCCGGGTCGTCGCCGGTGTCGATTCGCGGCGGCTTCTCCAGGTTGTTCTGCGGCAGGAAGGACATCAGGTAGCGCACGTCTTCGAGGCAGCTCTCCTCGTCGTCGGCCGCGAAGTGCGCGACGCCCGACTTGGTGTTGTGCGACATCGCCCCGCCGAGCTCTTCGAAGGTGGACTCCTCGCCCGTGACCGTCTTGATCACGTCGGGGCCCGTGATGAACATGTGCGAGGTCTCCTTGACCATGAAGATGAAGTCGGTCATGGCCGGGGAGTAGACGGCGCCCCCCGCGCAGGGGCCCATGATCACGCTGATCTGCGGGATCACGCCGCTGCACTGCACGTTGCGCACGAACACGTCGCCGTAGGCGCCCAGTGAGACCACGCCCTCCTGGATGCGCGCGCCCCCGGAGTCGTTCAGGCCGATCACTGGGCAGCCGATCTTGGCGGCCAGGTCCATGATCTTCACCATCTTCTCGGCCATCACCTCGCCGAGCGAGCCGCCGAAGACCGTGAAGTCCTGGGAGAAGACGCAGACGTCGCGGCCGTCGATCTTGCCGTGACCGGTCACGACGGCGTCGCCCCAGGGCCGGTTCTTCAGCATGTCGAAGTCGGAGGTTCGGTGCCGAACGAACGTGTCCAGCTCCTGGAAAGAGCCTGGATCCAGCAGCTTTTCGACACGCTCGCGGGCGGTGAGCTTGCCCTTCTCGTGCTGCTTCTCCACCGCCTTCTCGGAGGCGGAATGGATCGCCGCGTCGCGCAGCTCCTGGAGCTGGGCGAGCTTCTCGTCGTATGTCTCGGGAACCTTTTGCCGGCTCATTCGGGCGGGGGAGTCTATTGCCGAAGCGACACTTGGGGCTTTCTTCACCACATACGTGAAGAAGTCCCCAAGTGTCGGAACTTCCGACGCCCCCGGTAGTTCTCTCCACCATGCGAGCCGCTCTCATTGCCGCCGTTGCGGCGGTGGCGCTGCTGCCGACGGCCACGGCGAGCGCGTACACGCCGACCGAGCGAGCGTCGTACACGGACGGCCCGAACGGCCGCTACCTGCTCGGCCAGGGCTGGAGCACGTCCCGCGATCGCGGCGGCCCCTGGCGCAAGGTCTCGATCCCGAACGCCTTCAATGCCCGCGACTTCTCGCGGGCCAGCGAGCGCTCGCACGTGCAGTGGTACCGCGAGCGCTTCACGCTGCCGTCGGTGAGCGGGGCGAGCGCGTGGCGCATCCGCTTCGAGTCCGTGAACACCAGCGCGACCGTGTGGCTGAACGGACGCAAGATCGGCAGGCACACCGGCGCGCACCTGGCGTTCGAGCTGCCGGCGAAAGGGATTCACGCCGGCACGAACACGCTGCTCGTGCGCGTGCAGGGCCACGCCAGCCGCAATGACATCCCGCCCGCCGGTCGCGAGCGCGGCTGGTGGAACTTCGGCGGGATCCTGCGCGAGGTCTACCTTCGCAAGGTCAGCGGCTTCGACCTCGGCGATCCGCAGGTGATCGCCACACCAGGCCAGCCGGCGCAGGTGAGCTTCAGCGCCGAGGTGCGCAACACGTACTCGACCAGCGGGCCCGCGGATGTGGCATTGAACGTGACCGGACCGAACGGCTTCCATGTCTCGCTGCCGGTGGCCGGCGCCGAGACGCCTCCCGGCGGACTGCAGAAAGTGAGCGGAGCCTTCGAGATTCCACAGCCCGCGCTGTGGTCGCCGGACTCGCCCAGCCTCTACACGCTCACCGCGACGCTGCCCGGCGGGCAGACCACCACCATCCACTTCGGCGTGCGGCAGTGGAGCAAGGCGCCCGACGGGCACGCGCTGCTCAACGGCAAGCCGCTCGACCTGCGTGGGGCGAGCTTCCAGGAGGAGTCGCTCGCGCACGGGGCGGCGCTCAACTTCCGTGACGAGGACCTGCTCGCCGACCAGCTCCGGGCGCTCAGTGCGAACTTCACCCGCGCGCACTACCCGCCGAGCGAGCGGCTGCTCGAGGCGTTCGACCGGCTGGGCATCGTGTTCTGGGAGCAGATCCCGGTCTGGCGCCTCAAGGGGAAGGATCTGGCCCGCACCCAGCTCCGCCGCACGATCCTGAACCGCCTTCGCCAGACGATCCTGCGCGACCGCAACCACGCGTCTGTGATGGCGTGGGGCGTGGCGAACGAGATCGTTCGCGGCGGCCGGGCGGAGACCACGTACCTGTCAGAGGCGAAGAGCCTGGTGCGCAAGCTCGACCCCACGCGCTTCTTCGCCGCGGACCAGACGCTGAGCCCGCGCACGAGGCTGCCGGCCGCGTTCAAGAAGCTCGACGCCCTCGGAATCAGCGAGTACATCGGCTGGTACGGCGACGACCCGCTGAGCCGCGTGCGGCCGCTGCTTGACTCGGTGCACCGGCGGCTTCCGGGCGTCGCGTTGTTCGCCACCGAGTTCGGGGCCGAGGCCAACCGCCGCGGCAGCGCGCGGACCAAGGGCACCTACGCGTTCCAGTCGCGCTGGCTCGGCCGCCAGCTCACCACCATCGACAACACGCCGTTTCTCGGTGGTGCGATCGTGTGGCTGTTGCGCGACTACGCGGTGCGGCCCGGGTGGGCCGGCGGCAACCCGCGGCCCTCGCCGCCGTTCAGCGCGAAGGGCCTGCTCGACCGCCACGGCAGGCGCAAGCCCGCGTGGAGCGTCGTCAAGCGGCACTTCGCCGCTACTCGCGAACGAACGGCTTCCGGTGCGCGGAGCCCAGGTCGTCGAGAAGCTCCGTAAGCCGCTGCTCCATATCCGGGAAGCGCATCTGCGGCTGGACCTTCTCGCCGCGAATCCGCGCCCAGAACCCGAGGTCGGCCACGAGCTCCTCCACTTCGGCCGTGAGGGTGAGCTTGGTGCCCCATCCGGCCGGCTCCAGAACCGCGGTGCCGCTCGCCCCATCGGCCTCCCAGGCCAGCGCGCGTTCGGGTTCGGTCGGTCGGATGGTCACCTCGCCGACTGCCCTCGAAAGGCAGTCGCCTTCGAGCTCAGCCCACAGCTCCGGCGGGGACTTCACGAGCGTCCGGGAAACTTCCACAGTCGCCATCGAGAATCGGTTCTGTCGGAAGTTGGCGATTCCTTCT
>Ga0207661_10000258_pt1 | contig 34274 bp, 25 predicted proteins | sample KBSC713LmetaG_FD_184337 | JGI IMG/M metagenome (GOLD analysis project Ga0207661, IMG submission 184337) | Corn rhizosphere microbial communities from Kellogg Biological Station, Michigan, USA - KBS C7.1-3L metaG (SPAdes) (version 2) | ecosystem: Host-associated > Plants > Roots > Rhizosphere ...
TAAAAATATTTGCTCCGGAAGCTGATTCAACATCACACGATGTTGGAAGAGCCATTGAAATACTTACCGGGTTTTCTCTCGGTGCAGAATCAATTGCCTTATTTGCTCGTGTAGGTGGTGGTATTTATACTAAGGCGGCTGATGTTGGTGCCGACCTTGTTGGAAAAGTGGAAGCTGGCATTCCGGAAGATGATCCACGTAACCCTGCAACAATCGCCGATAATGTTGGCGATAATGTTGGCGACGTCGCTGGAATGGGTGCTGACTTGTTCGGATCTTATGTTGCAACAGTTCTCGCAACGATCGTCTTGGGTCACGAAGTAACCAGTGCTGACGGCTCCTCTTTAAATGATGGTTATTTGGGTTTTTCTCCAATACTATTGCCGATGCTCATTGCTGGTATTGGAATTGTTTTTTCCATCATCGGAACCTTCTTTGTTCGGATCAGTGAATCCGCAGCCGTAAATACAGCAGTTGTTCAAAAGGCATTGAACATGGGCAACTGGGGAAGTATGATCCTCACTGCCATTGCCAGCTATTTTTTAGTAAACTATATTTTACCAGATGGTAATCTTTATATCCGCGGATTTGAATTTACAAAACTGCATGTGTTTGGTGCAATTGCACTGGGATTAGTGGTGGGAACGCTTATGAGTTTGATCACCGAATACTATACATCAATGGGTAAAGGTCCTGTGAATTCTATTGTTCGACAATCGGCAACTGGACATGCGACAAATGTGATTGGTGGGTTGGCCGTCGGCATGCGGTCGACCTTTTTACCGATCCTTGTTTTAGCAGCTGGTATCTATGGTTCCTATGCATTAGCAGGTTTGTATGGTGTAGCTATTGCTGCTGCGGGCATGATGGCAACTACCGCGATGCAATTAGCGATCGATGCATTTGGGCCCATCGCAGATAATGCGGGTGGTATTGCTGAAATGAGCGAGCTACCAAAAGAAGTTCGTCAAAAAACAGATACGCTTGATGCGGTTGGGAATACAACGGCTGCAACAGGAAAAGGATTTGCCATTGCCTCCGCAGCATTAACAGCGCTTGCACTATTTGCCGCGTATGTAGGTGTAATCAATACAAATGGTTTCAAGATGGATGGCATCAATATCTATAAAGCAGATGTTCTTGCAAGTTTGTTTGTTGGTGGAATGATACCATTTATTTTCTCATCATTGGCAATACAGGCAGTTGGTAAGGCTGCGATGTCGATGGTGGAAGAAGTAAGAAGACAATTCAAATCGATCCCCGGAATCATGGAAGGGACAGGAAAGCCCGAATATGATAAATGCGTTGCAATTTCTACAGATGCTTCCATTAAAAAGATGCTGGCTCCCGGTGCCATCGCTATTATTTCCCCGCTAATCATCGGTTTTCTTTTAGGTCCTGAAGCATTGGGCGGATTTTTGGCCGGCGCGACCGTGAGCGGAGTGTTGATGGGAATGTTCCAGAACAATGCAGGCGGAGCATGGGACAATGCAAAGAAGAGTTTTGAAAAAGGAGTTGAGATTAACGGAGAAGTATATTATAAAGGCTCTGAACCTCACAAAGCATCCGTAACAGGTGACACTGTCGGTGATCCTTTTAAAGATACGTCAGGTCCGTCAATGAATATTCTGATAAAATTAATGTCAATTGTATCTCTGGTGGTCGCTCCTACTTTAGCACAAATTCATAGTAAAAAAGAAAAAGCAGTTGTGACAAATAAATCAGAAAAAATCTTACATTTATCGTCTCAAGAAAAAACAACGAGCCAATCAACGGCTCAGTATAAATAACTGAAGATCTTAATCAGAACCATTACTTAAGTCCCGCTGTTTCCACAGAGGGGCTTATTATTTAGTAGATTATGCAGAGAGAGAAAAAGTCGTGTAACAAATTTGTAACATACAGTTAAAAACTCAGCACTAGTGCTCTACGGCTGATGTATTCCGATTATGATCAACGCCAGTCTCTATATAGTTGTCTCTATTTTGCCCTATACAATGAAAAAGTAAACTCGCCGCTCGAATGGGTCGTCTCACTGTGCAAGTCTTGTCATGACGCTCCACATTGTTAAGTAGTCCATTTTCTTTAGAGACGGAGAAATATTAGGACACAAACTTTAAAAAAATTAGCTTTTAGAACTTGCAGGTTGCTTTTGTCGGTTTATTTGGGCAAATTGTGCAATGATTTTCTGCCCTTCTTTACTTCAATGGCGCAGAGAGTAAAAGCTATAACTGCACAATCCTGATGCTTGCTAGAATACATTCAAAATTAGATCATGATAGCCTGGCCTTTCATTATTATCGTCGCAGTATAAAAAGAATTTTCAGAGATAAAACCAAGTAGAACAAATAAAAGAACCGTCCTGAAGGTCTCTCTGCACCAATTATACTCGTTTGATGTTTAAAAAAAAGCCCCACCAAAAAGGTGGGACCTTGGGGATAGATCAAACTGCCACATAATCATCTATTATCACGCCATGCTAAAACACCGGCTTATTGTTAAACTCATTCGTTGCTATTCAATGGTACTGTTAAGGAAGCAGCACCTTGTCGATCAGGTGTACTACACCGTTACGGCAAACAATGTTTGTTGCAATAATATTCGACTTGTTGCCGCCGTTTCCATTGCCGGTAATCGTTGGTCCTCCACTTGTGCCATTGGTGAGGTTAACCGTTGTGCTGCCTCCGGCAAGCATTGTTAAGTTTCCGTTATTGAGATCAGAAGAAAATGCCCGGTCACCAACCACATGATATCTTAATACAGCTGATAAAGTAGTGACAGGGATATCATCAATGTTTGAAAGTCCCAATGCTGAAAGCAGGTCTGTAAATGCTGCGTTGGTTGGAGCAAACACTGTGAGTTTTGCATTTGACAATGCTGTAACGAGTGTCGGGTCCCCCCCGGTGGCTGTGGCTGCTCTTGTGACCGCCTTTACCAAAGAGTCAAGTCCGCTTGACACGGCAGTTTCGACGATATTACCAGTGGGAGGAGTTAATACTTTCTCTATCACATGGATCACTCCGTTATCGGCGGCTACATCAGCCGTTTTCACTTTTATCCCGTTAACAAAAACACCATTTGCGTTCCTGGTGACGAATACTGAATCGCCACCGGCAGTTATCACTTTAGCATTGGGACCGGCAGGTACTTCGGCCGCCATTATTTTTGAACCTATGGTATGATATAATAAAATACTTTTTAGCTCCGCGGGACTAAGCGAATTAAGGACGGACGAAGTAATTCCTGAGGCTGCAAATGCCGCATCGTCGGGTGCAAAAACAGTGAACGGCCCTGGCCCTTTCAGGGTCCCTTGCAGATCGGCTTTGACAACTGTGGTTTCCAGCGTACTGAAATTAGCATTTGCAACAACTGCGTCGGTGATTGTATTGCTTGACGGCTCATCGTCATCTTTATTACAGGCGAGGGCAACAGTTGAGATACCGAGCATCAGCACAACTGTCTTAAGGAAGTTCATTGTAGTGAGTTTCATTCGATTCAAGTTTGTTTAAATTAAGTGTTTAAAATTTAAACAAAAATAAGGCCATTTAATCAAAATCCATTTATTTGTTAAGATTTATTTTTAATTTTATAAACAATGTAGACTCTGATCACCAAAAGCTTCCCTACAAATGTCCCCCCGTTCACTGCCTCACAGAATAGTGGCCAATACGAAGCTGGTTGCGATTCTCTTGCCTTTGTAAGCTTGCCCTCATTCTTCCCCCATGACACCGGCAACACAAGTTTCCTTGCAAAGGTTGGCTTGAGTCTCTAACTCAAGCCATCGTAAATTCAAATCTTTAGAATTGAAAGATGTCCGGGATTGCCGCTGGCATAATCCCGGGTTGGCGCAAGCTTCAGCGAAGGCGCAGTAGGCAAGGTTCAGACTGTTATCCAATCGTACGGTGGTGAAGTAAAAGTGGAAACGGATGATGAAGGAAAAGGCAGTAAGTAGTGCCGCAGGACATTGGCAGAGTGCTCCTCAATTTAATCAACAACGCCTTTTATGCTGTCAATGAAAGACGCAAACAGAATTTGAATGGATATGAACCTACTGTTTCAGTGATTACGACAAAACGCAATGATAAGGTTGAAATAAAAGTGAAAGACAATGGATCAGGTGTCCCTCAAGGCATATTGGACAAAATTTTCCAACCCTTCTTCACAACTAAACCAACTGGCAGGGAACAGGATTGGGATTGTCATTGGCTTATGATATTGTGAAAGCACATGGCGGCGAAATAAAGGTGGAGAGTAAAGAAGGGGAAGGAAGTGAGTTTGTTGTTCAATTGTCTCCATAATACTTACCTTTCTAATGTAAACGCTGTTAATGCGAAGAGCATTTACTATAATTTTATTTCTGCTGTATCTGCAGTGTGCTTACTCACAAACCACGCGACAGTATGACAGTATAAAGTATTTGATCAGTTCTGCAAAAGATGATTCAACCAGGTTTTGGAAGACGGTTGAAATAATTTGGGGATATCTTTCTTCTGCGCCGGACTCAGCAAGTGTATATGCACAACAAAATATTCTACTAGGACAAAAAATGAAATCGGATGAAGCGCTACACATGGCTTATTCGCAATACACAAGTCTTGAACAAATTAATGGAAACTATACCGGGGCGCTTCAATATGGGTTCCAGTCTTTGAGAATGGCTGAACGCATGAAAAATTTCATTGGCGTTTGCGAATCCCATTTTGACCTAGCTGATATATACCGTGAGGCAGGGGATTTTGAGCAAGCAATTAATAATATACTTAAGGCGAAATCCCTGCTTGAGTCAAAATTAAACCCCGTCTTTGAACACGAGAAAGACACAGTCATTGCCAGCCACTATGTATATAGCCTTGTACTCCTAACTCAAATTTTTGAAACATTCAACCGGCTCGATTCGGCAATGCAATATGGAAAAAAGGCTCAGGATTTATATTTAAAAAGATTCCCCGATAGTCGTTTCTTTCCCCTTATCCTTGCTCCCGTCATGGGTAATATCTATTCAAAAATGGGTGACTATTCCACTGCTCTCTCCTACTATAGAGAGGGTACTACCATTGCACTTGGTAATGATGGAAAAAAGGACCTCATGGACAACTACGTTGGCGAAGCCGTCACTTTTAAAAAAATGAGACAACTTGATTCAAGCATTTTTTATGCAAATAAAGTTTTGAAGCTGAGTAAGGTTGCTCACTTCTTGATAAAAAAACTAGAAGCCTTGAATTTGTTGTCCGAGGTATATAAATCAAAACATAATACAGACAGCGTTGCTAAGTACCTGGAATTGGCTATTCAAACAAAAGACAGTTTATTCAATCAGCAAAAGATCATACAAATGCAAAGCCTGACCTTCAATGAAAAAATGAGGCAGCAGGAAATCGAAGATCAAAGGGAGCAATTTCAAAATCGTCTACGCACTTATATGCTGTCCGGGGGACTGGTTGTGCTTTTGCTACTGGCAGGAATTTTATATCGAAACAACCAGCAAAAACAGAAGGCAAACCTGAAAATTGAAAAAGCATATTCAGAACTTAAATCGACTCAATCCCAACTCATCCAATCAGAAAAAATGGCATCGCTGGGAGAACTCACTGCCGGCATCGCACATGAAATTCAAAACCCTTTGAATTTCGTGAATAATTTTTCCGAAGTAAATGGAGAATTAATTAAAGAACTTAAAAGGGAAGCCAGTTCAGGCAACATGCAGGAAGTGACCGAAATAGCTGACGATATAGAAGCTAATTCAGAAAAGATAAACCACCATGGCAAGCGTGCTGACGCAATTGTAAAAGGAATGCTGCAACATTCGAGATCCAGCAGTGGGACAAAAGAGCCGTCCGATATTAACAGGCTTGCGGATGAGTATCTGCGGTTAGCCTACCAGGGCTTCCGTGCTAGAGACAAATCATTCAATGCGACGTTCAGCACAGCGTTTGACAGTGAGATTGACAAAGTGAATATTGTTCCGCAGGAAATTGGAAGGGTTATTCTCAACCTGATCAACAATGCGTTTTATGCAGTGAATGAAAGATCCAAACAAGGCGTTGCCGGTTATGAACCGACTGTCATTGTAGGAACGAGAAGATTAAAAGACAGGATTGAAATAAGTGTAAAAGATAATGGTAATGGGATGCCAGGTTCGATCAAAGACAAAATTTTTCAACCCTTCTTTACCACGAAACCGACAGGACAGGGCACTGGATTGGGGTTGTCGCTGGCTTATGATATTGTAAAAGCGCACGAGGGAGAAATAAAAGTAGAGACAAAGGAAGGGAAAGGAAGCGTGTTCATTATTCAGATAACAGTATGAAACAACATGTTTAAAAAATGCCTGCATATAACTTTTTTAATTGCTTTGCCATTGTTTTGTTTTTCACAAAATGAACAACAGTTTGATTCAACAAACATTCCTGAAATTGATAGCCTCAGGCATCAGCTTATCATTGCAAAAAGCGATTCAATTCGGATGATGACAATGGAGCGTATGGGCTATTTTTATGAACACGTAAACATTGATTCCTCACTGTACTATTTAAATGAAGCGTTAAATATAGCGAAACAGCAATCTTATACCCAGGCTGAAGCAAGAACTTTGGCAACTCTTAGCGGCTTAATGGAGCATCAGGGCAAATACGCTGAGGCTTTTGAACTTCTTTTTACGTCGCTCAAAATTGCAGAAGAGAATAATACTGCTTTTGATATAGCGAGAGCAAACCGCAGAATTAGCGGTATATATTATGAATTGCAAAACTACCCAAAGGCAATTACATACTTGTTAAAAGCTTTGCCTGTGGATGCAGAAAATAATTATGATGACAAAGTTGCTATTGACCGTTACGCTTTAGCTGACGCATATGAAAAAATAAATAAACTTGACTCTGCAACTTTTTATTTAAACCTCGCCATTGAACAGAAGCATCTCCTTAAAGGTTTAATGCAGTATGTATATGAAATAGATGGACATATTAAGCAAAAAGGGGGAAATTATGAACAGGCAATGCTTAGTTATAGAAAAGGATTTAATGAGGCTCAGTTAAACAGCGATTTAATAAGTTCTTCCCAAATGTGTGCGGATTTTTCAATGTTATACAAAAAACTTGGTGTAAACGATTCTGCTATTTACTATGCTTTGAAAGGATTCAATTATGGTAAAGAAGTTTCGTACAAAAAAGGAATTATGCTTAATGGCAATTTGCTTGCAGAATTATATGACTCAACTCAACCCTCGCTTGCGCTTCAATATTATAAAGTTGCTATTGCTGCAAAAGATAGTTTATATGGAGTTAATAGTTTACAGACAATCGAAAATCTTATTGCAGGAGAAGAGGCTAAACGGAAAGAACTTGAAAATGCAAAAACAGCATACCAGAATAAGTTAAAATTATATGGATTGTTAACGGGACTGGCTGTGCTTTTAATTGTGGCATTTATACTGTATCGTAATAACAGGCAAAAACAAAAGGCGAATATGTTATTGCAGCATCAGAAACAAAAAATAGAGCAGCAAAAAGAAAAAGTTGAAAGCACCTTATTAGAGCTTAAATCCACACAAGCCCAACTTATTCAATCCGAAAAGATGGCATCATTGGGTGAACTCACTGCTGGTATTGCCCATGAGATACAAAACCCGCTGAACTTTGTCAACAACTTTTCGGACGTAAATAAAGAATTGCTTTCAGAACTAAAAGAGGAAATTAAAAAAGGAAATTATGGTGAAGTTCAGTCGATCGCTAAAGATGTTATAGATAATGAGGAAAAGATCAATTGTCACGGCAAAAGAGCCGATTCTATTGTAAAAGGAATGCTTCAACACTCAAGAGCCAGTAGCGGCCAGAAAGAACTCACGGACATCAATGCTCTTACAGATGAGTACCTGCGCTTGGCTTATCATGGTCTTCGTGCAAAGGATAAATCGTTCAATGCAGAAATAAAGACCGAATTTGACAGCTCCCTTGGGAAAATAAATGTCGTTCCCCAGGACATTGGAAGGGTCATTCTCAATTTGATCAACAATGCATTTTATGCGGTGGGTGAAAAGGAAAAGGAAAATCTCAACGCGTACCAACCAACTGTTATCGTGCGAACAAAAAGGAATAATGGGAAAGTTGAGATAAGTGTAATCGATAATGGGAACGGCATTCCTGATTCAATTAGAGAAAAAATATTTCAACCCTTTTTCACCACGAAACCAACCGGTCAAGGGACTGGATTAGGATTGTCGCTGGCTTATGATATTGTGAAAGCACATGGCGGAGAGGTGAAGGTGCAGAGCAAAGAAGGAGAAGGAAGCGAGTTTATTGTTCAATTGCCTGTAAACGCCTGACCCATCAGTTGTGTAAACCCGAACGGGTGACGTTTGCGATTATAGTTAGGTTGATGAAACTGACATCTTGGCCCTCCAGCTGAATAGTAGACGAACGAAATAGCTGGCAGTATTCGTGTTCGCCCCATTTTACCTGGCTTTCGTAGCCTCCGAAGCTGGGTTTTTCGGCTGCTGTCGTTGTGGTTGTACTTTCCGCTGGTTTGTTGTCTGAGCACCCAGAAAAATAAATGGCAGCAAATGCCAGCCCTGCAATAAACGGCGAATAAGACTTAGTCATGGTCGCTTGTTTTATAGTTAATAAAAATTGTTTCAACGGGGAGTTGACGTCAGCGCTTGTTCAGACGGTAGTCACTTAAACAAACAACATTTATTTAACGGCTTCTAAAGTGTGGACTAAAATAACAGACTGCGAATTCCATTTCCGGGTAAACATATAGGAAATCCACGTTACACAAACAAATACCTGTGTTAGTTTTCAAACGCCAGGCAGGGTGACTCCACAAGCGTAATTCTCCGATCTCCAAAAATTTCTTTCCGGCCAAATGTGTAATCCGGCGACCTCTGTCATCATAAGGAAAATATTTTTATGCAGCCAAGATCGTTTGCTCTTGATCCCCGCTATTTCCAGGTCACTTTCCAGGTGATCTTTTTGATGTATGGGCTGGTCTTTTTAGAATGGAATACTGACTGGCTCCACTATGTAATAAGCGTCGGCGGATGTTTGTTCTTTCAATACCTCGCGGATTCTATTAGCAAGAAAAGACTTATGGCGCTCACGGAATTTAGCCGTTCGGGTTTGAGCGTTTTAATCAGTGCTATGAGTCTTTGCCTTCTTTTAAAAACCAATCATTGGTATATAAGTCTCCTCGCAGCATTTCTAACAGTTATGTCAAAATATCTTCTTCGCTTTAATCGGAAGCATGTATTTAATCCTTCCGCGTTTGGTATAATTGCAACGATCTTTCTTTCAAAAGACGCATGGTTATCACCAGGTCAATGGGGAAGCAACCCGGTTATATTTTTTGCAGTGACAATCCTTGGGATAATTGTAGTTACAAGGGTTCAGAAACTCGACGTCAGCCTTGCGTTTCTCGTGACTTTTATTTTCCTGTTGTACTGGAGACAAGTGTATGTGCTCGGTTGGTCTCTGGATTATTTTATTCATTCAATCAGCACGGGAAGTTTGCTGCTCTTTACCTTCTTTATGATCAGCGATCCCAGGACATCACCCAATCATCGCATAGCAAGAATTATTTGGGCGATCCTGATCGCCGTCGTTTCTTTTTATCTAGCTGCGTTCAAATGGAAATACAACACGGCCATATGGATGTTAGTAGCCTTTGCGCCGCTGGTACCCTTGCTGGACAGGACCTTCAAAGCAGAAGATTTTCAATGGAAAAATTCCTTATTTAAAAACTCCTATCACCCTTTTAGGGGATGGGGGCAAATATTTAAAAACATAGTCATGAAGCCATTTATGAAAAAAATTGCTGCATCAGTTATCCTGGCAGCTATGATCAGCCACGAGGCCATTGCATTTTGCGGATTCTATGTATGCAAAGCTGACGGCACACTAAAGAACAAAACCTCGCAGGTGATTCTTGTAAGGGATGGAAACAAAACGGTCATCACCATGTATAACGATTTCCAGGGGAATATGAAAGATTTTGCCATGGTAGTACCGGTGCCGGTAGTTTTAAAAAAGAGTGACATCAAAGTTGTAAATCAGCAAATATTTACAACCCTGAATGAATACAGTCAACCCAGACTTGTTGAATACTATGATCAGAATCCCTGTAATCAATATTATAAGGACGATGTTTTTAATAAAGCGCCGCGGGCTTTGAGTGAAGTTGCTGTATCAGGTAATAACAACATGAAAAGAAAAAATGAAACCGTAAAGATCGAAGCCAAATATATTGTTGGTGAGTATGATATTCTTATTCTTAGCGCTACGGAATCTGCCGGATTAAAAACATGGCTTGATGAAAACGGGTACAAAATCCCGGCAGGCGCCGAAGAGGTGTTGCAGCCTTACATTAAAAGCAATCTAAAATTTTTCGTCGTAAAAGTGAACGAAGAAGAAAAGAGAAAATTGCCGGGAAATTTTCTTCGCCCAATTCAGATAAGCTTCAACTCTCCCAAATTCATGTTGCCGATTCGCCTGGGGATGGCTAATGCTGACGGCGATCAGGACCTTATCGTATATGCATTCACAAAAAAAGGAAGGATAGAGTGCACTAATTATCGCACCGTCTCATTGCCGACGGGAAAAAATATTCCGCTCTTTGTTCAAAATAATTTTGGAAACTTTTATTCCAATCTCTTTCAACACCAGTGGGATCTGGAAGGTAAGTCTGTTGCTATGCTTGAGTATGCATGGGATGTAAGTCCAAAGAATTATGTAAAATGTGACCCCTGCGTAGCCATTGCGCCCTCAACGCAAGATCTTGTCCAGGCCGGTGTTTGGTGGCTCAATCGCAATTGGAATGACTACAATGATGACCAGTATGATGACGACTACTCATCAAATGTCTATTTTACGCGCCTGCATGTAAGATACAACCGCAGAGCTTTCCCGCAGGACTTGATGTTTCAGCTCACACCTAATACAGAAAATTTTCAAGCCCGCTATGTTATCACACATCCTGCAAGCGGAGATTTTAACTGCGAAGCAGGAAAAAAATATTTAGCTGACTTAAGAAAAAGACGACAGGATGAGCTAAAGATGCTTAGACATCTCACAGGCAAAAGCTACGATGATTGGGATGTTGTAATGAATAACAAAGAAGAAAAAAATCTCCCAGCTGACATTTCTTACAGCAGCATTGCGTCAACAATAAAATTTGACAAAAAAGATAACACGCCTTTATTTGCCACATTAGGAGTGATCGGTCTCATTGCTCTGTTCGGGTTTAAGCAAAGAAGAATAAGATTATAACTCATGCTCATGAATATTTCTTTTCCTGTTTACCAGTCGTAGCATTGAAGGCAGAACGATCAGTAATAGCGGCAAAGCGATAATAAAGCCTCCGATCACTGCGATCGCCAGAGGTTGATGCAACTGTGCACCTGTACCAATGCCAAGGGCCAGTGGCATCAATGCAATGATGGCTCCGAATGCAGTCATAAGTTTGGGGCGGAGTCTTGTTGAAATGGAAAAGATAATTGATTCATCAACATTTCTGTTTTCCCGGAAAGATTCTCTGAATTGCAGATAGGTAAAAATGGCATTTTCACCTATGATACCAACGATCATGATCAGGCCGGTATAACTGCCGACGTTCAATGGTGTGTTGGTAATGTACAAGGCAAGATAGCTTCCTGAGATCCCTAACATGGCGAGAATAAGGATCACCAGCGCTACAAGAAAATTTCTAAATAAAAATAGAATCACTGAGAACACCAGCAAACTTGCCGTTATTAATATGATCAACAGTTCATGAAAAGACTTTTGCTGTTCAGCATACGCCCCGCCATATTCAACGTGATAACCTTGCGGCAGGACAACCCCGGAAGCAACTTTTTGTTGAATTTCTTTCATAGTGCTCCCAAGGTCACGGTTTTCAAGTCGTCCGGTAACAACACCCATTGATTGCAGGTTTTCCCGCTGAATTTCTGCATCGCCATTATTTACCACTATCGTGGCAAGATTAGCTATAGGAATTAGTCGTCCCGATGGTGAAAAGATCTGCAGGTGTTTTATTCCTTCAACACTCTGTTGAATGTTATTTGGATAAACGATACGAATGTTTGAGAACTGCTCATTTTCTAAAATATTGCCAACACCTATACCTTGCATCGATAATTGTATTTGGGTCTGCAAGGCCTGGGGTGTTAAACCATATTGTGCCAGCGCAGCATTGTTCGGAAAAATACTGATTGAAGGACCCGATATTACAATACCATTAAATACATCTGCAGCGCCGTCGACCTTTTCTGTAATGTCCCCAATTTTTTCTGACAGTTCGTGAAGTTTGTTGTTGTTGTTACCATAGACTTTTATTTCGATTGGCTGCACAGAGGCCATCAGGTCGCCAAGCATATCCCCTATCACCTGTCCAAAATCGATTTGTAAAGCTGGTTGCGTGCTTTCAATCTGCTTCCGTATATCGGCGGTCACTTCATCAGTTGTCCGCTTCCTGTTTTTCTTTAACTGGATCAGGTAATCTCCACTGTTGGGCTCTGTAATAAAGAAACCCATCTCAGTTCCTGTTCGCCTTGAGTAAGCTTGCACTTCTGGAACTTTCACAATGAGCTTTTCCACTTCCCGCAACATTCTGTCGGTTTCGTCCAATGAAGTGCCCGGCGGCGATTTATAATCCAGTACAATGCTTCCTTCATCCATTTCCGGTAAAAAACCGGTTTCCAATCGCGGAAGAATAAACCAGATAGAAAATCCAAGCAGCAATACCATTATAAAGCTGATGTAAGGGCGATGAATAAAAAATGAAACCCATCGTTGCTTTTTTACCTCGACAGGTTTTTCAATTTGTTTGGTTGAGACTTCACCTGGGGATTTTGTCAATAGCAAATAAATAACAGGCAAAAATATCCATGTCACAAAAAATGAACACACAAGGATAATGATCATCGTATTGGTCATTACTTTAAAATAGGCGCCCGCCACACCACTCATTAATTCGAAGGGAATAAAGATCACGATCGTGCTCATGGACGAACCGATCATCGCGGGTAACAAATAATGAATGGCCTTTTGCACGATCGTTGTTGACGGTTCCCCAGGGTGCTCCTCATGCGTTCGGTGTATCTGTTCTACCACTACTATTGCATCATCGATGATCAACCCGATAGCTGCCGCAATGGCCCCGAGTGTCATGATATTTAGCGTATAGCCTACTGAATAGATTACGATCAAAGTAAGAAAGATGGTGACCGGAATAGTGATAAGTATAGTGGCACTGGCTTTTAATGAACGCAAAAAAATGATAGCTACAATGATCGCTAACGCTAGACCGATCCATAAACTATCCGTCACACTCTTTACAGAGTCATTTACAAAATCCGCTTGTACGTAATAGGGACTGATCGTAACTCCGGCTGGAAGAACTTTCTTTAATTCTTCCAGTTTTTTTTGCATTGCATTTGAAAGCGTGATCAGGTTTGTATTCGGTTGTTTGATGATCGCAACTAATAACCCCTGTCGCCCATTTGCATTGATCCTTGTGTATTCAACACCTTCCCTGATCTTAACTTCAGCAATGTCCTTCAATTGTACGATGCGCCTTCCATTGTTTGCGATCACGAGGTCCTCCAACTCATCAAGCGTATGCACCGTAGCGTCTGTGACAGTCAGGTATAAAAGGCGGTAATCCGAGACAAAGCCATTGGACTGAATGAAATTTGTCTGGATCAATGCATTTGAAAGAGACTCTGGAGTAATGCCAAGAGTGCTCATTCTTTGAGGATTCAGCGTTAGCCAATATTCTTTTTGCTTTCCGCCTATGATGCGAACCTCTGCGACCCCTTCAACCTGCGACAAAAACGGCTTTATCGTATTCACGGCTATCTGCCGCATATCAATAGCTGTGCGACTGGAACTACTTGATTCAAGCGTGTATCCGATGACAGGTAAAATGGATGGATTCATTTTTTCAACCGTGATCTGAACAGCTGCAGGCAGATCATTTTTCACTTCGGCTATTCTTGATTCGATACGTTGCTGGCTGATGTCGATATTGGTATTCCAATTCATGAAGGCAGAAATCTCACAGCTTCCACGACTCGTTATACTCCTGATATCTGCGAGGTCGGGTACCCGCTTAATAGCATTCTCCAGTGGTTTGGTAACGGTCACCATCATTTTATCCACCGGCTGAAGACCGGCGTCAGCAATGATCTTTATTTTAGGAAACGTGATCTCGGGAAACAATGAGGTCTGCAAACGGCTGTATATGTAGATACCCCCCATGATGATAAGAGCAATAAAAACAGTAAGGGGGTTTTTATGTGTGATAAAGAATTTCCGCATGAATTGTTTATAGTTCTCTCAATATAATCGACTTACTACTTACTACTTGCCACTTACGACTCACCCTTCACCATTCACCACTCCCTACTCCCCTTCAGTTACTTTCACCTTCGCTGTATCAGGCAATCCATAATTACCAGTCAACACAATTTTATCACTGAGGGAAAATTGTGGCTTAAGAATCTCTATCCTCTCGTTTGTCTCGATTCCTTTTACCACGGGTACTTTTATCGCTGTCACAGAATCTGTCATTTTCATAACCCAGAAACTTGTCTGCGCGTCATTACTTAGCACTGCTTGCTTCGGAAGAGATATCGCATTTGTTTTTTGAATCTTCAGGATGCGCACCTTCGCAATCAGGTTCTCAGGAATCCTTGACGAAGAAGACACTTTGATCAACACCTGCTGCGTTTGCGACACTGAATCAATAACAGGCATAAACGAAGCCACTAGGCCATCAAGATGGGTACTATCAGGCAAGATAACATCAACACTTTTATTGGTTAAAACATACTTGTGTAATTCATACGGCAAATTCAAAATAAAGCCAAAGCTTTTTGCATTGCTGATCACGGCCAATTGCTCTCCATCCTGCACATAATCGCCAAGCTGGTGAGGCAATTCTGTGATATAACCACTTTCGGGAGTTGTAATTCTGCTAACTCCCGAAAAATGATAAGAGGAATCTAATTTATTGATCGTATTGCCCAGGCTTTCAGCCTCCTTGGTTTTTAGAACGAACAATGTTTGCCCGGCACCAACGTACTGCCCCACCTTTACATTCATCGATTTTATGTAACCTGTGATATTCGACTTGATAATATTGTCCTGCTGAAAAACAGAAGTTGCATTCAATTCGGCATATTCAGTAAGCGGTTCACGACTTATAGAGGTGATCGTGACAGGAGTTTGCACCAATTCTGGAGCTGTCTCTTCCTCTTCCTTTCCAGTTGAAGCATGATGACAGGAAAGTATTGAAAAGCTGCCCAGGATGTAAACAAACAATAAACTAGCTCTCGTCATAGCGGAACATTTTATTGATTCCAGTAGTTGATCTGGTTCAAAATTTTTAAACGGCTGATCAAATTCTGCCGGTAAGAATTTTGCGCATTTAAATAATTTGTGATCGCAATCACAACATCCGTGATCTTTACATCACTTGTTTCCAATAATTTTCCATATGCCTGGATCAGCGTTTTGGTATAGTCCACCTGCTGTTTTATTTTTTCGAACAATTGATCAGTGGCATGTAGTTGAATATTTAACTGTGACACCTGCTGATTGTATTGGTTGATAAAAAAACTCCTGTTGGTCAACCTTGTGCGCTCCTCGATATCCAGTTTCTGATATTTTAAATTTCTTTGGCGTCCATCATAAATCGGCATTTTTATATTCACTCCAAAACTGTAGCCAATGTTTTTATAAGGAGTATTCTGCAGGGATGAATTAAAGCCCGCATCAGTGAATGCATTGAAGGTGGGGCGATAGCCATAATCAATCAGCTTCCGCTCATTCCTGATACGAAGACTATCCGTAATGTATCGTTTATAAAAAACCGAATTGTAAAAATCATGCGCTGCTGTATCCTCCAGTTTCGGTTCTTCGATCTTCATGATGGTCGTGTCCGCAATTCCTGCCAGGTAATTCAGGGTCAGGTAGTCCGCATTATATTGAATTTGCGCCTGCAGATAAGTTAACTCCTGTTGCTGCATGGTAATGTCAAACGCAAGGAATTCTGTTTGTTTTATAACATTGGCTTGCGCCAATTTTTTTAAGAGTTCGGATTCCTGCTTTAGCAGATCATATAGCTCTTTTGTGTATTCCATTGTAAGCTGATCGCCGTATGCGGCGATATATTGCTCAGTAATTCCCCTGATAAGATCTTTTTGGGAAAGAAGAAGCGTGTCTCTCAAAGATTGATTTTGCAAAGCGATCTTCCTGTACTGAGTCGCCAGGTTTCCTTTTGATAAAAAAGTTTTTGTGGCTTGTACCATTCCCGAAACCTGTGCAATATTTGTGATGATCTCATCATAGCCCCAGCCTTTGATCACGGGTGCGTACATTTCATTGCTGACAAAGTTGAGTTGCGTTTTCGTGGTAGCTCTTAGTATCTGGCTATCCACAAGGTTTGAAAGGATCCGGCTTTGCAAATCCTTCAGTACCGCATTGTTGCTTTTTGCATATTGGATGAAATCATTCAGACCCCGGGTCTGCCCGGAACAAAGAACAGCAATCAGAACAATTGAAAGCGTCAAAAAAAATTTCATTCCAATCATTTACTTAACTTAAAAGCCGTAAGATATCTTACGGCTTTTCAAAAAAATTAGTCCTTCGCCTCCTTTATATATTTTCCTTTCGCATCAAAGATAACATCTTTATGATGCACTTCGGCTTCGTAATTAACATCTCCGTTGGCCTTCACTATCCTGGCAGCCTCCTCAATCTTTACCCCGGGATAATTTTTTTTCATATAGTCTTGAACGGCCTTCGGCAGGTCTGTTACCGGAATATCAGTTTCCGTCTCAACAACTGTCCCATTCTTACCAATCACTGCTGACATGGCCTTTCCATCGTGTTTGAAGTTTGCTTCATAGTTTGCGTCTTCTTTGTCCCAACTTGCCTTTACAGACGGATATTTCCTTTCGAATGCAGTTTTTACTGCAGCAGGAACCTGCGATTCATTTAGTTTTTGACTAAAGGCGGATAGTGCGACTACTGCTGCAACAATCATAATTAATAGACCTTTCATACGAGTAGTTTTTAGATAAGATGTAAAATTGGGGATCGATTCTGGGAAAAATCTGTAGAAAGAGGGTGAAGTCCTTAACTCAATTTAGCGTGTTGTTGTTCAATTAGAGGAGAGGTTCACGGGCGGAACGTCGGTTGAAAAGAGCCTCTCCGAAATGGAGAGGCCGATCCTTGCGTCCTTACTAAAACGACATTTTATCATTAGATGCAGGCAAAATGAGAAAAGGTTGGGTACTACCATTTCTTTTTCCTTCTATCTGCGAGCATAACGGCTAAAACTCCAGCTAAAGACGCATTCGAATCCCTGCGGCAATACCAAATGAATTTGGATAGGATTTGACCGAGACATTTTTGTTAATGGAGTTTAGGGCAAACCTTCTTACGGGGGCAGCCATCAGTGAAAAATTTTTGTTCAATCTGTATTCCGCGCCAATATTAAACAACCCGCTGAAGTATATATTTTTTAAACCATGCAGATGGTTCATAACCTCTATTTCGTTATTGGAGTTATCCTGAACCAATGTTTCTATGATGCCTTGCAATAAGATGTTGGTAGAAATTCCGGCTGAAGCAAAGAAATTGAACTTACCTTTTTGAACCCTGTATCTCATTGCAATTGGGATATTCAAATATCGCAGGGTGTGAGTAGCACTGTAGGCGTACAAACTGTCCCCGACGCTCGGGGAATTGGAGAACGATGGCAAGACATAGCCATATCCTGAGGAGGCATTATATCTATACTTAACTGAGCCCGTGTTATCTTTTTCCGCATAGATGGTTTTTGGATCGATCAATATGATCGCATTTGAATAGCTCATCCCAGGTTGCAAGCTCCAGTGATCACCCAGGCTGTAATCAAGTAAAACTCCCGTGGTGCTTGAAAGGTCAGGCTTTTCTCCGTTTTTTATATCATTGCCGGAGATATCATGAGGATCATGCTGCAAACAATAGAAGGGAAAATCAGGAGAAAAAAAGACAATCATCGACAAACGAGATGATGCATTATTGCCTGGTCTGTTTTCATTTGCTATTTTCTTCTCGGGAAGCACGATTGCGGGTATGTTTTTATTTTCTAACAGCGAGATAAATGTCCCCGAGTCAAGTGGTCCAGATTTTGTTAAGACTGTGTTTGCCGATTCGCTGAGTCCATTCCGGGAAAAGCCGCCATACATTATGCCTTTGACACCAACTCGTTGTTCTACCGGATCCCTCTCCCACTTTTCATTTGTTACACTTGATACAAGCTTGTCAGGTTTATTCTTTTCACTTTTTTTCAAAATATCATTCGGTCTGATGCCCATGTTGACCGGACCACTATTTTTATAAATATTTGCTTCCAGGATCGAAAATTTGTCTCCGACCATTTTCGTTTGCACATCGTGGATCTCAATTCCTAATAAAATTAGAAGCAAAAACGAAGAAGTCGTTTTTAACCAGTTGTAGTCGCGCCCCTTCTTGGCCCTTTGTGTGTCGAGGCGATCGCTTATGGTCTTCCATGCCTTCAGAGAAGGAATCTCTTCGTAGTCATCAATGGCATCTCTAAATAGTCGGTCAATATAGTGTAGATTTTCATCCATACGCGAAAAATTTAGTTAGCCAGGCTCTGCCCCACAATTCCCGGAGGCGTTGGGTTGGCAACCTTGGCATTGTTATTTACCAATTTCTGCAATATCATTCTTGCATCATATAAATTGGACTTAGACGTGCCCTCAGAAATGCCAAGCTGTTTGGCAATTTCCTTATGTTTCATGCCTTCAAAGACATAAAGGTTAAAGACAATTCGGTAGGCTGGCGAAAGTAATTGGATTATGTTCAGTAATTCCTTGACGCTTAAGCGGGCAATGACATCCTCATCACCAAAATAGCCTGGGTCTGGCATTTCGATATTTGTAATGGCGTGCAGATGGTGTCGACTGCGATATTTTTGCAATGCACTGTTCACCATGATTTTTCTTATCCATCCCTCGAATGAACCGGCAAATCTGAATTGATAAATACACTCAAACGCCTTTAAAAAGCCTTCCTGCAAAATTTCCTCCGCTTCCTCGCGATTAGCCGCATAACGAAGACAGACCCCGAACATAGAAGGGGCAAATAGGTCGTATAGCCGACTTTGGGAATGCCTGTCACCATCAATACATCCCTGTATAAGCGTGTTGAGGGTCTTCAAAAAAATGTCCGCCTTTACTGACATAGATGAGGAAAATCAATCGAAGAGTTGGGTAACGTCCAAAAAAATCCACAGAAATTATAACGCAAATCTGAGGGAAAGTAGTATTTGACCTGACCTGCCGTCGGGCTAAATTGCGTTACAAGATGCTTGTAAAGGCTGATCGGTGGCCACCCGTTGAAGCAATAGGCACAATTTTTATTATTCTTTTAAGCAACATTGTTCAGGTATTGTCGTTTCGCTCCATGCAACATGTTAACATGAAAAAAAAATTAATTATCGCGGCATTTGCAATCTTCCCACTTATCGCTCTTTGCCAAAAGCCAGATACTTTAATAAAAAAATTAGACAGCCTTAGCAGAAAAACTGATAGCGCAGGTGGCCAGGCGAATAACATTAGCACTAAAGCTTATAACGAAAACACACGGATCACCTTTTCCTCCTATTTTATTTTATTGGGTAGCGATTTGAAACAGGAATTTACTGCTCCTTTCCATTTCACCTTGAAAGACTGGCGAACTGTCGGAGCAGTTGCAATTGTGGGAGGAGCTCTTTTTCTTGTCGATGAGCCGGTCCAACGTTATGCATTACGGTTGAGAGATAGCAGCGCGACTGTAAGGAACACAAGTAAATATGTTACCAAGTTTGGCGGTTCGTATGAGGCCTACATACTCGCTGGATTGGGCGCTTATGGTTTTATTTTTAAGAATGAAAAAATAAAAACAACCACCTTGCTTGCCACGCAGGCTTATATAACAGGTGCCGCCATGGAAAGCTTTCTCAAGCTTCTATCCGGAAGACAGCGACCTTATTATTATAATCCCAGGGAAATAGAAGTTGAACCAAAATTTCATGGCCCGCTCGGTTCGTATGGAAAAGATATTAATGGAAATAAAATAAACAGTTCATTTCCGTCGGGCCACACAACCGTTGCTTTTGCCGCCGCCACAGTATTTGCCATGGAATATAAAGACCGGCCCTTGGTACCTATCATTTCTTATTCCGCGGCCACCTTGATTGGTTTAAGCAGGATCACAGAAAACAAACATTGGATCAGTGATGTATTCGTTGGAGGGGTTCTTGGTTACTTTACTGGTCGGCTTGTAGTAAATAATTATCACAGGTATGCTAAACTAAAAGCTCCGAAGCAAAAAGAGAATTCCGTCAGCTTTAATCTCCAATACCAATACGGTCGACTGTTGCCAGGTCTAACCTATAAGTTTTGAGTGTGGACCGCTCCTTGGAATCCTTCTTCCGATAAATCGTTTTTCCAACTGTCAGAAGTATCCTGTATAATGATAGCTGCAATGCCATAACCATTGCAGCTACAAACAAAATTATATCAATAATTTTTTCGTAAAGATTAGTTCTTGAAAATTCAAATGGTCTTTAGAATCATTGGACGACTATATAGACCACGGCTCTTTGCTCCGCAAGACATCGAGTTCTTGTTTTTCTCACGGTGTGATAAATTAAAAAAAATCTTGAGCGGTCGACCCAACCAAAATCTTGAATTACTCCATCTTATTTAGCGCGTCAAGAATCTGCTAAGTTGCAATGCGTCGGCACCGCGATTAGTTTCGTTGCTATTGAAGGATATTTTTTAAAAATTTATTCGTAGTGAGCGGCACAGTCTTCCTTACCCAGCTTGCCGTCTGTAAAAAACAAGAATGTAGAACGTTAATCATTCCTTGACACTAACATAAATGTTTAAAGCATGTTAGCTATCAAACTTTGGCGCCGTATATGAAAATCCTGCAAAGAATTTCTTTGCTATTCTTTACTGTGATGATATGGTTTACCATTCGTCAATACCTTTTTTGCCCGCAATTTTCCTTCGCGAAAGGCAAACCCTTTTCCGGCAATCATTTTTACAATCCTTATGCCGGCATAGGCTCAGGTTCCTGGATCAAATGCAACTTTCATGCGCACACCAATGCATGGAATGGCCTGACCAACGGACATGGAACAGCTGCGGATGTGTGGCGATCTTACGACTCACTGGGTTACACGGTGCACTGCGTGTCGGATTATCAAAAAATCAATAGTGACTTCAATACGAAAATAAATTACCTCCCTGCTTATGAACATGGATATAATTTTAAAAAGACACATGAACTTGTTTTAGGTGATCATAAAGTAACATGGCTTGAGTATATTTTACCTCAATCCCTTTCAAATAAGCAATGGATACTTGACAACCTGGCCGGTAACGGCAATAACTTGATTGCTCTGAATCATCCGGCAATCAGGAATGGATTTAACGAGAGCGATCTCATTTACCTCAATAAGTATGATTGCATCGAGGTATTAAATCCGTACGGAAGCTCAATTTCGTATTGGGACGCTGCCCTCTCAGCAGGGAAACCTGTTTTTATTATGGGCAATGATGATGCTCACCATGTAGAAAAAATAGCTAGCATCGGGAAAGATTGTACTTGGGTAAACATTGATGCACTCAATTGTAAAAGTATCGTGAAAGCCCTCAAAACTGGAAGGAGCTATGGAATGCACATAGCTGACGTACCTTGTGAAACGGAAGCGAATCGTATAAAACGTTTGCGAGATGACTTGCCGAGGCTAAAAGAATTTTCGGTAAGTCATGACACCATTCAGATGGCCCTGTCTCAAAAGGCTGTGGAGATACAATTTACGGGACAGAAGGGCAAAATTCTATCAACTACTTGCCAGGTGTCACAAGCGAGATACGTTATAAAATCTGGCGACAGGTATGTGCGAGCTACAATAATTTTCGCTGACGGGACTGAGATATTTCTAAGTCCCGTTTTCCGTTATTCCGTATCGCCCTTTGCAGAAACAAGTGGACCTGTAATTAACAGAACCAAAACAATTTTGTACTTTTTAACAGGACTGTTAATACTATCTGCGTGGGGCTTAATTGTTGCTAATAGTTTGTTTGGCAACTTGGTGAGAAGAATCAGGCTAGCCCAGAAACGCAGACCTGCCTATCCAGCGGTTGGATAGATGTAATAGCTCGCTGGCGTGATATACCGGATGAACCAGGTTCTATTATTCTTAATTTTTCAAGGCATAAACCAGATCACGAGGGCTGTTTCCACAGCCCTTCACTATCAACAAGGATTCTGGCTTAAATCTAAACCATGTCATACAGAAATACACTTACATGGCTTATCATCCTGGGGATTTTAGCAAGATGCATCATTGCAAGCAGTATTGAATTTGGTAATGACGAAGTGTATTATTGGACGTATAGCCAGCATCTTCAATGGAACTATTTCGATCACCCACCCATGGTGGCTGTTCTTATCCGTTTAACCACATTCAATCTTTCACTGCAACAGTTTGAATTATTTGTAAGACTCGGTAGTATTATTTGCTCAGCCTTCGCCTCTTATTTTTTGTACGCAGCAGTCTCAAACGTAAGTAACGAAAAAGCTGCCCTCCTTTCGGCATTGCTTTACAATGCTTCATTCTATGGCAGTATCATCACGGGGGTTTTTATCCTGCCTGATTCTCCTCAAATGTTTTTCTGGACGGCAAGTCTTTTTGCTCTTTCGAAACTGATAACTTCAAAAAAGTCGGTAACAATTCATTGGCTTCTTTTTGGGCTACTGACGGGCCTCACTATCATGAGTAAAATCCATGGCTTATTTATCTGGACCGGGTTGATGCTTTATGTCATCTTATATCGAAGAAATTGGTTGAGTTTACCACAATTGTACTTAAGTATGTTAGTATGTCTCCTGGTTATCGCCCCTTTTTTTGTTTGGAACCTGCAGAACAATTTTATTACTTATCGATTTCACAGCTCAAGGCTCGGAGGAATAAAATTTAAAGGTGACAACTTTTTAAGAGAGATCTTTGGCGAAATATTTTATAATAACCCTGTGAATGTGGTGGTAACTTTCATGGCGCTGTCCTGGTTTTTAAAGAATCCAGGAAATGTAAAAAATGATTTTTTGAAAGTCTCAACTCTTATTTCAATTCCTATGATACTTATTTTACTTGTTTTGGCTATGTTTAATGACACACTCCCGCACTGGACCGGGCCTGCTTACATAACGCTCCTTCCATTAGCAGCGATTTATTTATCTCAAGGAACAGAAAATATTGTCAAAATTCCGCGCATTGTTCGATTCTCCCTGGCATTTACTTCTTTTGTGGCTATTGGAGGTGTTCTTCTCATTAATTTTTTTCCCGGCACGCTGGGAAATCAAAAAACGACTTCCAAATTTGGAGAAGGCGACGTAACTCTTGATATGTACGGATGGAGGGAGGCCGCAAAAAAAATCGATTCCCTGATAGTTAATGACAAGAAAAGTGGGGCTATGCCAGCCAATTTTCAATTCGTCTCAAACAAATGGTATCCTGCTGCGCACATCGATTACTACATTGCACGGCCTTTAAATAAATTTGTAATTGGAATAGGTGAAATGAATGATCTGCATCATTATGTATGGTTAAATGAATCCAGGCTTAAGAAAAGCACGCTACGTGATGCTTATTGCGTTTTCCCGTCTGATTATACCTGCAATGTAAAAGAACTCTATGCGGACAAATTCAAGTCAATTGATTCAGTAGGAGCTTTCCCTATTTATAGAAGCAACAGAGTTTCCAAATATTTTTTTGTCTATAGGCTGAAAAATTTGATCGGTGAAATCCCCAAGAGAAGCAGATAATCAAATACCATCTACCTAGCGATCGCATAGAAACAATGCCCATGGGTATGCGCGGGACGATGCGCGGTTTAGTTAGGCGTTTTTGCCGCTATTTGACGCAATATCAATGCATCTGCATATAGTGGCTCATTCATTCAAAAAACTCCAGGTTAATAAAAATTGATTGCTTTCAAATTCTTAACTTTTGCCTTAAACTCACAAATTTATGTGGTGGCTCTATGCGTTGCTCTCAGCATTGTTTGCTTCGTTGACAGCAATTTTGCCAAACAAGGCGTGGAAAATATAAATTCAAACCTGGCCACGGCGATACGCACCGCGATCATCTTGATCATGCTATCTATGATTGTATTGGCACGTGGGGAAACAAAGGGGATCGGAAATTTATCGAAGCAAAGTCTCTTTTTTCTAACCATATCTGCAATAGTAACGGGCCTGTCTTGGTTGTTTTGTTTCAAAGCGATCCAGCTAGGCAATCTATCACAGGTTGCGCCGGTTGACAAATTGAGCGTTGCTCTTACAATCATATTGTCGGTGATCTTCCTGGGTGAGCATTTGTCTTTCAAAACCGCGTTGGGCGCCCTGTTATTATTGCAGGTACACTCGTTATCGTGTGGAAATAGGAAGCATCGATGTCGGAGGTGTAGAGAGAGGTTGCAATCAAAGTATTAATGCTTTCTTGCTTAAAACTATTTTCAAAAAACCATAATTGCTTCAGATTCTGCCGATACCTTTGCGGTTCGAAAACTAGCAAAGTGAAAAAATGTATCCTGGCCGGGCTGCTGATATGTATGTTTTCCGTTACTCTTTCTCAAACGATAGAGAAAACTAATGCTAAAGCGAAGATCACCGGAAATGTCACAGACTCTTCTACAAACCAGCCGCTTGAATATGCCACCATCACCTTAATAAAAAAGGGTGAAACAAAAGCGGGCAATGGCGCTACTACTGACAGTCTTGGAAATTTTGTAGTCACTGGTGTACTTCCAGGCACTTTCAAGGTTGTTGTTGAATTTATAGGTTATTCTCCCTTTACAATTACTAATGTCGTCGTCAATCAGAAGCATGAAGTAGTTGATCTGAAAACCATCAGGCTCCCGAAAAAACAGCAAACATTGCAAAACGTAGTAGTAACCGCACAAAAAAAACTGGTAGAGAACAAAATTGACAAGCTTGTTTATAATGCAGAAAAAGATATTACCTCGCAAACTGGTGTAGCTACAGATATATTGAAAAAAGTTCCGCAGGTATCAGTGGATATAGATGGCAATGTGGAATTGGCGGGCAGTTCAAGCATACGATTTCTTATTAACGGAAAGCCTTCCACAGCATTTGGCAGCAGTATTACCGATGTGTTGCAATCCATTCCTGCCAGCCAGATAAAAAGTATTGAAGTGATCACCAACCCCGGAGCTAAATATGATGCGCAGGGATTGGGTGGCATTATCAATATTATATTAAAGAAGAGCACGGTGCAGGGTATCAATGGAAATGTTTCTGTAACAACAGGGACGCTTACGCAAAACGGCTCATTTAATTTTAATGCACGGCAAGGAAAGTTTGGTATGAATGCTTTTTTAAGTGGCAATGCACGATTGACCACGACAACACCAACGAGTTCTGAACGCCTTTCTACAGATACTGCGACAAATAAGATAGCACAGTTGCAGCAAGAGGGAAGCAGTGAGTTTAACAGGCATGGATATCAAACAGGAGTCGGTTTAGATTGGACATACAAGGAAAGAAATAATTTTTCGGGGTCTTTGAACTACAACAATTTTGGGTTTAAAGGAAATGGTTTTGTGAACCAGTCCGAAATTATTCAATCTGATCCTGCCGTCATTTTATCAGACATAAATTCGACCAACCATACCAACAATAAATTTAATGAGCACAGCATTGATGCAGGTTTGAATTACAAACGAACTTTTGCAAAAGAAGACCAGGAACTTGAGGTCTACATGAACTCAAGCACTTCCCGGAATAACAGGGATGCTGCAAACGACCAGTTTTTGCAACCGCAGGATTCTTTGATCTATGGTACGAACAGTAATAATCCGGGCAAGGAAAAGGAAAATGAAATTGGGATAAATTATGTACAACCTCTGAGCAAAGATGTTAACCTGGGTGTGGGCGGCAAGCTCAATGCTTATAATATTTCCAGTACTTCTGAGGCTCTTGTATGGCAAACTTCAGCAAAGGATTATTTGTATGATTCCGCTTTATCCAATTCCCTCGATTATCGTCAAAATGTCTATGCTGCGTATTCGGAGATAAGTTTTCCCGTGGGTAAACTTTTCCAGGCAAAAATCGGGGGACGCTACGAACGTACAGAGATCAATTCATCTTTCTCAAATGCACCGGATAAGGTACATAATGGTTACAACACGTTTGTTCCCTCATTTTTTGTTATGAGAAAACTGGGTGAAAGGCAAACTTTGAAATTTAATTATTCAAAACGAATTGAACGACCCGATTATGGCGATCTAAATCCTTTTATCAATACCAGTGATCCCAAAAATGTGTTTACAGGTAATCCTGATCTAAAACCTGAAATTGGCAACCGTTACGAACTGACCTATAGTCATGACCTTGACAAAACAGGATCATTTATGGTAACATTGTTTTACAGAGAAAACCAAGATGATATACAGCCATTCATCGTTTACTATCCAACAATAAAAGTGGGTGATACTGTTTATACGAACGTAGCCGTTACTACCCGGGAGAACATTGGCATTGAAAAAAACATCGGTACCAATATTTTTTGTGACCTCCATTTTAATTCCAAACTGAACATCCGCAGCAATCTTTTCTTTTTTTACAGGCACACCATTAACCAGGTGGACAAGGGATATAATTCCAATAGCACAAATTATCGGTTTAATATGAATGCCAGTTACCAGTTTAATAATAACCTCGCTGCGGAGGCATTCGGGAATTTTAATTCTGTTCGTCACGAAGCGCAGGGAACTTATCCTTCATTCACGTCATACAGCATGGCAGTAAGAAAACAGTTATGGAATAAAAAGGCGAGCATCGCGCTAACAGCAAATAATATCTTCAGCAAATACATCAACCAGGAGGTCAATTTGTTTGGCCCAGGTTTCGTAACGACCAGCGTGCGCAAAGTTCCTTTCAGGTCAATCGGCGTCAACTTTACATGGAAGTTTGGGAAACTGGAATTTAAAAAAGAGAAGGAGCCAAACAATGACAATCTGAATCCGCCGTCGGAATGATCCCGGCTTAAATAAAGAAGGCTAAAAAACCAATGCTACACCCGACCATTAAATCGTGCAAATGTGCCATCAGCGACGATCACATAAATTATCATTACCAAATTTGTTAAAAAGGTCATTAGCATAGGGTATGTCTTTGCTACAACCATAAGTAATAAAGCCCTCCTTCACCCCAAAGGCGGATTCCTGCCTTTTAAGAGCTACCACTTCATTTACATCTGTATTTAAGAATTCTGTTGGCCCGGAACTATTTCGCATGGTACGGAGAATGTGGTCCATCCGTCTACCATCGTTATCAAAGTTGTCAAACCTGAATTTATAGTCCGTAACCAGGAAAATAACAATACATGTGCATATGCCGAATGCCAATCCAATGATATTGATAAGCGTGTACGATTTATGCTTTACCGCGTCACGCCCTGTCTTGGCGAAATAATTTTTAAGCATACAATTTCTTTTAGTGATTCAAATTATTCCCTTTCGGATTTGATCTTTGGATGTCCGAATAAAGTGCCGGGAGTTTAATTATTTGACAATCAACCAAACGAGAATAGCAACTCATAATGAACAGTTCGATTTTGATACAAGTATTGTCCGATTTTATCACAGAGGTGACAGCAATAGGCAATGTATTTAAAACCGACTGCTGAATGTTGGGACGAAATTTGTAAACCATAATTTCTTCAGAATTCCGTTTCAACTTGCCTTAATTTTATCCCCTGCCCAATCATGAAAGTACTGGTAATAGAGGACGAAAAAGAATTATCGGATAGCATTTGCGCCTACCTGGCAAATGAGCAATTTGTTTGCGAAAGGACTCTCGACTTTGATTCATCAATGGAAAAGATCCTATTGTATGACTATGCCTGTATCATCCTGGATGTTAATCTTCCGGGCGGTAGTGGTCTTGATATTTTGAAAGAACTTAAGAATCTAAACAAGACAGATGGGGTCCTGATTATCTCGGCAAGGAATTCATTGGATGATAAAGTTTTTGCACTTAAGACCGGCGCAGATGATTACCTGACAAAGCCATTTCATTTAGCAGAATTGGCGGCAAGGGTGAATGCCATTATCCGTCGCAAATCCTTTGAGGGGAAAAATGAAATTTCCTGCAATGAACTGAGGCTGGATCTTGCTGAAAAAAATGTAAAGGTGCATGACGGCCCCGTCGACCTCACGAGGAAAGAATATGAATTGCTCCTTTATTTCATCAGTAATAAGAACAGGGTCATTTCAAAAAATGCAATTGCCGAGCATCTATGGGGTGACAGTATGGACGTCGCCGACAATTATGATTTCATTTATACTCATATAAAAAATCTTCGGAAAAAATTAATACAGGCTGGTGCTGCTGATTATATTAAATCCATTTACGGAATGGGATATAAATTTAATGTATGAAGCTTTTTACAAAATATAACAGGGTAAACCTGGTTGCCACGATCATCATTTTCCTGTTATCCAGCACCGCATTTTACTTTGCGATCAGGTATATACTAATTAACCAGGTGGATGATGATCTGAGAATTGAACAAAGGGAAATCGAAACCTATGTAAAGGAACACAACACACTTCCCGAGTCCATTTCTGTAAAAGACCAGAATATAAGTTACGTTTTATCAGATACGTATTTGCAAAAAAGAAAGTTTGAAACAATCGCCGGAAACAAGATAGACGCTAAAGAAAAAGATCTTTATAGAATTCTTCAATTCGGAGTCATTGCCAATGGAAAGATCTATTTGGCAACTGTCGCAAAATCGTTGGAGGGTGCCGACGATCTTACTCACTCTATCCTGCTAATATCTTCAGCTACTATCCTGTTGATCCTGGCAGCATCATTTCTTATTAACAGCGTGTTGCTAAAACGACTTTGGAAACCCTTTTATAACTCATTGGACGTTTTAAAAAATTTCAGGGTAGATAAAAGCCAATCGCTGAATTTTCCCACAACGCAAATCGATGAATTTGCTTTTATGGATCAAATTATTCAGAAAACAACCAACCAGGCTCAACAGGAATACTCTTTATTAAAGGAATTTACTGAAAATGCGTCCCATGAAATGCAAACACCATTGGCTATTATTCGCTCCAAACTTGACCTCTTACTACAGGACGAAAACTTGTCGGAGGGTCAGAGCAAAACCATGCAAAGTGCATACAGTGCTATTGAAAAGTTATCCCGCCTTAACCAATCACTGTTACTGTTGGCAAAAATTGAAAACAATCAATTTGCAGAAACCTCTTTGATAAATTTGAAACAAAAGCTTGAAGAAAAACTGGATGCGTTCCATGAGCTGTGGCAAAACCAGAGTATTTCGGTCTCTTCTTCATTGGTGGATTCAAACGTTAACCTCAATAGTGAACTAACAGATATTCTATTGAATAATCTTCTAAGCAACGCAACACGACACAATTTCTCAAACGGATATATTAACGTAGTTTTAAAAGAAAAAATGATAGAAATTTCAAACAGCAGCAGAGAGAAAGAATTGAATTCGCAGCAGATGTTTTTACGTTTCTTCAGCCAGGATAAGAAGAGCCGCTATAATGGCCTGGGTCTTTCTATTATCAAACAGATATGTGACGTCTCAGGGTTTTCTATTCGTTATTTATTTACTGGGAATGAACATCGATTTATTTTATCGTGGTAGTTGATTCAGGATTTCCACAGAATTCAAAACTATCTTGGCTTATCATCCCCTAATAAATTTTCCATGAGTAAAAAAACCTCTGCCTCCCTGATCGTTCTTTTTGCAATTACTTCATTCTGCTATTCACAAAATCATGAGTATAAAATTGTAAAAACCTATCATATTGCCAGCGCGGGCGGGTGGGATTATATAGCTGTAAATAATGGGAAACTGTATGTGTCGCATGGAACGCAGGTAAATATTTTAAATGAAATGAACGGGGATTCCATTGGTTTTATTCCCAATACAACCGGTGTTCATGGAATTGCTTTTGATGAAGAATTAAATAAAGGCTATACAAGTAATGGCAGATTGAATAATGTAACCGTATTTGATCTAACGACAAATGCAATACTTGGACAAATAGCAACCGGCCAAAATCCCGATGCCATAATGTATGAGCCATTCACTAAAATGATAGTTACCTGCAATGGCCGAAGCAATAATCTTTCAGTGATCGACCCGGGGCAAAATAAAACAATTGACAGTATCGATGTAGGTGGCAAACCTGAAACGGCCGTTTCTGATGGCAATGGGAAAATATTTGTGAACATTGAAGACAAAAGCGAGATCGTCGCTATTGATATAAAGAATCATAAAGTCTTAAACCATTGGTCCTTGAAGCCGGCAGAAGGCCCAACAGGTTTGGTATATGACAAAAGTACTAAAAGGCTATTTGCTGGTTGTGATAAAATGCTGGCGGTTGTAAATGCGGAAACAGGCGCAGTGATCACTACTCTTCCCATAGGTGACGGATGCGATGGCACTGCTTTTGATACAAAGAATAAAATTATTTTTACCTCCAACGGTGAGGGAACAATGACTGCCATTAAAGAAAATAACGCAGATAATTTTTCTGTATTAGGAAATTATAAAACCAAACGTGGTGCACGCACGATAACGATCAATGCAAATACCGGAACTTTATATTTACCTACTGCGGACTTCGATCCAACTAAAACCAATGCAAACGGGCGGCCTATGATGGTTCCAGGCACCTTCCAGGTTTTGGTAGTTCAATAGCGATATTCATCGGCATTCAGTTAACTTTGGCCATGCTAAAAATTTCACAGCGAGGCCAGGTAATGCCACCCTCTCCTATTCGAAAGCTGGTTCCTTTTGCAGAAGCAGCGAAGAAAAAAGGTATAAGAGTTTTTCATCTCAATATTGGTCAGCCAGATATCGAAACCCCACCCGCTATTCTTGACGCCGTTCGCAAAGCAGACATCAAAGTATTGGAATATAGCCATAGTGCAGGCAATGAGAGCTACCGCCGCAAGCTGGTAACTTATTATAAGAAGGTCGGGATCGACGTCAACTATGACCAGATCATCATTACGACAGGCGGAAGCGAGGCGATCCAGTTTGGATTTTTCACGTGCTTTGACCAGGGTGATGAAGTGATCATCCCTGAACCTTTTTATGCAAATTATAATGGATTTGCTGTGACAGCCGGCGTAAAAGTTATTCCCATTACTTCTCACATTGAAAATGGATTTGCGCTTCCTCCCATCGAAGATTTTGAAAAATTAGTTACAACAAAAACAAGGGCAATAATTATTTGTAGTCCAAATAATCCTACCGGGTATTTATACAGCCGTAGTGAAATGGAGGCCCTCAAGAAAATCTGCCTGAAACATAATTTGTACTTATTCAGTGATGAGGCTTATCGCGAGTTTTGTTATGATGGCGACTACGTGAGCGCAATGCATTTGCAAGGAATGGAAGAAAATGTTGTGCTGATGGATACGATCAGCAAACGATACAGTGCTTGCGGCGCAAGAATTGGCGCATTCGTAACAAAAAATAAAGCCGTATATGATGCCGCAATGAAGTTTGCACAGGCAAGATTAAGTCCCCCAGGACTTGCGCAAATCCTGGGAGAAGCTGCTGTTGATCTTCCTGAGCACTATTTTGATGAACCTAAGGCAGAGTACATGGCCCGTCGCGATCTCCTGGTAAGCAGGCTAAATAAAATGCCTGGCGTCTTTTGTCCAAACCCTGGTGGTGCATTTTATGCTATGGCAAAACTGCCTATCGATGACAGTGATAAATTCTGCCAGTGGCTGCTTGAATCCTTTTCTTACAAAGATCAAACGGTAATGCTCGCTCCAGCAACGGGGTTTTATGGAACAACCGGGCTCGGTAAAAATGAGGTGAGACTTGCCTATGTTCTCAATCTCGAAGCGATTGATGCAGCAATGGATTGCCTTGAAAGAGCATTGCAACAGTATCCCGGCAAGCAGGAGAAAAATTTCGCTGCCAGCATTCCGGCCACGTTGTAGTAATTGCAAAATTTTTTGAGAAATGGCGGGGTTGTTCAACTGTTTCTAAATTTCTGATACTTGTTTATGAACTGGCCTTTTATAATCACCATTGCTCTTGCTGCCCTGGCTGTAGCCATTTTTCTTTTGGTCATCAACCTTAAGGATGAAAAAAGGTTTGAAAAGCAAATCGAAAATGATTACCAGAAACGAAGTAGTGAGGAAGATGATATAGAACTTGACGACAAAAGGTGGTAAATAATTGAGCGAGACCAGAATTAACTTTGCCCGCACTTCGGGGAATCACAAATTGATCCTGCTCATTACATTCTCAACCATCCTGTCGCAGCGTGATAAATGAAATCCAAAAACATCTTCGGATCTGTAAAGGTCGCTGAGTGTGTTTCTGAGCATTGATTTAGCACGATTGAGCCTGACCTTTACATTTATCTCACTGATAGCAAGACATTGTTTCGTTTCTGAAACGCTCATGTTTTCAATTTCCCTCAGTATGAAAACAGTCCTGTATTTTTCAGGCAATTTATGAATAGCATCCTCCAGGGTCTTTTTCAGTTCAGCATTCATAAGTTTTGAGGCAGCATTTTGCTGACCAATATTTTGCTGATAGTGATTGATGGTGTCGTCCTTCATCTCCAAAAAATGTTTTCGTTTTTTTATTCGCAGCAGGCTTTCGTTGATCATGATCCTCGTTAGCCAGGTTGAAAAAGAAGATCTGAATTTGAATTTTCCGAGATTCTCCCAGGCATTTATATACGCTACCTGCATGGCATCCTCAACTTCAACATCGTCATTGAGTATGCCCATCCCCACACGGTAAAGCCGCTGGTTGTACCGGCGCACAATGAGAGCGTATAAATCCTTTTCACCCTGAAGTATACGGCTAATTAGTTCGCTATCGGGTAAAATTCCCGTTCCAACAGCTGTCTGCGTATGCATTTTGTCCACGATTCTTGATTAGAGTGATGAGGTCGCAAGGGGTTACAAAACTAGTCACTTATTTTTTGTAACCTTCCCGCCTAATCATTCTCAAATTACAAACCACTTTAATAACGCGGCAAAACTATTTTTTAACCAAAGTATTAATAAATGGAAGCAACACTTGAAAATGTCCGGCAGGTTCAACAATTATTGAGATATACTTACGGCCTCGTGCCTATCGTGGCCGGTCTCGATAAGTTCACAAATCTTTTGACCGATTGGAAGAATTACATCGCTCCTTCGGTCAATAATGCTTTGCCATTCAGCGCTTCAACATTTATGGCAATTGTTGGAGTCATCGAGATCATTGCCGGCATCATCGTTTTATTACGTCCACGGCTTGGAGGGTTCATTGTAATGGCCTGGCTTATTGCCATTGCCCTAAACCTGCTGATAAGCGGACATTATTACGATGTCGCAGTGCGCGATCTGGTCATGGCGATAGGCGCCTTCTCACTGGCAAAACTTTCAGTTCCTAATGTCCGCGTTTAGCAAATTGTAGCGTTTAATAATCACCACACCGTAACCCTGGAATTTTTGTTTGATATGATGAGAATAAAAATAGAAGCGTTAATACAGAGGCAAGGTTAGAACCTGTATTGCAAACCAGCTGAGATAAAATTATATCCCGTTACTTTCTCTCCCTTGGGAAAACCTATTGGCGGCCCATCAGCAAGAATAACGAAACCCGACTCCAGAAATGGAAACAAATGGTCATTTGCTTTATACCGAAAACCAACAACAGGCATCATGGTGAAGCTTACATTAGAAATTTGTTTATCATCAATAGCCGTAGGAGAACTGTTATAAGACACGGCAAAAAAAGATAAGCCAAGGCCACCTGTAATATACGGTTGAAAATTTTTTGATCTGTTGAAACTATATTCCGCGGTGAATATAACTGGTGCTACTGTAATTTTTGCATCGTAAAAGGAATCAGCAGGGTTATTATCCTTTGCAAACCTGGCCATTTGAATTTTCATACCCACAGCCAATCCAGATTTAAAACTGTATTGGCCATCTGTGTTAAAGATAACAAAGCCTGTCTTTACAACTTTGCCATAGCCAGTAATGGGAAAGCTAACCCCGGCGCCTGCATCCACTTGCCATTGAGCGATAATTCTTGTCGAAAAGAAGACCACAAACAGAAGAATCAATTTTTTAAATCTCATAGCTAAAATTTTATTCGAG
>Ga0207661_10000262_pt1 | contig 33960 bp, 31 predicted proteins | sample KBSC713LmetaG_FD_184337 | JGI IMG/M metagenome (GOLD analysis project Ga0207661, IMG submission 184337) | Corn rhizosphere microbial communities from Kellogg Biological Station, Michigan, USA - KBS C7.1-3L metaG (SPAdes) (version 2) | ecosystem: Host-associated > Plants > Roots > Rhizosphere ...
CGGGCTGGGCCTCGACGAGGTCTCCAAAGCCCGCAGCTTCACCTCCTCGGACCCGAAGGAGGCCGCCCTCCTCGTCTTCCTCAAGGAGACGCTGGATCCGGAGGGGCCCCCGCCACTCCACCTCCACGAGGAGGCGCGGGAGATCGGCTGGTCAGACGAGGAGATCCTCGAGGCGGTCGCGCATCTGGCGCTGAACGAGTTCCAGAGCTTGATTGCTAGCGCAGCAGCTCTTCCTCAGGACCAGGGTGGTCCTAGGGCACTACCGCCGGTCTCTTGATGGGGGTGGGGGTCCTGCGCCCCCTCCCCCAAAGACCGTCGCGCAGCTGGCCGGACTTATGGGCGCCGGCGTGACTTCTTGAGCCTTTGTGGGAGGGGGCGCAGGACCCCCACCACCCGACGCGGTTGGCTAGCGCCCCTCTACCAGCGTTGCGGTGTAGAGCAGGCGCGCGGTGGTGTACTTGCAGCCGTAGGTGGCGCGGGTGCCGACCTTTTCCTGCGGTTCGCCCTGGCGGATCTCCGTCGCGTTCTTGCAGGCGCCCGGTTCGCGGCTGGCGCGCCAGACCTCATTCGAGGGCAGGTCCTGGGCAAAGGCCGGCGCCCAGGTCGGGACCGTGATCCCGATGATGTCGCCCTTTTCGACCTTGAGGTTGGCACTGAACTTGACCGTCTGCCCGAGGTAGGGAGTCAGCACCTTGACCGAGCCCTGACGGCGCAGGTTGTAGCGGGGCGGGTTGGTGCCGGGCACGCGGCGGAGGATCGCCAGGCGCGCCTGCGGCGGGGTGCCGAAGAAGCCGTTGAAGAAGGTTCGCTGGCTGTTGGTGGGCTGGGCCAGGGTCAGCGTCCAGGCGGTGATCTTGCCGTCCTGGGTGACGAGGAACGGCAGCTTCGTCTGGCTGTTGCTGACCTGGAAGCCGGTTACGCTGCCGACCGCCTGGCACGGAAGATCTGGGCAGGAGGGATCCGGCTCGGTGGAGGTCTCACCGAGGATCACCGTCGTCTTCCCCACCTTGGCCGCGTCGCTGCTGGCGGCGAGACCGGCGAGGAGGGCCACGGCACAGGTGAGGAGGGCGAGAATCGCGCCGCGGCCCCTACGGGTTCCGGCTGCGGCCAGTGCTCCCTGCGAAATCCTCCACATCAAAGCGTGCTCCTCTCTTCGTGGACCTGCCTAGAACACGGCAGCCTAGCCCGAGGAGCGGCTGGAGAGGTCGGCTCAGTCGCTGCGGGCGCTGGTGGCGTCCTCGATCGCCACCGCGTAGCGAACCCGACCCACGCCTTCGAAGCCGAGGGCGTCGCTGGCTGCCTTGGTCAGATCCCAGGCGCGGCCGTCGACATAGGGGCCGCGGTCGATCACCTGCGTCACCACGGACTTGCCGTGATAGACGAACTTGACGGTCGTCCCGCAGGGGAGTTTCTTATGGGCGACGCCGAGCGTGTTCGGCCGCAGGGTCTGGCCGCAGGCGGTCTTGTTGCCCCAGAGCCCGGGGCCGTACCAGCTGGCGCCGCCGTAGCGCCAGGCGCCGAAGGTGTGGTCGCCCTCTCCTTCGGCCGGGGGGCTGTAGCTGGAGGCGCCGCCGGTCGCCGCCTGCGCACCGCTGATGACCCCAGCAAAGAGGGCGAGAAAGGCAGCCAGGGCAAGGACCCAGCGCAGGGAGCTTTGTCTGATCGTCTGCATCTCTTTCCAGGCGCTTGCGGGGTTAGCTGACGGGCTCGCGCTGAAAGAGCTGCGCTACGCGGCAGTCGCCGCGACTCGCCCCGAACTAAGTGGGTCCCCCGCTCCTCGCGTTATGTAGGCGAAGATTCAGCGGTTGTGGGCGGCATGTTAGCAACCCTTAAGACGGAAATCTGTGCAGGCGTCGTTTCCAGACTTTGGGCCCCTATAGGAACCCAAAGTCTGGAAACGACGAGGACGTAGAAGAGGCCCCCTTGCGGGGGCCTCTTCCGTAGCGGGCCTGTAAGCCGGATCCTGTCTTGAGCGGCCATCTATCTCTGCGGCCTACCTGGACCTCGCCGAGCCGGGTCGACGGTCCTGCTTGGCCTTGCACCGGGCGGGGTTTGCCTGGCCGCCGCGTCACCGCGACGCCGGTGCGCTCTTACCGCACCATTTCACCTTTGCCTGTGCGCGACGCAGCTGCAGTCGCGCCATCGGCCGTGTCATTTCTGTGGCACTTTCCCGCGGGTTTCCCCGGGTGGGCGTTACCCACCGCCCTGCCCTGTGGTGTCCGGACTTTCCTCGAGGGGTTTTCTCTCCCCCCGCGGTCCGCTCGGCCCGCCTCCACAGGGTAGCTCGGAAGCGCGTTTTCGCCACGAATCCGCCCGCTCTGGTGCCGACGGGACGAAAACGTCCCTATATGGACCGTTTTCGTCCCGTCGGCGTAGACTCGCCGCGATGCGGACCGCGGTAGTGACCGGCGCTGGGAGCGGCCTCGGGCGCGCGATCGCCGCCGAGCTGATCGAGCGCGGCTACCGCGTCCACGTCACCGACGTCGATGCCGGCGCCGCCGACCGGGTCGCAGCGGAGCTGGGAAGCGAAGCCCGGGGCTCGGCGCTCGACGTCCGCGACGAGGCTGCCTGCCGCGGCCTCGCCGAGTCGATCGGCCGCACTGGCTCGCTCGACCTCTGGGTCAACAACGCCGGCGTCTTCTTCAGCGGCGTCCCCTGGGAGCAGAGCGGCGAGCGGCGGCAGACGATGTTGGACGTCAACGTCACCGGCCTGATGAACGGGACGATCGCGGCCCTGGGTCCGATGCGCGCTGCCGGCAAGGGGCATGTCGTCAACGTCGTCTCCCTCGCCGGGATCGTCGCCGCCCCGGGTGAGGTCGCCTACTCGGCGAGCAAGCACGCGGCGATGGCCTTCACGCTGGGAACGCTCTTCGACCTCCGCCGCAGCGGCATCAAGGGCGTCGAGGTCTCCGCCGTCTGCCCCGACGGGATCTGGACGCCGATGCTCGAGGACAAGCTCGACGATCCCGACGCGGCCCCCTCCTTTTCAGGGCGGCTGCTGACGGCAGAGGAGGTGGCGAAGGAGGTCGGCAGGCTGACCGAGCGCCCCCGCCCGATCCTGATCGTCCCCCGTTGGCGCGGGCCCTTCCTGCGCTTCGTCGACCTCTTCCCGCGGCTGTCACTGCGGCTGCTGCCGCTGGTGATGTGGGATGCGCGGAGGAAGCAGCGGCGCTACAAGAAGCTGATCGAGGCAGGGCGCTGGCCCTGATCGACAGTTGGTGAAATTTCCACCGCGGGCGGTGGAAGATTCACCGATTAGACCTTCCTGAAGACCCCGACGACTTTGCCCAGCACCCGGGCCTCGGTGGTCAGGATCGGCTCCATTTCGGCGTTCTCGGGCTGGAGGCGGATGTGGTCCTTCTCGCGGAAGATCCGCTTCACCGTCGCCTCCTCGCCGATCAGCGCGACGACGATCTCGCCGTTGGCCGCGTCGTCGCTGGGCCGGACGATCACGTAGTCACCCTCGATGATCCCGGCTTCCTTCATGCTTTCGCCGCGGATCTGGAGGATGTAGTCGCCGTCCTCGCCGCCGATCACGTCGGGGACCTCGAGGTACTCCTCGATGTTCTCTTCGGCCAGGATCGGTTCGCCGGCGGCGACCTGGCCGACCAGCGGCAGCCCGCCCTCCGAGCTGATCGTCCGCTTCGCCTTCTCGTAAAGCAACTCGATCGCCCGCGGCTTCGAGGGATCGCGCTTGACCAGCCCCAACTTCTCCAGGTTGGCCAGGTGCGCGTGGACCGTCGAAGAGGAGTGCAGACCGACCGCTTTGCCGATCTCCCGCACCGTCGGCGGATAGCCCGTCTTCGCCGCGTACTTGCGGATGAAGTCGAAGATCTCCTTCTGCCTTTTGGTCAGATCCAGTTCCATCGTCGTTCCGTCTTCCTCCGCTCCCGCTTCAGGGTCAAAGAGCCGCAAATTGCCTTCGAACACTTGTTCGCAAGGCTACCGCCTCCCCCGGACACCCGCAACCTCCGCCCTCCCCCTGCACGCAAACATCTAGAATCGAGCGCCCTCGAGCGGCTGTGGCGGAACTGGTAGACGCGCAAGGTTGAGGGCCTTGTGGGTGGAAACACCCGTGGAGGTTCGACTCCTCTCAGCCGCATAGGCAGCGCCCTCGCGCAGTACCTATGCAGGGTTTTCTGCATAGGTACGCGCAAAGACCTTGATTGATGAGCCACGTTTAGGGTCGCCCTCCGGTGCCGCGCAATGGGGACAACGGCGTGCCCAGAGTGGGCTACAAGGGCGCTCTCGCCATCCAGCTGGGCGAGCGGGATCTACAGCTCAACCTCGATCGCGCGCGATGGCCGGCGAAATCGGATACGCCAGCGCACTGGCAGCGGGCGGACCGGCACTTGCGACGGCGAATCCGCGAGACGAAAACGGAAATCGAGAAAAGCGGTGGGCCGCAGCTGCGCGGCCCGATCGAAGAGCGGGTTCTGCGCTTCCCCTCTGCCCCGATCCACGGGCTGCACCGAATCCACGAGTACCACCTCAACGAGGGCGAATCGGAGAACATGCACACCTACCGGGTGCTGAGTCATCCCCGGCCCGGACAGACGACCCGAGTCTTCCTGATGCACAACGGGCTCAACGAGACCCAGAAGATGGGCCTCTATTACCAGCTGGCCTCGCACCTGATCCACCAGGACAGGACGCGAGGGACGGTCTGCATCCTGCGCCCCTTCCCAGGCCACCTGACCCGGTCCCGCTTCAACGACTTCGCCGAGACCCCCCTCGACCACTACCTGTGGGACGGCTCGCAGCTGTTCCGGCAGTTCGTCCGGTTCATGATCGAGACCCAGTGGCTGCTGAGCGTAATTGCGCGGCGCTCCTCGTACCGTTGCATCTCCGGGCTCAACCTCCTCGCCGAGAGCGATGACAAGAAAAACAGCCGGCTCGACGACAAGACGCTGGCGGCGGAGATGCAATTGGCCTGGGAGCGGCTGCACGCCGCCTCGGAGCGAGCGATCGAAGAGCTACACCCGAAACAAGGCGATGCCACCGGTCTCAACGGGGACCCTCCGGAGTTCCTCGCCGCGATCCGGTCGCTGCGACAGGTACTGGGGTTGACGAAGAAGCTCGGCGGCGACCTCGAGGAAGGCGACGAGGAACTCGACATCCACGCGATCGGCTACAGCCTCGGCGGCTTCGCCGCGCAGTCGGTGTTCATGTCCTGGCCGTTCCTCGTCTCCTCCTGCTCGACGCTCCTCTCCGGCGGCCCCCTGCGGGAGCTTGCCCCCACCGCCTTCGCCGACCCGGAAGAGTGGCAAACGGTCCTGCACTCCCTACGCTACGAGCTCGACGAAAAAATGATGGACGGCGTGTACCGGCCCGAGGACGAACTGGTTGCCGGCGTCGAACTCGACCTCTTCCTCTACCTCAAGAGCACCTTCTACGAGGTCTTCCAGCAGGAGTACCGCGGCAGCTTCCAGACTCGGGTCAAGGCCTTCCGGCGCCGCATGCTTTTCGTCGTCGGGGGAAACGACCCGATCGTCCGGCCCGATCGCGTTCTCAGGTCCGGCCCGCCGGACGGGATGAACATGATCTCGGTCGGCGGGCTCGGTCACTTCCTCGGCAACCGCGCCAGAGACGACGAGGAAAACGCCCAACGCTCCTTCTGGCTGCCGAGGCTCGGAGAGGTGATCGGCAAGCTCGCCGCAGACGCAGCCAAGTGCCAAAAACAGGAACGAGCGAATAACTGGCTGGAAGCGGGGATGCGCGTACCGGTGCGACCGGAGCCGCCGCCCCGGAGCAACGGCAACGGTGGCCGGCCGAGGCGCCTCGACATCGCCGAACGTCTCGAGGTCGACAGCGACGGCAGGCTTCCGGGAATGCTTTTCGAGCGGTGCCTGGACGATTTGCTGGTGCGGGTTGAGGCCAAGCGGGGAGTCCTGTTCATCCTCCGCAACGAGGTGCCCACGGTGCTCCTGCGAGAGGAGGCGATGCGGCAGCACGCTGCGGTCCTCCATCACGACGACGGCCACATCGTCAACTACATAGAAGGCCTGCGCCACCGCAAGGAGCTGATCGACGGCAGCCCGGAACGGATCTCGATCATTCTCCCCTGGAACGCGAAGAGGATCACCGAAGAGATCGACGCGCCGCCGGGCCATCCCAGCCAGTCGGAGGGGACCGGAGGCCAGATGCCGGAGGAGGACCGCGTCACCAGCGCCGAAACCTGGACGAGCTTCAGCGAATGGGCCGAATCGACCGCGGCTTCCACCCCGGATGCCCTTCGCATCTACGACGGCCGCCTCGGAATCAGCAAGGGACTGCCACGTCTGGATTTCGCTCCCCTGGAAGAGAAAGCCAAGAAGAAATTACGTCTCGGCGCCGACCAGCCCCTGAAAACCTCGCTGCCTGACTGCTGGATCTGGATGTCTCCTAAATTCCTCCTGCTAGACGAGGAAGAACCTCCCGACACCGATACCGCGAGGCGCAGTCTCTGCAAGGTGGTGCCGGAACGCTACCTCGACGACGACAGCCGCCTGATCTCCGCCCTGCGCAAGGACCACGTCCGCATCGTCACCGTTTCCCGCGCCCGCTACAACCCGCGCTTCCGCGGCCGCCTGATCGCCGATCCGGCAGCGGCCAAGGACCTCCTGCACCACGCGACCCTCTGCATCGCTGGCTCCGTTCCCTTCACCAACTACGACCTCGAGGAGAGGGGGCTACGGGAGATCGTGGCTGCCAGCTAGCTCTCAGGCGCCCCGAGCTCCCGCTCCATCTCATCCGCCAGCGCGGGATGCCGGTACGGCCCATCCTCGCGCAGCGCCGCGATCACGCTCCGCCGCGTCTCGTCGTCTTTGTTCTGGCTCAGCTTGCGCTTGAGCACGAAGCGGTCGATCGGGATGCGGAGGCCGACGGTGCCCTTGGCGATCGGGGCGGCGTGCTCGGGATCGAGGTGGGCGGGGTCGTCGAGGGGGCGCTCGAAATGGTCGACGAGGCGGATCAGGACCTGGAGGTTCTCCTCCTCGCCGAGGATCTGGGGGGTGCCGTGGAGATGGGCGACGGTGAAGTTCCAGGTCGGGACCTTGCGCTCCTGGGGCGAGTACCAGCTTGGGGAGATATAGCCATGGTGGCCCTGGACGATGACCAGGACCTCGCCGCGGTCGATCTCGAGGACCTCGTCGTCGGGACGGCCGAGATGGGTGAGCAGGGTGAGGTCTTCTGCCTCCTCGTCGAGGAGGAGTGGGTAGTGGGAGGCGGCGAGGCCGGTGCCGGTCGCGGTCACCAGGGTTCCCCACGGGTGATCGCGCACGAGCCGGCGCACCAGGTTCGGATCTTCGGAGGCGAAGAGCGGATTCGGGCGCATGGGGCATCTTCCCAGCCTCGGCGAGAGGCCGCGCAGGGTGCACGCGGCCTCTCTTCGCGGACCTTCAGTGCGGGTAGAGCCGGTTGACGACCGCCGGGTCGCCGAGCTGGTCGAAGGCGATCAGCTTGCCTTCGCCGTCGTAGGTGAGGACGTCGGCGGCCTCGTTGGCTTCGCCGTCGAGGGTTATCGTGGTCAGGACCACGACTTTGTCGCCCTCGGCGATGAAGTCGTGGGGGTCGGATTTGAGCCCTTTCTCGGCAAGCTTGGCCCAGAGGGACACGATCTCTTCTTTGCCTTTGTAGGTACCGCTGAGGGAGCTGTCGCCACGGGCCGTCCAGACGACGCCGTCGTCCATTTTCTCCATCGCCCCGGCGGCATCGCCGGCGGCGAAGGCACGATAGGCGGCTTCAGCCGATTCCTTGTTTGCCTGCGCGCTCATGTGAACCTCCTTTGCGCTTGTACCGACGCTAAACCCGCGTTACTGCAAAAGGCAAAGGCCGCCGCGGCCCAAACAGCCGGGTTCATTTGTGCAGACGGGGGAAGCCGCCCTAGGCGTTGATGCAGGGCTCGCCGGGCGCCGCGTTGGCGCAGGAGGGAGCGGGAGACCGTCGCTCGGTCCGGGGCCCAACCCGGAAGTGGTAGGTCGCGGGGGGTCCCTTGACCCCCCGCGGCGCGACCGCCCGCACCCGGAAGAAGGTCTTCCCCTTGCGGACCCGATAACGCTGCGGCGACTTACAGGTCCGGTAACGATGGCCTGCCAGCTTGCACTGGAACTTGACGACCTTGCCGATCCCGCGGAAACGGAAGCTGACTTTGACGCCGCCCTTCTTCATGTCGAGCCGTTTGGCTGGATAGCGGGTGATGACGACCCGCGGGCGCTTGCCCTTGTTCTTGCGGATCGGCGACTGCGGCTTCTCGACGGCAAAGGGATCGGTCGAGGTCATCACCTGGTAGTGCTGGCCGGCAGCGGCGCAGAACGCGGTGGTCGGGCAGGAGAGCCCGAACATCGCGTTGCCGTCCTCACCCCCGAACGGGATCACGTTTTGGAACGACCAGCCCCCTTCTCCCCCGTCGGGGTCGGTCGAGACGAGCACATCGGCGTTGTTGTCAACCGCGACGCAGGCCGATATCGCAGGACAGGAGACGCCGGTCACCGGGAGGCCGGTGCCGGCGTTGAACGCCTTCCAGCCGTCAACGCTCCCCGGGGCCGAGGCGGTGAGGATCCTGGCGTCGTTACCGGTGACGCAGAGGCTGGTGCCGGGGCAGGAGATGCCGTTGAGCGAGCCTTCGCCATCGGGCGCGCCCAGCGAGCGCCATGCGTCCGGCCCCCCGGTGGGATCGTCGCTGGCGACGATCTGGCCTTCGTTGCCGACCGCGACGCAGAAGCTCGGGGACGGACACGAGACCCCGCGCAGGTCGACCGGCTGCGCCAGCTGGGTGACGGTCCAGGCCGAGCTGTCCCCGGTCGGATCCGAGGAAGTCAGCACCTTGCCGCCGTAGCCGACGACGACGCAGAAGGAGACCGAGGGACACGAAACCCCCAGCATGTGGATGTTCGGGCCACCTTCAGCCTGCTTGACGACCTTGAAAGTGGAGGGGCCGCCAGCGGGGTTGGTGCTGGTGTAGAAGCGTCCGTCGAGGCTGGCGGCGACGCAGAGGCTGGTGGCGGGACAGGAGATTCCGCGGATCTGCGCGCCTCCATAGGTGATTTCTTCGCCTTCGACAGCGGGGGCTTCGAAACTCCCGCCCGGCTTCCCGATCGTCCACGCCGAAGCGCCGCCGGTCGGGTCGGTGGAGGTCGCAATCGCGCTGTTGCCGCCGACCGCGACGCAGAGCGAGGTGCTGGGGCAGGACATCCCGTAGAAGGAGGCGTTCACTCCCCCCGACGGCAGTTGGGCCACCGACCAGTCGGAGGCGCTCGCCGCGCTCGGAGCCAGCGCAGCAAGGGCCAGCGCGAGCAGGCCCGCCGCTGCGAATCGTCGTCTCCCCAGCCTCATCGACAGCGAAAACCCGGCTCAGCCGGGTTGGTTGCGGTCCTGCTCCCACTCCTCCTCCAGCAGCCCGTAGACGACGCTGTCGAGGTAGCGGCCGCCGACCAGCTCGGTCTCGCGCAGGACGGCTTCCTCGCGGAACCCGAGGCGCTCGGGGATCGCGCGGCTGCGGCTGTTCTCGGGGGCGCAATGGATCTCGACCCGGTGCAGCTCCCACTCGTAGAAGGCGTGGTCGAGCAGCGCGCCGACGACGGTGGTCATCGTCCCCCGGCCCTGCGCCTCGGCGGCCAGCCAGTAGCCGAGGCTGGTGTTGCGGTTGAGGTGGTCGATCGCATGGAAGCCGACGACGCCGAGGACCTCGCCCTCGGGTTCGATCGCCGCCTGGAAGCCGTCGTCGCGGGCGAGCTGCTCCTCGGCCTCGGCGAGGAAGCGCTCGGTCCCCTCGCGGTCCTGATCGGCCGCCCAGGGCATCCACCGCGCCAGGTGCTCGCGGTTGCGCGCGACCAGGGCGTGGAGCTCGTCGGCGTCCTCGATCTGCAGCGGCCGCACCCCGAGGGTGGCGAGCCGCGGCGAGAGCATCACGCGGGGCCGGACCCGAGGGCCTTGTCGATGAACGGGCCCAGCAGCTCCGAGGCCGACCGCGCCGCCTCCTCGGCCGACTCCCCCGGCGTCGTCACGTAGCTGATCGAGAGCCGCACCAGCGCCTCGGCCAGCAGCTTCACGTCCGCCGCCGGCGCCTCCGGCCAGCCCTCTTCGATCATCGTGGTCAGGCGACCGGCCGCCCACTGGACCACCGGCAGGCCCTGGGTGGTGACGAAGGGCAGCATCCCGCCGGTGCCGTCGTCACTGAGGAGGATGCTGATCAGCGGGTCCTCGCCGGCGGTGCGGAGGAAGTGCTCGAGCGCCGCGAGGACGGCCGCGCGCGGGTCGTCGGTGTGCTCGAGGACCGCCTTTTCGACCCCGTCCATGAACCGTTCCGCCTCGTGGATGACGAAGGCGAAGCCGAACTCGTTGCGGTTGCCGAACTCGTTGTAGAGGGTCTGGCGGCTGACGCCGGCACCGCTGGCGATGTCGGCCATCGTGATCTGCGACCACGTCTGGCTCGCCAGCTGCTCACGGGCGGCGTCGAAGACGGTCTGGCGCAGCAGCTCCCGCGCCGCCTCCTGATAGGGCATTCTCCCGTTCGGCATCACCCCTATCGTGCCAGCGGGCGGCGCTCAGGCGTCGGCAGAGACCGGTTCGAAATCGATCTTGTCGCGGACGCCGCAGTCGGGACAGGCCCAGTCGTCGGGGACCTCGCTGAACGGCGTACCCGGGGGGAAGCCCTCACGCGGGTGACCGGCCTCCTCGTCGAAGACGTAGCCGCAGCTGGGGCAGCGCCAGGCGCTCATGCCGCCGGCCGCCCGTACCGCTCCAGGACCCGGCCCAGTCGCCGCGGATGGATGTTGCACCTGGTCACGTCGCCGTCGTAGTGGTCGAGCAGGCGCGGGTCCATCACCCGGCGCCAGAGCGGCGGGAACCAGGCGAGGACGATCATCCCCGCGTAGCCGGTCGGCAGCTGCGGCGCCTCGTCGACGTGGCGCAGCGCCTGGTAGCGGCGGGTCGGGTTGGCGTGGTGGTCGGAGTGGCGCTGCAGGTGGTAGAGGAGCACGTTGGAGGCGACGTTGTTGCTGTTCCAGCTGTGCTCCGGACGGCAGCGCTCGTAGCGCCCGTCCTCGCGCTTCTGCCGCAGCAGGCCGTAGTGCTCGAGGTAGTTGACGACCTCCAGCAGCGAGAATCCGATCAACGCCTGGGCCAGCAGGTAGGGCAGGACGACGGCGCCGAAGGCAATTACCAGGCCGGCGAAGAGGACGACGGTCATCGCCCAGGCGCCGAGGATGTCGTTGTGGCGACCCCAGTGGGACTGGCCGAGACGGTCGAGGCGGGCGGCCTCGATCTCCCAGGCCGAGCGGACGCTGCCGACGACGGTGCGTGGCAGGAAGGCCCAGAAGCCCTCCCCCAGCCGCGAGCTGGCCGGGTCCTCGGGGGTGGCGACCTTGACGTGGTGGCCGCGGTTGTGCTCGATGAAGAAGTGTCCGTAGCCGGTCTGGGCGAGGGCGATGCGGCTCAGCCACTTCTCCGAGTTGGCCCGCTTGTGGCCGAGCTCGTGAGCAGTGTTGATCGCGATCCCGCCGACCATGCCCATCGTCAGCACCAGCCCGATCGATTCGACAGGGTTGAGGTCCTCGCTCGACCAGATCCAGCAGGCGAAGACGAGCCCGGCGTACTGGATCGGGATGAAGACGTAGGTGCACCAGCGGTAGTAGCGGTCCTGCTCGAGGAACTTGAGGACGCTGTCGGGCGGGTTGACCGAGTCCCTGCCGATCGCGATGTCGAGCACGGGAAAGATCACGAAGACGAGGACGGGGCCGAGGAACCACATCCCCCCGAAGCCGGTCAGCGACCAGTAGAACCAGGCGAAGAAGGGCGAGAGCGGGACGATGATCCCCAGCAGCCAGGCGTAGCGCTTGCCGTCGGTCCACTCCGCGGGATTGACCTCGACGTCGTCGTTGTGGTGATGGTGATGAACGTGCTCCGCGTGCGCCTCCACAGCCTCTCCTTTGTCAATAGCCCCCGAGTCGTCGCTCATCTTTACACAGATCCCGGATGTGTCAAGGGCGACTACAGAGCAGCATGAAGTGTCCGCCGAGGCGAACGGAGAGAAATTGGAGAAGGCCCCCTAGATCTTGAGCAGGAGGAAGGTGTTCAGCACGAACAGCACGCTGAAGAAGACCGTGGCGCGGTCGAGGTTCCGCTCGACCATCGAGCCGCCCCCGACGCCGCTGCCGCCGCCGCCGATGCCGAAGGCGCCGGAGAGACCGGCGTCTTTCCCCGAATGCAGGAGCACCAGGAAGATCACGACGATGGCGATGATCACCTGAATGGCGGCGAAGAACACGTACATGGTCTGGAAAGTTTAGCCCTGCTCGACCTTTTCCGGCTCCCGGGGGTGGGCGCCGTCGCCGTTCGTGCTCCCGGCGCCGTTCTCGTGCTCGAGGATCTCGATCGCTTCGCGCCGCAGCTCGGCGTCGACCAGGGCGAAGTCGGCGTCGGAGAGCTTGCCGGTGGCGTGGTCGAGCTCGGCGTCGCGGATCTCCCGGTACTTCGCTTCCTTGCGGGCGTCGGCTTCGGTACGGACTAGGGCGCCGCGGCGGCGGCCGCGCGAGGGCCAGAGCGCGATCAGCGCCCCGGCCAGGGCGATCAGGCCGCCGATCCACATCCAGGTGACGAGCGGGTTGACGATCACCTTGAAGGTCGAGGCCGCGGTGGTGGCGAGGAAGGTCTTGGCAACCCGCTCGGCCGCCAGGCCCTGCAGCTGACTGATCTGCCGGAACGCCTCGGGCTGCAGCGACGGGTTGGCGGCCGCGCCCCGCATCAGCGCTCCCAGCGCTTTGCACTGCGGTGGCGTCCCCGGCGCCCCCCGCACACATTCCGTGAAGCCCTGATCGGCGAACCGCACCCCGCGCTGGACGTCGACCACGTTCGGCTGCTCGGCGATCCAGAGGTCGTGCCCGAGCCCCGCCCGCAGGCCGACCTCGCTGGTCGCCTCGCCGGCGAAGTAGGTGCTGATCGGACCCGGTGCCTGCCCGGTGGGGCGGAAGAAGCGACGGCTCGGCCGCAGGAAGCCGATCACCTCCCCCCCTTCTTCGATCTTCAGCACCGAGCCGAAGGTGAACTTCTCTTCGTCGACCGCCATCGTCGGCTTTACGTAGGTGATCGTGCGGCCGTCGACGGTGGTCCTCTGGCCGGGCCGCAGCTCGACGTCGCGGTTGGTCTGGAAGCTGGAGGAGGCGGCGATTCCGATCAGCAGGACGATGACGCCGACGTGGACGATGTAACCGCCGTAACGGCGGCGGTTGCGGGAGACGAGCCCGACCAGCGCCTGCGGCCCCGACTCGCCGCTGAGCTGCTTGCGGGCCTGGGTCCCGCTCCAGAACTCCTGCGCCAGCCCGGTCAGCGCGAAGGCCGCGAAGCCGAAGAGCGCCAGCGCCCAGAGGTGTTCCGCGGCGTCGGTGAAGACCGCCAGCGCCACCGTCACCACGGCGGCGACCGCGAGCGGGATCCGGAAGACCCGCTTCGCCGACTCCCAGCTGACCCGGCGCCAGGCCAGCAGCGGCCCGACCCCGGTGAAGATGACGAGCCCGATCGCCAGCGGCGTCGTGTAGCGGTCGAACCAGGGCGCCGCCAGCGAGGCCTTGTCGCCGGTGAAGAGCTCGGAGATCAGCGGGAAGAAGGTGCCCCAGAAGATCACCGCGGTCATCCCGACCAAGAGGAGGTTGTTGACGAGGAAGATCGACTCGCGCGAGGCCAGCGAGTCGATCCGCTTCTCCGAGCGGAGGTCGTCGAGGCGGCTGACGATCAGCGCCGTCGAGCCGACGAGGACGACGGCGATCAGGCCGAGGATGTAGGGGCCGACGGTGTTGTCCCCGAAGGCGTGGATCGACTGCAGGACGCCGGAGCGGACGAGGAAGGTGCCGAGCAGCGCCATCGAGAAGGTGCCGACGATCAAACTCGCGTTCCAGACCTTCAGCATCCCCCGCTTCTCCTGGACCATGATCGAGTGCAGGAAGGCGGTGCCGAGCAGCCACGGCATCAGCGCCGCGTTCTCGACCGGATCCCAGGCCCAGTAGCCGCCCCAGCCGAGCTCGGTGTAGGACCAGCGGGCGCCGAGCAGGAGCCCGAAGCCAAGGAAGGTCCAGGCGATCAGGGCGAAGCGGCGGGTGGCGCGGATCCACTCGGCGTCGATGCGGCGGGTGACCAGCGCCCCGATCGCGAAGGCGAACGGCACCGTGAAGGCGACGTAGCCCGAGTAGAGCATCGGCGGATGGATCATCATGCTCGGGTGCTGGAGCAGCGGGTTGAGGCCGACACCGTCGGTCGGCGTTACCCCATTCACCGTGGCCGCCTTCGCAAACGGGTCGACGTCGGGCGCGAACAGCATCAGGCCGGTGAAGAAGGCGGCGACCCCCATCATCACCGCGGTCGCCCAGGGGACCAGCTCGCGCAGCTTGTTGCGGGTCGCGTAGAGGGCAGCGCTGGCGGCGATAGAGAGGACCCAGGCCCAGAGCAGCAGCGAGCCCTCTTGGCTTGACCACATCGCCGCCAGCTTGTACCCGGCCGGCGTCTCGATCGAGGAGTGCTGTTGGACGATGTTGAAAGAGAAGTCGTTGCCGGCGAAGGCGAGCTCGATGATCACCACGCAGGCGGTGAGCAGCCCGCAGAAGGTGTAGACGACCCAACGCGAGATCCGCAGCCTCTGCTCGTCGCCGTTGCGCCCCGCCAAGGCGATGGCGCCCGCCGCGACGGCGGCCAGGAAGGCAAGGCCCAGGAGGGCGCTGCCGAGGTTAGCCATCAGATTTGGTCGTGAACTTCGACGGGCACTTCGTGATCAGGGTTTCCGGTTCGCCGACGAAGGTGCCGTTGCCCGCGAGCGCCCCGGTGAGGACGATCTCGCGGCCGCCGCGGAAGGGGTCGGGGACGGTGCCCTCGTAGGTGACGGGAAGGCGCGGTCCCTTGCCGTCGCGGTCGACGACGCGAAAGGCGATGCCATTGCCCTCGTGCTTGATCGAGCCCTTGACCACCTTGCCGGTCATCTCGTAGGTCGTCCCGGGCGTCGCGGAGACCAGCTGCGAGGGCTCTTTCGCCTCGGTCGCGGCCGAGAACGAGGTGTAGATGAGCGCCACCGCGAGCAGCACTGCAACGCTGAGCGCGACGACGAGCCGGATCTTCCGCTTCCGCTGAGGGTCCACAGGCAGCCGGATTATCGCAACTGCGAGAATTCGGCCCATGGCCGACGATCCAGTCCTCCTGATCACCGGTGCCAGCAGCGGCATCGGCGCCGCCACCGCGCGGGCCGCCGCGACCGGCTACCGGCTGGTGCTGGCGGCGCGGCGCGAGGACGAGCTGCAGGAGCTGGCCGCCGAGCTCGGCGGCGCCGAGCGGGCGACCGCCGTCCGCTGCGACGTCACCGAGTGGGACCAGGTCGAGGCGATGGCCGCGACCGCGCTGGAGCGCTTCGGCCGCATCGACGCGGTCTTCGCCAACGCCGGCTTCGGCGCCGGCCGCGGCTTCCTCGAGGAGAGCCCGGAGCACTGGCGCTCGATGGTCCTCACCAACGTCTACGGGGTGGCGCTGACGATCCGCGCCACCCTCCCCCACCTGCTCGAGCGCGGCGACGGCCACTTCCTCGTCACCAGCTCGATCGCCGGCCGGCGGGTGCTGCCCGGCTCGCTCTACTCGGCGACGAAGTGGGCGGCGACGGCGATCGGCGAGGCGCTGCGCCAGGAGCTGCGGCAGATGCACGACAACCACGGCATCCGCGTCACCCTGATCGAGCCCGGCATGGTCGACACCCCCTTCTTCGACAACCGGCCCGGCAAGAGCGCCCTCAGCGACGAGGACGTCGCCCGCGCCGTCATGTTCGCGCTCGAGCAGCCCGAGGGCGTCGACCTCAACGAGATCCTGATCCGCCCGATCACCCAGTCGAATTAAGCGCATCCGATTCTCGGCACAGCCGGGTGTGTCGGAAATCGGCTAGGGCAGCAGCAGGCGGACGAGTCGCCAGTAGGTGCGCAGGGCGAGGCGCACCGGCCAGGTCCGGACGAGCGGGGAGATCAACTCGGAGTCGAGGTCCGGCGTCAGCGCGGCGGCGAACTCGCTGGCGCTGATCGCGCGCCGGCGCTGGATCACGCGGCGCTCGCGCAGGAGTCGGGGCAACCACCGGAGGAATGCAAGATCGGCGCGCAGCTTCGCCCTTCCCCAGCCGCCGGCCACCGCGACCGGCAGCAACGCCAGCTCGGTCGCCAGCAGGGCTGGCGCCAGCAGGGCGAGCAGCGCCCCCGGGTAGGTGCGGACGAGGAAGGCGAGGCGGTTGCGCTCGAGCCAGAACCACTTCTCGGCGTTGGCGCCGAACTCGTAGTCATGGGCGACCAGCGCGGCGGGCTCGATGCCGACCGGGTGCCCCGCCATCCGGATCCGCACCGAGAGGTCGACGTCCTCGTGGTAGAGGAAGAACTCGGCCGGAAAGCCGCCCGTCTCCCGCCAGATTCGCAGCGGCACCGCCAGGCACGCTCCGGAGGCGATGGTCACCTCAGCAGCCGCCGGCGCCTGGTCGAGCGGCAGGCCGTGGCCCCCCGCCCAGGTAATCCCGATGAAGTGCAGCGGGTTCCCGGCCGAGTTGATGCGCCGGCCGTCGCCGTCGGCGACCAGGGCCTGCCAGGCGCCCCACCCCCGTCCCTCCTCGAAGGGCCGTCGGATCGCCTCGCCGAAGCCGGGCTGCGGCGCCGCGTCGGGGTTGAGGATCACCAGCAGCTCACCGTTCGCCACCTCGGCGCCGGCGTTGACGGCGCCGGCGAAACCGATGTTGCTCCCCATCGCCACGATCCGCGCCTGCGGCGCCAGCTGCCGCACCACCTCGGCGCTGCCGTCGCCGGGCTTGTTGTCGACGACGATCAGCTCGTCGTCAGCGCCCAGCTCCGGGAGCAGGGCTGGAAGGGTCCTCCGGAGGTCGTCGCGGTTCTCGAAGGAGACGACCAGGACTGAGAGCGTCGGGCGCACCGACGCGGAGGCTATTCGGCCGTCCGCGCCGGTGCGACTGACTCGAGAACAGCGCTCCTACTTGCCCTTCTTCTTGCCGCAGGAGACGACGTTCAGCTTGAACTTGTTGTTGTTCTTCTTCTTGCCGTTCTGGCCCTTCATCTTCACGATCGCCCGCTGCTTCTTCGCGCAGAGGTTGGTCGAGTTGACGAGGAGGCCCTTCTTGCCGCCCTTCATGTTGAGGACGAACCGCTTGACCGGCACGTCGGGCACCTTGCGGAAGACCGTCTTCAGCCCCCCGGTACTGCCGGTGCTGATCACGCCGCGCAGGTAGACCTCCACCTGGCCGCGCAGATCGACGAGCAGGTCGGGCAATTCGTTGTTGGAGGACACGAGGTACACCTTGCCCTTCAACTTGCCTTTCAACAGCGGCGACTTCGCTTCCGCCGAGCCGTAGACCGAGGCCTTCGGGCAGGCGTGGGAGGCGAGCTGCGGCCGCGTGCAGACGGTGCCGATGTGGCCCTGTTCGAGGAACAGGGACCTCGGCATCGTCACTGCGGTGCGGGCGATGTTGGCGTCGCCTTCACGCGCGGTCAAAACAGCCTTCAGGCGCGGGTACTTGTTCCGCACCGTCGGCCCGAACAGCTGCACCTTCAGCTTCGGCTTGAAGCCGAGCTTGTTGCACCCGGTCGCCTGGAACGGGTCGTTGACCGCGTAGGAGCTGAACGTCGCCGGGTCGGCCGGGTTGGCACCGCCGCCGTCGATCGCCCCCGTCGTCGCCTGCGGAGCGCAGTTCGTCGGGTTGAGCATGAACTTCTTGCGGTAGAGATCGATGTCGATCTGCCGCAGGTCCAGCTTCACCCCGCCGAAGACGTCGGGGATCTGATCGGAGACCGCGGTGACCTGAGCGGTCTCGGGGTTGATGTTGAGCGCCACCCGGACGACCACGGTGCCGAGGTCGAACGGGCCGGCCAGCGCCGGCGTGGTGGTGACCAGGGAGACCGGAGCGCCCTTGTACGGGCCCGCCAGCCAGACGTTCCCCGGCAGTTTCAGCGGGTTGTCGCCGGTGCCCGAGACGGTCGTGACCGTGCCCAGGAAGCTGTCTTCCGGGCAGCTCGGGTGGTCGGACTCTTCCCTGCCGCTCTTGGCCGCCGCTGCTGCGATGGCCTCCTCCGGGCAGTATGGGATGCCGGCGAGCTTGCCGGTCAGGCCCTTCGGCAGGGTGACGTTGACGACTTTCAGCTCCTGCTCGCCGTCACGCCGTGCGATGTGGACGTGGAAGGGCGAGTAGGCGCCGCCTGCGGTGCTGTCCGGGTTTGCCTTGTAGGTCGGAGTGAACTTCCGTTCCGCCATCGTTTTCGGGCAGGCCCCGCCGGTCGGGTCGGTACTGAGGGTGACGGTCGAGTCGACCGGCTTCAGTTCACCGGGCCGCGCCCACGGTTCGAAGCGGCTGGTGCCCGTGGCCGAGCAGACCGGCGGGCTGGTCAGCACGTTCTTGCCGCCGTCGAAGTGGACCCGGATCTCCTTGAACGGGACCTGCGGCAGCCCCGACGGCAGCTGACCGAAGAACTCGTTGCTCAGCTGGTCGTCGATCACCGCGTTCAGCTCGCCCGTGGTCTTGTCGGCCTTGACGTGGCCGACCAGGCGGGCGTCGATCCCCTCCTTTTCGCTCTTGGCTTCGAGCAGGATGCGGAACTGTTCGCCGGATTCGGGGTCGCTGCTCTTCTGTTCGCCGACGTAGACGTCGCCGACCAGCGGCTCCGACAGCGGCGGCGATTCGACTTCGACCGTGCCGATGTCCGACGCGGCCGGGCATTCGTTGTCCATCACCCGGATGCCCTTCTTGAACTGGGCGTCCGAGCAGGCGGCGAGGCCATTGGCGCCGGAGGGATTGATGCCCATCCCCTTCGGCAGCACGACTTCCGCCTTGCGGACGTGCGATTGCGAGATCCCTTCGGTTCCGCCGTTGCGGACTTCACCGCCTTCTTTGGCGGGGTCGAAGGGCAGTTTCGTCGTCACCGTCGCGGGGGCGGGGGAATCGACGTTGGTCGTGCCGGCATCGACTTCGAGCGAGGGATCGAACGGGACGGACTCGCACCCGGTCGTCCTCACCCCCGGCGGCAGCTTCGCCTGCCACGGGGTCGAGCCTTCGGGGAACGTCGGGTTCGGTTCACCCCACGACTCGCCACGGAACCAGGTGGAGTAGAGGCCCTGCCGTTCTTCCGGGTCGAAGCAGGTCGTCGGCAGGGTGACGTGGGTGCCGTCGCCCGACTGCCCGAAGGCAACGAGGCGGGACCTCAAGCTCGAGACCCCGACCGACGGGGGAGGCAGATGGATCGTGAAGTACTCGTGGAAGTCGCTCTCCCAGGCGACGCCGCCTTCGAGGACGATGACTTTGCTGAACCCGATGATGAATCCCAGGCGGGCCGGTTCACCGAATTTCGGCTCGAGGTTGTACACGGCGACCCTGGACCCTTTGGCTGCTTGCGGCGGAATCACGTATCCGCGCGGCAGGAAGGTCCCGGGAGGGGCTCCCGGCACTGGGACGGCATTGGCGGTATTGACGACCAGCCACGTTTCATCGCGGCCGACGATCGTGCTCGGATCGCATTTCGGGACGTGACCGAACTGCCCGCCGGAGCCGGGGATTTCACCGATTGCTTCGAAGTCTTCGTTCGAGCACTTGGGACTGCTCTGGGGGTTCTCGGTGAACCCCACCGGAAGATCGACGCGCTCCGTTTTGAGCACCCGGTCTTCGTACGGTTCGATCAGCGGTTCGACGACTCCGGGAACGACGGTTTCATGCCTGATGATGTACTGGTCGAACGCGAACGGCGGGTGTCCGCCGGCCTGGGTGAAGAACAGGTCCGGCGTTTCCGGCGAACAGAACGCTTTGGTGGTGTCCGTTTTGGTCGGGTCTTCTTCGACCTGATTTTCGTAGCAGACCCCCGATTGGAAGCCATCGCCGGCCGTCGGCGGTTCGTGCTGCGGTTCCACCACGTCACCGGTATCCGCGACCACAGAGGCCGGGAGGGCAAGCAGCGCCCCGAGACACATCAGAAACAGCGCAAGCGAGCGCTTTGACATCTATTCCTCCTCGTTTTCCCTTAACGAGGACGCCCCCTGTAAGCGCCCTAAGTACTACCTCCCGCGAGAGACATTACACGGCGTCATCGCCGTTTCAAGTAACTCGGCGCCTTACTACCGGAGTAACCGTGACAGCATTTAGTGACGTAACATAAATCGGTGTTACGTCGGCACTGCCTACTTCTTCTTCTTCTTCTTGCCCTTGCCCTTGCCCTGGCACGGGGTGCGCAGCTTCGGCTTGCTGTTCGCTTTCTTCCCGTTCTGGCCTTTGATCCGGATGATCGCCCGCACCGGTTTGGCGCAGAGGTTGGTCGAGTTGACCAGGAGCCCCTTCTTGCCGCCCGGCAGGGTCATCACGAACTTGGTCACCGGCACGTCGGGAACGCGGCCGAAGGTGGTGCGGATGCCGCCTTTGAAGCTGTCGATCCGCCCGACGAGGTCGATGTCGACCTGCCCTTCGAGGTGGGCGACCAAGTCCGGCAGCGGGTTGTTGGAGGAGCGCAGGTAGACGGGCCCTTCCAGCGGTTTGCCCAGCAGCGGCGTGAACGCCCGCGCCTTGCCGTAGACCGATTTCTTCGGGCACTTTTCTTCGGCGAACTGGACCCGGGTGCACACTTTGGCGAGGCTCGCCTGGTCTAGGAAGAGCGCGTGCGGGAGCGCCACCGAGGCCTTGCGGATGTTCGCGTCCTTGCCCCGGGCCTTGAGGACCGCGCGCAGTTTCGGGTTCTTCGCCCGCTGCGTCTTCCCGAACAGGCGGAGCTTCAGCTTGGGATGGAACTTGAGCTTGCGGCAGCCGCTGTTCCTGTAGTCGACGGCGACCTTGAAGGCGGAGTAGGAGGCCGGGTTCAGCGGATCGGCGCCGCCGCCGTTTAGCTCCCCCGCCGTCGCCCCTTTGCGGCAGTTGGTGCCGTTGAGGGTGAATTCGTCGCGGTTGATGTTGAGGAAGACGGAGCGGACGTCGAGCTTGGTGCCGCCGTAGACGTCGGGGATGTCCTTCGTCCTCGGGTGGATCTGGGCCGTTTCCGGGTCGAGGAAGAAGGGGACGCGAACGACGACGTTGCCGAGGTCGAAGGGACCGGCCAGCGCCGGCGTCACCACCAGCAACGACAGCGGCGCCCCCTTGTAGCGGCCGGCGAGGTAGGCGTCACCCTCGATCTTCAGCGGGTTCGGCCCGGTGCCCGCCTGCACCACGGCGCTGCCGACCCGGCTCTCCTTCGGGCAGGCGGCGTTCTTCTTCTCCGCCGTCCCGGACCGGTTTTCGGTCTTCTCGATCGCGTCGGGCGGGCAGTAGGAAACGCCCTTCAGCTTCGCGGTCGCCCCTTCCGGCAGCGTGATGTCGAGGCCTTTCAGCTCCTGCTGGCCAGGCGGGCGGTTGATGTGGGTGGAGAAGGGGGTGAAGGTTTTCGCCTGGTCGCTTTTCGGCGTCGCCTCAAAGCCAGGCGAGAAGGACCGTCCCTCCATCGTCTTCGGGCAGGGGCCGCCGCCGGGTGCGTTGGTGAGGTCGAATTTGGCCGACGGCGTCGCCGCGGCGTTGCCCGACCACGGCTCGAGCTGGCTGGTGGTCGTGTTCGGGCCACAGGTCGGGGGGCTGCTGAGCGCCGCTTTCGAGCCGCCGTCGATGCTGAGGCGGAAGCTGGTGAAGGGAACCTGCGGCAGCCCGTGGGGCAGGTTGTCGGCGTTACCGCCGCGGGTCACGGCCTTGGCCGGTTCGTCGAAGACGGCGGTCAGCTGTCCGGTCTTGGCGTTGGCGACGACGTTGCCGACCAGCCGCACCGAGATCCCGTAGCGGGCCGACTCGGCGCCGACGAAGATGCGGAACTCTTCGCCCGACTCGGGGTCGCGGCTCTTCTGCTCGCCGACGTAGATGTTGCCGGTCAGGGGACCGTCGGGCAGCGGCGGCGTCGCCACCGTCACCGTGCCGACCTTCGAGGCCGCCGGGCAGGCGATCGGGTTGCGCGTGCCCTTGCCGAACTGCGCGTCGCTGCACGCCTGCAGGCCGTTGGCCGCGGACGGGTTGAGGCCCATGCCGGCGGGCAGAGTCACCCGCGCAGTCCTCATCGTCGAGGTTTCCTGGCCCGACGCGCTCGGTTCGATCGGCAGCTTCACTTCGGTCGTCAGCCCGGCGGGGGCGTCGACCTGGTTGGTGCCGGGATCGGTCGCGAGCGAGGGTTTGAAGGGGATCGAGCCGCATTCTTTCGGGCTCGTTTTCGGCGGCAGCGGCGACTCGACGAACGGAGAGCCATTCGGGAAGGCCGGATCCTGGTTCTGTTTCGAGTCCCCTCGCGCGTAGGTGGAGTAGGTGTGGGCGGAAGCGCCGCTCGGTTGGAAGCAGGTGCTCGGCGTAGTCAGGAAGTAACCGGTGGCGGCCGAACCGGCGCGGCCTTCGAAGATGAGGCGGTTTTTGAGGAGTTTGACGTTGCTGACCTTCGGCACGTGGATGGTGAACCCCTCGTGGAAGTCGGACTCGTAGGCGACGTCGGCTTCGAGGTAGATGTCGTTGGCAGGTTGCCCGGGCAGCGGGTTGGTGACGGTGAATCCGAACCGTGCCGGCTCGCCGGGCTTCGGCTTGATGTTGAAGACGTCCGCTTCGAGGGTGACGGGGGAGGTGATGGTCAGCGGCAAGCCGAGTTCCGGCACGATCGTGACTTTGCTGCGGCCGACTTTGGTGTTTGCCGGGCATTCAGACGGATGAGTGGTTTCGCAGCGTGGCGTCGCCCCCGGGTTGACGCTGAGACCGACGGGGAGGTCGACGCGCAAGTCCTTGAGGTCGACGTCGGGTTCCGAGAAGGGCAGTCCTAGGAATTCGCTCCCGTGATGGCGAACGATGAACTGGGTCACGCCGAAGGGGGGGTGCCCGGCCGCCCTTTCGTAGAAGGAGAGCGGCCCCGGTGGATCCTCAGGGGCACATTCGGGGTTGACGCAAGTTCCGGCCTGCCAGCCGTCTTCGTTCTGCGGCGGCGTGTGTTGCGGAGCGAAGGGGTTTTCACCCGCCTGCGCCGCGGGCGCGAGAAGCGCGCCGAGCAGGACGGCAAACGACAGCATCTGTGCGACCCGATTCCTCACCTGTGCAGGCCGGTACCCAGATGGACGCGCGGTTAATCGCTACCGCTTGTGCTTGTTCTTGTGCGCCTTGCGGCAGCTCGGCGTCTGCAGCGGCAGCTTCTTCACCTTCAGGACCTTGCCGTTCTGTCCTTCGAAATTGAGGAAGGAGCGGTTGCGGCGGCCGCAGAGGTTCTTCGAGTTGACGAGCAGGCCTTTGCTGCCGCCCTGCATCTTCAGCACGAACTTGCTCACCGGCACGTCGGGGACGTTGGCGAAGACGGTTCTCATCCTCTGCTTGGAGGAGGAGATGACGCCGCGCAGCCGCACGTTCACCTGTCCGTGCAGATCCGCCAGCAGGTCGGGCAGTTCGTGGTCCGAGGAGACGAGATAGACGGGGCCTTCCACCTTCTGGTCCAGCAGCGGGCTTTCCGCCCAGGCGAACCCATATACGGAGCGGGCCGGGCAGTCCGCGGCGGCGAGCTGGACTCGGGTGCAGACGGTGCCGATGTGGCTCTGGTCGAGGAACTGGGAGTGCGGCAGCGTCAGCGCCGTCCGCCTGATGTTGGCGTCGCCAGGGCTGGCGACGAGGGTCGCCTGGAAGGCCGGGTGGCCGTTGCGGCGCATTTTCTTGCGGCCGCCGATCAACTTCGTGAACAGCTTCGGCGTGAAGCCGAGCTTGTCGCAGCCACTGGCCTGGAAGGGAGCGCTAACGCCGAAGGCGCTAAAGGCAGCAGGGTTGCTCGGATCTCCGCCACCGCCGTTGAGGACACCGCTGATCGCGGACGGTTCGCAGTGGGTCGGGTTGAGGGTGAAGTCGGGCCGGTCCATCTTCAGGTCGACCGAGCGGATGCTGAGCTGGGTGCCGCCGAAGACGTGCGGGATCGGATCGGCAACGGCGCGGATCTGGGCCGTTTCCGGATCGACGAACAGGGCCACCCTCACCACGACCGTGCCGAGGTCATACGGACCGGCCGTGGCGGGGGTGACCACTGCGAGGGAGAGAGGAGCCCCGTGGTAGGGACCTGAGAGGAAGACCTTGCCGTCGATCTTGAGGGGCGAGGGACCGGTGCCGGCGGCGACCGTGGCGGTGCCGACCTGGCTCGCGGCCGGGCAGCTCGAGGCCGCCTTCTCCTCGGCGCCGGACCTGGTGGCAGCGGTGGCGAGCGCGTCCTCGGGGCAGTAGGGAATGCCGCGCAGCTTGCCGGTCATCCCCGGCGGCAGGAGGACTTCGGTGCCCTTCAGCTCCTGCTGGCCGTCGGGTCGGGTGATCTGGATCGAGACCGGGCTGAAGGCGCCGGCGTTGGAGCTCGCCGGCGCCGCAGCGAAGCTCGGTCCGAACGGCCGCTCGGCCAGCGTTTTCGGGCATTTCCCGCCGGCCGGGTTGTTGGCGAGGTTGAAGCTGCTGCTGCGGGTGACCGCCGGGGTACCCGACCACGGCGTCATCCCCGCGGTGCCTTTGTTGGGGCCGCAGGTCGGCGGACTGCTCAGCACCGCCCGGGCGCCGCCGTCGAAGGTCAGGTCGAAGGAGGTGAACGGCACCTGCGGCGTTTCGGAGATCGTCGTGCTCAGCTGGCCGGTGATCGGATCGGCCCGCACCTTGCCAACCAGCCGCACGTCGATCCCATAGCGATCGGACTTGGCGTCGATGAAGATCCGGTACTCGTCCCCGGAGGCCGGGTCGCGGCTCAGTTGCTTGCCGGCGTAGACGTTGCCTTCGAGCGCTTCTTCGGGCTGCGGGTGGGTCTGATCGACCAGAGGCGGCGATTCGATCTTCACGTGGCCGACGATCGACTGCGCCGGGCAGGCGATCGGGTTCCTCGTCCCCTTGCCGAACTGGGCGTCGGTGCAGGTCTGCAGCCCGTTCGCGGCAGAGGGGTTCAGGCCCATGCCCTGCGGCAGCGTCACCGTAGTCCGCCGGGTGTGGGAGCTGTCCTGCCCGCCGGCTTCTTTGAGGTGCGGGACTTCGACGTCGACTTCGGCGGCAGCGGGCGAGTTGACGTTGGTCGTGCCGGGCTTGAGATCGATCGCCGGGTCGTAGGGGATCGTGTCGCAGTCTTTGGGTTCGGTCCCGGGCCCGCTGGTTTCGCTCAGCGGCGGGATCGGCGACTCGAAGTAGGACGAACCATTGGGGAAGTTCGGGTCGGGTTCCTCGACCGAGTCGGCGCGGAGGAAGGTCGAGTAGATCGAGCCGGAGGGTCCGCCCGGCTGCTCCCCCGGGGTCCAGTTGTCGGAGTAGGCGGGGCCGAAGCAGGTGGTCGGGGTGGTCAGGAAAGTCCCGTCGCCGGCGCGGCCGTTGAAGACCAGGCGGTTTTTCAGGATCAGGCCCTTCTGGCCCGGCAGCAGCCCGAGGAGGTCGCCGAGTTCTTCCGGCAGCGCCGCCGGGACGTGAATCGTGAAACCCTCGTGGTAATCGCCGGACCAGTCGACGTCGCCTTCGAGGAAGACTTCGTTGCCGGCGAGCTTAAGGCCGAAGCGGGCGGCCTCTCCCTGTTCCGGCTGCACGTTGTAGACGGGGACCTGGGTGACGCCCGGGCTCGGGGCGATCGGGCCGAGCGGTCCGGCTGCGGTGACGAAGCTTTCGCCTACTTTCGATTCGGGCGGGCAGGTGTCGGCTTCGAACTCCGAGCGTTCGCAGCGCGGGGTCGCGCCCGGGTTGACGCTGAGGCCGACGGGAAGGTCGACGCGCACGGTCTTCAGTTCACCGACCGGAGCTTCGCCCGGCGGGGGGCCGTGCTTGATGATGAACTGGGTGAAGCCGAAGTTGGGATGGGCGCCGGCGGTTTCGAAGAAGAGGCTGGGGGTGGCGATCGAACAGGGATCGGCTTTGCAGGTCCCGGCCTGCCAGCCCGAGTCGACTTCGGGATGGGTGACGTCGCTCGGGGCGATGATGTCCCCCGTATCGGCGAGCGCAGCGGGAGCGGCGGCCAGCATCAAGAACAGGCAGAGGCAGCTCAGCCACCCCGTACGCACAGCGACGTTCTGCATTGGATTTCTCCTCCCTCGAAGCATCCTCGACGAAAAGACTACCCGAAAATGATGAGTTGAATCAACAATTTTGGGTAATATCGGCGTATGCCAAGCCAGAACGGACATTCCCCCCACCCCATCTCTGCAAACGGCGATTCCAATGGAAAAGCCCCGGAAAATCGCGATAACGGCTCCTCGCTTCCGGTCAACTGGGAGCAGCTGGCGCGGGCGACCGCCCACCCCCTCCGCGTCTCGATCCTCGAAATCCTCGGGATCGACGGCGGCCGGGTCCTCTCCCCCAGCGACCTCAGTCGCGAGCTGCAGATCCCCCTCAGCAACACCAACTACCACGTCACCGAGCTGGCCAAATCCGGCCTGATCGAGCTGGTGCGCGAGCGCCAGGTGCGCGGCGCGACCGAGCACTTCTACCGCCTGCCGGGATCCGCGCCGAGCCCCGAGGCCGAGGCGGTCGAAGAGAGCGCCGAGGCCGAGGACGGCGAAGAGCCGGTCGAAGAGAGGCGCGCCTGGGCGATGGCCTGAGCCACGCCCAGGCGACCAGTCCCTACGGCTCCAGGTCGATCGCGAGCTCGTATTTGTCGACCGCGACGCGCCGGCCCATGCCTTCGCCGGGCGGGCTCATCGAGTTCAGCGTCTCGTCCCCCTGACGGTAGTCCTCCTCGTTCTCGAAGAGGGTGATCGCCATCGCCTTTCCGCCCTCGAGATCGTGCAGGACCCAGAGCTTCTTCGCCGGCAGCCCCTCCGGCGGCCCCGACTCCGCATCGGCGCGGATCTGCTCCACGCTCTCTTTCATCGCCTCGGCGTCGGCCCCCTCCCAACGCACAACTCTTGCGTACATGACTTCCTCCTGTCCTCGTTGGGGTGACAGGCCTAGGGGACCACGTTCCTAGGGCTAAATCAAGCGCTGCTTCCTGTCGATTGACGAGCATGGCAAGCGAGCGCACGGCCGACCAGCTGCGGGCGATCATCCACACGCAGACGGAGATCGCCGCCAGCGACCTCGACCCCGAAGCGATCATGCAGCTGTTAGCCGAGCGGGCGCAGAAGCTGACCCGCGCCAGCGCCGGTTTGAGACGATCGGCGTGCTCAAGGTCTACTCACCCGAGGCCAACCACTTCGAGGCCGGCGACGTCGAGACCCTCGAAATGCCGAGCGACCTGATCGCCGCCCACCTCTCCCACGCCAACCTCTACGAGGCCGAGTCCCGCGAAAGCCACCGCGACGCCCTCACCGGCCTGCTCAACCGCCGCGCCTTCGAGGAGCGCCTGCCGGTCGAGCTGGCCCGCGCCGCCCGCCTCGGCCCGGTCTCCCTCTGCCTCCTCGACCTCGACGGCTTCAAGGCGGTCAACGACCGCCTCGGCCACCCCGCCGGCGACCAGGTCCTGCGCCGAGTCGCGAAGATCCTCGAGGGCTCCCGCGTCGCCGACGACTGCTTCCGCATCGGCGGCGGCGAGTTCGCGATCCTGATGCCGGGGACCGACAACGACGAGGCCCACGTCGCCGCCACCCGCATCGCCGAGGAAATCCGCACCGCCGCCCTCGGCGAAGGCAGGATCACAATAGGTCGAAGCGGACGACGGGGGTCGAACCCGCGACCTCAAGCTTGCCTCGGGGCCTTTAACGGTGCGGTAAGACCCGGATACCGCTGTTGACCGGGAGATCTAGCCTCCGCTCATGCCCTCGGAGCCCCGAAGTTTCCGTGAGTCGCGGAAGGCAGGAAGCAGCGATAAGTCGAAATCGAGCCTGGCGGCGAGCTTCGAGATCGCCGGACGGGACCGGGAGTTCGCCCCGACCGTGATCCCCGGTCCGGCCGGCCGAGGAAGTCAATGCCTATGAGCAGGCCGACGATTGCTGAAGCCCCTGATGTCGAGTGAGATCGAGCGCAAGTTCCTCCTTCCCGAGGCGCCGGCATGGATCTCGGAGTTCGATTCAGTCCGAATCGAGCAGGGCTACCTGGCGATCGAGGAAGAGGTCGAGATCCGATTGCGCCACGCCGGAGAGAAGCGCCTGCTCACCGCAAAGCGGGGCCACGGCGAAGTCCGAGAGGAGATCGAGATCGCTCTGGGTCGAGAGCCCTTCGACTCTCTGTGGCCTCTCACCGAGTCGCGGCGACTGACCAAAATCCGCCACTTCATCCCGATCGCCGGGAGTCTGATCGCGGAGGTCGATGTCTTCGGGGGCGAGCTGGAAGGCCTCGTAATCGGCGAGGTTGAGTTCGACTCCGAAGAGCAGAGCGCGGGCTTCAGGCCACCTGCCTGGATGGGGGCGGACATCACTGGCGAGGGGCGCTATACCGGGCAGAGGCTGGCGACCCGTGGTCGCTTGTCCGAGCACGGAATCCGCTCCTACCGACTGAGGCGAAAGGAGCCTCCAAGCGAGGGCATCCGGCGGATCGCCCTCGGGCGAGGGCAAGAAGCGATCGAGGGGCTGCGCGATGCGAGGAACCGAAGTGATTTGGCTACTTCGGTTCATGAGGTGCGGAAGGACCTGAAGAAGCTGCGCGCCGTATTGAGGCTGATCCGCGAGGAGCTGGGTGAGGAGATCTACCGGACCGAGAACCAGCGTTATCGCGATGCCGGGCGAAAGCTCGGCCGGAGCCGCGATGCGGAGGTGAAGACTTTAACGCTGTCCGCGCTTTGCGAGCGTAGCGACGAGAAGCTTCCCCCGGACCTCGCCGAAGCCTGGCTTGTCGTCCTCGAACGCGAGCGCGACGAGATCGTCGAGCAAACCTCGAACGGCGCCCCTGAGTCCCTCATCGCTCAGATCGAAGCAGGCCTCGAGGAGATCCCGAATTGGCAACTCGAGAACGATTCCTGGGCGCTGGTCGAGGCGGGACTGGTGCGAAGCTATCGACGTGGTCGTCAGGCAATGAAGCGCACCTGCTCGGACCCTACGGCCGAGAACGTCCACGGATGGCGGAAACGAACCAAGGACCTGTGGTACCTACTTCGGATTCTGCGTGGAACTTGGCCGGCCGTCATCTCCGCGACGGCCGCAGAGGCTCACGAGTTGGCCGAACTGCTCGGCGACCACCACGACCTGACTGTTCTCACCGAGGATCTGGCTGCGAGGGAGATCGCCGGTGATCGCGACGCGGCAATGGAGGTGATCGACCACCGTCAGGCTGAGCTCTTGAAATGCGCGCTCCAGGTCGGCAAGCGGCTCTTCGCGGAGAAGCCGAAGGCGTTCGGGAGCCGCTTCGAGTCCTACTGGATGGCCTGGCGTTAGCTCAATCCCGCGGCTAGCCCTTCCGTATCTCACACAGATAACGGTAGGGACTCTTACGGTTTCGGCCGCGACATTGCGGGCCTAGGCTCTTTGCACCAACGACATGGCCAGACGATGGCCCAAATCGAGAAGGAGGCCTGAATTCAATGCTTTGGATCGGGTTTGGGATTTTCATCTGGCTGATTTTGTTCTTCTGGCTTGGCATTGCGACGCTTCGCAACGGTCACGGCTGGCTGTTCTTCTTCGGGATCTTCTTCCCCTTACTCTGGATATTCGGGGCGTTCTCCAGGCCCCCGGCCAGCTCGGAGGGAGCCATCTGACGCTTCCGGACTGGCGCTTGGCGGCCAAATGCCTACGCGAGGCGGAGGCAGTCGACGGCGCGGTGTACGGGGCGATTGCCTCGAGCGAGACGCCCGCACTCGACGTCGCCATGCGCGGTCTCTCCCGCGCCGCCGACCACAGCAAGCTCTGGTTCGCGACCGCCGCAGCGATTGCGCTCGTCGGCGGCCATCGGAGCCGACGCGCGGCTCGCAACGGTCTCCTCTCGCTCGGCCTGGCTTCCGGCTCCGCCCATCTCGCCAAGCAGCTGACCGCCAGGCGGCGGCCGTCGCGAAGGGCGACCGAGGAGCTGGAGCGCCGCCACGTCCCGATGCCTCGCTCGAGCTCTTTCCCCTCCGGCCACGCTGCCTCCGCTTTCGCCTTTGCCATCGCTGCCGGCAGTGCGCAGCCGGCTCTCTCGGCGCCGCTGCGTGTCGTGGCGACGCTGGTCGGTTATTCCCGGGTTCACACCGGGGTCCACTACCCCGCCGACGTGCTCGCGGGCGCGTTCGTCGGGGTGACTGCGGCGGAGCTCGCCGGCCGCCTGCTGTAGACGTCGGGTCCCTTCAACTGTGCGGTAAGACCCGGATGGCGCTGTTCAAGGCAAGACCTAGCCTTCGATCATGCCCTCGGAGCCTCGAAGTCTCCGTGAGTCGCGGAAGGCAGGTAGCAACGGCAAGTCAGAATCGAGCCAAGCGTTGGAGTTCGGCCCGAACCGGCGGACCGGGTTGCCGACGCTCATGCGGCTCATCCGCGCCCACCCTGAGCGGCTCCCGGAATACATGGCGCTCTTCGCCACCCACCAGCAGGCGCCGTCGGTCCGCGAATGGGCCGATCGCCACCCGGTCGCCCCCGCCTCCCCCGAGCATGACCAGATACTGCGGGAAATGCGCCACGACCTGCTGGCCTTCTCGCGGATCAACGGCGCTCTCTCGGGCACCCCCTTCTTCATCGCCCTCGTCCCGGCCTACGTCTCGGTGCTGCGCGAGCAGACGCGGACGGCGCTGCGGATCGGCGCCCTCCACGGGCGCGACCCCGGAGCGCCGCAGCGCCCGGCGGAGGTGCTGGTCTTCCTCGACGTCTACCCAAATGTGCCGGCCGCGGAAGCCAGCCTCGAGCGCATACGCCTTCCCAGCGCCGAGGAGGAGCCGACCGGCCTGCGGCAGGTCGGAGGGCTGGGCGCCTGGATCGAAGTGGTCACCCAGGTCCTGATCCTCGCCGGCTTCATCGAGCCCTCGCCCGACAAGACCAAGCCGAGGCGCGCGACGCGGGCCCTGCGGACGGTCCTCGGCCTCTGCCTCTGGGCTCTCACCTGGATCGTCCCGATCACCTTCATGCTGTTCATGGCCTATGCCTGCGAGGGCCGCACCCGCAAGGTCTTCGACCGCGCGCTTCGCTATTACGGCGACGTCGAGGTGGAAAAGGACGAGTGGAAGCGGAGCTCGTCCCAATGGCGGCGCGAACGGCCGGTGCGAACCTTGCTGCTCGGCGTCACCCTGCTGTTCCCGCTGGGGCTGGCGGGGTATGTCGCCCAGACGGGGTCCTCGGGCTGGATCAAGGCGCTGGGCGGCCTCGCCGCGCTGACCACCGCCATGCTTCTGGCGGGATACGTGAGCCGGCGGTGACGGCCCTGAAGGAGCGCGCCCATGGCCGCGTCAGGCGCCGGCGCTCGCGCTACTCCGAGTATGCCCGCAGCCGGATCAACAGCGGCAAGGTGTTCCCGCTGCTGGCCGGAACGATGGCGGTGCTGGCGATCTCGGCGGGGGTGGTCGTCCGGCTCATCGACCACAAAGACTTCGCCTCCCTCGGCGACGCCCTCTGGTGGTCGATCGTCACCCTCGCGACCGTGGGCTACGGCGACATCGTCCCCCACACCACCTGGGGGCGGGTAGTGGGGTCGGTCGTGATTGTCTTCGGAGTCACCTTCATCTCCATCCTCACCGCGACGGTCACCTCCTATTTCATTGCCGCCAACCAGGAGGATTTCGCCGCCGACGTGGCCGAGGCCGCTGAGCAGGACAAAGCCGACGACGTCGAGACCCATCGCCTCTTGAACGAGCTGCTCGACCGGGTCGGGGCGATCGAGGCAAGGCTCGACGATCGCCGGGACTGAGAGTCCAGGCGACGGCGAACTACGGATGCGCGGCCGGCGAGCCGCGGCGAGGCTGTCTGTCAAGCCACCATGGCCACGAAGGTGAAAAGGAAAGCGACGGTGGACACCGCCGATGTGCTGAGCGCCGAGCAGAGCGCTGCCGGCGGCAAGGCGGCGCGCGAGGAGGCTCCGCGCGACGCGCACGGCGACTGGGAGCCGGCTGCAGATCGCCGCGATCCGGTCGAAGTGCTCGAGCAGCAGGCCGAGGACCGGGTCTCGGAGCTGGTGCCGATCCGCTACGGACGGATGCTCGCCTCGGCGTTCACCTTCTACCGCGGCGCCGCGGCGATCATGGCGATGGACCTGGCAGGCAGTCCCGAGAGCGGGCTGCAGACGCAGGTCTGCGGTGACGCCCATCTCTCCAACTTCGGCGCCTTCGCCGCACCGGACCGTCGCCTGGTGTTCGACCTCAACGACTTCGACGAGACGCTCCCGGGCCCCTGGGAGTGGGACGTGAAGAGGATGGCGGCGAGCTTCGAGATCGCCGGGCGGGACCGTGAGTTCACCGCCAAGGAGACCCGCGCCGCTGTCCTCGCCGCCGTTCGTGCCTACCGAAAGGCGATGAGGCGCTTCGCCGAGATGGGGAACCTCGACGTCTGGTACGCCCGCCTCGACGTCGACACGCTGCTCGCCGAGATCGCCAAGGTCGCCGACCGGAAGATGGTGAAGAAAGCTGAACGGAGCGCCGCCAAGGCTGGGAAGAAGAACAGCCTCAAGGCCTTCGATCGCCTCGTCCACGAAGTCGACGGCGAACCGCGGTTCATCAGCGACCCACCGCTCCTCGTGCCGATGCGCGAGCTTCTTCCCGACGATCAGCTCCACAAACTCGAGGGAAGGCTGGAGGCGGTCCTCGCGAACTACCGCGAGAGCGTGCAGCGGGATCGCCGCCTCCTCCTCGACGGCTACCGGTTCGTGGACATCGCCCGCAAGGTGGTCGGGGTCGGCAGTGTCGGCACCCGTGCCTGGGTGCTCTTGTTCATGGGGCGCGACGGACAGGACCCGCTTCTACTGCAGGCCAAGGAAGCGCAGGCCTCCGTGCTCGAGCCCTATGTAGGCGCCAGCGAGTTCGGGAACCACGGCGAGCGCGTGGTCGAGGGCCAGCGGCTGATGCAGGCCGCAAGCGACATTTTCCTCGGCTGGGCGCCGGCCATCGGCATCGACGAGCGCAAACGAGACTTCTATGTCCGCCAGCTCTGGGACGGCAAGCGCTCGGCCGAAATAGAGGCCCTTCCGCCCAGCGGCCTGGGGGGCTACGGCCGGGCCTGCGGCTGGACCCTGGCCCGAGCCCATGCTCGCTCGGGAGACCGGACCGCGATCGGCGCCTACCTCGGCAAGGACAAGAGCTTCGACGAGGCAATCGCCGATTTCTCCACCCGCTACGCCGATCAGAACGAACTCGACTACGCGGCGCTCGAGGACGCGGCCCGATCGGGCCGCGTCGAGGTGGAGAGAGATCTGGTCTGAGGGGCAGAGAGATCTGGTCTGAGGGGCCCGGTCTAAACCGTCACCACTTCAACTCGATCTCGAACTCGCGCTCCTCGCTCTCGATCTCCAGCTCGAGCTTGAGCTGCACCTCGTCGGGGACGTGGACGGTGAAGTGCATACCGCTTCGCTCGAACTCCAAGTCGTTGTGCTGGGAGAGCATGTCAGCGATCCTGCGCAGCCGCGCCGCCGCCTCCTCTCTACTCACCGTCTCCTTCTGCTCGACCTCGAAGATATCCATGAAGAGTGCTCCCTACGGGGAGTCGAGCAGCTTGGCCTTCTCCTGCTCGAACTCCTCGTCTGAGAGGACGTTCTGGTCATGGAGGTCGCCGAGCTCCTTCAACCGGGTCATCGAGTTCTCGCTCAAGCCTCCTGGGCTCGCCGCCGCGGTCTCGGTCGGGGTCTCACCGGACGGCTCGGCGTTTTCTTCCTGTCCGCCGGCCACCTTCGCGTCATGGTGCCTCTTCACGGCCACCCCGGCGGCTCCTACCGCCGCGAGGCGGCGCCTGCGCTGCCGTTTGTCTCGTCGTCCCGGCATGAAATTCGCCCTCCTCGAGTTCGAGTGTTACTTCCTATGAGCCGAGGCTCTCCCTGCACCGTAGGCCGGCCTGGAACTCCCGCCATCCGTACATGTCCGTAGAAGGTGGGGTCTGTGGCGAAGTACGGATGCGCAGAACCGAGGGGGTGGGAGTCTGAACACACGGGTCGAACCTTCGACCCCTCTACAAGGAGGCCAACATGGCTGAGACGAATGCGCCCGTCCTCGAGACCCTGGTGCAGATGAA
>Ga0207661_10000267_pt1 | contig 33777 bp, 32 predicted proteins | sample KBSC713LmetaG_FD_184337 | JGI IMG/M metagenome (GOLD analysis project Ga0207661, IMG submission 184337) | Corn rhizosphere microbial communities from Kellogg Biological Station, Michigan, USA - KBS C7.1-3L metaG (SPAdes) (version 2) | ecosystem: Host-associated > Plants > Roots > Rhizosphere ...
TCAACCAGGACGACCCGACGGTCTACCACCTGTTCTACGCCGACGAGACCGGCTCGGCCGGGTCCGACATGACCTTCTTCGAGTATCCCGGAGCGCGGCGCGGGCAGGCCGGGGCGGGAATGGTCTACCGGGTGATCTGGCGGGTCGGCTCGGGGGAGGCGCTCGACTTCTGGGAAGGGCGGCTCGGCGAGGTGGGCGTCACCTCGGAGCGCAGCGACGGACGCCTCCACTTCCTCGATCCCGAGGGCCTGGAGCTCGAGCTGGCAGTGGTCGAGACGGACGACGCGCCGCTCGTCGCCCGGCACCCCGATATCCCCGCCGAGCTTGCGCTGCAGGGGTTCGACTCGGTGCGGGTATACACCGACGACCCCGGTCGCAGCCGGGACTTCCTCGAGACGGGCCTGGGCTTCAGGCCGGAGTCCGAGAGCGTCTACGAGTCGCGCGGCGAGCAGCGGGGCTCGCGTTACTCCTACGACGTGACCGACCGGCCCGGCGTCGGCGGCGCAGGCACGGTTCACCACGTCGCCTGGGCCTCGCCGATGGACGAGCACGAGGCCTGGCGGACGCGCGTCCAGGAAGCGGGCGCACGGCCGACGCCGGTGATCGACCGCTTCTATTTCCGTTCGATCTACTTTCGCGAGCCGAGCGGCGTGCTGTTCGAGATCGCGACGCTCGGGCCGGGCTTCACGACGGACGAGCCGGTCGAGCATCTCGGCGAGCGGCTGTCGCTGCCGCCGGCGTTCGAGCATCTGCGCGACCGGGTGGAGCCGGTCCTGACACCGCTGCCGAGCCCGCGCTGACGTGGGCGAGCGCCGGGCCCGGTTCGAGGCGCGCGAGGCGTTCTTCACCGCCGCGGGAGAGGTGACGCCGTACGTCGCCGTCGAGGTCGGCGAAGAGGTCTTCTTCGTCGCGACCGACGACACCGGCGTCGGTAGGCGCGTGTTCGTCCGCGGCAAGCGCCGCGACATGACCACGCTGGCGAACGGGCTCGCCGAGCTGGCCGCCCGCGGGATCCGGCCGCCGGCCGACCCCGTCTTCGTCGAGGTCGGCGCGAACATGGGCACGACCACGGTGATGGCGTTGCGCCGGCACGGCTTCGCGACCGCGGTGGCGCTCGAGCCCTCGCCGCAGAATCTCTGGCTATGCCGGCTGAACCTGGTCGCGAACGGGCTCGACGACCGCGTCAGGCTGCTCCCGTTCGCGGCGAGCGACCGTGCGGTGGAGATGGCCCTCGTGATCGGAGGGGGGAACCGCGGCGGGCACCGTGTCCTGTCCGCCGACAGCGACCACCCGGCACAGGCCGGCAGCGTCCGCAGCGTCACGCTCGACAGCCTGGTCGCGGACGGCACGATCGACCCGGACCGCGCAGGCCTGCTCTGGTGCGACGCCGCCGGCCACGACGCCTACGCGGTGCTCGGCGGGTCCCGTCTGGTCGAGGCGCGCGTGCCGATGATCGTCAACGTCTCCGGTGCGATCGCCGGCGAGACCCGGGACGCCTTCGTCGAGCTGCTGACGCCTCACTACGCGGAGATCGTCGAGTTGCGCAAGGCGAAGCGCACGCTGCCGATCGACGCGCTCACCGACCTCGTCGCGGGCTACCAGCACAAGGGCGACGTCCTGCTCGTCCCGCCCCGGTCGTGACTGTGGCGCTCGACCGTTTCGAGCGGTTTCCGCTCGTCCTCGGGCCGTCGCCGGTCCACCGGCTCGACCGCCTGACCGAGCATCTCGGCGGCGCGGGGATCTGGGCGAAGCGGGACGACGTCTCGTCCGGCCTCGCCTTCGGCGGGAACAAGACGCGCAAGCTGGAGTACCTGGTCGCGGACGGGCTGGCGCAGGGCTGCGACACGCTGGTCTCCATCGGCGGCGTGCAGTCGAACCACACGCGGCAGGTGGCGGCCGCGGCCGCGCGTGCCGGCCTCGGCTGCGTGCTCGTCCAGGAGAGCTGGGTCGACTGGCCCGACGTGGTCTACGACCGGGTCGGGAACATCCTCCTCTCCCGGATCCTCGGGGCCGAGGTACGGCTGGTCCAGTCGACGTTCGGCATCGGGTTCAAGGAAAGCTGGGAGCAGGCGCTCGCCGACGTCGAGGCGCGCGGCGGGAAGCCCTATGCGATTCCGGCCGGCGCGTCCGACCACCCGCTGGGCGGCCTCGGCTACGCGCGCTGGGCGCAGGAGGTGGCCGAGCAGGAGACAGAGCTCGGGGTCTTCTTTGACACCATCGTCGTCTGCTCGGTGACCGGCTCGACCCAGGCGGGCATGGTCGCCGGATTCGCCGCGCAGCACCGGGCGCGCCGCGTGATCGGGATCGACGCCTCGGCGAAGCCGCGCGAGACGCTCGAGCAGGTGACGCGGATCGCGCAGGCGACTGCCGCGCTGATCGAGGTCGGCCGTGAGCTCCGCCGCGACGAGCTCGTCCTCGACGAGCGCTACCACGCCGGCACCTACGGCATCCCCGACGAGGGGACGCTCGACGCGATCCGGCTCGCCGCCAGGTTGGAGGGAATGATCACCGACCCCGTCTACGAGGGGAAGTCGATGGCGGGGCTGATCGACCTGGCCGGACGCGGCGAGATCCCGAAGGACGCGACCGTGCTCTATGCCCATCTGGGCGGCCAGCCGGCGCTGAACGCGTACGCCGCGCTCTTCACGTAGCACAGGCGTAGGGGACAGGCACCCGTCGGGTGCCTGTCCCTTGCAGAACGGCTCGAGGCTACGCGACGGCAGGGCGGGCCGCGACCGTCTGCTCCGGCTCGTACGTCGCCTCGTAGCCGAGCATGCGGCCAAGCGGTGCGCCGACCGCGAGACCGGCTGCCTGCATCCACGCGGGCGGGAACGGGAGACGGACGGTGTCGTAATGCGCCTTCGCGATCACCGCGAGCCGGAACGGGTTCAGCGGCATGCCCTTCCGGTTCGTCTTTCCGTCGGCCGCGAGCGCGAACATCGTCTCGACGAGAGACTCGAACTGCAGCGCCGGCCGGATCTCGCAGACGAACCGCACGGGCTCGTCGCCGGCGTTCCAGAACCGGTGCGCCGTGCCGGGCTCGACGATCGCGACCTCGCCCGGCCCCAGCGTCAGCTCCTCCCGGCCGACCTTCAGCGCCAGGGTGCCCTCGGCGACGGCGAAGCGCTCGCTCTGCGCCGGGTGGACGTGTGCCGCGGCGACCGCGCCGCCGGGCTGGACGAGCGTCTCGACGACGACGGCCTCGCCGTCGGTGTCCGCCGAGGTGGCGAGAAAGGTGAGGCGCTCGCCGGTCGCCGTGTTCTCGATGGTGTCGCCTGTGCGGATCACTTCTTGCCTCCTTGGTTGTCGGGATCGACACCACGGATGCTGGCTCCGCAGGGCTCGAAATTCGTCGGCTGCGCGGGCGATTCGGGCTCGGCACCGAGGCCGATCTTCGGCGGCGGCGGCTCCTCCTCGAGGAGGACTAGCCGTCGCCCGGCTGGACGAGGCCGGATTCGTACGCGAGCACGACGGCCTGCACGCGGTCGCGCAGCTGGAGCTTCATCAGGACGTGCGCGACGTGGGTCTTGACGGTCGTCTCGCTGACGAACAGCTCCTTCGCGATCTCTGCGTTCGAGAGCCCGCGTGCGATCAGCTTGAGCACCTCCAGCTCGCGCGCGGTCAACTCGCCGAGCCGCTCGGGCGGCGTCCTCACCGAGTCGGGCGGCCGCCTGACGAACTCCTCGATCACCCGCCTCGTCACCGACGGCGCCAGCAGCGCGTCCCCGCTCGCGACGGCGCGGATGCCCGCGACCAGCTGCTCCGGCGGCACGTCCTTGAGCAGGAAGCCGCTCGCTCCCGCGCGGAGCGCCTCGTAGACGTACTCGTCCATGTCGAAAGTGGTCAGCATGACGACCTTCGCCGTGGCTTCCTCGTCCCCGAGCAGCTGCCGCGTCGCCTCGATCCCGTCGAGCTCGGGCATTCGGACGTCCATCAGGACGACGTCCGGAGAGAGGCTCCGCGCCTGCGTCAGCGCCTCCTGGCCGTCTGCCGCCTCGCCGACGACCTCGAGGTCGGTCTCGGCCTCGAGGATCATCTTGAAGCCGGTGCGGACGAGGGCCTGGTCGTCGACGATCAGCACCCGCACGGCTCCGCCTGGCGTCGACTGCGCCGGTCCGGTCGCCGCTAGCTCGTCCTGATGGTCGGCGAGCTGCGCCGCACCTTCGCCGGCTGCGGTCCGCAGCGCGGGGAACTCGGCGGGAAGGTCGTGGATCGCCAGCTGGTAGATGCGCACGGGCCGGTCGAAGTCCTTGAGCAGGTGGTGGCCAAGGTCGCGCAGCTCGACGCCGTCGAGCTCGGCCTCCTCGTCCTCGAGCAGGGAGCGGGTGGTCTCGGAGACGAGGATCTGCCCGCCGTGGCCGGCGTCGCAGATCCGCGCGGCGCGGTGGACGGCGAGCCCGACGTACTGGTCGCCCGCGGGCGTCGCCTCGCCCGTGTGAACGCCGATCCGGACGCGCAGGTCCACTCCGTCGGGCCAGTCATGGGCGGCCAGCGCCCGCTGGGCGGCAACGGCCGCGTCGACCGCCTGTCGCGGCCGGCGGAACGCGACGAAGAACGAGTCACCGTCGGCGTCGAGCTCTCGGCCCTCCGCGTCGGCCCAGGCCGAGCGCAGCAGCCGCTCGTGGTCGCCCATCACTGCGCTGTACGCGTCCCGGAGGCGGCGCAGGAGCGCCGTCGATCCCTCGACGTCGCTGAACAGGAAGGTGAGTGTGGTGGTGGCGCTCTCGTCCGGGTTCACGTGGTGGGGAGTGTGGCACGGAGACGGAAGCCGCCGCCCGCCTTCGGGCCGGCTTCCAGCTCGCCTCCGTACACCGACACCCGCTCACGCATTCCGACGAGCCCGTGTCCGCTTCCCCCGCCGTCGCCACCGCCCCGGCCGTCGTCGCTCACCGTTAGCTCGACCGTGCCGTTTGCGTACTGCACGACGACCTCGGCTTTCGCGGCGCGGGCGTGCTTGACCGCGTTCGTCAGCGCCTCCTGGACAATGCGGTAGGCGGTCGTGTCGATTCCCGCGGGCAGTGGCACCGGATTGCCCTCGATCCGGAGCTCGACCGGCAGCCCGGTTTCCCGGGTGTGCGCGACGAGCTTCTCGATGTGCTCCAGGCTCGGCTGCGGCGCGAGCGCCGGGGCCTCGTCGGGACGGCGCAGCACTCCGACCATGCGGCGCATCTCGGCGAGCGCCTCCCGGCCGGTCTGCTCGACGACGAGCAGCGCCTCACGCTCCTTCTCCTGATCGGCCTCGAGCAGGCGCCGGACCGCGGAGGCCTGCACGGTCATCACGCTGACGCTGTGGCCGACGACGTCGTGCAGCTCACGGGCGATCCGCGCCCGCTCCTCGGCGACGGCCAGCCGAGCCTGGTCCTCCCGCTCCAGCTCGGCCTGCTCGGCGAGTCGTCTGGCCTCGTCGGTCTCCCGCAGCCTCCCTCCGAGTGCAAAGCCGATGATCCAGGCGATCGAGAAGGTGATGAACGTCCAGACGAAGTCGCCCACGGGCGCGTGCGCGTCGTTGAGCCCGACGATGACGGCGGTGACCTGCAACGCAGCCCAGCCGGCGATCGCCTGGCGCCGATCCGGCCGCAGCCCGAACCAGGCGGAGATGCCGAGCGCCACGAGGAATATCGGGAGGCCGTTGTTGACGAACCCACCATCGAGGAAGGACGAGACCAGGATCACGGCGGCCGAGGCCAGCGGCGCCGCCATCGGGAACCGGCGGCGGAAGAACAGCGGGCCGAGGAATGCGATCGTGATCAGGACGTCGAGCCAGGGGGGCCCCTCCGCTCCCTTCGGGTCGGGAGCCCGCACGGAGATCGAGAGCATGCCGGCCATCGCCGCGAGGATCAGCGCGTCGACCCAGAACCGGCGGGCGAGGTAGGAGAGGCGGGTCACGAGACCGGGAGCCTCGCGCGTAGTCGGTAGCCGCCTCCGGCCAGCGGGCCGGCCTCGAGCTCGCCGCCGTAGACCGAGACCCGCTCGCGCATGCCGACCAGGCCGTGGCCGCCGCTTTCGCCGCCGCCGTCTCCGGAGCCGTCGTCGGTGACGGTCAGCTCGACGTGGCCGTCGCCGTAGCGGACCACCACCTCGGCGCCCTGGGCGTGCGCATGCTTGATCGCGTTGGTCAGGCCCTCCTGGACGAGCCGGTAGGCGGTCAGGTCGACGCTCGCCGGCAAAGGCTCCGGCTCTCCCTCGATCCGCAACTCGACCGGCAGGCCCGCCTCGCGCGTCTGGGCGATCAGGCGATCGAGGTGCTCGAGGCTGGGCTGAGGCGCGAGCGCCGGAGCCTCGTCGGGTCGGCGGAGAACGCCGACCATCCTCCGCATCTCCGCGAGCGCCTCCCGGCCGGTCTGCTCGACGACGAGCAGCGCTTCGCGTTCCTTCTCTTGATGGGGACGGAGGAGCCGGCGCGCGGCCGACGCCTGGACCGTCATCACGCTGACGCTGTGGCCGACGACATCGTGCAGCTCGCGCGCGATGCGCGTGCGCTCGTCCGCGACCGCGAGCCGAGCCCGCTCGACGCGCTCTTGCTCGGCCCGCGCCAGCCGTTGCTTCGCCTCCTCGGCCTCGTGGAACTTGCGACTGAGCCCGAACGCGATCGCCCATGCGACGGTGAAGACGACGGACGTGAAGACGAAGCCGCCGGCGCCGCTGCCCTCCGGGTCGTTGTGGAAGATGATCGCGGTCACGCCGATCCCGAACGCGAGCCCCGTGATCGCCTGAGTCTGGTCGCGGATGAGGCCGAACAGGACGAACACGGCCAGCGCTGTCAGGAACGGGACCACTCCGTGCGGGGTGAGGCGCCCGTCGACGAACGAGCTTCCCGCGAACACGACACCGCTGGCGATGGGCGCGCCGAATGGGAATCGCCTACGCGCGAAGAGCGGCAACGTCATCCCCAGGACGGCGAGGACGTCGAACCAGAGCGGCCCCCGCGGCCCGTCCTTGACGTCCTGGGTGAGGACGACTTCGACGACGCCGACAACAACGGCGACCGCGAGCAGCGTGTCGAACCAGTAGGTGCGGGCAAGCGTCCAGAACCGTGGCCGGATCACGCTTTGAAAGTACTCGGTGGCCCTGCCGGCCGCCTCGTCCGCGAGGACGATTCTCGGTCTCCTCCGCGGGGACGACCCGTCCCGTAGCGCGGTTTGGCGCTCGCGACGAACCGATCTATAGTTCCGCATCTCGACCGCAGGCTCGAGACGCTGACGACCCGCCGTCAGTCAGCCCAGCGCAGGGAAGGAGAGGTCCTATGCAGGTCCGTCGAAGCCGCGTGCCGGTCGCGGTCCTCGCCGTTTGCGCCGCCGTCGCGGCGTCAGGCGTGGTCCCGTCCGCAGCACAGGCGGCCAAGCCGAAAGAGGCAAAGCGCGACAGGTTCTCGTTCCTGGACAGCCGCCAGAGCACCGCTTCTCAGAAGGTGCTCCGCGGACGTGCCGCCACGCTCGACGCAGAACCTCCCGCGGCAGTCGAATCGCTGCGGCAGGCGCTCGGCAACGAAGGCGTCGTCTCGATCGATCCGCTCACCTCGACCGCGCGCATGGTCGCCCGGACCGACGGGTTCCTGACCGGTTCGAGCTCGGACTCCGCGGCGTCGGTCGCGCTCGGGTACGTCTCTGCCAACCCCGCCGCGGTCGGTCTCGCCGCGGGCGACCTCGGCTCGCTGAAACTCGCCCGCGACTACGTCGACATCGGCGGGACGCACCACCTGAGCTGGGTGCAGAGCTCCGCCGGCATCCCGCTGTTCGGGAACGGCCTCCAGGCGAACGTGACCAAGGACGGCCGGCTGATCAACGTGCTTGGCTCGCCCGTCAAGGCGCTCTCGGCGCCGTCGACGTCGCCCGGCATCAACGCCGGGCAGGCGCTCGCAGCGGCTAAGGCGGATCTCGAAATCGCGATCGTGCCCGCCGACAGCCTCTCGTCGGGCGGGCCGACCCAGACGACGACGTTCACCGACGGTGCGACCGCGTCGCTCGTCCTGTTCCAGACGGTCGGCGGTACCCGGCTCGCCTGGCAGACGACGGTCAGCGCCGAGCAGGACTCGTTCGTCCACGTGATCGACGCCCAGACGAGCCGCGTGCTCTACCGGCGCAGCCTCGTCAACTACGCCAACCCGGGCCACGCCTCGGTCTGGGAGTTCTACCCGAACGCGCCGGGGCCGTCGGAAGCAGGCACACAGCGCGACGTCGACCTGTCGGCCTGGCTGCCCGCAGGGGCGACGACGCTGACGAGCAACAACGCGCACGTCTACACAGATGTGAACGCGAACAACGCCGCCGATGCGACGGAGGAAGTCGCGCCCGCGGCGGACGGCAGCTACTCGTTCCCGTTCACCGTCTTCACGTCTCCGCCGAATCCGGCGAGCAACAACTGCTCCGTGCAGTTCGTCTGCTCGTGGCGGTCGCAGTTCCCGGCCGGCTCGTTCTCGTGGCAGACGAACCGCTCACAGAACGCAGCGCAGGTCTTCTACTACGTCAACAAGTATCACGACCATCTGCTCGCCGACCCGATCGGCTTCACCGAGGCTGCCGGGAACTTCCAGAACGTGAACTTCACCGGGCAGGGCCTCGGCAACGACGAGATCCGCACCGAGCCGCTCGACGGCGCGAACACGCTCTGCTGCCTCGCCGGCCAACCGGTCGGCCTTCCCGACAACCTTCACGTCAACAACGCGAACTTCTCCACGCCGCCGGACGGCAACAACCCGCGGATGCAGATGTTCCTGTTCCACTACTCGCAGAACGCCGCCGACCCCTTCGTCGCCGCGAACGGCGGCGACGAGTCTGACATCGTCTACCACGAGTTCACGCACGGTCTCTCGAACCGCCTCGTGGTCGACGCGAACGGCAACTCGACCCTGGGCAACGGCCAGGCCGGTGCCATGGGCGAGGCCTGGAGCGACTGGTACGCCTACGACTTCCTCGACACGCAGGGGCTCGTCGACGACACGCCCGCTGACGGCGACCTGCGCGTCGGCGACTACGTCGGCCACGGGCTCGACCTGATCCGGACCCAGCCTCTCGACTGCCCCGTCGGCTCGGCATCGCCGAAGTGCCAGGGCGGCACCCGGCCCGGCCGGACGGCCGGCCCCGGTGGCTACACCTACGGCGACTACGGGAAGATCCGCACCGGAAGCGTCCCGGAAGTGCACGCCGACGGAGAGATCTGGGGCGAGACGCTCTGGGATCTGCGCGGCGTGCTCGGCCCGACTGTGACCGAAGGCCTGGTCACGCGGGCGATGGAGCTGTCGCCGGCGAATCCGTCGATGCTCGACGAGCGGAACGCGATCCTTCAGGCCGACCTCGTCAACTTCGGCGGCTCCCATCACGACACGATCTGGCAGGTGTTCGCGCACCGCGGGATGGGCTGGTTCGCAGGCTCCGTCGACGGCGACGACACCGAGCCGGTGCAGGACTTCCAGACCCCGCCGCCGCCGAACCCGTTCGGAAAGCTCATGGGCAAGGTCTCCGACCGCGACACCGGCAAGCCGATCGAGGGCATCCGGGTCGCGTTCGGCGGCCACAGCTCCGGCTTCTCGAGCGACCTGGCCGGTCTGACGAAGAAGAACGGCCAGTACGACATCAAGCGCATCCCCGTCGGGACGTACCCGAAGGTGTTCGCGTCCGGCGCCGGTTACGACACGGTCGTGGTGCCCGCCGTCCAGATCACCAACGGCGCGACGAATCGGGACTGGAGCCTCCGGCGCGACTGGGCCTCGATCTTCGGCGGCGCCTCGATCAAGTCGTTCACGGGCCCGGACTACACGGGCTTCGGCTGCGGCCCGGACAAGGCGATCGACCAGACGCTCGGCAACGGCTGGGGCAGCGACTCGATCGACTCCGGTGGCTCTCACATCACGCCGGAGGTCGTCGTCCAGCTGCCGGTCTCGATCACCGTCACCGAGTTCGGGATCGATCCCGCCAACACGTGCGGCGACGACGCGACCGCGTCGACGAAGGACTACCGTGTCGAGACGTCCGCCGACGGCTCGACCTGGACGGTGGCGAAGGAGGCTGCGTTCGGCGACGCCGACCGTGGCCGCCTGAACCTCGTCGCGCCGACCGCCGGCGCCACGAACGTCCACTACGTCCGCTTCACGATGCTGAGCCAGCAGCTCGCGGCTTCGTGCGGCACCAGTCCGAGCCAGTCGGGCTGCGACTTTGCGGACATGTCCGAGCTGGAGGTGTACGGCCGCCCGAGCTAGCGTGAGCTCGGCGGAACGAGGGGCCGCCTCCGGGCGGCCCCTCGCGTTCAGTCGAGCTTGGCGATGTTCTCGCGCTCGTCCTCGTCGGGCTCCTCGACGGAGAGCCACGCATCGACGATCGCGCGCGCCGTCTCCGGCTCGGTGCGCTTCAGGCTCATCACCAGGACGTTCGCGTCGTTCCAGCGGCGGGCACCCTCGGCGATCCACGGGTCCCAGGCCAGCGCGGCGCGGACGCCCGGCACCCTGTTGGCGGCCATCGCCGTGCCGGTGCCCGTCCAGCAGAAGAGGAGCCCCTGGTCGGCGTCGCCTCCCGCCACGACGCGCGCGACCCGTTCCGCAACGTCCGGCCACTGGTCGCGCTCGAGCATCTCGACCTCGTGCCCGGCTCGGCGCAGCCGCTCGACGGCGGCGTCGAGGGCGTCACCCTCGTCGTCGGCTCCTACTACGAACCTCATCCTCCAAGCCTAGAAAACGGGCCGCGACGGGGTCGCGTCCGCGCGGCCCGCGCCCCGGCTCACGTGGCGAAGCCATGTGGCCGGAACCAACTGCGCGGCCCTGGTGGGCCGCGCAGGAGCCGGGAGAGGTTCGGGAAAGTCGCTGCGACTCTACCCCGCCGCCGGCCGGGGAACAAGTGGCGGTACCGCGTAGGCTTTCGGGCGTGCGCCGCGTCTTCCGGCCGATCGAACGCGCCGTCATCGGGGTGTTGATGACGCTGCTCGCGGCGGTCCTGGAGCAGCGTGTCCGCTCGCGGTTACGCCGCTCCTAGCGTGACCTGCGGAGGTCGAGCACGAGCGCGAGGCCTGCGATGCCCGCGGCGACGCCGAGCGTGACCGGCACCCAGAGGTCGATCGACGAGGCGGCCGCCGCCAGCACCGCGGCCAGGAGCGTCGCCCCGCCGGCGAAGGCGAGCGCGATACGCCGGCCCGCCTTGCGGATCGCGTCCTCCAGCGTCCTCGAGCCGCGCAACTCGATCTGGAGACCCGGCCCCGGCCGCGCACCGGTCAGCCGCTCGATCCCCTCGATCAGCCGCGTCGTCCGCACCTTCAGCTTCTGGATCTCGTAGATCGCTCTCTGCGGGTCGACCGCGCCCCCGACCCGCTCGCGCAGCCCGCGGAACATGAAGCCGCCGACGGCCGCGAAGGGGTCCAGGGTGGGGTCGAGTTCGGCAACCGCCAGCTGCATCTGGCTGAACGCCTTGCCGGTCATCGCCAGCGAGGCCGGCAGCCGGATCCCGTGCCGTGCGGCGATCTCGATCAGCGTGTCGAGCATCGGGCCGAGCTCGATGTCGCTGAACGAGCCGACCTTGAACTGGCCGACGTAGGCGGCGAGATCGGCCCGCAGGCCTTCGATGTCGACGTCGTGGCCGCCCTCGCCGAGCATCAGGAGGACGTCGGCGAGGAACTCCGCGTCCTCGCGCCAGAATGCGAGCAGCATCAGGAGCAGCAGGCCCCGCGTGTCCTCGTCCAGGATCCCGACCATCCCCAGGTCGAGCAGGAAGATGCGGCCCTCGCTCCAGAGCAGGTTGCCGGGATGCGGGTCGGCGTGGAAGAAGCCCTCGGTCAGCACCTGCCGATAGAACGCCTCCAGCAGCTGCCGTGCGGCCTCGCGGCGCTCGTCGCCGGCAGGCGCCTCGCGCAGCGGGACGCCGACGACCTCGTCCATGACGAGGAGCCGCCTGCTCGAGAGCTGGGTGTGCACCCACGGCACGGCCAGCCGCGTGTACCGGGCCAGCACCTCGCGCATCCGCTCGATGTTCGCCGCCTCCTCGCGGAAGTCGAGCTCGCGGCGGAGCGACGCCGACAGATGCTCGACGACGGCCGGGATGTCGACCAGTGCGGAGAGGGCCTCGCGTCCCTCCGCCTTCTCCGCGAAGAGCGCGAACAGCCCCAGGTCGCGCTCGATCTCCGTCTCTGCGTTCGGTCGCTGGACCTTGATCACCACCCGGTCGCCGCCCTCGAGACGTGCCCTGTGCACCTGGCCGATCGTGCCCGCGGCCAGCGGCTCCGGCTCGATGCTCTCGAACACGTCCTCCCAGGGGACGCCGAGCTCCTCCTCCATCACCTGCACGACCTCGGCCTCGCTCAGCGGCGGCACACGATCCTGAAGGCTCGCGAGCTCGTCGGCCAGCTCGGGGGGAATCAGATCCGGGCGGGTGGAGAGCATCTGTCCGAGCTTGCAGAACGTCGGCCCGAGCTCTTCGAGCGCCGCCCGCAGCCGGGCAGGACGGGCGGCCTCGTCCTCCTTCACCGCCTTGAGGCCGTGCTTCGCAAGGACAGCCGCGATCTGCGCGGCGCGCGCGGTCAGCTGCCCGCCGGCCAGCTCGGTCACGAGCGACTCCACGGCTGCAGCCGCTTCCGTCTGGGCTGCTCGGCCGTGTTCACGATCACGACCGTGCAGGCGGCGTTGTGCGAGACCCGGTTCGGGACGTTGCCGAGCAGGAACTCCCTACGGCCGCTCATCCCGATGTTGCCGACCACGAGAACGTCCGCCTGCTCGGCTTCGGCCGCGGCGACGATTGCGCTCGCCGGGTCGTCGCCGGCGGCCACCCGGGCCCGCGTGCCGGGGCCGGCGATCTGCTCCGCGTAGACGGCGAGCTCGGTCTCGGCCCCGTTCGGGGCCGGGCCCGGCACGAACGCCTGGACGATCGTCAGCTGCGCCTCGTAGCGACGGGCCATCTCGGCCGCCCAGGCGACCGCGCGGGAAGCGGTGTCGGAGCGGTCGGACGCAACGACGATGCGTTCGATCACAGCGGCAGCTCCTGGAGGGCGAGAAACACGGCCTCGGAGAAGGTGGGGTAGGGCTGGATGACGTCGAGCAGCACGTCGAGCGGGACTTCGGCCCGGATCGCGAGGGTCAGCTGCTGGCACCACTCGCCCGCCTCGGGGCCGATCGCGACCGCGCCGACGAGGACCCGGCGCTCCGGGTCGGCGGCGACCTTGACGAAGCCCGGCCGTTTCGGCCGCTCGTAGGTCGAGGTCCGGGGCGTGGCGGTCAGCTCCCAGCGGCTCTGGACGAGGCCCTCGCTCTCCGTGTCTCCGACCATCGCAACCTGCGGGTCGGTAAAGGCGACCGCCGGGATCGCGCGGTAGTCGGCCCTGGCGCTGCGGCCGGCGACGTTCCGGGCGGCCACGCGCGCCTGGTACTTGCCGACGTGGGTGAACAGCGCGACGCCGGTGCAGTCGCCGATCGCCCAGACGCCCTCCGCTGCCTTGAGGCTCTCGTCCGTCTCGATTCCGCGCTTCGAGATCTCCACGCCGAGCTGCTCGAGGCCGAGACCTTCGGCGTTTGGCTTGCGGCCGGTCGAGACCAGCAGCTGCTCTGCGCTCAGCTCGTCGCCGTTCGCGAGCTCGAGGCGTACGGCAGTGACAGGCTCGAGCCCGTCACTGCCGACGGAGCGCACGTCGGCTCCGAGCAGGACCCGGATCCCTTCCTCCTCGAAGGCCGATCGCAGCAGCTCGGCCGCGTCGCGATCGACGCGCGGCATCAGCCGGTCGCCGCGCTGCACGATCGTCACCTCGGCGCCGAGCCGCCGGTAGAGCTGCGCCAGCTCGCAGCCGGCGACGCCGCCGCCCAGCACGACCAGGCTCGCCGGCACCTCGTGTGACGAGGTCGCCTCTCTCGTCGTCCACGCCTCCACGCCCTCCAGCCCCTCGACGGGCGGCGAGACCGGGGAAGAGCCTGTGGCGACGACGAGGTAGTCGTACTCGAGCTCCACGCCGCCGGCCTCGACCAGGCCGGGCCGGACGACGCGACCGTCGCCTCGGACGAGCTCGACGCCGTGCTCTGCGAGCCAGTCGGCCTGGCCGGCGTCGTCCCAGTCGGAGGTCACCCAGTCGCGCCAGGAGAAGATCTCCTTCGCGTCGAGTGCGCTCGCCGCCACGCCCGGCGTGCGCGACGCGGCGTGCTGGAGCTCCGGGGCGCGCAGGAGCGTCTTCGAGGGCATGCAGGCGAAGTACGAGCACTCGCCGCCGACCAGCGCCGACTCGACCACCGTGATCGGGATGTCTGGATCGACCCGGCGCAGCGCGCCGCAGAAATGCTCGCCCGTCGAGCCTCCGCCCAGAACGATCACGCCCGGCATCGGGAGCAGCTTACGACGTGGTCTTCGCGAAAACAGCGACGGCGGTCGTGTGCGCGGACATCCGGAAGGCGCAGTACCGCTTCGCCCCACGGCATGCTCCGCGCCAGCGCAGGAAACGGCTGCCTCGCGAGGGTGCAGCGGTCAGCGTCACCACCGTGCCGGCATCGAGGCGGTCGGAGCAGAACTCGCCGCACTGGATCTCCGCGCCGGCGCCGCCCACCGTTCCGCTGCCGCGCCCTGCCCGGGAGACGACCAGGCGGTACGTCGGCACCGGCGAGGCCGCAGCCCGTAGCGCGCCGTCGACGTCGAGTGTGCAGTGCCAGCCGAGGTCGAGCCCCCGGTCGGCGGCGCACCCGCGCCGGAGCGCCGCCCGCACCTGCAGCCCCGTCAGCCGCGGGTACGCAGCGAGCACGATCGCGGCCGCGCCGGCAACCCGCGGCGCCGCGCCCGAGGTCGCCGACGCCCGCGCGCCGATGTCGACCCAGATGCCGCGGTTCGTCGAGGAGAGGAGACGTCCGGCGTCGTCGACCGCCGCCACGCGCACCGCGTCGGGGCTGCGGCTCGCCCACGGGTTCAGGTTCGGATCCCGCGAGCCGTCGTTCATCGCCGCGGCAGTCACGACCGCTCCCTGGGCGACCGCGGAGGCGATCGCCCGCTCCACCTGCCCGGTCGAGACCGCGCCGACTGCCAGCCCCCAGCTCAGATTGATCACGCGGGCGCCGTGCCCGGCCGCCCAGCGGATGCCGGAGGCGACCAGGCCCTGTGTCGACGAGCCCAAGTCGTCCGTGATCCGCACCGGCAGGATCCGGCAGCCGCCGCAGGTCGCAGCGGCGACGATCGCGACGCCGGTGCCGTGCCCGCCCGAGTCATGCGTGTCGGCCGAGCCGTCGACGGCGTTCCAGCCGGGCACGAGGCCGGGGACGGGGGAGTCCACGCCGGAGTCGACCACCGCGACCACGACCGGTGCAGTGCCCGCCGGGGCCGCGCCCGCCAGGGTGAGGAAGCCCACCGCCAGGACCAGCGCCGCCCGCACGTCGAATACGACGTCGAAGCGGCGAAGAAGGCTGTGCAGGGTACGCTCGCCGCGTCGATGCCGACCGCCGCCCTGGCCGACGTCCACGGGAACCTCCACGCGCTCGACGCCGTGCTCGCCGACCCGCGGCTGGCCGAGGCGGACCGGATCGTCGTCCTCGGGGACGTCGTCACCGGCACGTTCCCGGCCGAGGCCCTCGACCGCCTGACCGCGCTGCCGGGCCGCGTCTCGTTCCTGCGCGGCAACGCCGACCGGCTCGCGCTCGACGATCCCGGCGACTGGTACGGCTGGGTGCGCGAGCGGCTCGGGCCCGAACGCATGGCGACGGTGCGGTCGTGGCCGCTCACCTTCGCACTCGACGTCGAGGGGCTCGGGCCGGTTCGCTGCTGCCACGCGGTTCCGTCCGACGACGAGCGGGTCCTCACCCGGGTCACGCCCGAGGAGGATTTCGCCGCGGAGCTGGAGGGCATCGCGGAGGAGGTCGTGGTCGGCGGCCACACGCACGTCCAGTTCGACCGTCGGGTCGGACCGTGGCGCTACGTGAACGTCGGCGCCGTCGGCCGGCCGTACGAGGGTCGTCCAGGCGCCTACTGGGCACTGCTCGGCCGCGAGGTCGAGCTCGTGCGCACCGACTACGACTTCGAGGCGGCGGCCGAAGCGGTTGTTGCCTCGGGACAGCCCAATGCGGAGGAGGTCGTCGAGACGTTGCTTCATCCGCCCACGCCCGAGGAGGCCACCGCCTGGTGGGAGGAGTCTAGGGTTCCGCGATGAGCACGAGCGCCGCCGCCGAGATCGTCTTCGACCACGTGACGAAGCGCTACGAGGGGCGGGACCAGGCGGCGGTCGAGAACCTGTCGCTGACGATCCCTGCGGGCGAGATCTGCGTCCTCGTCGGGCCCTCCGGCGCCGGGAAGACGACGGCGATGAAGCTCGTCAACCGGCTGATCGAGCTCGACGAGGGCGACATCACGATCGACGGGACGTCGATCCGCGACCAGGACGTGGTCGAGCTGCGGCGGGGGATCGGCTACGTGATCCAGCAGGTCGGGCTCTTCCCGCACATGACGATCGCCGAGAACATCGCCACCGTGCCGCGGTTGCTGGGCTGGCCGAAGGTCCGGACGAAGGAGCGGACCGTCGAGCTGCTCGACCTCGTCGGCCTCGAGCAGGACTACGCGTCGCGCTACCCCGCACAGCTGTCCGGGGGCCAGCGTCAGCGGGTCGGCCTCGCCCGCGCGCTCGCGGTCGACCCGCCGCTGATGCTCATGGACGAGCCGTTCGGCGCCCTCGACCCGATCACCCGCGACCGTCTCCAGCTCGAGTTCCTGCGGTTGCACGAAGAGGTGCGGAAGACGGTGATCTTCGTCACGCACGACATCGACGAGGCGATCAAGCTGGGCGACCGGATCGCGATCCTCCGCGAAGGCGGCCACCTCGCCCAGTACGACGTCCCCGACCGGATCCTCGCCCACCCCGCCGACGAGTTCGTGGAGCGCTTCGTCGGCGCCGACCGCGGCCTCAAGCGACTCGCCCTCCGCCGCCTGGAGGAGATCGAGCTCGAGCCCCTTGACGGCGCGCCGGCCGCCGACGCGCCGCGGGCGCCCGGCTCGACCACCCTCCGCGACGCGCTCTCGCTGATGATGTCCGAGGGGGCCGACCCGCTCGTCGTCGTCGATGCCGGCGGGACGCCGATCGGCCTGCTCTCGGTCGCCCGGGTCGGCCGCGTGCTCAGCGAGCTGTGATCACGCTCCCCCTCCTGGCGAACGGCCCGGTGATCCCGAACTTCGGCGCGGGGTCGACGTGCGAGACCGAGAACCACTTCTTCTGCACCGGGTGGGTCGCGGATCACTGGTCCGACACGCTCCAGCCCGCACTGCTCCAGCACATCAAGCTCGCCGCGATCGCCGTGGCGATCGGGTTCGTGCTCGCCTTCGCGGCCGCTCTCGTCGCGTACCGGTACCGGCGGGCCGACCAGCCGATCGGCCTGCTCTCCGACTTCCTGTACACGATCCCCAGCCTCGCGCTGTTCCAGCTGCTCGTGCCGCTGACCGGCCTGTCGGTGACGACGGTCGAGATCGCGCTCGTCAGCTACACGCTGCTGATCCTGTACCGGAACATCCTCGAGGGGCTCCGCGGTGTGCCGGCCGAGGTCCGCGAGTCGGCGCGCGGCATGGGGCTGACGCGCCTGCAGTCGCTCGTCCGCGTCGAGCTGCCGCTCGCCGTGCCGTCGATCATGGCCGGCCTCAGGATCGCGACCGTGTCGACGATCTCGATCGCCACCATCGCTGCCTTCGTCATCCCGGAAGGGCTGGGCAGGCCGATCTTCATCGGGATCGGTCAGGACGTGTTCAAGACGGAGATCATCGCCGCCGGCGGGCTCGCGATCCTCCTCGCCCTGGCCGCCGACGCGCTCCTCGTCCTCCTCGGCCGTGCGCTGACCCCCTGGAGGAACGCGTGATCCGCCTTCTCGCGGACTCCTTCAGCTGGGGAACCTTCCCCGATGCGATCCGGTTCATCGCCGACAACCCGGGCCTGCTCTGGCACAAGTCGGTGCAGCACATGGAGCTGTCGGGCGCGGCGATCGGGATCGCGTTGCTCCTGGCGCTGCCGCTGGGGGTGGTGCTCGGCCACCTGCGCCGCGGCTCGTTCGTCGCGATCAGCGTGTCCAACCTCGGCCGGGCGCTGCCGAGCCTCGTCCTGATCGCGTTCGCCCTGTTCGTCTCCGGCCACTTCTTCGTGAACAACATGGCCGCGCTGGTCGTCCTCGGCGTCCCGCCGATCCTGACGAACGCCTACTTCGGCATCGAGGACGTCGACAGGAACATCGTCGAGGCGGCGCGGGGGATGGGGATGAGCGGCCGCGACATCCTGTTCCGGATCGAGCTTCCGCTGGCCCTGCCGCTGATCATCGCCGGAATCCGGATCGCCGCAGTCTTCATCATCGCGACGGCGACGATCGCGGCGGTCGCGGGCGGCGGCGGGCTCGGAGACGTGATCGTCAACCAGGCCACGTATCACCTCTCCGGCGTCGTCGGCGCCTCGCTCGTCGTGTCGCTGCTCGCCTTCGGCGCAGCGCTGCTCCTCGCGCTCGTCAGGAAGCTTTTGACGCGTCCCTACGTTTCGGCGGACTAGTGCCCGTTACATAGGGTCCCCGGGGTCATCTCTCTGGAAAGGAGTCAGCTGTGGTCCGCAAGCATGCTCGGCGCGCCGTCAAGGCCGCCTTCGCAGTGGCGTTGGCAATCCCGATCGTCTTAGGTGGGACGGCCAACGCGGGCACGACCGCGTCGCCGACGATCACGGTCGGCACGAAGAACTTCACCGAGGCCTTCGTCCTCGGCCAGCTGTACAAGCAGGCGCTCGAGGCCAAGGGCTTCAAGGTCGGCTACAAGGAGAACATCGGCAGCTCGGAGCTGATCGACACGGCGCTGACGAGCGGGAAGATCAACTTCTATCCCGAGTACACCGGTGTCCTCGCCCTCAACATCGCGCATGTGAAGAAGGCGCCGAAGACGGCCGCGGCGACGTATGCGGCGGCGAAGGCGTTCGAGGAGAAGCGCGGCTACACCATGCTCAAGCAGACGCCGTTCTTCGACGCGGACTCGTTCACGGTCCTGACGAAGACGGCCAAGAAGTACGGCCTGACGAAGATCTCCGACCTGAAGAAGGTGTCGAACCTTTCGTACGCGGGCTACCCCGAGTGCGACAAGCGCATCACCTGCCTGCTCGGGCTGAAGCAGATCTACGGGCTGAAGAACATCAAGTTCGTGCAGCTGGGGACGATCCCCGTCACCAAGCTGATCGACTCCGGCAAGGTCATCGGCGGCGACGTCTTCACGACCGAGCCGGCCCTGGCCAACCCGAAGTACACGGCGCTGATCGACGACAAGCACATCTACGGGTTCCAGAACGTGGCGCCCGTCGTGTCGAAGAAGGTCGTCTCCGCCTACGGCGCAAAGTTCACGAATGCGGTGAACGCGCTCAGCGCGAAGCTGACCAACAAGGCGATGATCGCGATGAACAAGGCGGTCGCGGTCGACAAGAAGACGCCCGCGGCCGTTGCCAAGGCGTTCCTGCAAGCGAACGGTCTGGCTTAACACATTTCGGGAGGGACAGACCCCGCGCGCGGGGTCTGTCCCTGTCGTATCGTTCCGCTCCGTGGCCGAGGGATTCACCATCGGGCGGCTGGGGGAGTTCGAGACGAACGGGCGCTGGCAGCTCGTTCGCCGCGGGCTCGAGGTCGAGGCGTTCGGGCTCAACGTCGTCGAGATCGAGCAGGGCTACTCGATCCCGGAGCACGACGAGACCGAGCGCGACCAGGAGGAGGTCTTCGTCGTCCTCGACGGCGACGCCGTCATGGTGGTCGACGGCGAGGACCACCCGGCACCTGCCGGGACGTTCGTGCGCGTTGCCCCTCGGCTCACACGGACCGTGCGGAACGACGACGAGGCGCCCGTAACGCTGCTGATCGTCTCGGCGCCGACGACGTCGGGCTACACCGACATGGGCTGGGCCTAGGACCGCTCGCCGCCGCGCCCGACCTGTGCGGGTTCCCCCACGCGTTACCAGGCGCCGCCGCCGCCGCCTCCGCCGCCGCCGCCCCCGCCGCCCGAGAAGCCGCCGCCGAAGCCCGAGCCGCCCGACGAGGACGGCGGGGTCAGCGCCGAGCCGAAGCCGGCCGACAGGTCGCCGATCCCGAGCGACGTCGCTCCGGAGCCGAGGTCGCCGTACGGGGTGATCCAGTAGATCGAGCTCTGGTCGTGCAGCTCCTGCGGCATGTGCAGCTGCGCGCCCTGGAGGACGCGCTCCGCGATCCCGAACGCGATCCCGTAGACCAGGAACCGCTCCCACAGCTGGAGCGTCGCCGGCGGCGCCTCCTGCAAGCGGGGGAAGTCGGTCAGGTAGCGGCGGAAGGCGTCCCAGCGCTCGGCCTCGGTCTGGCCCGCCTTCGTCCGGCGACGCCACAGCCGCGCGCGGGTGAGCGCGATCAGGAGCACGACCGCGTTCACGATCGCGCAGCCGCCGAGCGCGACCAGCACGACGTCGCTCCAGCGCGGCGTGCCGGGTCGCCAGCCGTCGATTCCGACCCAGAGCAGGACGACGGCGGCGACGACGCCGAGCAGGAGGGCAAGGCCGAGCAGTCCGGCACCGGCGTCGGTGAACCACTTCCGCGCCTTGATCGCCGAGGACGCCTTGGTCTTGAAGCTCGTGAAACGCGTCGCATTCGACGTGCGGTGCTTCTCGATCTTCTCCCGGAACTCGCTCAGCCGCTCGCCGTCGGCGTCGACGACCGAGTCGATCACGGCTGCGACCGGCTCCTCGAAGTCGGCGAGCGGCACGGCCGCGTCGCCCGGCGTGACGAGCAGGTCGGAGACGGTCTCGTGCCGGAGCCCGCCCCAGATCTTCTTCTCCGTGTCGACCGGCGAGGACTTGTACCGGCCGCGGCGGATCAGGTCGAAGAGCGTGGCGGTAAACTCCTGTGAGCCGACGTCGGTCGACTGGCGCAGGAGCGGCGGGACGAGTGCCGGCTCGGTGTCCGTGGGCGGCTGCTGCTCGTATTCGCGGTCGTAGCCGGTGCCGCGCTCGCGGCCGTAGACGAGCCAGACGAGGAGCAGGACGAGGAGGGCGGGGCCGAGCGCGAAGAGCGCCAGCCAGAGGAGCGTCCGGCCGGGATGGTTCTTCGCGTCGTCGAGGCGTTCGCGGTCGTGCCGATAGCTGGCCTCGGCGCCGGCCTCCTGCCGCACGATCGCCGCCAGACCGCTGCCGGCGACCACCCTGGCGCCGGCGGTCGAGGTCAGGACGTGACGCGGGAAGACGACCCGCATCTCCACCCACTGGTGGCTGGGCACGTTCACGGCCCGGAGCGTCGCCACCTGCGGAGCACGTGCGACGACACCGTGAACCCAGGCTGGGTGGCCGTAGACGCGGTAGCTCGGCCCGAGCGCGACCGGTCGGGGCAACCGCATTGCCGCAGTCAGGTTCGGGAGCGGCTCCGACCAGCTCGGCCCCCAGACCTTCAGGTTGACGTCGGCAACGTCGTCGTGTGCGACGGTCAGGCCCTTGAAGCGGTACGAGATCGTGAACGTGCGCGGTTCGCCTGCGGCGAGGAAGTGCCAGACGATCCGCACCCGCTTCCCGTTCGTCTCGTAGTTGAAGGTGTCGGAGCGGTCGATGCTCCCGAGCTCGGTGCTGCCGCCGCGGCTGTAGCGCCGGTCGCCCTCGGCCACGGAGATCCGGTCGATCGACTCGCCTTTGCGAAGCGGGATGTCGCGGAACGCGCCGTGGTAGGCGCCGCCGATCGTGATCTTCTCTTTGACGACGAGCGCGCCGGTCGGCGCGATCTGCACGGCGACGTCGGCGTTCTGGAGGTAGTAGGCGCGGGCGACCGCCGGGACGAGCAGGACGGCGGCGGCGAGCACGACTGCCGCGAGCAGCGCCCGACGAGGATTCATGCGGCGACTAGCTCGTCTGGGCGGGCGGCGTGGGCGCCGGCGTCTCCGGCGGAGGCGGTGCCGCCGCGGGGGGCGGGGCCGGTGCGTCGGTGAAGGAGACCTGCGGCGCCGCCCGGGTCGCGTCCTCGGTCTGGAAGTACTCGCGCGGGTTGAAGTGGAAGATGCCCGCGATGACGTTCGTCGGCACGGTCTCGAGCGCGTTGTCGTAGCTGAGCACCGTGTCGTTGTAGACCTGGCGCGAGACGGCGATGTTCTGCTCGACGTCCGAGAGCTGCGCCTGCAGCTGCTGGAAGTTCTCGGTCGCGCGCAGCTGCGGGTACGCCTCCGCGACCGCGAAGAGCCGGCCGATGGCGGCGGTGAGCATGTTCTCGGCCTCGGCCTGCTGGGCGACTCCCTGCGCCTGCTGCGCGGCGGTGCGGGCGTTCGTGACCGCCTCGAACGTCCCGCGCTCGTGGGCGGCGTAGCCCTTGACCGTCTCGACCAGGTTCGGGATCAGGTCGTAGCGCTTGCGGAGTTGCACGTCGACCTGCGCCCAGGCGTTCTCCGCACGGTTCCGCAGCCGGACGAGCTTGTTGAACATCCCGACCAGGAACAGGAGCAGCAGGACGACGATCGCGACGACGACGATGACGACCCAGATCACGGTTCCAGCCTACACCGGAAACGGAACCAGGGGCAGGTGCTCATCGTCGTCGGCGCGCGAGCCAGACCGAGTCCTCGCCGCCGGTGTACGGGCGGCGGTCGAACCAGCCGTAGCAGGCCTCGATCTCGAACCCCGCGCGCTCCAGGAGCCCGCGCCACTCGGCGGTCGGGAGCCAGGTCAGACCGAGTCTCGTCTCGGCGTTCCGACCGCGGACGTCCAGCGTCAGCCGGCGCGCCTCCTCGTCCCAGGTCGCCCGCTCCCAGATGCCCGGCTCTCGCTCGATCCACCGGCCTTGCGTCTCCTCGACGTCGTCGGGCGAAGGAGCGAAGACATCGAACGCGAGCAGGCCGCCGGGCACGAGCAGCTCGCGGGCGGCGCGCAGGGCGGCCAGGCGCTCCACGTCGTCGTCGGGCAGGTGCAGGTACGCGCGGAAGGGGCACATGACCAGCGCGACGCGCTCGGCGACGGGCGGGCGACGGAAGTCTCCCGGGCGCAGGTCGACCCGGTCGGCGACGCCGGCCGCCTCGGCCCGGCGGCGGCAGACGTCGAGCATGCCTTCCGAGCGGTCGACGCCGATCACGGGGATGCCGGCGGCGGCGACGGGCACCGCGATCCGTCCCGTGCCGACGCCGAGCTCGACCACGGGTGTCTCCGGGGCGACACCGGCGCGGCCTGCGGCCTTGCGCGCTTCCTCCACGTAGAAGGCGACGTCTTCGACGACGCTCCGGCTCCACGGGTCGTACAGCGTCGCGATCCGGTCGTACTCGCTGGCGCTGGAACCCGCAACCTCTGGCACAGCCGCAGTCTGACACCCTCGCCTCGGTCGACACGGCGGTCGTGGCCAAAGGCGGCGAAGCCGCCGCGAGCGATCACGCGGTACAGTCGGCCGATGGACGCGAGCGCGCTCCAGAGCGAAGCCCTGGCGGCGATCTCGGGTGCTTCGACCGTCGCCGACCTGGAGGAGGCGCGCGTTCGCTACCTCGGGCGGAAGAGCGAGCTCGCGCTGGCGTTGCGGGCCGTCCGCGACCGCGAGACCGGGATGACGCTCAACGGCGTCCGGGACGCGCTCGAGGCCGCTGTCGCCGACCGCCGCACAGCGCTCGAGCGGGCTGAGCTCGACCGGACGCTAACCGAGGACTCGCTCGACGTCACGCTCCCCGGCGACGACCTGCCGGTCGGCCACCTGCATCCGACCACGCACATCCGCCGGATCGTCGAGGACGCGTTCCTCGGGCTCGGCTACCAGATCTACGACGACCGTGAGGTCGAGTGGGTCGAGGACAACTTCGACCAGCTCGCCTTTCCCGACTGGCACCCGGCGCGCTCGCCGCGGGACACCTTCTTCCTCGATGGGCGGCGCGTGCTGCGGACGGAGACCTCGCCGTCCCAGATCCACGTCATGCAGGAGCAGGAGCCGCCGATCTACATGGTCTCGATCGGCCGTGTCTACCGGCGTGACGAGATCACCCCGACGCGCTTTCCGATCTTCCACCAGTTCGAGGGGCTGGCGGTCGACCGCAACATCACCCTCGCCGACCTGAAGGGAACGCTGCTGCACGTGATGCGGGCGCTGTTCGGGCCGGACCGGGCCGTTCGCTTCCGGACACATTTCTTTCCGTTCACCGAACCGTCGATCGAGCCCGACGTGTCCTGCCCGATCTGCTCCGGAGAAGGCTGCCGCACCTGCAAGTTCTCCGGGTGGATCGAGATGGGCGGGGCGGGGATGGTCGACCCGGCCGTCTTCGAGAACGTCGGCCTCGACCCGGAGGAATGGTCCGGGTTCGCCTTCGGCTGCGGTCTCGAGCGCTCGGCTCAGCTCCGCTACGGGATCCCGGAGATCCGCCCCTTCTGGGAGAGCGACCTCCGCGTGCTGACGCAGTTTTGAAGGTTCCGGTCTCCTGGTTGCGGGAGTACGTCCCGCTCGAGATGCCGCTCGAGGAGCTGGCGGAGCGGCTGTCGGTCGCATCCGCGGAGGTCAACGCGCTCGAACGGCACGGGATCCCGGACGACGAGGGGAACGTCGGCCTGTTCCGCGTCGGCCGCGTGCTGGAGGCGGCGAAGCACCCCAACGCGGACCGGCTCCAGCTCTGCTCGGTCGACGTCGGGGACGGCGAGCCGAAGCAGATCGTCTGCGGCGCGTGGAACTTCGGAGCCGGCGCGACGGTCGCCGTCGCGCTCCCGGGGGCCGTGCTCCCCGGCGGGCTGAAGCTCGAGGCGCGGCCCCTACGGGGCACGGTCTCGCACGGCATGATCCTCTCCGAGAGCGAGCTGGAGCTCGGTCCCGACCACTCGGGGATCATCGTGCTCCCGGACGGCGAGCCCGGAACGCCGCTCGCGGACGTGCTCCCGATCGTCGAGTCGGTGCTCGACGTCGAGCCGACCGGAAACCGGCCCGACCTCCTCTCCGTCTACGGCCTGGCGCGCGAGGTCGCCGCGCTGTACGACCTGGAGCTGGCCCCCTGGCCGGGCCGCGCCGTCGAGCCGGCCGGCGACGAGCCGGTGGAGGTGGCGCTCGACGACGTCGACGCGAGCCCGCGCTACATCGGCCGGCTGTTCCGCGACGTCCGGATCGGCCCGTCGCCGACGTGGCTCCGCGCGCGGCTGACATCGGCCGGGCAGCGGCCGATCTCGAACGTCGTCGACGTCACGAACTATGTGATGCTCGCGCTCGGGAGCCCGCTCCACGCCTTCGACTACGACACGCTCGCCGGCGGCCGCATCCTCGTCCGGCATGCGCAGCCGGGCGAGAGGCTGCGCACGCTCGACGGCGTCGAGCGCACGCTCGAGCCCGCCGACCTGCTGATCACCGACGGCGAGCGCCCGATCGCGCTGGCGGCGATCATGGGCGGCGAGGAAACCGAGGTCACCGACGCGACGCGGAACGTCCTGCTCGAGGCGGCGAACTTCGAGCCGGTCGGCATCCTGCGCAGCTCCGAGCGGCTCCGCCTGCGGACGGAGGGCTCGAACCGCTGGGAGAAAGGAGTCGACCCGCACCTGGCCGAGCACGCGGCGCGGCTCGCCACGCAGCTGATCGTCGAGCTCGCCGGCGCGCGCTGGACCGGCCACGCCGACGTCCACGGCGAGCTGCCACGACCCGTCGAGGTGCCGTTCCGGCCGGAGCGCGCCGACGAGGTGATGGGGCTCGAGGTGCCGGCCGACGAGCAGCTCGCCCTGCTACGCCGCCTCGGCTTCGAGGACTCGGTCGTCGTCCCGACCTGGCGCCTGCGCGACGTGCGCAGGGAGATCGACGTCGTCGAGGAGGTGGCGCGGTTCCAGCTGCCGGAAGTGCCGTTCACGCTGCCTCTCCGCCGCGAGATGCACGGCCGGCTCACGCGCCTGCAGCAGGTGCAGCGCCGCGTCGAGGAGGCCATGGTCGGGCTGGGCTTCACCGAGGTCTATACGCCGTCGCTGGTGGAGCGCGACGAGCGGGACGACGCGCTCAGGCTGCCGGAACCGATCTCCCTGGAGCTGGCCGTGCTGCGGACGCGCCTCCTGCCGAGCCTGGTGCAGGCGGCCCGCCGCAACGTCGACCTGGGCGCAGACGCGATCGCCCTCTTCGAGGTCGCCCGCGTGTACGAGCCGCGGGGGAGCGACCTGCCCGACGAGCACGTCATGATTGCGGGCGTCTGCGGCGGCGGGTTCGACCGGGCGAAGGGCGTGGTCGAGGCACTGGGCGTCGCGCTGCATCTGGCCACCCCGTACGAGCGCGGCGAGGATCCGCTGTTCCATCCGGGCAAGACCGCCCGGATCCCGGCGGGGGTTCTCGGCGAGCTGCATCCGACCGTCCTGGACGGCCGCTGGGGGGCATTCGAGCTGGACCTCGGCGTGCTCGCGGCCGAGAGCCGAGACCCGATCGCCTTCGAGGAGGTGATCGCGTTCCCGACGGTGCGGCAGGACCTCGCCTTCGTCGTGCCCGAGGACGTCAGCGCCGGCGAGCTGGTGGACGCCGCGCGCGAGGCGGCCGGGCCGGAGCTGCACGGGATCCGTCCCTTCGACGTCTACCGCGGCGAGCAGGTCGGGGCAGGACGCAAGTCGATCGCCTTCGCCGTCACCTTCCAGTCGGCCGAGCGGACGCTCTCCGACGAGGACGCGGCCGCCCTGCGGGGCCGGATCGCGGAGGTGCTCGCGAAGCGGTTCGGCGCCGAGCTGCGCGGCGGGTGAATCCGATCCGCGCGATCCTCCGTACGGACCGGGCGATGGGGATGTTCCGAGTTGCGCTCGCCGCCGGCGCCGTCCTCGCCGTGCTCGGCTCGGCAGGCGGCGCCGGCGCGCAGAGCCAGACCCTGACGGGCGTCGTCGGCCCCGGGTTCACGATCAGGCTGAACGACTCGACCGGCGCGCCGGTCAAGCAGCTCGATCCCGGCACCTACACGATCCAGGTGCAGGACCTGTCCGACCAGCACAACTTCCACCTGACCGGCCCGGGCGTCGACCAGGCGACCGACGTCGAGGGGACGGGCACGGTCACCTGGACGGTGACCTTCACCGCCGGCGCATACCACTTCCAGTGCGACCCGCACCACACCACGATGTTCGGGAACTTCAACGTCGGCACCGCGCCGCCGCCCCCGGCGCCCAGGCCGCCGGCGGCGAAGCCGGTCCAGCTGACGGGCTCGGTCGGGCCCGGCAAGCGGATCGCGCTCACGCGCGCCGGCGCGAAGCGGCGGGTCGCGTCGCTCAAGGCCGGCGCGGTGATCGTCCGCGTCAGCGATCGCTCGGCCACCGACAACTTCCACCTGGTGGGCCCGGGGGTCAACCGTGCCACGACCAGGCTGGGCAAGAGGACCGCGACCTGGCGGCTGACGCTGAAGCGCGGACTGTACGCATACCGCTCCGACGCGACGCCGAGCCTCAAGGGCTCGGTCCGCGTTCGCTAGGCGCGTCAGCGCAGAACGCGCCGGACGATCGCGACCAGGGCGCCGGCGGCGACCACGGCGGCGGCCACCTTGGGCACCTTCCGCTTCAGCTCGTCGACCTCGGCCCGCAGCTCGCTGGTCGCGGCGACGAGCTGCTCACGCTCGGCTGCGATCTGCTTCCTCAGCTCGTCGGTTGAGTCAGTCGGCGACACTCGCCCTCACGGTCTCGGTGGTCAGACGGGCCTCCTCGATCGCCGCGTCCGGGACCGGGGGTGCGCCCGAGCGGATCGAGCGGAGGGCCAGGAAGAGCAGCAAGGTGGTCAGCAGGACCAGCACGCCGCCGACGATCAGCAGCGCTGCCCACCACGGCACCACGTAGGCGAGCCCCGCAGCCGCTCCGGCGAACAGGAAGCCGATCGCGTAGAGCGTGAGGATGAGCGCGACGACGGCGAGACCGGCGCCGATCCCGATCTTGACCAGCTTTTGCTTGATCTCGAGCTGGGCCAGCTGCGCCTGGAGACGCGCCATCGACTTCGCGCGACCGACGACCTCCTTGGCGCTCCCGACTAGGCCACGCTTTGTCTGTACTGCTGACACGTCGGAGACCTTACCGAAGCCTCCTTGCTCGAAACCTCGCGGCCCGGGCAGCGGGTCAGACGGCCTTGCCGCCGACGTACCAGACCGGCCCCTGGGTGCCGACCGGCTTGCTGTCGGACAGCACGCGCAGGGCCGTCAGCGTCCCGGCAATGCCGCGCTCGTCGAGACGGGCCAGGCATCTTCGGGTCATGCCCGGCGAGGCGCCGTAGCCGAACGACCGGGCGACCCGGAAGCGGAAGCCGTTCGCGGGGCCGTAGCGCAGCGGGTTGACCGGCGCGAGCGCCAGCGCCGCCGGGTCCAGGTGGTCGCTGGAGGTCAGGTCGAGCTGCGCGTAGAGGTCGCTCCAGTCCCCGGGCAGGCTCGCGGCCAGGGCGTCCCAGGACTCCGCGAGCGGCACGTCCTCCGGGGCCGGCGCGGCGCGCAGGTGAGCGGTCGGGGCGACCTCGTCGGCGGCGACCAGCTCGAGCGTTCCGCGGATGCGCTCGAGGTCGAGGCGGCGGAGAGCGCGGGTGACGGCGGCCGGCGAGCTCCCGTGCCCGCCGCGCGCGGCCTCGAATCTGAGCGTTCCGCCCGCCCGCCCAGGGGTGAGCGGGCCGAGCAGCGCGGCTGCGCGATCGAGCCGTTGCGGGTTCGTCGGCGTCAGCCCCAGCCGGGCGTGCGCCCAGTCCTCCGGCAGCTTCGCCTGGATGATCCGCCACTGGCGACCGAGCGAGACGACGGGCACGTCGCGCAGCATAGACTCACGTCACAGTGGCCAAGGTCGAGAGCAAGCGGGGGGCACTCTCCGAGGAACGCCTGCGCGACTTCCTCCGGGAGATGCTCCTCATCCGGCACGTCGAGGAGAAGGTCGAGGAGCGGTTCCGCGCCGGTGAGCTGCCCGGCTTCCTCCATGTCGCGATCGGCCAGGAGGCGGTCGCAGTCGGCGTCTGCCAGGCGATGGAGGACGGCGACGTCTTCGCCTCCACGCACCGCGCGCACGCACACACGCTCGCGCGCGGGACGCACCCGAACGAGCTGATGGCTGAGCTGTACGGGAAGATCGAGGGCTGCTCGCACGGCTACGGCGGCTCGATGCACCTGTACGACGTGGAGCGCGGCAACCTCGGCGCGAACGCGGTCGTCGGCGGCGGCCTGCCGGCGATCACCGGCGCGGCGCTGGCATTCAAGCTGCGCGGCGAGACCCGGGTCTCCGTTGCCTTCTTCGGCGACGGAGCCACGAACATCGGCACGTTCCACGAGGCGCTCAACCTCGCGTCGCTGTGGAAGGTGCCCGCGGTCTTCGTCCTCGAGAACAATCACTGGGCCGAGTCGACGCCGGCCAAGCAGCAGCTGCCGATCTCCGACCTCGAGAAGCGGGCGGTCGCGTACGGGATGCACTCGACCAAGGTCGACGGCCAGGACGTCGAGGTGGTGTTCAAGGCGGCCAGGCGCGCGCTCGACTACGCGCGGAGCGGGAAGGGGCCGGTCTTCCTCGTCTGCGAGACGTACCGGCTCGTCGGCCACTTCGTCGGCGACGCCCAGGTCTACCGTCCGAAGGGCGAGCTCGCCGAGCTGCGCGAGACGCAGGATCCGATCACGAAGCTGCGCGAGCGGCTCGGGATCCCCGACGACGAGTTCGAGGCGATGGACGCGGAGGCGCTCGAGGTGGCAGAGGGAGCGGTCGCCTTCGCCAAGGCGGGCACCGACCCGAAGCCCGAGGACGCCCTCAAGAACGTATATGCCTGAGCTGACCTACCGCGAAGCTGTCAGGGACGCGTTGAGTCGCGCGATGCGCGAGGACGACGACGTCTTCATCATGGGCGAGGACATCGCCGAGATGGGCGGCTCGATGGGCGTGACCCAGGGGATGCTGGCCGAGTTCGGACCCGACCGGGTACGCAACACGCCGATCTCCGAGATGGCGCTCGTCGGCGCCGGGATCGGCGCCGCGATGCAGGGCATGCGCCCGATCGTCGAGATCATGTACGAGGACTTCACCACCCTCGCCATGGAGCAGATCGTCAACCAGGCGGCCAAGCACCGGTACATGTCCGGCGGCCAGGTGAAGGTGCCGCTGACGATCCGGACGCAGGGCGGAGCCGGCTGGTCGCCGGGCGCGCAGCACGCACAGCAGGTCGAGGCGTGGTTCGTCCACGTGCCGGGGCTGAAGGTCGTCTTCGCCTCGACGCCGTCGGACGTGCGCGGGCTGCTCTGGTCGTCGATCTACGACGACAACCCCGTGCTCTTCTTCGAGCACCGGATGCTCTACCCGATCAAGGAGGAGGTCGCCGACGAGCTCGAGCCGGTCCCGCTCGGGCAGGCGCGGGTGCACCGCGAGGGCGAGGACGTGACCGTGATCGCCACGGGCCGGCTCGTCCACGAGTCGCTGGCCGCGGCCGCCGAGGCGGAGAAGGAAGGCGTCTCGGTCGAGGTGGTCGACCCGCGTACGCTCCAGCCGCTGGACGAGGAGGCGCTCGTCTCCTCGGTGAAGAAGACGAACCGGTGCGTGGTCGCGCACGAGGCCGTCGTCCGCGGCGGCTACGGCGCCGAGGTCGCGGCGGTCGTCCAGCACCAGGCGTTCGACTGGCTCGACGCGCCGATCGAGCGGGTCGGCTCCAAGTTCACGCCGATCCCGTTCGCGCCCGTGATGGAGAACTTCGTCGTCCCCGACGCCGTCGACGTGCTGGAGGCGATCCGGAAGACGGTGGAGCGCACCGGTGGCTGACCAGGTGATCCTGCCTCGGCTCGGCCAGGGCATGGAGTCGGGGACGATCGTCCGCTGGTTGAAGTCGGAGGGCGACGAGGTGCAGAAGGGCGAGCCCCTCTTCGAGCTCGACACCGACAAGGTCACCCAGGAGGTGGAGGCCGACGTCGGCGGCGTGCTGCTGAAGATCCTCGTCGACGAGGGCGAGGTGCCGGTCGGGACGCCGGTTGCGTTCCTCGGGGAGAAAGGGGAGGACCTGCCGGAGGTCGAGGCGGCTGCACCGACGCCGGTGGAAGCGGAGACGGAGCCAGCGGCCGTCTCTGCAGGGACCGACCCCGAGCAGCCGGAGCGCGTCGCGGGACCGCCCTCCGGGTCTGTCCCTACGGACGGGCGGATCAAGGCGTCGCCGCTCGCACGGCGGATTGCTCGCGAGCGGGGCATCGACCTCGCTGCGCTGACCGGCACCGGCCCCGAGGGGCGGATCGTCGCCGAGGACGTCGAGCGCGCGGACGTCGGCGGTGCGCCGAAGGCGCCCGCGCGGGCGGCGGCGACCGGAGAGGTCGAGCGCGTCGAGCTGACCTCGCTGCGCAGGACGGTCGCGCGGCGGATGACCGAGGCGTGGGCGGCGCCGGCCTTCCAGATCGTGATGTCGGCGGACATGACCCGCGCCCAGGAGCTCAGAGCGCGCCTCGTCGAGCGCCACCCCGACGAGCGCCCCACCGTGACCGATGTGCTGACCAAGGTCTGCGCCGCCGCGCTGATGCGCCACCGCGAGGTCAACGCCCTCTACGCCGGCGACGCGATCGAGCTGCACCCGTCAGCGAACGTCGGGATCGCGGTCGCCACCGACCGTGGCCTCCTCGTCCCGGTGATCTCGGGCTGCGAGCTCAAGACCGTCGCCGAGATCGCCGTCGCCCGTGCCGACCTGGTCGCCCGGTCGCGCGAGGGCAAGCTGCAGGCGTCCGACCTCGAGGGCGGCACCTTCACCATCTCGAACCTCGGCATGTACGGCGTGGAGCAGTTCGTCGCCGTGCTCAATCCGCCCCAGGCTGCGATTCTGGCCGTCGGGGCGATCGAGGATCGCCCGGTCGCGCGCGACGGCGGGGTCGTCGCCCGGCCGATGATGACCCTGACCCTCACCTGCGACCATCGCACGATCGACGGCGCGACTGCGGCCGACTTCCTCCGGACGGTCAAGGAGTTCCTGGAGGAGCCGGGCCTGGCCCTCTAGAAGGCGATGCGATGAGTGTCTGGTACCGCGTGCGGGACATGGCCGCGGCGCGGGCCTTCTACCGGGACGTGCTCGGATTCGAGGAGCGCTACTCGGACGAGGACGGCCGCTGGGCGCGGCTACGGCGCGACGACATGGAGATCGCGCTCTGGGAGGCGCAGGGCGACGAGGGCGGTGTCGCCTCGATCACCGTGCCCGACCTCCGGTCGGAGGTCGACCGGCTGCGGGAGAACGGCGTCGAGGTGGGCGTCATTCTCGAGCTGCACGGACAGGTGCGGATCGTGGACGTGTTCGATCCCGACGGCAATCGAATCCAACTCACCGAGGAGGTCGAATAACTGGTGTGATCAGGCCCGCCGGAGCCCAGGACCTGCCGTTTCTCCGCGACATGCTCCGCCACGCCTACTACGCCCGCTGGGGCTCCGAAGCCGACGTGCCGCTCGAGCGCTACGTCGCCGGCTGGGGCCGCCGCGGCGACGACGCGCTGGTCGCGATCGACGAGTTCCAGCCGGTCGGCGCCGCCTGGTTCCGGCTGTTCGAGGCGGACGAGCCGGGATACGGCTTCGTCGACGAGAACACGCCGGAGCTGACGATCGCGATCGTGCCGAGCCGACGGGGCAAGGGCCTCGGCGAGCAGCTGCTCATCTCGCTGCTCGACCGGGCCCGGGAGGAGGGCTACGCGCGGATCAGCCTCAGCGTCGAGGCGGACAACCCTGCGATCCGGCTGTACGAGCAGCACGGCTTCACCAGGGTCGGCGATCGAGCCGGCGCTCTGGTGATGAGCGCAGAGCTCGGCGACCAGGCTCACGCCCCTCGATAGGATCGGAGCATGGAATGCGATGTCGCCGTCCTCGGGGGCGGCCCGGGCGGCTACACGGCCGCGATCCGCGCCGCGCAGCTCGGCGCCGCGGCCGTCTGCATCGAGCAGGAGCCCGAGCTGGGCGGCACGTGCCTGCGCGTCGGCTGCATCCCGACGAAGGCGTGGGTCCAGACCGCGTTCGCGCTGAAGGAGGCGGAGGAGAGCTTCGCCAAGTTCGGCGTCGAGATCGGCGAGGCCAGGCTCGACCTGGCGAAGGCGAACGAGTGGAAGGCCGGCGTCGTCAAGCAGATGACCGGCGGCGTGGCGTCGCTGTTCAAGGCGAACGGAGTCGAGTGGGTCAAGGGCAAGGGGCGCTTCGCCGGCGCGAACACGATCGCGGTGGAGGGCGGCGAGGACGTCACCTTCAAGAGCGCGATCGTCGCCACCGGCTCGTACCCGATCCGGCCGCCGATCGAGGGGCTCGACTCGTCGCTGTGCGTCGACTCGACGGGGCTGCTCGCCCAGGAGCGGGTGCCGCGGCGGCTGGTCGTGCTCGGCGGCGGGATCATCGGCTGCGAGTTCGCCTCGATCTTCCGGCGCTTCGGCTCCGAGGTGACGATCGTCGAGATGCTCCCGAGCCTGATCCCGATGGAGGACGAGGACGCGTCGAAGGAGCTGGCCAGGCAGTTCGGCAAACGCGGGATCACGCTCGAGCTCGGGCAGCAGTGCACGAAGGTGAAGGACAAGGAAGGCGTGCTGAGCGTGCACTACGGCGCCGGAGGCGACGAGACCAAGAAGATCGAGGCCGATCTGATGCTCGTCGCCGTCGGCCGCGCGCCGCTGGTCGAGGGGCTCGGGCTGGAGGAGCTCGGCGTGCAGGTCGACCGCAAGGCCGGCATCGGCACCGACGAGCACCGGCGCACCGCCGTCCCGCACATCTACGCCGTCGGCGACTGTGCCGGCTACTGGCAGCTCGCGCACACCGCGTTCCGCGAGGGCGAGGTGGCGGCCGAGAACGCGCTCGGCCACGACGCCGTCGTCGACCCGCGTGGGGTGCCGCGCCCGATCTACACCGACCCGGAGATCGCCGCCGTCGGCCTGACCGAGGCGCAGGCGCGCGAGCAGTACGGCGACGAGGTCGCCGTCGGCACGTTCCCGTGGGTGGCGAACGCCCGGGCCGTCATGCAGGACGCCACGGTCGGCTGGGTGAAGT
>Ga0207661_10000268_pt1 | contig 33598 bp, 50 predicted proteins | sample KBSC713LmetaG_FD_184337 | JGI IMG/M metagenome (GOLD analysis project Ga0207661, IMG submission 184337) | Corn rhizosphere microbial communities from Kellogg Biological Station, Michigan, USA - KBS C7.1-3L metaG (SPAdes) (version 2) | ecosystem: Host-associated > Plants > Roots > Rhizosphere ...
GCTGACGCGAGGCGCGAAGCCGCGTGCCAGTTGCACGTAATGCATCGTCGTCATAACCGGGGTGGCATACAAATTCCCACGTCCCGTCCGGAATGTTGGCAATTATGGCTCGAAAAACCTCTAACGTTAGCGACCCTGTAGCAAGGATCGCGAGCGTGCCATCTGTGGTGGAAACACCTGCGGCGGTGGCGAGCTCTCGGAACCCCCCGGCTAGAACGCGCAACAGGCGGACTTGCGCTCGGCGCTTCCATTGTGTAGACGCGGGCACTTGCGCGAATGTTGGTTCCACCGGATTGCGGATGGCCGAAATCCCACATCTCGCCGCAGCGCGCAAAATCGGCTTGAGAATATTCGGAAATAGATGAGTGTGTTTGTGGGTGTCGAGGTGAGATACGAGCACGCCTGACGCTTGAATCTTTCGAATTTGTGCTCCTGCCTCTCTTTCGATTTCGTTGGGGTTCAGGCGTGCGAGAAGAGCATTCGCCGCCAGAAGAGCGATTGACCCTCGAAAGCGTGAATGCCTGCCCGGCGCAAGCGTTCGTATAGAGGTTGGAGAGACGATCGGCCGTCCATCGACGAAAACCAAGTGGACGCCTACGCCGAGGCGCGGAGCCTGCTGTGCAAGGAGTATCGCCTCATCGTAGGCGGCAGAGTTCGCCATCAGCGTGGTCGACGTGACGATGCCGGCCCGGTGGGCCTCGATAATGGCGCGATTCACACCGGCAGTGAGGCCAAAATCGTCGGCGTTGACAATCAGTCGTCGCACCGCCAAAGTCTAGCAGGGAAGCGCGACACGGCTGCGACGATGCTTTATGATGTAGATTCCTTCCACGGAATGTCACGTTCGTGGGCGGTTAGCTCAGCTGGTTAGAGCGCCTGCCTTACAAGCAGGAGGTCGCAGGTTCGAGTCCTGCACTGCCCACCATTAATTCAATAACTTACGTTCAGTTTGTTTCGCGATGTCATTTCCATCCACAAAGCCATCCACAAATCGCGGCTTGTCGAGTAACTCCACTGCGTTGCGTGCAGCTTGCGAACTGATGTGCGTGTAGTGCCGCGTCATCGCCGCCGACATATGCCCAGCCATTGCCTGCACGACCGCAAGCGGGACGTTGCGTTCTGCCATCGCTGAAATAAACGAATGCCGCAGACTATGAAATCGCAGACCATCCAACCCCGCAGCCTTCCGCAAACGTCGCCACGCTGTACGCCAGGTTTGCTGATGGTTGGCAGGGTCGAATCCGATTCCCTTCAGCGGGTCTATATCTCGAGTGTGACGGCTACGGTCGCAAGGCAACAGATAGTGTTCGGGCTTCGCTGCACCTATCAATTGGGCACGTTGGAAGAGTCGCGTCGCGGCCTCGAGTGCGGCCTGATTCAACTCAATTAGTCGACACCCCGAATCCGTCTTGGTTCCTTGCCGTCGGATACGCAAGCGTCGCAATTCAAGGTTCACGTCTGCTAGTTGGAGGCGACGAATCTCGCAGCCTCTCATTCCAGTGTTACTCGCCAGTACCTCGCACCTGTATGCCACTTCCCACGCGGGGTTACTGGCGGCCGTGGCCTCGAGGCGTGCGAGTTGTTCCTGTGTGAGTGCTTGCCCCACTTCTGATGTCTGTTCGCGAAGGGGTTTGTAATGTTTCTCGATTGGGTGCCAGAGGTTCGCTTCCCGCAAGACGTTTTGCAGAATCCTCAATTCCAGATTGATTGTTCTCTCGGATACTTCTTTACGGCGGGCCACCTGGTAATCCTTGATTTTGTCGATGGTGACCGCTTTTAGTTTCACGTCGCCAATGCGTCGCGTCAGTTGATTAAGTAGCGATTGTTCGTTGCGTTTCGATTTCGCGGGACCGAGGTGCGCGGCGTGTTGCTGAACCCATAACGCTGCCGCCTGCTTCACGGACCACGCTGCTTTGTCCGTTGGCAACGTGCCTTCCCTCAGGTTCCGTTCAAATTCTTCCTTATACTTGCGGGCCTCGCGAATGTTGTCTGTGAGTGTGGATTTCTCGCGCCATCGGCCGTCAGTATCTTGGTAGCGGAAACAAAACTTTTGATTACGTGGGTAAAGACCATATCGCGTGCGCTTCATCGTTTTTTCCTCCTAGCTGATAGCTCTAATCCCTTTTCGGTCCTGGCTTTCAGATTGGGCCTGTATCTTTCCTTCATGTAGATTTTCCGTTTTTCCTTGAATTCATCGGTCTGCGCAGCGGCCTTCTGACGACATGACTTCTGGCAGAACTTCTGGAAATCAGTTAGCGCGTAGAACCATTGCGGGCATTGGTCGCAACGCCGATAGCGCTCCCAGTGACCCTTGGCGAGTAGGAACCAGACCGCCATCTCCTCAAACTCTTTCGGGTCCGCCCAGTCCTCGGAGTCAATCAGTTCCCATGGGTTTTCCGGCCCATCTTCAGCGTTCAGCTTCTCCGCTGCTTTTCGACTCCACACTGCGACGGGCTGGCGGCCTTGCGCAAGGAATTGCGGGGTCCAATTGCTATAACGCATCAATTTCCGATTAATCGTTTCGCGTAGTACCGGGGATTTTAAGAACGTCTGGAGCCTTTCAATTCCTTCCAGCTGCGCTCTCTTGCTTGCGTCATGCAAAAAAATAAGCAGGGCAGTGACCCGCCTGACTGCGGCGGGCGGGTGCGGCATATTAAGCCTGCTCGTGATGATGGTTGTTGCTGCTTCGTAATCCCGTTGTCGCGCTTTGCTAACCATTAATCCTCCTCAGTAGAAGTCGTAACCGACGTTATTGGCAGCGACCTGCGACCATTACAATACTCGCCCGCAGAACTCTTTTATCAGGTACTGTTTGCGATAGCAAGATGGAGTTTTAGGCCGCAGAAGGGAGTTTCAAACATGAGCGTATTGCAGGCGATGGTGATGCAGACATTATTCGGATTTCCGGTATTGGCTGCGCGTTGGGGCGTATCTACCGACATGTTGAAGCGTGCGGCGGCACGCGGGGAACTCAAGACGATTCGTTTGGCAGGCAGAGTTATGGTGCCGCGTAGTGAAGTGGAGAGGGTCGAAGCAGAAGGCCTCGGGCACGGTCGCAAGAAACCCGAGAGGAAGGCTGAGTAAGTGTCCGCTGCAGGTCACTATCGGCCTGACCAGCTAAACGCAAGTCAGTTCTGGGGCGCAGAACTTGAGGGCAAGCGCACCCGTGTATCCCGAGGCTGGATAAAAACACAGTGCCCATTCCATCGCGGCAAATCAGGATTGTCTTTCGCGGCCAACGTAGAGAACGGGAGTTGGGTTTGCTGGGGCGGTTGCGGCAAAGGCGACTTGATTTCGTTCGTTCGGAAGCGATACGGGCTGTCCTTCGTAGATGCGTGCCGATACCTGAAAGCATGGGATGGTGACAGTAGTTTCCAACCGCAACCAAAGGCCGCAGTCCCATTCCTGACGCTGGATTTCGCAATTGAGGGAGAACAGTACAGCGTTTCTGTGCGCGATGAACCGAAGTATGAGGCGCGAATCCGCCGTTTCTATTGCGATGCCCGCGAACGTCTGACCGAACTCCTACGCGGCAATCCTGAGGAATACCCCGGCGAGACGGAATCCTGCTGGGAATCTTGTGCGATTTTCCACGATGAAATCAGGGAACTGGAAAACCTATGAACAATGAATACGGTTTTGAAGGACTGGAATTTGACGATACAGAACGCGCCTATAAGCACGCAGCAGAGAAAACGCCAGGCAACGGCAAAACGCATGGCGATGTTGCGAACACGCCGACGCCAGAGTCTCGAAAATGGCCTGACCCGATTGCGCCAGAAGCATTTCACGGGTTGGCCGGCGACTTCGTGCGAATGGTCGAACCCCACTGCGAGGGAGACCCAGCCGCGTTACTGATTCAATTTTTGATTGCATTCGGCAATCGAGTTGGCCGTGGTCCTCATTACCTGGTCGGCGCTACCCGGCACCACATGAATACGTTCGCCTGCCTGGTAGGCATGACTAGCAAGGCGCGGAAGGGGACGTCATGGCATTACATTCGGCAACTGTTCCTCGACCTAGAATTAGGAACGACACGCGACGGGTTCGTTTCTGGGTTGAGTTCTGGGGAAGGACTAGTGTCCGCAGTGCGAGACACTGAACCCGACACAGATGACGGTAAGGGCGGAGTGAAAAAAGGCACCCCAGGCGTCGAGGATAAAAGGCTGATGGTCACCCAGGGCGAATTCTGTTCCGTGCTTAAAGTGATGGCCAGAGAAGGGAACACCCTTAGCGGAATATTGCGCGATGCATGGGATGACGGCTACCTGCGCGTGATGACCAAACGCCCAATGTCGGCCACGGACGCGCATATTTCGCTGCTTGGCCACATAACCCGCGATGAGTTGCGGAGTCATCTTACTGCGACGGATTCGGCGAACGGTTTCGCGAATCGGTTTGTCTGGGTCTGCGTGAAGCGTTCAAAGCACTTGCCAGAGGGTGGGACGGTTCCAAGCAAGCAGATGCGGGAGTTTGAGGAGAGATTGGTTTCCGCATTCAATAAGGCTCGCACCGTTGGACGCATGCAACGCGATGAAGCGGCGAAAGAACTCTGGGCGACTGTGTATGCAGCACTCAGTGAGGGCGAACTGGGGCTTGTTGGTTCCGTAATCGCACGGGCCGAGGCGCAAGCGTTGCGTCTGTCATGCATTTACGCGCTGTTAGATGGCAGTGACGTTGTCCAAGTTCAGCACCTCAAGTCAGCTTTAGCCGTATGGGAATACTGCGGGGCGAGTTGTCGGTACATCTTCGGAGACGCAATAGGCGACCCCGTCGCAGACTCAATCCTAGCGAGTCTTAAGGCAAGCCCTGACGGAATGACCAGAACGGAGGTTAGTGACCTGTTCGGTCGGCACAAAACAAAGGCGCAGATTGATGCGGCGCTGGATTTGTTACTCGAACGGGGCCTGGTCGGGAGACGGAACGAGACGACAGACGGGCGGTCGCGGGAAGTCTGGTTTGTGATTACCGGCAGCGAATAAAGCGAATAAAGCGAAATATCCCCTGCCTTGTTTCGCATGTTTCGCTTCTTTCGCAGTGGAGAGAAAAGAAAAATGGCTGAACTAATGAGAATCGTTCGGGAGTGGGAGGCCGGGCGAAATAAGCGCGGTAAGCGCGAAAAGACTGTCAGCAACTTCTGCTGTGTGAAGTGTGGCGACCATTTTGATACCCGCCTCGGACTCGCTGCACATCAAGGCTACGGCTGTGATAATCCGCGCATTGCAAAGCCGACTCCTGAAGCTATGCCGTCTTGCCGAGGGTGTGGGTCTTTTGCGCTGTATCGGGCGAAGGATGGAACTATCACTTGCGAAACGTGCGGCGCAACCGGGTGACGCGGTTTGCCAGTTTTTCCTCTCCTACCACATAAGTAAGGAATGTTGTGGTCCGGGTCGGACACTCGCCAACTCTATCGCCCCAACCTTCACGCACACGAACTCAACGCCCAACGCAACGCCAGAGCGATTCGTGCAAACCCAGCCCTGCTCATGTTGAGGTTGACCATTGAGTTGGCCTTGCGCGATTGCCTACGAACCCATGAGGGACGACCGACACAAGAGGCGTTAGACGCTGCAATTTGGGTTGAAGCACGCACTGACTGGACCAGGCGCCCTGGGCCCATCCCACCAGAAGCGATAAGAGGGGAAATCGTCTTTTCCTTCGAGTGGTGTTGTTCGCTACTGAACCTCGACGCCGAAGACATTAGGCAGCATGGCCTGCCCCGACTGAGTGGCTTCGCTCACAACTCTAAACAATGGCTGCCTGGTCTTGATGGCATCCGTGCCCATTGGGAGAAGGCGCGTGAAGAGTACGAGGAACGCATGGCACAAGTACAGCAACCACTTGAACAACGACAGGAAGCAATGGCGGCAAGCCTATGAACATACACAACACCTGTGGGTCCTTCTGGCGACTTCGATGTGCGGGGGGCCTCCCCGCCGCACAAACGTGCTAGGGCACGGGTTTTAAAGTTTGTTCCGCTTTTTGGTTAATTTTGGAGGTTTTAGCGATGGCTAAGGAACAGCAAGGGCTGACGCAAATTCAGTACGCGCGAAGTAGGGGGATTTCCAGTCGATACGTTAGAGTGCTTACGCGTCGCAACATCGTGATTCTTCTGCCAAACGGACGAATCGATGCAGAAGCCTCGGACCGCATGCGAGAGGAATGCGTAGCGCCGCGAATCCGTCCTGACGAATGTCGGCCGGTTGACCTGAAAGACATCGAACGGCGACTCGGGTTGACACTTGGTTGACACCCGCTTGCCAGCGGCTCGTCGTTATGCCACTTGTCTGGTCCGCGTCCATTTCGCGGCTTTCATTATCCGGTCTACGTGCAGCAGTGCAATACGAACATCCTTAATCAGGAGGTCACGCCGAAGGTGTTTTCCGCCCGCTGTTTTACAAGGCTCGTTCATTTGCGCTCCGCAAAACGGACAAGACACGCTCTTGGGCGCAATGGGAGCCGTCCTTTTCGTTTTTGGCATTGGGTGGCCCCAGTTGATTTCTGGTCTTGAGGTTCTGCTAGTTATGGGCAACGAATGACGATGCGCCAATAAGGAAAGCCATAATCGCTAAAATCGCCAAACCCCACAACTGCACCTCGTGTTTGTGATACCAGTTCATACTTCTTTCTGCGGCGTTCAATGCAAAACAGAAGCTCCCACCACTCATTGCTGGATGAGGGCGGGAGCTTTTTGAAACCGAAAACTCATTAAGGTAAACGACCCGAAACGCGAATGAGATTCTGCCTGAGCCACGACTGAGTGCCAATCGGGTTCTTTCCGTAGGGGTAACTAAGGTAACTTGCCTCTGCTACGGGCTACCGTTCGACTTTGATGAGTTTGCTTGGCTGCGCACAGCATAGAAATCGTTGAAGAATCGAGAAAGGGGCAGGCCCCAAGGAGGTCCTGCCCTTTTCTATCGCCCCTGCCGTGACTAGGAGCACGACAGCACCGCCACTATGCGGCAACCGACGAGCAACGACAATTGCCCGTCGGTGTTATTACTGAAGTTCGATTTCCTTGGCGCTGCCTGGGGCAAGCAGCAAGCCGGTCCGCGAAGGAAAGTTGGCGCTAGTTTCGGGAGTCGAAACCTCCCGGCGACGCGGTCTTTTGACTACTCCTTTCGGACCGTCGAGAGTCGAGTTTTTCGCTCTAGTCGAATGTTCGTTTTACAATTTGCTTTGCCGCAACAGTTTTTAGGACCGGGCGCGGAGGGACGAATGGCCTGCGACAAGGGGAAGCAATTAAAAGAGGAGTACGCGGCGGCAACCAAGTGGCTCGGACTCTACGAGGAGTCCCTTAGAGGCATAGCTCGAACGAGCGAACACAGACGAGATAGGGAGCGGCTAGAGACAGAGAACGATACGGCTCGCCGCGCCTTTCAAGACCACCGTGAAGAGTGTCCCGCATGTAGGCAGGACCGAAACCTATAGGGGTAGTGCGATGTCTTGGTGCGAGGAAGGCGAGCGTTTGAATATGGTGTATGCGAGTTGGGCGCAAACAATCGGACGCTATCAGGAATCCCTGAAAGGGGTAGCTCGCACGAGCGAACACTGGCGAGAGAGCAAGCGGCTAGAGGAGGCGAACACCAAAGCCCGACGAGCCTTCGAAGAGCATCGGGCTTCCTGTCCCGAGTGTAGTAAGGACCTAAGACCGTAACGCGCTTCTAATCGCCGTTCTCGAACACTCAAGCCGCCGCGCCATCTCTCGTACAGGCGTCTTGTCGTTTAACATCGCGAGCAAAAAGGGTGAGAGCCCACCGGCTTCGGCTGATGGGCTTTTTGCAGTTTGCGTGGTTGACACCCTTTGTCTGCGAACCGCTACCCGAGTAATTGGTGAAATCGCTGTTAACAACAGCTATGTCGGGCGACTCGGATCTCTCAAGGCGAGAGAGGCCGCTTGCAAAGGGCTTCTTCAATCGCGGGTATCAATTCGGTGCCAGCTTGGAACTTCTTTACATATCCGTCTAGCCGGCGTGCTGAGCTTCAGGAATTACGTCTGAGTCCGAGTTCGCAGTCAAGAAAATGATCTTGCTGTTGGGAGAGAGTTGCCGTATTTGCGCGGCGGCGGCTATCCCATTCAAGCCTGGCATTCCTATATCGAGTAACACAACATCAGGGCGGAGGTTGGAGGCTTTATGGGCAGCCTCAAGACCGTCCCGAGCCTCGGCAACGATTTGCCATTCTGTTCGGGCTTGGAGAAGAGTACGTACCTCACGCCTCCAACCCTCAAAATCATCGGCAATGAGGATGTGTACTGACACGATGTTCGAACGAGCCGCGCTTGCGTTACTCTGGAAATGGTCGTCCCCTTGGTAGACGCGCGCTTGTTGTCCCTAGTGTTCTTAACCACAACTCTCATGGCTACTGACAAAATTGACAGCAAAACACTGCGAGGGGAGGGCCTAAAAGTAGCTGGGGCATTGGCAGCCGAGATCAGTCTTGGTGGGGCTCTTTGCTTTTCGCTTCTTCGGCAAGGTATCGAGCTTTATTGAGCAGATCATCGATCTCGGTCGGTGTGATGCCCCTCTTTGCTAGTTCGAACCGAAGATCATTTTCCGACATCTGCTCGCCTGTGTTCATGAATGGGCCGGAAATATGTTCGGGGTCAGAGTAGACGATGAGAAATTGCTCGAGGTCCGAACCCTCGGCTGGAATCAGTTTGAGGAAAGCGATCTTCATTGATTGTCACTTGAGCGAACACGGAGAGTCTCACTCCCCGGGGTGACGCTTTTTATTACTGAGCCTATCTTGCTTCTCCGCCAGGAGTCGGTCGATCTCTTTGACAAGTTCCGGCAATTTGTCGGAGTCCTGCTCGATCGCCGCTCGTTCGCAGAGTTCTTGCCACCGTTCTTTGGTCGGTCCCTGCATGGAAAAATTAATACCCCCAATTTGCTTCAAACGCAATGCAACAGGTCCAAAGAGAAAAGGCTCCTGGCGGGAGGAGCCCTTCCTTCTGGTTCGCGCTGTCTAGCTGTGGCCCGATCGCGCTTGGTTTGGGGACCAGGAAGCGCAATCATCATGGGGCACTGCGAGTATCCAACCACTTTCCTGTGGCTGTCTATCGGGAAAGACCTATGCAACTATGAACATCTCAAGTCTCAAGATTCCGCTTTGCTTCTTTGAGGTTGTGTAGCCACTGCTGCTCTCTTACCTCCGTTGCTAGTTCGACGCTCAGTTGGCGTTGTCCAATGACTACCGCCTTCTTAACCTCGTAGCTGACCTTTGGCGTTCGTTGACACGACGGACAGAGTCCGCTGGGCGGGAGGTCGCGCACTCGGATTTCGGACTTACACTGCGTGCATTCGGTGACGAGACTATCAAGTACAAGCTTGAATCCTTTGTCTGTGTGGTACCGCATGAGAGGTATTCTTGCAATTGCCCAAACGGCCAGGCTGTTCAAAATTGCACATAGTTGGAGCTGCTTCTTTGAAGTCGCGTAGATGACAAAGAGCGCCCCGAGGGAAGCCCATGAGCGCTCTTCGGAGCATGCCTCCCCCTCAACGGTGAACCAAGGCACGCTCTGGCGGGAATAGTAGCAGTGCAAATGCCGCGAGGAACTAGCCCAATGGTGGAAGGAGGCGGGCTAGTTCAACCTTCGGTGTCGTGAACGTCGAAGCTCCGCAATCTAAGCAGACCAGGACTTTCGGAAACACCCACACGGTAGGTTTACTGAGATTTTCGGTGCCTGGAAAGTGGATGTTAATTTCGGCAACAAACGCCATTTGATTGCTGGACTGGCACGACGGACAAGGCATGACCTTCCCTTCCTAAGATTGCACGATTTCAGCTTCAGCTCGACGAACTCGCAGGTCTTGTGGAAGCAATCACTTGGGCAGTAGCGAGAGCTAAACGGGACAACCAGGTGGTACACCCCATCCAAACGGAAAAAGGCTCCTCGCCGCAGGAGCCTTTCCTTCGTCCCTCTCGCAGGATCGCGTTAGGCTTGGGAGCAAAAAGCACGATCATGGCGGAACAGACACAGTATCAGCCTCCTTCTTGGAGACGTCTATCGGGCAAAAACCCGACCGCCTGCGTCTGAACGTTAAACGGGGACTCGACGGCGATCCCTTCACCGTGCGCCAATGACCTCCGAAGTCGCTGGACGCGACCCTACACGTCGAACAACTACTCTCTCCTGACGCTGTCGGCAGATTTGTCATCTCTTAGAGAGATGAAACGCGTATGTCTGAGATGCCCATCCGCAGTCCACTCAACAAATTCAAACTGTCCCACTAGTACGGGTTTGAGCCAGCAGCATTCCTTCATCTTGGCGGCGGTAAGGCCCTGACCCCAACGGCCACTTCTTTTCTCCGGTAAATTGTCGAAGGGGCACTCTCTAGTCTCGAGGGGCCGGAGTCGTTTAACCAGATCCATTCTCACGGCAGGCGTGAAACCGTTTCGGGTACGACCCGCATAGAGGAGCTTGCCTTTCTCGTAATAGCCAATGATGAGCGTGTCGAAATTCTTGTCACTGGGCGTGTATCCGGCTATGACAAACTCCTGCCCTTGGTTAACACGCATCTTTTGCCACTGTCCCGACCGAAGTCCTGGCTCATACACACTGCTGAGCCGTTTCGCAACCAATCCTTCAAGTCCCTGTGCCTTTATGGATGCAATCAAAACAGCCAGGCTCGCATTCAATGCTGAGGAATACCGAACAGGATCTCTCAGTTTCGGCAGAATCTGCTTCTCTAGAAGCACACGCCTGGCAGCTAAAGGTTCAGACATGACATCTCGTCCCGACAAGATGAGCAGATCGAAAATGTAGAAGTAAATGTTGGGTTGCGTCGACTGATAATTCTGGAGGGCATTAAACGAAGGTTTTCCAGTTTGATCGAGAGCAACAATCTCACCGTCAACGACAGTTTCGTTCGGCAATTTGCTAAGGGCGTTCGCAATGGTGCAATAACGGACGCTGAAGTCGTTATTGTTGCGTGACGCAGCTGCAGCTTGCCGAGCGTTTTGATCGCTTGGGCTCTATAACCATCGAGTTTGATCTCGTACATCCAACCATCGCCCTCCGGAAGTCGTTCGGTCCGGAGCAACAACATCGGGTCGACAAATCCAGCCTTGTTCCTTGGGCGTGTCACAGAGGGAGTTTAAAATGCTCATGCCTTCGGAGAGTCGGAAATCGTTGTGATGACGGCTCTGCTGAAAGGAGCGGGACGAGAAGGTAGTTTTGAAAGTTCACTGATTTCGGAGCTACATCTAAAAAGAAGCCCTCCGGTTGGAGGGCATTCCCAATTTTCCTTGAGAAGCCACGGCACGGGCACTCTCAAGATGCTGGTGTGATGATGATCCCACTCCTATTGCGTTATTTCTATCGGGGAAACGTTGTATTTTTCTTTTTCGATCAAGTTTTCTTACGCGCAATTTATTGAGCAGTTTACGGGACAAGAACGATTATGTTGATAGTGCGTGATCCGATCTATTGTCCCCCGGAATAAAGGTCGATCGGGGCACGAACGATACACCCTTCATTTGCCCAAGAGTTGGCGTATGGTTTCCACCGACGTACCGTGCTTTGCCACCAACTGCCTCAGTTGTTCTGGCGTGAGATCAAACTCCTTCGACCAGTAATCTAGCTCGTAGGGTTCGTTGACGTTAATTCGGCTGCGATCAGCCGGACCGCGTTTGGTTTTGTCATCTGGCATCGCACTCCTCCGAAAGTCACTTGGTGGTCTTTCCATACGCCTAGCCTCTATCAACCGCTAGGCGACTTGCTTGTTGGCCAATTATCGGGCCGCAAATTTCAAGCAGTCGCATGGTCGGCTTATGCTGCTGAATCCGCAGAGTTGTCGCATTCCTTGCGAATCCTCTCGTACTCTGTCGCCAAAAGGGTCAGCTCTTTGTCGGAGAGCTTCTCGATATCAATCATCTTGTTGTTGGCACTGCGCTTTGCACGAATAATTTCGTCTAGTTTGAGATGGAGCGCGTGAGAGTCGCGATTCTGGGCATTCTGAATCAGGAACACCATCAAGAAGGTGATGATCGTTGTTGCCGTGTTGACCACGAGCTGCCAGGCGTCAGAGTAGCGGAATATGGGACCGGTCGCCGCCCATACGACAATTAGGAGAACGGCAGTTAGAAAAGCCCAGCGTGACCCCGCAACTTGCGAGCATCGAGTGGCGAACGCCTGGAAATAATCTCTTGTCGGCCCTTTCCTATGTTCATTGGGTGGCAAACGTGTTCTCCGAAACCCTCAATCTTTGAGCGTGGGCAAGGCGAAAGAGTTGCCGGGGAGATTTCGTAATCTCCCAGATCACAGATCCGACCACTCCTATGTAAGCCTTCTAGCAAAGAGACAACTTGGTCTAATAGCCGTGCCCATAACCACCAAAGGGGCGAAGAGCGGTTACCTTCGTCATTTTCCCCGGCCGTCTCAACGGACGTAGGCTCATGCGAAGAGGCCCGCATTTAACAATGAGACGCAATGGTCCGATCAGCCGAGTTCTTTTATGGGCAGTGATGCTCGTCCCTGCCTTTGCGGCGGCACAGCAGGACTCATCCGAAATGACCCGCAAGGTGACTAGCCGCGTGGTCCCAGCCTATCCGGAATTGGCCCGAGCCATGAATGTAAAGGGGAGTGTTCGATTACAGGTCGTAGTTGCGCCAAATGGCATCCCAAAATCTGTTCGAGTAGTAGGCGGGCATCCGGTTCTTGCACAGGCAGCCGAACGGGCGGTTCAAAAGTGGAAATGGGAACGTGTTGCGCACGATACCAGCGAACCAATCGAATTAAGATTCAATCCAGACTGAAATTCACACGCTCATACCGGATCGGTTAGCAATTCCTCGATTGCATACCGCACAGATCTCGCGATGATTATCAAGAACGCGACGCGCTTTACGCTTTTTCTAAGGCACCATTCTCAAGGAAGTTCTCGATGGTTTTTGCGCGACTCTCTAGAGACTTTGAGTGTGCATCCAACTCCAGACGCTTCTTTGCCATGATTTGCGTTAAGCGTGCCTCTTCTTCACAACTCAAACAAAAACCGCAACTCGTTTGCCGCACTCGTGTTATGGGGTATAGGAAGCAGAGCGAATCTATCGCCAATTCTTATGCCCCGTACGAGACTTCCCAATTTCCCGGGCGGCTCCTCTGTTGGACGATCCCTTCAGACTTCAATGTCGTCTTGCCCCAGGCATGGGTTCTCTCCGAGGCGACCCTTTGATCGAGGGGGTTTTTTTTCGTCGTTGTCGTCGGCTTCGGAAGAAGATGAAACGGCACGCGAAATCTACGCCCGACCATTTTCATGGGAACTACAATACGCCGCAACAGTCTTTGAGACGGACGACGTGCGGTTAGGGATACGAATCGAGACCCTTGAAGCTACGCTTTTCATGAGGTTGCTTGATCTGACCGGAGCAGCAGAAGATCAAGAAGAATCGAAGGCTGTGGAGAAAGCGCTATGCAATTTGGCAGTATTGAAGCACGAGCGAGGAATTGCCTGATTGCGGGGTTCACCTTGCCACTTGGAGGCGTGTACGAAGTCGTTCGATCAGGCAGAGTTGGTTGCGCACACTTAAACGTCTCAAAAGCGGCGGGACATCCAGGGGGGACCATCCTGCCGCTTCTGTTCAGTACCTGCTCGGATCGCGAGGGGGTCGCACCTATGAGCAAAGATGGATTCTCCGCTCCACCGTTGACTTCAACTGACGACCGTTCAATCCATGGAAGCCGAAGACTCGTCCTCCTCTCCCGACGGTAGAGACTTCAGGTATTCAACTAGATCGTTCTTTTCCCCGCCGCTTAGTCCAAGACTAAAACACCCGTCGTAGTGATTCACGACGTCAAGCAATGTTGGAAATCGTCCATCATGAAAAAAGCCTCGCTTGGTGTGCGTCCACAGTCCGTTCAATGGAGTGGTGCGATACCGACGATCATGTGCGCGGTTCGCCTGGAAATTGTCAATGCAAACCTCGCTCCCTTTGTGCAGGTTCCATCCAGGCTCTGTGAATGTAGGTTCCGTGTGGCATCGACTGCAGGCAGCCTTACCGCTAAATAGTTTGTCGCCCCGTTCCGCGGCTTCCTTATCAAAGCTTCCTGCGGGAGGTTTTGGCGCGGGGATGGCCAGTTGATAGAAGTGCAACGCAGGCAGCTTGGGAGAAATCAAATCGGGTTCATTCGATACATGACGAAACTTATTCTTGCCCTTCACGGCGCATATGCCGATCGCGCCCAAATTTGTCGATTTGGCAAATTCCTTAGAAAAACTTCTTAGGAAACGACCTAAGCTGAAGAATCTCGGGCCATGGAATACTCAGGAGGTCAATGAGTGCAATGGTGATGTGACGTCAACCATGACGATGCCGCTCTATTGTCCACTGACAAGTGGTGTAGAATGCGCCCGGAGTTACAAGGTGCAACAAAAATGTGTGGAGGAGAGCATGAAAAAATCACTACTAACTCTTGGAGTAGCGACGACGTTGATGATTGCTTTGTCCATCGGCCGAGTGCAGGGACAGCAGGATCAGTCGAAGGAAAAGGTGATCTTCTTCTCGGCCGATAAGGCGAATTTCCAAGACAAGGGCAATGGCACTTCCATGGCCCCAATCTGGGGCGATGCGGATAAAGGAGCACACGCCACATTTACGAAGTTCGTACCAGGATTTGACGCTGGGATGCATACCCACACCAACGACGTCTTGATTGTGGTGATTAAGGGTGCATATTTATATAAAGACGACGCAGGCGAGAAGCGCGTAAGCCCGGGCGATTTCTTGCGGGTTCCTGGCGGGCATAAGCACTGGAGCGGCGGAGATAAAAAAGAAGGCGCACTCTTCTATGAAGAGTCGTCAGGCAAGTTTGACCTCATTCCGACGAAGTAGGCTTAATTGCAGAACCCAAGAGCTTGGGACCGCGATTACACCAACTACCCGGAAAGAGGCACGCTAGCGGGAGGTAGTTTGGTGTAATTGATTCCAGGATAATGTCGGCTCCGACGGCCGAGTAGAGTTGGTGGTGCTAACCAACCGGCTCGGGACAAAGGAGCCGAAGATCACCACAATTTTGCTGCGTTCTGCGAATCCTTGGACTTGTCCTCCAAGTTTGGGCGTAATTCAACAATGTCGACAGACTTGCGAACCAAGGCTCACTTGCTTCATCCGCCGCTGCTCATGATCCGCCACCAGCTGCTGAACTTCCGCACGTGTACGTCGCTTGTGTGCTGATGCTTTCTGTTCTGCGTTCATCCGGAAACTGCAATACAGGCACGACTCCGCGAACACGTGTGTTGGTCAGACGCTTAGTTTCCAACCATCACAAACGATAGCGCTTGAATTTCCCGCGGAGTATCTGTTTCGACCGGCTCGCGATTGCCGTCGAGAATCTCTTTTCCGCATTTGATGAAAGAGATTCTACTACTTCAATTCCAGCCACTTCGGCACGAACGCGGTCTACATCAAGTCAATGAATGAAACAGCTGGCACACGTTACGGAAGTAACATGCCCCTCCATACAGCCAGTGTAAAATCGCGAGCCATCTTTGGAGAGTGTATGAAACATGCGGCCGACACGTTCTTAGGCAAGGCAGGTACTCAAGTCCCAGTGGTAGATCCGGAAGACCTCAAAACTGTCTGGCGCATCTATGAAGAAACGAATGCTCGTCATCTCGGCTTAGTGGCAACCGGAACAAGCATATTTGAAGCAGCCTGCAAGCCGGGTGCGGACATTAAGGCCGTCTGCTATCGGTCAATGATGATGGGCTTGCTGAGAACTCTCAGCGAGAAGAGTTCCCAAGCGGTGGAATTGAAACGCTGGTTCATGAAAGGTACGCCGAGCGAGTCAGCCTTCCAAGCCATGGCGGTATTGTCTTTGCAATGGCCCAGTCCGCATCAAGTGCGGCATGGGCCGCCTCTTGATTTAGAGGAGTTCCGGCGGTTATGCGAAGCCGCTTAGGACTCTGAGACGGGTAAACGAGGGCGTCTGGAGGAGAAATAACGCTTCAGGGGCCGTGGGTTCGATAGGCAAAATGCTAGCAACTCCGCGTGTGTGAACGGTCTAATCAGGGCAGTTTTTGACCATTTTGCTCGCGACGCTTTTCGCGGATAGTTAGATTGGCGTATCTCGACTACGACGTTTGATGTATTACGGCAAGCACCGTTCAAGCACCGGTCCTGCCGTGGGATTTCAACAGATTTAATTTTTCCCATGCCAAAGTTCGCCCGATTTTCACCTGCCCCGACCTTGACGGGCCTTCGACGAAATAAAGCGTGAAAACAATGCTGCGTTTCAGCAGAAAGAGGGAACTCTAAGGTGAGAATTTTTCCGTAAATGGTCGCCTCACCGTCGACCACGTTGGCAACCGTAGCGGCCTCCGATAAGGAATGCAGATAACTAGCGCACGACTCTCGCCGCCTTTCAGGGTCGCCCGATATTCACGCCCGCGCTGTTGTCGGAGGTGAGTACACATGGGGAAAAAGGAGCGCTGACAGAGTCGCATCGAATGAACGGTTTTAGCCGGTTACTTGCCACAAGTATCTCTGATCATCTTAAGCCTTGTGACGCTCAACTCGCCGTATTCTTCTACGCTCGCGGCCTTCTCAACATGTCCCTCTTTTCCTTCTTTGTTTTCTTTCGCCCTCGGTTCGCGGGCAACGTTGCCGGTGACCGTCACTTCGTGTCCAAAATGCTGTTCAAGCTTGACGCTACTGCTCCGCACATCCCAGCTCCTGCCATCCTGTCCGGTGATAGAAAACTCACCTGGCTTGTCGCCTTTCTGCAGGCATCCGGTTACAGTCTTGGTATGGCTCACGGGCTTCTGCTTGACGTCAGGTTGATTTTCGGCGACTGCTTGAGCTTTTGCTGCGCGCATTTCCGCGAGGAATGGCTGGGCGACGGCTGGAGCTGGCACTTTGCCTAACAGCAAAGCGCGAGTTGTGACCTTGTTTCCATATATCGCGTGTCGGGAATCATTATCTTGGCGAATCGATGCACCTTCCAATGTAAGTCCAGCAAACGCGCCCTTGGCACGGGAGTAGGTCAGGATTTCGGTGTCCAACTTCCAATCCGTTCCGGCAGAGGCGTGCCGTCCCACCGGGCCTGCCGCAGCCGAAGCGTCCGCTCCAATTTGAAAATTACTTTCGAGCAGCTTTTGCATACCTTTCTCATTCTGAATGATCATTACAAGGTCAACAGCTTCCACCCCGATTTGGAGGCCCCAGCTTCCACCTGAAATGGTGATAAACGCTGGCGCACTCCAGCCCTTGGCAGTGCGGCAAGAGGCTACCCCTTTGCCTCCCTTAGCGCCAAACACAAAGCCGCCTTTAACCATGTGCGGTACAACGGCTACGCACTTGGCGTGATCCAAAACTTCTTCCGGAATACCATTGTCTGGCATTGCCATGATCTCGTGCAGCACTTGGGTAGCGTTGTCCAGTCGTTCCGTTGCGTCTTCTCGGGCTGACGCCGCCCAGCACAGCGTGGCGAGAGTCAACATCGCAACCAAAAAGGATAGTTTTTTCATCGATGGCCTCATTCGGAGTGCATTCGCGCAGCCGGACAATCAAGGTGTGCCGCATCACGAAATGCCTCATTGTTATAGGAGGTCTTCAGCTTGAATAAGGTTTACAAGAGATGTTGCCGGAAAAAACAGTTCCTTGGCCAGGGCCTCCATTGCGGTTTGAGCTGGGGTCTGCAAGTGACACCCTACTGTAGCGAGGCGGCGTATCTCTCTTTCACGCATTCTCGAAGAAGTTCGGTAGACTCTGCTGTCGCCATGGCTCGCTCGAATTCATCACGAGCAATAACGCATCTCCCTTGGCGTTACGGTGAAGTGGGCAATTTTTGCAATCGTTTCGTAGGAGAAAGGAAAGAATTGTTCTCTCCACCCTCAAAATTCAAAAGATGCGTCGCGTCTCTGACCTCCACAGCCAGTAAAAGAGGGCGGCGTGTTGAACCTTTCCTGTGGGTTCCAAACCTCCAATTGGCTTGGTGCTCACGATCAACAGCCCCTCGTCCTTGCCGCTGATTTAGGCCGCTTCTTCTAATTTCGATTCGACTCAACCATCAATCGCGAGGACTCCCCCATGCGAGATTTATTAGAACTTCTTCGGTTCCGCCGAAGGCCAGGACATCGCTGAACGCGGTCATGTTGGCCGTGATTCTGGTTCTTGTGGTCGGTACGATTCGTCTCGTTGGTTCGAACGCCAACAACGTCTTTTCCCAAGTCGGCAGCTCGCTAAATCAGTAACGCCACAAACCACCATGGAGGAGACGCGATCAGTGACAGCTGCAGTCGGTGGGTGTAGATTTTTATGCACGTGAGAGAAAAACCAGGGCCGCCAGTACCCCTATTTCCCCGCGGCCCGGGTTAAGCCTCAACCACCCGTTCAGCGCAAATTGCAGAGACTTCTCGCAGCTCAACTTTTCATGAAGCGGCCGGTCAAAGAGCGCATCGCAGAGTTGCGAGAAGAAATCGCGCAAATTAGTGAAGCGAGCAGCCGGTACTTGTAAGATCGCAAAACGAATCCTACCGCTGAACAAGAACAAGAACGTTGGCTTCTGCGATTGCAAGAAATTCTCGATGAATGATTGCGCTGACTGAGTGGAAAAAACTGTGAACGGTCGGCGTGTCTTAATCCTGCATATTCGCAAATACGTTTTCAAAAGCAGCAAGAACCGTGGCCACGAGGGAACTTCATCCGTGCCAGTGCACCAATGATTACTGCTTAAAACTCCCGCAGCAAGGTGTGGAGAATTATGGAGCCCCCAGCCGGGCTGATCACGCGATACAGTCTTTACCTTGCCACTTCGGAGCGATGTACGCCGGCCGTCTGATTGGCTATAGTTTGGGTGCGTACACCAAGCGTCTTCAGAGCGGCGGGAAGTCTAGGGGGACCACCTGCCGCCTCTGTTCTCAATGCGCTCTAGAGCCGCGCTGGGAAAATCAATTATGCGGCCCTTCAGCCAGACTCTTCTCATTCTGAATCTCCTCGTGCCTCGCGAACGACGATAAACGACGATAATGGAAGAGTTTCGCTTGCCACTAGCAATGCCCATTCCTGACGAAGAGCTAACGCCTCCCTCGCTGCGCTGCTGTCGATTGACTCCGAGTCTGCAACAGACTGACAGAGCAGAGCCAAACGGATGAGGTCCAGGGACTCCAAGTCTTCCTTCGTTGCCATGAAGAGATTTTCACAAGGGGCGCGGCCACTGGGCCCGCGTGGAGGGGATATAACGGGCATTGGATATTCAGGGCAGCGACTTTCAGCAGATTGCCGGGGCCGAACGCAACCGATAGTCACAAGTCTATCGGCGGAGCGGTGACTGTTCGATTTCTAAACGACCGCACCGTCTTATGGGCCATTCCTCCCTCTGTAGCCCCCGCGGGCTGTAGGTCGAACAGCGTTTCTTGCAGAGGAGCCCAGTTCTTGGAATTCGAGGATTTGCGCCATTCGGCTGGGCCCGATTGCTCCGCTTGGGGTAGTTGCTGTCATCGCGATTTATCAACAACAATCAGTTGAAGGCTTCGCCAGTCGGCGCGATCTTATCGACCAGCTTCTGACTTGTTCGCCCGAAACGTCGCACCGCGACCTGCAGATGCTCGCCGACGGCACGACAATAAGCATCCGGCCTGAGATACGGTGGGTGCACAATGAAAGGAAAAACAAGAATGACCTGGCGCGATTTGAACGACCGGTTAAGAAAAACCAAAGACGTTAAAGGAGTCCTGCAATTGTATAAAGCGGAGCGGAAGAGGAAGCGTCGCAAGAGGTGGCTGACAAGGATTTACTGCCGCTACAGCTATCTTCGCAGGAAGAAAGAAACGAAAGCTGTGACAAAAAGTGAATCATTTGTCTGAGACGCCAAGAAACTCTAGCGACGATTGCGAGGGTCTTTTGGTGGAAAACACGATCCGCTGATCGTCCTGTCCTGATTGATTTCCTTCTCTATTCTCTCTTTGTGACGAAGTGAACCTGTGTCCTCGAGGATCGACGTGGGGTCGTGTGCCCTCCTGCTGGCGGGCCCAAAAGTGAAATGTTTTAGACAGTCATGGTAGTGAGGTCTTGTGCGGCGACTTTTTATTGCAAAAGTGCCTTCCATCAGGGAGCGGAGACGGGCGGGACAGGCGCTTTCGGAGGAAACGGAAACGTGGATTCATGGACTGTACCGCATGTTGGGCAGGTGACCTTGGCGTTCAGTTCCATCTGTTCTTGGTTGTGGCCGGCCATCCCTTCCAGGAATGCTGTAAACGTTGGACCGCAGTCCTTGCAGAGGTCGGCAGTATTCTCGTCGGTTACAGTTATTCTCTCAGAGTAGACGCCAAACCGGTCGAGCGCAACACGCACAGCGATGGGTGAAAGCTGCTTGATTGTTATAAACACGCGAAGACTCCCACCACTGGAGAATGGCAACCCGGTAAGAAGTAGTTGGTGAAATGGCGATGTTTCGGCGAGTAACCAAGCCCTGATTGGGTCAGGGAACAGAAAAGACGGCGGCCCGATCTTTCTTCGTCAGCGAGAACGTGTTTCTGCTTCCTCGTTCCACTTCTCTTTCTGCTGCTCCACGAGCTGGTAGCAATCGCAGGCGGCTTCCTCAAGCTTGGCTTTGTCCAGAATGGTGACGCTTCCTCGGGTGTAGGAAATAATTCCGGCTGTTCGAAGCACCCCGGCTGCCGCGCTAACGCTAGCCCTGCGAGTGCCAAGCATTTGGCCCAAGAATTCCTGAGTCAAGGGAAGTCTCGTACCTCCAATCCGGTCGTGGCTCATCATGAGCCATCGCGCCAATCGTTCCGCAACATCATGGAGTCGATTGCAGGCTGCAATCTGCGTTGATTGCATACCCATGATCATCGAGAATCGCTGGAGCTGCTCAGTCAGTTCAGGGCATTGCGGCAGAAGTTTTTGTAGAGCCGCCACGTCGATGCGGTATGCCGTTCCATCGCCCTGAGTAACAACTCTTAGTGCGCTAGTTTTGAATCCAAAGACTACCGAAACTCCTACGAACCCCTCTTTACCGATAAGACCGACCTCGACACTCTTTCCGTCCGGCTGAGTGGTAAGGACAGAACCCATCCCTTCATTCAGAAAGTATCCTGACTTGATGGTTTCGCCTTTTTCATGCAGCACCTGATGGAGTCTCAAGCGTACGAACTCCAGTGAGGAAAGGACCTGGGTGCATTCGCCCCGTGGAAGACTGCGCAAAATCAAATTGCCTATGTCATTTCCGGCGTTGTCATATTGACGGGGTGGGCGGGCAAGCTTGTTCTTACGACGGCCAAGGCTCTTGGGCATAAAGGCTCCTTACGCACAGCGAAAAACGCTGTCTGATTTCGCAAGGAACCGTCATTCGACGGGCACGGCGGCAAGATGCTGGAAGAGACACTTCTAGCCTACGCTCTTTTTCGACTTGTCGTATGTACGATACCGAACAGATAAGTGGTGTTAACGAGGTAGCCATTTCGTTCGCCTGTACCTACCATCCTTCCGTTCCGTGGTTCCCGCCCTTTTTGTCACGTCCTCAGTTTAGTGTGCGGACATGATGAACAAAGGAAACACTATGTCGGAGAGGTATAACCCCTGGGACGAGAGTTACGTTGCAGCAATTCTGGAGACCGACAAAACGAAGCTGCCAAAATGTATCGAACTTGCCAACGCCATCATTGCCTCTAGGATTGAAGAATTGAGACAAGGCAATGGTGGGACACTCAAAGAGCAAAAAGCCATCGCCGACCCCATCAGCGCCTTGAAAATACTAGAGAGAAAGCGCGACTTGGCGAGGACTCAGGCGGCAAGGCCTAACAGAACTCGGACAGAGCGAAACAATTGCGTTGGTGTTTCCTTGGGTACCACATCTCGGACTCCCTCAGAGAAAGCCAACTGCTTGATCTGAGTCCCCTCGAAGCTGGTGAACATCACGATAGGAATCGTGGGCAATAACCGCTTCAACTCGCGTGCTGCTTCGAGTCCATTCATCACAGGCATCGACAGATCCAACACAATCAAATCCGGTTTAATCTGGTGGGCTTTCGCGACAGCTTCTCGTCCGTCGGTGGCCTCTGCACAAACTACACCCTGAATTTGTTCTTCCAACATCTCGCGCACCATCCTGCGTATAAGTTCGCTGTCGTCTGCGATAAGAATGCGCTTGGCCATCAACGCTTATAGTGTGTGACGGAAGTCGTTTTGCCCATAAGGTCAAACATGTAGAGGGCCCAAGCGACGCCTTCGACGGTGGCTGTTGAAATCAGGTGATTACACCAACTACCCGACGAGGAACTAAGGCTTTTTGGTGGCTTTTTTCACGATGCTCGCAGCGGCTTGGCTAGCATCCTCTTTGTCCAGGAAAGTTAAGGCGTGCCAAGGCATGGAACTTAGCCTCAGATCGCCACTCATCTGCTTCAATTCCACGGTTTCGAGGGACCCGTCCACGTCGTAGATTACAAACGTACCCGTCTCTCCACGTGTAGTTACGAGGTCGGCATTTTTGGGGATGCGTTTCTTGCGGACCATATAGGACGCTGTGCGGCTCGAAAAGTCCGCCTAACATTTTTAGGGAACGCCGATTACCGTCGTCTATCCGCTAATCGACAGATATATGTTCGATACGGGGCCACGACAGTATCGATTTCACTACGGAAAATTCACGCCCAGTCTAAGGAAGGTTGGCGTGACATCCTGAGACCGGTCATTGGCACGAGGGACGATTGAAAGACAAAGAGAAGTGGATGGACTTGTGCGAACAGGCTGCAATCGACAAGGGGTGAGGGGCTTGGCGCGGCAATCACTCCCCGTTTCGTTTGGCCAGTCGCTCCCTTTTCAACGTATGCAGACCAGCTAGAGCCGTCGCGAGGTATGAACGCTCTTCTGGCGTTCCGCAATGGTCCATATTTAACTGATCGACTCTAGCCAATATTGTCGATTGTGCCGCAGCAATGAGAGCGGGCAACTTCGAATCCTCCGTTTCAAGAATCGCATCAACGTAGGCCCTCTCCCAGTCGTACTTTAAGGAAATCATGGTTCACCCCCATGAGCACGGCCTTTTTGCTTCGGCAAAATTTTAGAGCGTTCAGATATCTCTGTCTGTCCGCTACCGTACAAATAAAGATACGCTTCCATAAGTCAAACTGTGCATAATCCCGCCGCCTCATTCGTGCTGCGTCGCGGCCCCTGCCATCCTATTAACCACATGGACAAGCGAGATTTGAGAACGTCGGAATCCTGGCGACGTACACTTGACCACGCGCTTCAGGAAAGCGACGGAAAGCGCAACCTTGCCACAGAGCTTCAGGGTATTTATCTCGAGGGCCTTCTGGAGGCTATCACTCGGGCAATAGCGAGAATCAGGCGATGCGACCTGGCGGCATGAGACGTTCTTGTCGTAGGACCGTAAGATTTCTCAGAACCCGCTCGGCCAGCTCTCTCTCCTCTTCGTTCTCCTGGAGCTTTGGAAGATTCCTCAACCGCCTCGTTATAACTTCTTCGGCTTCTCGTATGCGGTCGGCAAGGCGGGAGTTGTCCGTCTCAAGGATGGCGGCATGATAAGCAGCTTCCCACGGGAACCTCGGATCTGGGCAAGGCAGGAAAATCGCCACTAATTAAAGAGTCTCCTTAACGATTTGTAGGAAAGCGGCAGTCCCGTTCTCCAGGAAACGGTACAGCGACTGCCGCCTTTGGCGAGGTACTCAAATGCACCCCGACTATGCTCCAACCGACAAGCCTCGACAATTGCCCGTCGGTGGTGTTACCGAAGTTCGACGCTCAGAATGAGAAAAGGCCAGCCGGGCGTGCCAGGAGGCACCACCGAACTGGCCAACGTCAAGACACGGCTGCAACCCGTCTCGAGCGCTCACCTAATTCTGGACCAAACGGGACTTCGCGATTCCTCCGAGACACTGCGAGGCCCTAGCACTCAAGAGGTCGCCCCTGAGCGCTGCGCAATTCTAGACCCAGGGCGGCCGCTGACCCCTCTATCCTTGTTATTTGAAGTGTGATCTTGTGGCATTACTGATTTAGTGAGCTGCCGACTGCGCTGCTTCGGTCGAGCGCTCGACAAAGAAAAAGGGAACCGTCCGGTTGCCATGGAGGTCCCCCTATCTATCCCTGTTGTTGCTTAGCGCGTGCTTTTTGCTTGGCCGTCCTCACGTTTTACCTTTTGACGGGTCGATTCTGCGACTTAACAGCCGCAGAGAAGTGACCCACGAAACGCAGCTGACTTGGACGCGGGAAGCGGTGAACATCTTCTCCACTGAACGACGAGCAGAGGATGTTTGGTAAAAATCGCCTCTCCGCTCTCTAACCCCAAAGAGGCCAAATCGAGGTCCCGTGTCGTTCGCGGGTGGAGGATTCCATCTTTGGAAACACCCAAGCAGGCTTGAGCCGGTAATGAGCGCGAGGGGGCGGCGGGAACTGCGCGGTCTCAGTAACTGCGGTCCCCTTGTTCGCCGAGGACTATGGCCGTGCGGCAGAGCCGCCGGGCATCACCCCATTGTTGGTGCAATTGCGATTTTCACGGCTTGAGCCGGGAAGCGGAATTGTCCAGCCCTGTCTTCACGCTGGCCATGACTTCCAGAATCGCCGATGGCACGGTGGATCAGCGGCAACGGTTGACTTTCGACACCCTGAGTGAAACATTTATTCGTCGAGCGGATCGGTTTCGCCCGCAAACTTTGTGGGTCTTCCACTTCTTGCGCATTTATTCATCCTTCATCATAGGAAGTTGTTTTGTGCATTCGGCACTCTCGAAGGGGGTCCATGACACCTATAGGCGCGGCCAAGAAACTCGGGAAATTCGACCCCAAGACTTTCCTTTCGACTATCGACGGCGGTAGGAAAGTCGCAACTTTTGCCGAGAAGAAGATGATCTTTGCTCAGGGTGACTCATCCGACGCTGTTTTTTATATACAAAAAGGCAAGGTAAAGCTCTCCGTTGTATCCGAGAGCGGGAGGGAAGCCACAATCGGCATTCTAAACGAGGGTTCCTTCTTCGGAGAAAGTTGTCTTACAGGACAGCCTCTCCGTCTGTGCTCCGCAACCGCAATGACCGATTGCACTGTAATGCGAATCAAGAAGAAATCCATGATGGAAGTGCTTCATCGGGAACACGCGTTTTCCGGACATGTTCGTGGCATATTTGCTGACACGGAACTTCGATACGAGGAGGATTTGGTTGACCAGCTCTTCAATTCCAGCGAGAAACGGCTTGCTCGCGTTCTTCTCCTGCTTGCTCACTTCGGCAAGGACGGAAAGCCCGAATCTGTAATCCCCAAAATCAGTCAGGAAGTTTTAGCGGAGATGGTGGGCACAACTCGCTCGAGGGTGAGTTTCTTCATGAACAGGTTCAGGAAGCTGGGTTTCATTGATTATCGCGGTGGCGATGCATTGCAGGTTCACAGTTCACTTCTCAACATAGTTCTTCACGACTAGAGGTTCATTCCGAAAAGTGCGACTGCGCTCTCGCGCAGACATTGCCACCATTCGGCTTCGCCATTTCTACGAGCATCTCTTTGGCCTCCGAGAGTTGGTCGCCCAGAGGTTCTGAGACGCCGGGTTAATCCTCAAGGCGAAGTTCCTTAAGCTCGCTTCGGATCAGACGCTACGGACACGCGGTCGCCGTTTTGGCTTCCTTGCCTGCCAAAAGTACACGACGAAACCCACGAGTCTGTCGTTGCCAGGATCTGCTATGTGACGTATCGAAGCAACAACTTACATGGGTGGTGCCGATGGGCCACTCAAATGCCCCGAAGAGTATTGAGTGAGCATCCTTCTCCTCTTTCAGGTTCCCTGAACTAAGTCAGCCCATCTGAAGTTCTCTTTCTTAGCAAACCCAACCTTAGGAGGTTGCCATGTTTGCACGCAATGTCTCGATTCATCTGAAATCAAATATGCTTTCCGATTACACGCGAACTTTTGAGAAGGACGTCCTTCCTTTGCTTCGCCAACAGAAGGGGTTTAGGGACGAAATCACATTGTCAAATCCTGGCAGCGTGGATGTTATCGCCATCAGTTTGTGGGACACCAAAACCAATGCAGAAGCCTACAACACCAATACCTACCCGGAAGTGTTGAAGACGGTTGCACGAATGATCGATGGAACGCCCAAGGTTCAGACATTTGAGGCGGTTACTTCGACCTTCCATAACGTCGCCGTAGCAGCGTAGAGGTCTGTAAACATGTCACGCGGGTGGACGGTTTACTCCGTCTCCCGAGTGACAAGTGTCTAGCTCGTTATCCCACGAACTTTCGGCAGTTCCGCCGCCGGACTGTTAGCTGTCAGGAAGCCGCGCACATCCATGCATTCGAATGCCATCCTGTACGAAAGTCGTCAACTCTATGATGTGAGTGACCGTCTTGACCTACTGGCGCAACAACATCCCCTCGTTTCAGATGCACTCATCGGCATCTCGAGAAGCATTCGTAACACGGCCACGCTTTTGGAAGTGGTGGTCGCCATTAAAATGGCGACGCTCTCTGGATTAGATCCAGCAAATGCTTGAGTTGCTCGCCGTCTTTGCGATTCCGATTCGCCTGCGCTTCATCACATTAATGTCCGCCCACCTGCATGCACCCTCACGTCACGCGGTATTGGTGTCTGTGGGTGAAATGGGGATGGTTCGACAGCTATGGTAGAGAGGTCCTGTCCGGCGAGTTTTTATTGCAAAAGTCCCCTATTTCATTTCCGGCGTGGTCATATTTACCGGACGGGCGGGCAAGCTTGTTCTTACGACGGCCAAGGCTCTTGGGCATAAGGCTCCTTACCCACAGCAGAAGAACGCTGTCTGATTTCGCAAGAAACCGTCATCCGACGGGCTGCCGCGGCAACATGCTGGAAGAGACTCTTCTGCCCTGTCGCTCTTGAAACCCGGCGTATGTACCCAATTGAACAGATGTCTGTCACGTAGAGGGCAGACATCGCGATTTCTCAACAGTTAGCTACGCGCCTCAGCAATGGCTGTCGTTGTAGGGAGCTGTGGAGGGAACGAAGGCGGTGGAGTCGGTCGCTTCCTTTTTGCCTCTTCGTCTAGAGCAGAGCAAAGCTGATTAACCAAAGCATTCAGCTTTTGAGTGTCCGTCTCGACCGTGATTTGCTCAGCGATTGTTCGCCAATCGGACGTTCCTGGGTTCGGGGCCATAGCGAGGCCTCCATTTCCTTGAGAATGCGAATTTACACGGCAACTAAATAAATTTCTGAGCAATGTTGATCACTGTCGTCTGCCCGCTATTTGACAGATACATCGACATGAAATCGCATATGTTGTCCGGTGGCCTCAGCACACCAAGGCGGAAATTGATTGCTGCTCGGCGGTGAGTGGTGAAGAGTCGGCCATAGGAAGTGTGCAATTTTGAACAGACCCGTCTTCGCACTCGTTTGTATTCTTTCGGTGAAGCCAAACGCTGTCTTCTACAGACGCGGGCTTCGCTCCGATACGCCCCTCTGACCAAGGGGCTTTTTCTTGATCCGCGAACCGCCGATTGTTTTCCTGCGCGATTGGTGATCCAATACGAGCACTCACACATCTTGCCGCGAGCCCACTCTGGGCAACGACCTCCTGTGCGTAAACGTCCGCTAGGAGGCCGCAAATGACCGGCCAACGTTCGCCCATTCCTCCCCGATTCCCTTGGGAAAAATTGTATATAGGTACAGTGCTGGAGGCTGACGCTGTGCGAAAGCCGGAGCGAATAAAGATCGCAGAAGAGATGCTTGTGGCGCGGTCGCTTGAGCTGAAGGATAACGCGGAACACGAAGAGGAATCCCAAGCTGTCAAAGACGCGCTGCGCATCTTGGCGGTCCTCAAGCGCGAGCGGTCAATTGCTAGTCGGACCAGATACGCCGCCGCTTCCTGCGTCTACTGCAACTCCCCTGACTGCCAAGCCAGCGGGAACACCCGACGAGGAATTATCGTTCGATACGAGTGCGGGCCGACACACTTGCACTATGTTCGCTGTCCATATTGTGCAAGGGAGTTCGAGATCGAACTCAATGCGAAAAAAGTGTGGTTTGTTCAGCGGGACGGTTAGTTTACTTCATAGCGTCGAGGTGCGGCTGCCAAGGATGAGCTCGGCGTGTTGAGCAGGCAAGCGAGGCAAGCTTTCGTCAGTCTCACATGCTGGCGAATGCGGGGCCGGGAGTGAAATCGGTAAAGCTCCCGGCCACGAGCGACCGCCTCGGAGAGTTGCCGCATTCGGCTGGTGCTGCCAACAAAGGACAGTTATGTGGGAGCCGACCTGAGCCGCCTCCCACTTCTGCGGCAGGGACTCGTGTTAAGCAGCTTTGCCGACAGCCTTGCCTTCGAGGGCCTTCCCGGTGCCGACATTGACTTTGATCTGCTTGGGCTTGGCTTCGGCCTTCTTGGCAAGGCTGATCTTCAGCACGCCTTTGTCATATTGGGCGCTCACTTGCCCGGTATCCACAGAGCTCGGGAGCGTGAACGAGCGGGTGAAGCTTCCGTACTGACGCTCTACGCGACGGAAGTTTTCTTCTTTCTCTTCCTTCTCGATCTTGCGCTCGCCGTGGACGGTCAGGGTATTGTTGTCGATGCGGACATCAATGTCTTTTTCCTCGATGCCGGGCACCTCAAGCTTCAGAGTGATGGTGTGCTCGTCTTCGTAGATGTCCACCGGCGGTGCGAAACTGGTGGTAGTCAACGCCTCTTCGGGGCCTTCGGGGTTATACGACTCACGAAAAAGACGGTTCATTCGGTTCATGCGATCTTGCATGGTAGAAAACTCGCGGAAAGGCTCCCAACGGGTCAATAGGGTCATAACGTAATTCCTCCTTCAGAGGGAAAAGCTAAGAGGAAAAACTTCAGATGGGCTGACTTAGTTCAGAGGACCTGAAAGAGTAAGAAGAGGTAGCTTGCTCAATTACAATGCTAGGCTTGTGTCCTTCCGCTGTCAATCTGCCGCATCTGTTCTCAATGCGCTTCAGAGCCGGGATAGGAACTCAACCATGCGGCCCTTCAGCACACTCTTCTGCTTCTGAATCTCCTCGTGTTTCGCGAACGACGGTGGCGGGGGAGTTTCTCGTGCCACTAACAGTGCCCATTCTCGTCGAAGAGCTAATGCCTCCCTCGCTGTGCAGCTATCGATAGACTCCGAGTCTGCGACGGACTGACAGAGCACAGCCAAGCGGATGAGGTCCAAGGACTCCAAGTCTCCCTTCGATGCCGTAACAGATTTTAACAATCGATTCTCTACAAAATCCGCTTGCAGAAATCGAAGAGCGTCGGCAGGCCTGATGCCCCGTAAATAGCACTAATCAGAAAGCGAAAAGGGGAACCACCCGGTTGCCACGGCGGTCCCCTTCCTATCCCTGTTGTTGCTTGCAGCGCGCAATGTCGCTTAAAACCAGTATCGGCCTGGGCCATTGTCGTGGTCTATCCGGGAAACACCTGACCGACTCACGCGATGAGTTCCAAAGCTGTTCCAAATGACGCGGACTGTGTCATAATCCCGCGGCCCCGCGTAGCTGCGACCCCCCTCATCGCAAGCACGTTTGAAAGGGCATGGGCGGCTCATTCCTACCGCACCAAACTGGGTGGGCCGTCCGCTCATGAAGCAAGCAGAACACTCCTTTTTATGATTCTTGACAGGCTCAATCACTTCTTGAAGGGGTGCGCAATCGCGATGCTGGCAGCGTTGATGCTGTCCATCGCAATCGCCTTGGCGCTTTTGGAATCTCTTCTCTCTTCGGGAGTCCGCAGAATACGAATACAAAGAGCGCCCCGAGGGAAGCCCATGAGCGCTCTTCGGAGCATGCCTCCCCCTCAAAAGTGAACCAAGGCACGCTCTGGCGCAGATCATAGCAGTCTGGATTTCCGTAAGGAGCTACCCAAAGGTGGTGCAACCTGAGGACAACTAAGAAATGCGTCTCCAACGCGAGCAGAGCGCAACAATATTGGAAGAATCAAGTACCGGGCTGAGGTCTACAGGTCCCTCTCCTAAACGTGTACACTTGGAACAATTCCAGCCGGGAGTTTTGTCCCATGATCCGCGTAAGTCCCCATGATCCACAGAAGTCTTCCCCTCTCTGCAAGGTTTTGAAGCGTTTGGGCTATGCAAGCCAAAATCACGTCAGGCTGTACGGAGATGATTTGCTGCTCGTTGACGATCCCATGGAGATGACAGCCAATCTCGTGTTCATTGATGCTATTCAAGCCAAAACGGGCCGACACGTCAGGATTCCGCTTAACATCTTCAATATGGCGAATCAGCAGCTCCCTGCGTAAGGCTTATTCGCGGTTTCAAACAATATTACGAATCTGAAAAATGAGTTATCGACAATGGGAAAGCAAAAACCCACCCCCGAACAGAGGCGTCTGCAAGCAGAAATTCTTGAAAAAACCGAGGTCAAATTGATTGAAAAGGCCGTCAAACTAAAAGATAAGACCCGTTCTCGTGCACGGAAAAAGAAGGCCCTTAAAACCAAGGCTGCGTAAGCTCCTATCAACCGAACTATTTCGCGACACCCGCCATCATAGTCTCTAAATGGACAAGAGAGACTTGAGGACGCTCGAATCATGGCGGCGCACGCTTGACCATGCGCTTCGGGAAAGCGATGGTAAGCGCAACTTTGCAACAGAGCTTCAGCGCATCTATCTCGAAGGTCTTCTGGAAGCAATCATTCGGGCAATAACGAGAATTAAGCGCATCGACGTCTAGTCGACTTGACCGGCACGGGGATGGGCAGCATTCGCTAGACAAAGAAAAGGGGAACCGTCCCGTTGCCATGGAGGTTCCCCTATCTATCCCTGTTGTTGGTTAGCGCGCAACATGCCGCTTGTAAGAAGTACACCCCACGCATCCGCCTAGAATCATTGACCGTGGGGCTCTTTGCTTTTCGCTTCTTCGGCAAGATATCGAGCTTTATTGATCAGATCATCGATCTCCGTTGGCGTAATCCCTCTCTTTGCTAATTCGAAACGAAGATCATTTTCGGACATCTGCTCCCCTGTGTTCATGAAGGGGCCGGAGATGTGTTCCGGGTCAGAATAGACGATGAGATATTGCTCCGGATCGGCACCCTCGGCTGGAATGAGTTTGAGGAAAGCGATCTTCATTGAGTCTTCACCTGAGTGAAAATCGAGTCAAAAGGAAAAGGCTCCTGACCGGAGGAGCCTTTCCTTCTTGTTCTTGCTGTCTTACTCTCGCCGGATCGCGCTTGGCTTGGGGACCGGGGACGCACGATCACCATGGAACAACGCCAGTATCGGCCTGCGCAATTGGAGCGGTCTATCGGGCAAAGACCTGACCGCCGGCAGCTTTAATGAGATTGACGGGAAAACATGACCAGTCAACCGAATCACAACGACTGTCGCGGCAAAAGGGTCCAAAGCAAAAAGAAGCCCCTCAGCGGGTGAGGGGCGAGTAGGCTTATTGGAGACAACCAGGCCGGGCAAGGGCACTGGCATACAGAGATGCTGACTGAAATGAAGCGTCTAGGAAATCGGGTAAAACCCGTAGTCACATTCCCCGGTCGCGCCAGCGCCTGTCAACTTCTTCCATGATTCGTTCTGCCCACCGCACAGCATCAGCAATCGCATTGATTGTGGCGGGGACTCTGGCACTGCTATCGAATTGCGAGAACTTCCTGGCCGCCAGGATTGAGGCCATGATTGCAACGACGCGCTTGCGGCCTTCGTCCATTTCCCGAGCGTACCATATTCGCCTTTCCTTCGCCTGCAAGTTGCGCGATATTAAATCTTGACGTTATTAAACTGAGGCGTTAATATCACCAATGTGATACAGAGCTTCGCAGATTACAAAACGAAGCATGTCTATGAAACAGGTAAAACGCAAGATCCGCCGGCTGGCGTAACAAAGCGGAAGTTTGCGGCCCTAGATGCAGCAACCACTCTCGGGGATCTGGCAGCGGTGCCGGGAAACAACTTCGAGAAGTATAAAGACGAGCGCAAGGGTCAGTACAGCATCAGGGTCAACAAGAAGTATCGGCTATTCTTCGCGTGGGATGAGGGCCATGCCTACGATGTGCGGTTAGCCGATGAGCATTAGAACCCTAGGAGGGGGGAAAATGGGAATCCCAAGAACTCAAAATCCAGCGTGGAGCGTTCATCCAGGAGAGATTTTGCGGGAAGAATTTTTGGAACCGCTCAAAATGAGTGTTTACGAACTGGCGAAGAAAATGCACGTAGATGCGCAGCGCATCAATCCGATCGTGCTGGAAAAACGTGCAATCTCCCCAGACACAGCCGTTTTGTTGGCTAAGGTTTTCGAGACTTCCGAAATGTTTTGGATGAATTTGCAAGCGGCGTATGATCTTCATCAGGCCCGTACCGACAATCGAAAGAAGCTTGAATCGATCGAACCCGTGCATGCGCACGCGCATCACGGGGACTAGTCAGCCCGCTTCGTGCTCTCAATGGCGCAGGCCACTCGCACGAGCGCTTTGTTCGTAACAACAGAGAAACCTCTACCGATTATTAACGACACATCACATTTGCACTCATGGTTTGGCGTGACTGCACGGAAGCGCCTCAGAACACCTCATACGTCCAAGTAATCACCGCCCCTTGATGGGCTGGCCACGATACGGCATAGAGTGTTCCTGTGCCATCAAAGGTTACGTTAGATCGGCAGCCCTCATAGGAGTTCGGGTCTGGATTCGCGGGGGCCTCGTCGACTGCGGCGCAGACGTTGATTCCTGGCGTTGCCGATACTCCCAGCTTCACTCCGCGCCAGTTCACCTGCATTGCCGCCATGCCTGACTGCATGAAGTGATTGGCGCCGATGCCATCTACTTTGAGCTTGGCTGCTACCCTGTTGGCCCACCATGTCACCTTGCATCCGAGACAGGGTTTTACAGTGAAGGCGATCGAGACAATCTTCTGCGCTGGCACCGCCGTGACCGTCTCCCGAATAGTCGAGTTTGAGACCCCCTCATACCATTCAAAGACTACCGGGAGACGGCCTAGGCCATTCGGGTGCTTAACTGTAGCCGGTTCTGGCCCTGAACTAAGGTTTGTGATCTGGCTCCACTGAGAGAGTACGCCGGTTCCAGTGGTTCCTATGAGCGCCGTCCATCCTTCGACGGGCGTATCGCCCATGTGGTTCAGGCCGATGGGACTCTCGAGCTTCGCTACAGTTCCGTAATTCGACAGGCAGAACTGGAAGTTGGGAAAGGTGTATTGGTAGACGCAAGGGTTTGTTTGTGAGAACGCTGGAAGCGTGAGAACAAAGAGAGCTAGTGTCAGACGCACAACTTACCCTCCGGCCGAGCCACACCTTGATAGACTTGATCCGGGAGTTTGGAAATAGCACTCACGTGCACGCTCTCCCGCCAGACCAGTAAACTTGGAATATGCCCAGACCTCTGGTAAATGTCGACAACGACGTGAAGGCGCTAATGTTGGTAGAAGTGGCCCGACATATCGCCGAACTCGAGACACTTGTCGCGCAAGGCGACCACACAGACCGAGAATTAGTCTCCCTGCAGCAGGCTATCGTCGAGCTGCAGCAATTTCTCATGGCAAAAGCTAGTTGAGTACAGAGGCCCACGAGTATCAGTGAGCCTCGTTTTCAATACTCAGCCCCTGCCGCTGAAAGCCACCGTCAGCAACGCCTCCCCAACACCACTCACTTGAATCCGGCCGCGCCTATCCAGTCGGGCACGGTGTCCTTCCAACAGCCACTTACCTGT